>Ga0209849_1000098_pt1 | contig 12149 bp, 8 predicted proteins | sample OrgsoiDNA2013048_FD_185798 | JGI IMG/M metagenome (GOLD analysis project Ga0209849, IMG submission 185798) | Permafrost soil microbial communities from the Arctic, to analyse light accelerated degradation of dissolved organic matter (DOM) -... | ecosystem: Environmental > Terrestrial > Soil >... | reverse complement strand
CGGAACCGAAGCCGCCCCCAACACGGCCCCCAGCACCGCCCCCAGCAGCGGCACCAGAGACGGGTGCGAACCGATCGCGGCGCTCGGGACCAGGGGCCGCCACGAACTGGATGCGCTCGCCGACGGGCAGCTTCACCAGCTCGCGCAGGAGCAGCCGGCGCGCGATCTCGCGCGCTGGTAGCAAGGTCTCCATCCGCGCGACCATCTCCTCTGCTGCCGGATCGTCGGGGCCGGCCCCGGCTCCGGCGCCGGGCTCCTCCCCGACCTCTCGCAAGAGCTCCTCGGCCAGCCGGTCGCGCGCCGCCGCAGTGATCGACTCGGCCGACGGCGGCGCGGTCCACACCACCGGCACGCCGGCGGACATGAGCAGGCGCTCGGCCTTGCGACGTTCGGTCAGGCTGGCCAGCACCACGGCTGTCCCCTTGCGACCGGCGCGCCCGGTCCGGCCGCTGCGGTGGGTGAGCGACTCGGCGTTCAACGGAAGATCGGCGTGAATGATGAGATCCACGTCGGGCAGGTGCAGCCCCCGCGCCGCCACATTGGTGGCCACCAGCACCCTGGCGTCGCCCTTGCGCACCTGCGCGAGCGCGCGATCGCGCTCCGCCTGGGCGCGCTCCCCCGAGATCGCCGTGGCGGCGAATCCTCGGGTCAGCAACGCCCCGTGCAGGCGAGATACTCCCTCGCGCGTGGTACAGAACACGATGGCGCGTCCCTCCCCCGCGGCGCGCAACAGGTTCACCACCACCGCCAGCCGATCGGCCGCCGCGATCAGGTGGGCGACATAGGTGATGTCGCCATGTCCCGCCGCTGCCGTCCGGCCCCCCTCCTGGCGGGGATCGATGCGCAGCGCCTCCCGCTGAAACCGGCGGGCCAGGGCCTGAATCTCGGGCGGCAAGGTGGCCGACAGCATCAAGGTGCGCCGGGCCTCGGGCGCCGCCTGCAAGAGCGTCTGAAGATCCTCGCGGAAGCCCAGATCCAGCATCTCGTCGGCCTCGTCCAGCACCACCACGCGGATATCCGACAGCTCCAGGCGCTGTCGCTTGAGCAGGTCCACGAGTCGCCCCGGAGTCCCGATGGCGATGTCCAGCCCCTTTTGCAGCGCGCGCAGATCGCCGCTGACGGCCGTGCCCCCCGTGAACGAGGCGAGTCGCAGCTTGCTCTCGCGCAACAGCCACCCCAGCTCGTCGCGCACCTGGACCGCCAGCTCGCGCGTCGGGACGATCACCAGGGCGAGAGGATTCACGCGCGCTCCAGCCGAGCGCGCGGCGCCGGGCGCCAGCAACGCGTCGGCGAGGACCGCACCGAAGGCGATGGTCTTTCCGGAGCCGGTCTGCGACGACACCAGCAGATCGCGTCCGGCGGCCTCTGGCCTGAGGACGGCGGCCTGGACAGGGGTGGCGGTGTCATAGCCGCGCCTGGCCAGCGCGTCCGCCACGGACGGATGCAGATTCAGCTCGGAAAAGTTCATCGGGGGGCGAGGTCTACCCCACTTGTGCCCACCTACCAAGTCGCATTCCGGATACTTCTTGCCCCGGGCGACGATGTCCGTTCGCGTTATCCGCGGGCGGTCGACCCCGCGAGGCCTTCTTTTTCAACGAAAATCGCGCAGGTGGCGTCGGCCGGTCGGTCCCTGGGGCTGATCGCGCGCCTGCTGGCACTCCACGCACAGCTCGACATAGGGCATGAGCTGCAAGCGGCGCGGCGCGATGTCCTCGCCGCATTCGAGGCACTGACCAAATGATGCCGGGTCCGAATCCAGCCGACCGAGCGCCACCTGGATGCGCTCGAGGACCTGGGTGCGGGCCCGGTTGCGGCTGGAAGCTATGACCTGACCCATCTCCACCAGCGGTTGCGCATCCTCGTCGGGCTTGCTGATGACACCCTGATCCTCGGCGGGCTCGATGGGCTCGTCGCCCTCGGCCAGCAACTCGGCGCGCAGGCCGAGCAGACGCTTCTTGTGATCGTTCAGGGTCACCCGCACCTCAGCCCTGGTATTCCTCGATGGGAGGACAGACACAGAACAGCTTGCGGTCACCGAGCACGTTGTTCAATCGGCTCACGGGTGGCCAAAACTTGTGGGCGCGGGTGGCCGCCGACGGGAAGGCGGCCCTCTCGCGCGAATAGGGATGGGTCCAGGCCGAGGCCGTCACCACCGCCGCCGTGTGGGGCGCGTGCTTGAGGGCGTTGTCCTGCCGAGAGGTCGTCCCGGCCTCGATCTCGCGGATCTCGTCGCGAATCGCGATCATGGCGTCGCAGAAATTGTCCAGCTCCGTGCGGCTCTCGCTCTCGGTGGGCTCGACCATCATGGTGGACGGGATGGGGAACGACATGGTCGGGGCGTGATACCCGTAGTCCATCAGGCGCTTCGCGATGTCCTCCACCTCGATGCCGGCCGTCTTCTTGAGGTGGCGCATGTCCAGGATGCACTCGTGCCCGACACGGCCGCGCTTGCCGCTGTAAAAGACGGGGTAGTGCGGCGCCAGGCGCCGGGCCACGTAGTTGGCGTTCAGAATGGCCACCTTGGTGGCGCGGGTCAGACCCTCGGCGCCCATCATCGAGATGTACGCCCAGGAGATGAGCAGGATGCTTGCGCTGCCCCAGGGAGCCGCCGAGACCGGACCGATTCCGCGCTCGCCGCCGGTCTCGATGAGCGGGTGGCGCGGCAGAAACGCGGTCAGGTGCGGGGCCACGCCGATGGGACCCATTCCTGGTCCGCCGCCCCCGTGCGGGATACAGAAGGTCTTGTGCAGGTTGAGGTGACAGACGTCGGCGCCGAAGTCCGCGGGGCGACACAGACCAACCTGGGCATTCATGTTGGCACCGTCCATGTACACCTGACCGCCGTGCTCGTGGGTGATTCGACAGATGCGCTGGATCTCTTCCTCGAACACCCCATGGGTCGACGGATAGGTGATCATCAGCGCCGCCAGCCGATCGCGGTGCTCCCGCGCCTTGGCCTCGAGATCGCCGAGATCGACGTTGCCGGCGTCATCGCAGGCCACCACCACCACCCGGTAGCCGGCCAGCACCGCCGAGGCGGGATTGGTCCCGTGGGCCGACGACGGGATCAGGCACACGTCGCGCGTGCCCTGGCCCCGGCCGTGGTGGAACTTGCGAATCACCAGCAGCCCGGCGTACTCGCCTTGCGAGCCCGCGTTCGGCTGCAACGAGATCCCGGCGAAGCCCGTGATCTCCGCCAGGGCCGCCTCGAGTTGCTTGAAGACCACCTGATATCCGGCCGCCTGGGTCACGGGCGCGAAGGGATGAAGACGGCCCCACTCGGGCCAGGTGATGGGCAGCATCTCCGCCGTGGCGTTCAGCTTCATCGTGCATGACCCGAGCGGGATCATGGAATGGGTCAGCGACAGGTCTCGCGCCTCCAGCTTCTTGATGTAGCGAAGCATCTCGGTCTCGGAGTGATGGGTGTTGAAGACCGGGTGCGCCAGATAGGCGCTGGTCCGGCCGAGCGCCGCGGGCCAGGCGCGGTCGGCCTCGTCGGCGACGGCGGCGACCGTGAACGCTCCGGTGCCGCCTCCACCTCCGTCTCCGCCTCCTTGCCCGGCTCTGCTCGCGCCGCCGTTGCTCTCCGGCCCGCGCGCGAACACCGACCAGATCTCCTCGACGTCCGCCGGGCCGGTGGTCTCGTCCAGCGAGATGCCGAGCGCGTGCGCGTCGATTCGGCGGAAGTTCATGCGGCGTGCCTCGGCGCCGGCCAGCCAGGTCGCCACCTCCGCGGGTGTGCCCTCCACCCGGATGGTGTCGAAGAACTGCTTGCTGCGGACCCTGATCCCGAGGCGGCCGAGCCCGCGGGCCAGGATGGCCGTCAGCCCCGCCACCCGCTCGGCGATCGCGCGCAGGCCGCGCGGCCCATGGTAGACGCCGTACATCCCGGCGATCACGGCCAGCAGCACCTGCGCCGTGCAGATGTTGCTGGTGGCCTTCTCGCGGCGGATGTGTTGCTCGCGGGTTTGCAGCGCCATGCGCAGCGCCACCCCTCCGTGCACATCCTGAGAAACGCCGATCAGCCGGCCGGGCAGCTTCCTCACGTGCTCGGCGCGGGTCGACAGATAGGCGGCGTGCGGCCCGCCGTAGCCGAGCGGCACGCCGAACCGCTGCGCGCTGCCGATGGCCACGTCGGCGCCCAGCTCTCCGGGCGGAACCAGCACCGTCAGGGCCAGCAAATCGGCCGCCATCACCACCAGCGCGCCGTGCGCGTGGGCGCGCTCGATGAAGGCCCGGTAGTCGTGCAGCTCACCGTCGGACGCCGGGTACTGCAGCAGAGCGCCAAAAACCTTGCGATCGAACCCCTGGCGCTCGACGGCTGCATGATCCCCCACGACCAGATCGATCCCCAGGGGCTCGGCGCGGGTCTCGAGGACCGCGATGGTCTGCGGATGACACGCGGACGAGATCCAGAAAGCGCGCCCGGGCTCCTCGGCGCTGGGAGCCACGGCATGCAGCATGTGCATGGCCTCGGCGGCGGCCGTGCCCTCGTCGAGCAGCGACGCATTGGCGATGGGCAACCCGGTCAGATCACCAATCATCGTCTGGAAGTTCAGCAACGCCTCGAGGCGCCCCTGGGAGATCTCCGCTTGATAAGGGGTGTACTGGGTGTACCAGCCGGGATTCTCGAGGATGTTGCGCTGAATGACGGGCGGGGTGACGCAATCCGAATAGCCGAGCCCGATGAACGATCGGAACACCTGGTTCTGGGAGGCCAGGCGCCGGCATTCGACCAGCAACTCGTGCTCGGTCCGGCCCGCCGGCAACCCGAGCGGTTGCCGCATCCGGATCGGCGTCGGGATGACCTCGTCGATGAACGCGTCCAGGGCGGGAGCACCCACGACCTTCAACATCTCTTCCACGTCTCGATCGTCGGGCCCGATGTGGCGGTTCGGGAACTGGTCGACAGGGGGCAGCTTGATCAAGGACGGGCCTCCGGAAGGTTCAGGTTCAGGTGGTTCACTCCGCGCTTTCCTTCAGGAACTCCTGGTACGCTTCGGCGTCCATCAAATCCTTGACCTCCTCGGGCTGGCTCAGCTCGATCTGGATCATCCAGCCCTCGTCGTAGGGCTCTTCGTTCACGTACTCCGGTGATTCCGCCAGGGGAGAGTTGACCTTGACCACCTTGCCCGAGAGCGGCGCGAAGAGATCTGACACTGCCTTGACCGACTCGACGCTGCCGAAGATCTCACCCTGCTTGATCGCCTCGCCCTCCTTGGGAAGATCGACCTGGGTCACGTCGCCGAGTTGGTCGACCGCGAACCGGGTGACCCCCACCGTGGCCACCCGGCCATCGATGCGCGCCCATTCGTGATCCTTCGTGTACACCAGATCGTTCGGATATTGAGCGGACATGCGGTTCCCTCCCTGTGCTTCCCTGTCGTTCGTTCGTTCTTCTACTTGTGGTCGGGGAATCGTTTCGCGTCAATGCGGACGCTTGTAGAACGGGCCCTTGACCACCTGGGCCTCCACCGGCTTGCCCCGACAGTCTATGGTCAGACGCGTGCCTGCCTCCGCCAACCTGGTCGGAACGTACCCCATCCCGAGGTTCTTTCCGACGGTGGGACCGGGCGCTCCCGAGGTGACCTCGCCGACGCGCGTGCCGGACGGGGCGTCGAGGATCGCATACCCATGGCGGGCGATCCCACGTCCCAGCATCACGAAGCCAGCCAGCTTGCGCAGGACGCCGGTCTCGCGCTGGCGGAGCAGCGCGGCCTTGCCGATGAAGTCTCCGGCATCGAGCTTAACGACCCAACCCAGCCCGGCCTCGAGGGGAGTGGTCTCCTCGGTCAAGTCGTTTCCGTAAAGCGACAGTCGGCCCTCGAGGCGCAGCGTGTCGCGCGCTCCCAGGCCCGCGGGTTTGCCTCCCACGCCTGCCGCGGCCGCCACCAGCGTGTCCCAGAGCCGCCGGACATCGTCCGAATGACAGAACACCTCGAACCCGTCCTCGGCCGTGTACCCGGTGCGGGCGATCGAGACCGGCACGCCACCGACGGTGGCAGCGTCCAGGATCTCGTGCGACTTCAGGTTGCCGAGGGGCGTGGGGGTCACGGTCTGCAGGGCGGCCTCGGCCCGGGGGCCCTGAAACGCGATCAGCCCGGTTTCATCGGAGGCATTCCAGATGTCACACCAGGCGCCGACGTTCTGGCGAAACCAGGCCAGGTCCTTGGCGATGTTCGAGGCGTTCACCACGATCAGCAGGTGATCGCTCGCGAGCTTGTACACGATCAGGTCGTCGACGATGCCGCCCTCGGGCAAGCAGGCCACCGTGTAGAGGGCCCGTCCGGTGGCCAGGCGGGCCACGTCCCCGGTGACGAGACGCTGCACCGCCTCGATGGCGCGCTCGCCGCGAAAATGCACCTCCCCCATGTGGCATACGTCGAACACCCCCACCGCCGTGCGCGTGGCGCGATGTTCGACGATGATGCCCGTCGGATACTGGACGGGCATCAGCCAGCCGCCGAAGTCGATGATCTTCGCGCCCAGCTCCCGATGGGCGTCATAAAGAGGCGTGACGCGCGGTTCGATCGAGGCTCCCTCTCCTTCCGGATTCATCAAGGGACGCATCCTGAAAGAAAGGGTAGGCGAATTCAAGGCCTGGTGGCCGGCGTGGTCGGCGTGGTCGGCGTGGTCGGCGCGGTCGGGTTGTCGGCCTCGATGTACGCCACCAGCAACTCGGCGATCCGATCCTGGGCGCGCCGGGCGTCGGTGGCCAGCGGGACATCGTTCATCAGGATCGAAAAGATCAGGGGGAGGTGACCGGGGGAGCCGGCGAAACCGGACAGCGCGCTCGTGCCGACCAGGGTGCCGGTCTTGCCGCGCACGAAGCGCTCGGCCGGTGTGTTGCCCATGCGATGACCCATGGTGCCGTCGGTGCCCGCGATGGCCAGCGAGGACATGAACTCGGCCGAGATCCTGAAGTCACGCAGGGCGCCCCGCAGGACCATGACGATCTGCTCGGCAGAGAACCGATTCGAATCGTACAAGCCAGAGCCATTGGTCATCTGATAGGTGCCCTTGCGGATGCCCAGCGCCGCCAGGTAGCGCGCCACGGCCTCCAGGCCCTTTTCCCAGGTCCCCGGGCGCCCCAGGATCTCCGCGCCGAGAGTACGCAACACCTGCTCGGCCACCAGGTTGTTGGAGCGCTTGTTCAGCTCGTGGGCGACCACGCCCATCGGAGCCGAATAGTTGGTGCCGAGGACGCGCAGGCCCTGCGCCGGCGAGATCCCCAGGCGCGGGGGTTGTGCGACCGTGATCCCACGCCTCTCGAGCAAGGCCTTGAAGGCGTAGGCCGCGAACAGGGGCGGGTTGATGACGCGGCGCTTGTAGCTGCGCGGCTCGCTGCCGAGGCGCACGCGTCCCGACACCACGATCTGCGCGCGCCCCCCCGTCTCGTCCTTGGTGTCGATGGTCGTGAGCGCGGGCCCGGTCGCAGCGGTCACGATCCGCCCGGTGACCGTGAAGGCGGCGGAGGGCGGGTTGATCACCACGCGCGCCGGGGCCCCGGCACGGACGGCGGGGATCACGGTGATCTCCACGACGTTTCCGTTCAGCGACAGCGCCGCCGAGGGAGCGCGCGAGGGCGAGGAGTCGTTCTTCTGATCATAAGCGGGCCCCACGTGAGTCCCGTCGAAGAAGCTCTCGTCGGCCACGATGGCGCCGCGAACGTGCTTGAGCCCCAGGGCCGCGAGCTCGCTGATCATGGCCCCCAGCTCTTCGGGTCCGAGCGTCGGATCGCCGTAACCCTTCAGAAACAGATCGCCGGTCACCTCGCCGCCCGGTCCGATGGGGGATCCCTTGGCGCCGATTTGCGCCGCGACCGTCGTGCGCCACCGGTACTCGGGACCGAGCAGGGCCAGGGCAGCCGCCGAGGTGACGATCTTGACGTTCGACGCGGCGTTGAGGGCCAGCTTCTCCCCGCGAGCATAGATGGGCTTGCCCTCGGCCTCCACGACCAGAACGCCGACCCTGGACTTGGACAGGGAGGGAACCGCCAAGGCGTCGTCGAGGGCGGTCTTCAACCAGGCCCGGCGCTGGGTGAGCTCGAGGGGAGGACGGGGCAGCTCGAGGGGGGCCGAGGGACGACTGGTGAGGCCCGGCAGCTTGGGGGAAGCCGGCGGCGGCGATCCGGCCGTCTCCTCAGAGGTGGGCGACCCGACCGGAGGCGAAGCCGCCCCGGCGGCGCTGGCTCCGCTGGCTCCTGCTCCGCCGCCTCCTGCCACCATGTTCGTGTGGGGGGAAGGAACAGCCTGCGGCGCGCGCGGTGGGCCAGGCGCCCAACCCGGCTGGGTTGGGCTGGCCTGGGCCAGGCTCCTGGCCAGCTTCTCGACGGTGTCGGCGGGCGTAGCTGCCCCCGCCACCAAGCCATTCGCTTCGAGCAAGCCGAGGGTGAGGAGCGCCAGCAGAAGCAGCGCGGAGGCAGCCGGGATCCGTCGCAAACCGCACAACCCTAACACGTCACGGCTTGTCATCTAGTTTACACCTGCTCGATGCGACTTGGCCGGCGCTCCGTCCAGGCAGCCGCGGGGCGCGTCGATGCCCCAAAAGCAACGAGGATTTCACGCGGCGGAAACCGGCCCTTAACCGTCAAGCTGGCAAACTGCCGGGAAGGACGCCATTTGCCAGATCCAACATTGAATGATCTGTCCAAGCAGATCGCTGAAAATCATCAGCTGATACTGGATGGCCAGACGGCGCTCAATATTGTCTGGACGCTGATCACGGGATTCATGGTCATGTTCATGCAGGCGGGGTTCGCGCTGCTTGAAACCGGACTGACGCGCGCCAAGAACGTGGCCCACACCATGGGCATGAACTTTCTGGTCTATTCGATCGGGATAATAGGATTCTGGGCCGTCGGCTTCGGCCTGCAGATGGGAGGGGGGGTGCCTCTCTCGACGTTCGGGGGCGACTCGACCTTGAACGGCGAGTTCGCCATTCAAATCGGAGGGAAAGCCTGGGGCCTGTTCGGCACGAAGGGCTTCTTCTTGACGCCGGAGGTCTACTCGGCGCCGGTGGCGGCGTTGTTCCTCTTTCAAATGGTCTTCATGGATACGGCCGCGACGATTCCCACAGGGGCTATGGCGGAACGCTGGCGGTTCTCGTCCTTCGTCCTGTTCAGCTTCGTGATCTCGACGATCGTCTATCCCATCTACGCCAACTGGGTCTGGGGTAACGGATGGCTCTCGCAGCTCGGCAAGAATTTTGGTCTCGGTCACGGTCACGTCGACTTCGCAGGCAGCTCGGTCGTTCACATGGTGGGGGGCGTCGCCGCGCTGGTGGGAGCGAAGATGCTCGGGCCGCGCATTGGCAAGTACGATGCCGACGGTCGGGCCAGGCCCATCCCGGGTCACAACATGCCGATGGTTGCCCTCGGAGCCTTCATCCTGGCGTTCGGATGGTTCGGATTCAATCCCGGCTCGACGCTGTCCGGGACAGATACCCACGTCGCGATCATCGCGGTCAACACCATGCTCGCCTCGGCGTCGGGAGCCTTCGGTGCCTACCTGTGGACCAAGTTCCGTTTCGGCGCGCCCGATCTGAGCATGCTGTGCAATGGAATGCTGGCGGGGCTGGTGTCAATCACCGCGCCATGTGCGTTCGTGACGGCGCCGGCCGCGATTCTGATCGGCCTGGTGGCGGGCGTGCTGGTGATCGTTTCGGCCATGTTCATCGAGAACACGCTCAAGGTGGACGATCCCGTGGGTGCATCGTCGGTCCACGGCGTGTGCGGTGCGTGGGGGATCCTGTCCGTGGGTCTCTTCGCCGACGGGCGGTACGGTGAAGGCTGGAACGGCGTTCCCGGGACTGTGCGGGGATTGTTCTACGGCGATGCGTCTCAGCTGGGGGCATCCTGTATCGGCTTGCTGGCCAACGTCTGCTGGGTCGCCACGGTCACGTTCCTCGCGTTTCGTGTTCTCGGAGCCTTGACTCCCAGTCGCGTTTCGGTCGAGGACGAGGTGGGCGGACTGGACGTGCCGGAAATGGGCATCGAAGGCTACGCAGTCGAGGGAGGGGCGCTGGAATGATCGCGAGGAGACCAGAGCGTGAGGCCGAGGCCCGCGAAGCAGAAGTCCGCGAAGCCGAAGTCCGCGAAGCAGAAGTCCGCGAAGCAGAAGTCGATGTCCGCGAAGCCGAAGCAAGAGTGGCGAGGGTACCGAGCGATTCCGATGTCACGCCGATTCCCACCGGCTTTCCGGACTTGCCCGAGCTTCGGGGGGGCCTCCCGGCGCCCGCACCCGTTCCCGCCATCGGTTTCCGCGCCGATTTGTCCGGCGCCAGTCTGTGGGATCTGGTTCGGATGGAATGCCAGGCCCGCTCTCGTCGGGTCGTCCAGGTGACGGGCGAGGGGGGGGTCGGTTACCTGTACTTCGCCGGGGGTCGGGTGATCCACGCCGTAACCCCCCGTCTGTCGGGGGAATCGGCGGCGCTGGAAATCCTGAGCTGGAGGAACGGAGCGTTCCACCCCTGCGAGCGCGGTTGGCCCACGGTGGCGACGATAGACGCATCTCACGAGTCCCTGATCTTGCGGACCGCCACGCGGCGCGACGAAGCGCCGGAAACCAACTTGGTGACCTTTCGGGGTCGCCTCGCCAACTATCGAGAGGATCAAGCCCCCAGGCAAACGCACCAGCGAGCCCCGCAGCACGAACAGTCCGAGCCCGAAGAGGTTGCCATGGCAGAGATTCGAAGACCCAGCAACAGTCAGCCGACCGGACCCTTCTCCCTGACGCGCAGCGAAGGGCTGCCGGAGCTCTCGGTGATGATACGCGTGGGGCCGAACGGTGCTGTCCTCAAGAACAAGGGAGGCACCGAGGATCTGGCGGGTGTGGTCGCGTACACCCACAGGTTGGTCGAGCTGGTGGGTGAGCTGCTGGGCCTGGACCGATTCGTGGCGATGGAGTGCACGTTCAAGGAGACGCCGGGGCAGTCCCCGGGAGGGGGCGGCATCCCGCGTTATCTGATCTTCAGCGAGGCCAACGGGGATACCGTGGCCGTGAGGCCGCAAGGCGACAGCAACATTCAGCCGCTGCGCGAGAGTCTGGGGCTATGACGCCCGGGTTCTTGCCACCGGGTGGCAGCAGAGGTACTGGCGCCGGTGGCTTGAGGGGCGGCGCGGTTGGGCCGAGTGGTGCGAGGGGCGCGGGCGCAGGGGGAATCGGGGGAGGGGGAGCGGGCGGTGGGGGACGAACGGGAAAGGGGGCAGGGGCGGGGACCTCTGTCACCACTGCGCTGGCCACGCTCAAGGACGTGGCCGGCATAACCGGGAGCTTCGTTTTCACGAGCGGTGGGCAACTGGTGGCGCGCGAGATTCATGCGATGTTCGACGACGCGGCCCTCGGAGACGCCGCCGAGCGATTGAGCCGATTGAGCGACACGTTTGCCTCGGTGGGTGATGAGCTCGAGCTCGCCGTCATCCGCTTTCAGGATCACAAGCTGTATCTCAAGGTCTTGAACGGCGGCATGCTCTGCATCCTGGCGGACGGCGTCGTCAACATGGCCGCGCTGCGGATGGCGGCCAACCTGGTGGGACGACGCATTGCCACCGAGCTGGAGCACGCGGCGGCCGAGTTGTCGCCCCACGGCGCCCATGAAGACCGCAAGCAAGACGGCAAGCAAGGTCGAGAGGGTCGAGCCGGCGAAACGGAAATCGCCGGGTTGGATGATTCGCAGAGAGGATCGAGACTTCCCGGGCAATCGGCGTCGACATCGGTCGCCTCGGCACCGGGGGACCATACGTTGCCTTTGCCTTCTTCTTTGGCTTCTTCGACCGCGTCGGGCCCACCAGGCGCGGTGACGCGCCAGCCGGCGTTCGCCCCGGGTACGCGGCGATTTCGTGGCAGATCCTTGGAATAACTGAGAGCCGACATCCTGCCGCGGCCTGCATGATTTTTCGTGCGCCTTTTCTCGGGTGGGCCTACCATCGGGGCTTCCCGGGGGATGTCCATGAGGTTGGTGCTTGGTGTCGGATCTTGTTGACGTCCTGGGAAGCGCCCTGGGACGAAGGGTGCATTCAGGCACTGGGCCCGGCTCTGATCACGGCCGCCAACGCCGCGGGAATTGGTGTGGCGGTGGTGACGATCGAGCCGGCGGAGCCCCGGGTGGTCTACGTGACCGAGGTGGGCGCCCAGATCATCGGATTTCCG
>Ga0209849_1000097_pt1 | contig 12188 bp, 6 predicted proteins | sample OrgsoiDNA2013048_FD_185798 | JGI IMG/M metagenome (GOLD analysis project Ga0209849, IMG submission 185798) | Permafrost soil microbial communities from the Arctic, to analyse light accelerated degradation of dissolved organic matter (DOM) -... | ecosystem: Environmental > Terrestrial > Soil >... | reverse complement strand
CCAGTGATGATCCCCCGCGCCTCCGGTCGCCAGTGAGGAGCGCCGAGCCCGGCCAGCGCCGGAACGATCAGCACACCCCCCGAATCCGGGACCGAGCGGGCCAGCGCCTCGATCTCCCCCGCCCGGTCGATGATCTGCAGCCCGTCGCGAAGCCACTGCACCAGCGCGCCCGCCACGAAGGCACTGCCCTCGAGCGCGTAGGCGGTGCGCCCATCGATGCGCCAGGCCACCGTGCACAGCAGCCCCGACTCCGAGCGCACGGGTGCGTCGCCGACGTTCATCAGCACGAAGGCGCCCGTCCCGAAGGTGCACTTGACGTCGCCCGGCGAGAGGCAGTCCTGACCAAAGAGGGCCGCCTGCTGATCGCCAGCCAAGCCCGCCACCGGGATCCCGTCCGGCAACCCCGGCACGCCCCGGGTCCTGGCCACGATCTCGGCGCAGCCCACCACCGTCGGCAAGAGCGCTCGGGGCACGCCGAAGAGGCCGGTCAGCTCGTCCGTGAACGCTCGGGCTTCGAGGTCGTAGAGCAGGGTGCGCGACGCGTTGGAGGCGTCGGTCACGTGGACGGTCCCTGCCGAGAGGCGCCAGACCAGGAAGCTGTCCACGGTTCCAAAAGCCATCTCGCCGTGCTCGGCGCGCCGGCGCAGCCCGGGCAGGTTCTCGAGCAGCCAGCCGATCTTGGTGGCCGAGAAGTAGGGATCGAGGACCAGCCCGGTGCGCGCGCGGATCAGCGGCTCGCGGCCGGCCTCCTTGAGCGCGCCGCAGGCCGGTGCCGTGCGGCGGTCCTGCCATACGATGGCGTTGGCCACCGGGCGTCCGCTCGACCGGTCCCACAGGATGGTTGTCTCACGCTGGTTGGTGATGCCGATGGCGGCGATGCGCGCGGCGATCGCGGTGGTGCCGGTGGCGCGGGCGCCGGATGTCGTATCGGCATCGGTATTGGTATTGGCATCGCCCAGCGCCGCCCCGATGGCCTCGGTGACCGACCGCCAAATCTCCTCAGGATCGTGCTCCACCTCTCCTGGCCGCGGATAGATCTGAGGCAGCTCCCGATAGGCCCGCCCGCGCACGGCCAGCGTCTGATCGACGATCAGGACCGTGGTGCCCGTCGTCCCTTGATCGATGGCCAGGATCAATCTGTCGCCCGCGTCCACGGCCCGATGCTAACAGGGGCAGCCCCGGCCGGGCGAGGGCGCACGTTCATGGCGCCACGGCTGTCCCGGTCCAGGATCCGCTCAGGATCTCCGTTCCCGCGTGGGCCCGGATCTGCGCCGTCCACAGACCAGACTGATCCGGCATCACGCCCAGGCGATCGATCCGGCCGTCGCCATTGTCGTCGGTCATACCGGCGGATCCCGACAGCTGCAGGTCGGCGCCATCCCCGTCGACCAGGGCAAACGCCGCGTCCAGTTTCGTCGCCAGGGCCGCCTGGCCCGCCAGGCACGCGCTGCGCAAACAGCCGACTTCCCTCCCAACCTCGCTGCAGATCAGCCCATCCAGCGCGTCGCAGCCCGTCTCGAGGTCAGCGCCCGTGCCGCTCGAGGCCAGGCCAAACAGGGCATCCAGAAAGGCTGCCGTTTCCGCCGGCCATCCCGGTCTCACCAGCGCGCTCTTCGAGAACGCGACGTGGGCCAGCGTGCCGAGTTGTAGCCCCAGACGGTGCGTGTCCAAGGACAGGGTAGCCCCGCGCTCCGTGACGGAGATCAGACGGGCCTGCGGGGCCAGCCCCCCCTGGGCGACGATGTCGACCACCGTCGATGCCCCGCTCACCAGAAACGTCGCCGACTGCAACGCATGAGTCGCCTGGAACAGTCCCGAGGAGGCCGTCGGCGCCAGTGACAATTGCGAGCCCAGCGTCACGTCGTCGAGGATCGTGCTCAGCGCCCGCCCCAGCCTCGCGATGCCGTTGGCGGGAGGCTGGGCGGGGCTGGGAAAGAGCGCGGCGATCTTGGCCTCGAGCCCTGGCTGCCCGCCCCCCTCTATCGTGGACGCGCGACAGGCCGATCCCGCCACCGTCATCCCCCGATGGCTCGTGATCAGGGCAGCGAGCTCTCCCTCGCCCGTCGGCGCGGGCACGCAGTCGAGAGGATCATCGGCCGCCGTCCCCAGGGCGTCGACGGCGCAGTCCAGCCAGAGCTGGCCCGGATCGAGCGGGCAGTCCGCCAGATCCTGCCAGGGAGCAGCCAGACGCTGCGTGATCGCTCGCTTGGCCAGGGAAATTTTCGATGTGAGGACGAACGTTCGCGGCAATTCCGGTTGGAAATCGGAAAGGGGCAGATAAAGCTGCACCACGTTGCCGGGGATGATGGAGCTGCCAGGGACATCGACGCATCCGACGGTCCACAATCTGCCCGCGGCATCTCGGCCCTGTCCGATGACCGCGCTCGAGGTCATGTCACTGACGCTGAACTGTGCGGCGGCGCCCGGGGCCACGCTCTTTATCGGACGCACGGGCATGAGTCGCTCCGACACCGGTAATTCCGAGCACGACAAGGAGTCGAACAGAAGGACATCCACGGTCGTCACCGCCATCGCCGCTGTAGAACCGCCCGTGGAGATCGGAACCACCGCGATCGTCCCCTGATCGCCCTCGCTGACACTCACCAACATCTCGGCGGTGCCAGCCCGGGGGTTGCGAGCTAGCAGCCGAAAAATGGTGGGGAGCCCACCCGTCACCGTGACCGTGCCAATCCCCGCATCATCGGTAAGGCCCGACGCCGCCGCCAGGGTAGCTCCTCGCACTTCGTTGCTCGAGCTCCGGGGATCGTCGACTGCGGAAAACTCCAGACGCTCGCCGACGGCGGGGGCTCCTTCGGTGGTTGTCAACGAGAATGACGCCCGGGCTGTCCCTCCCGGCTTGACCAGCAGCATGTCGCTCACGGGAGCAAGGATGAGGGGTTTCGTGACCGCCACGGGAGGCCAGTTGTCCCCACACGCGGTGGTGACCGTGGCCGCCAGCGTGAGAACCAGCGATGCGGCTCGTCGAAGGTCTCGCCCTGGTAGTGGCACCCGGGTCGGCCTCACCACGTCCTGCACGTCCGTGCCCAAATCGGGGATAGAGTATCACCAAAGGGGCTACACGAAGGGGCAACACCTCCCCCGGTTACCAATGCCGTTCAGTTCGGATCTCGGACCTCGGACCTCGGGCCTCTCAACTGCCCGTGGCACCAGGTGAGATTCGGGGTGCGCGGTTTCGGGCATTGTCGGCTGGTCGCCCGCGTCATGACCCGGCGATGTGGGACGAAACTTGCGCCGGGAAGACCGGCTGTGCACTCCTTATCTGGCGAGGCACAGGTGGCTGAATCAAAGCTCAGTATTCTGGACAAGGGTCGCCGGACCGCGCTCGATGAAGCGGAGTTGGTCGCGGCCCTGCGCTCGCGCGACGAGCGCGCCTACACGGCCGCCTGGATCGAGCTCAGTCCCATGGTGCGGAGGCTGGTCACCCGGTTCTTCGGCGTCGGTGCCGACACGCCCGATCTCTCCCAGGAGGTCTTCATGCGTCTGTTTCGGCGCATCGACGAGCTCCGCAACCCGAACGCCCTGCGCGGGTTCGTGGTCAGCATCTGCCTGGGCGTCGCGCGCAACGAGCTACGCCGAGCTCGGGTGCGGCGCTGGGTGCGGTTGACGGCGAGTGGCGACTTGCCGGATGCGCCGGTGGCCGGGCCGGATCTGGAAGCTCGAGAGGCGCTGCGGCGGCTCTACGCGATCCTCGACCAGGTGAGCGCGCAAGATCGCTCGCTCTTCGTGGCTCGCTACTTCGAGAAGATGGAGATCGCCGAGGTGGCTGTCGCTCACGGCCTGTCCTACGGGACCGCCAAGCGGCATGTCACGCGCGCCACCGTTCGCATCAATCGACGCATCGAGCGCGAGCCTTTGCTGGCCAGGTACCTGGATCTGGCCGCGTCGCAGCGGGCGAGTGCTCGCCCCGATCATCAAGCGCGACGGCAGGGTGTGGACGACGATGCCGGGGATGGAGAGGTTGGGGACGCAATCGATGTCTTGGATCTCGATCTCCGATCGGACTCGTCGGGACACGATTCGAAGGAGAAGACGTGAGAGAGCCATTGATGATCGAGGAAGTCACCCGCGCAGAGAATCACGCCCGGGCCGCGGCGGAGTTGGTGCTGGGCAGCGAGCTTCTTCCGGGGCCGGTTCCGCTGCCGGATTTCGGTGCGCTGCTCGCGCGGCGCTCCTGGTGGCGGCGCGCCCGGGTGCTGGGGGTCATCGGCGCGATGGGTGTGTTTGCCTTCCTGACGGTGTCGAGGCTCCGGGAAACCTCGCCCATCTCGTACGTGGTGGACGGGACCGTGGCAATCTCCGACGGGGTCATCGATGCCTCCGCCACCACGGGGGGAGCGCTGGCCTCGATTCACTTCTCGGAGGGGACCGAAGTCGGGCTGGCTCCGGGGGCCCGCCTGCGCGTCGTGGGAAGCAGCGCTCATGGTGCATCCCTGGCGCTCGATCGGGGTCGGGCCCGTTTCGCCGTCACCCATCGACCGGGAGCGCACTGGTCGGTGGCCACCGGTCCCTTCACCATCGAGGTCATCGGGACCAAGTTCACGCTCGATTGGTCGCCGCAAAAGGAGCGGCTGGTGGTCGATCTGACCGATGGAAGCATCGAGGTTCGAGGCGCGTCGGTCGGTGGTCCGGTGGCCATGCATCCGGGTGAGCGATTGATCGCCACCGCCGCGGACCGACGTGTGACGCTCTCACCGCTCGTCGAGCCGTCCGCGTCCCCCGACATTCAGCCGACCTCGGTCGTGCGACCTTCCGTTCGAGCCGTGGAGCGGGGGCGGTACACGGGCGCCTCTGCCATGTCGGGCAGGCCGGCGCCGGGACATTCGTCCTCTTCTTCACGTCGGTCGTCTCGCCGCGGTGATCTCGCCATGGCCGCCCCCGGGCGTGATTGGGCGGCGCGGGTCCAGCCGGCGTCGGCGTCGGCGTCGGCATCGGCATCACCGACCACGACGTCCTCCTCGCCCGCCCCGACCTCCTCGTCACCGGTGGTGGCCTCCGCTCGACCGGCGCTCGCGCTGGAGGCGGCGGTACCCGCGGCGTCCGCTTCGGTGCTCGCGCCCCCGCCGCCTCCGGCCGTGGCTCCAGCCGGTGATTCGCGGCCATCCCCGCCGGCTCGCCCGCCGGCCTCCGGCGGCGTGACGCTGGGAGTGGGGGGCAGCGCGTGCGAGCGCGACGCGGCCCAATATCGTTTCGAGAAGATGGAAGCCGGAATCTCGTTGCCCGATTTCTACACGCTGGCCTTCTCCAGCCCGCGCCCGGATCGGAGCCACTCCTGGTGCGGCCAGTCCTCCCTGCGGGTGGACGCCGACTTCAACGATGCCGGCCGCCGAAACTTCTTCGGCCGCTTCGCCAAGGAGACCGGCCAGGTCGTGATCAAGCTTCATCGGTCCACGGACTTCACCGGCAAGACCGTCACGGTTCATTTCTTCGTGGATGGTCCACCGGACGCCCGTTTCAACGCCGAGCTGGTGGTCGTCAACCGCGGCCGCTGGGTGAGCGGGCCCCCGAGTGGTCAGCTGTCGACCGGGCGCTGGTTGACCATCTCACACACCTTCGATGCCGAGAACGAGGCCGGTGTGCCGGGCTCGTCGAACCCCGGCCCTTTTCCGGTCGGCGGCACCTCGCCGGTGTCGAGCTGCGATCGATTGGGTCTGGCCATCCATTCGACCGGCGGGCGACGGGTGTGGGCGGGAGCCGTTTACGTCGACGACGTGGGCTGGAAGTAGCCCAACGCGGGCAGGGTGGATCGACGCGGCCCCCTCCCCGCGGGCCCCTCCCGGCGGATCCGTAGGCCGTCGCCGCCGGTGCGGCAGAGCCGCACCTCCGGGTGCTGGAAAAGCTACCGCCATCGCCATCCGGAAGACTTGGGTCGACTCGCGTCGATCTGCTTCGCCTCGACCCGATTTCCTGCTATCGAAGGGGCGTGGCTGAGTTCACCCATCTGCACCTGCATACCCAGTACAGCCTCCTCGATGGCGCGATCCGGCTGGACGAGCTCTTCCCCCGCGTGCTCGAGCGCGGCATGAAGTCGGTGGCCATCACCGACCACGGCAACCTGTTCGGGGCCCTCGATTTCTACGAGAGCGCGCGCAAGCACGGCGTCAAGCCCATCTTCGGCTGCGAGACCTACATCGCGCCCGATCGCCACGATCGCACCGAGCGAAAGAGCAACCACCTGATCCTCTTGGCCAAGGACAACGTCGGCTGGAAGAACCTGTCCTACCTGAACTCGATGGGCTACCTGGAGGGCTTCTACTACAACCCGCGCATCGACAAGAAGCTGCTGCGCGAGCATAGCCAGGGACTGATCGGTCTGTCGGCTTGCCTCGGTGGGGAGGTGGCGCAAACCTGCATGCGTCGGGGCTCCGAGGCAGGGGAGGCGGTGGCGCGTGAGTTCGACGACATCTTCGGCCGCGGCAACTTCTTCCTCGAGCTGCAACCGAATGGCCTCGCGGAGCAAGAGCAGGTCAATGGGCAGCTCATCGACCTCGGCCGGAAGACGGGCATCCCGCTCATCGCCACCAATGATTGCCACTATCTGAATCAGCAGGACGCCCGGGCCCACGAGATCTTGATGTGCGTGCAGCAGAAGAAGACCATCCACGACGAGAAACGCCTGCACCACCGCAACGAGGCCTACTTCGTCAAGACCCCCGCCGAGATGGACGCCTATTTTGCGCACATTCCGGAGGCCATGGAGAACGCGGCCCGCATCGGCGAGCTGTGCGACGTGACCTTCGACCTCGGACACACCCACCTGCCTCGGTTCAAGGTCCCGGACGGGTTCACCGCCAACAGCTACGTGCAGCAGCTGGCGGAGGCGGGCCTCGGCAAGCGCCTCGAGGAGGCCCACCGTCGCGGCCAGAAGATCGATGGCGACATCTATGCCGCCCGGCTGGCGCTGGAGCTGGGTGTCATCCAGAAGATGGATTTCTCCGGCTACTTTCTGATCGTCTGGGACTTCATCCGCTACGCCCGGGAGCGCCAGATCCCCGTGGGCCCAGGCCGCGGCTCGGGGGCGGGATCGCTCGTGGCCTATTGCCTGCGCATCACCGACATCGATCCGATCGCCAACAAGCTGCTCTTCGAGCGCTTCTTGAATCCCGAGCGGGTCAGCATGCCCGACTTCGACATCGACTTCTGCATGAACCGGCGCGACCAGGTGATCTCCTACGTCACCGAGAAGTACGGGAAGGACAACGTCGGTCAGATCATCACCATGCATCAGATCAAGGCCCGCAGCGGGGTGCGGGACATCGGCCGCGCCATGGGCCTGCCGTTCGCCGACACCGACAAGATCGCGAAATACGTCCCCGAGCCCATCCAGGGAAAATCGCCGCCCATCGCCGAGGCCATCGAGCAGGAGCCGCGCCTGAAGGCGCTCTACGACGAGAACCCCACCTATCGCGAGCTCCTGGATGTCGCGAAGAAGCTCGAAGGGTTGAATCGCCACGCCGGCAAGCACGCGGCCGGCATCGTCATCGCGGAGCGGCCTCTGTGGGAGTACGTGCCCTGCTTCCGTCCGGCCGGGGAGGAGGGCATCGTCACCCAGTACGACAAAGATCGCGTCGAGAAGGTGGGCCTGGTCAAGTTCGACTTCCTGGGCTTGAAGACCCTGACGGTGATCCAGACCGCGCTCGATCTCATCAATCGCGACCGGCCGGGCGCCGGGGCGGGCGCGGCGGCGGGGTCCGAGGAACCCCTCGACCTGTCGTTGATCGCCAACGACGATCCGGGCGTCTACCGGATGATCACCGATGCCGACGTGACCGGCGTGTTCCAGCTCGAGTCGAGCGGGTTTCGCGAGCTGCTGAAGAAGCTCAAGCCCGACTGCTTCGAGGATATCGTGGCGGTCGGCGCGCTCTACCGGCCCGGGCCTCTCGAGGGCGGCATGGTGGACGACTTCGTGGATCGCAAGCATGGTCGCAAGAAGGTGGAGTACGACCACCCTTCGCTGGAGCCGATCCTCAAGGACACCTACGGCGTCATCGTTTATCAGGAACAGGTCATGCAGATCTCGTCGGTCCTGGCCGGCTATTCGCTGGGCAAGGCCGACCTTCTTCGTCGCGCCATGGGCAAGAAGAAGGCCGACGTCATGGCCAAGGAGAAGGCCGGCTTCCTCGAGGGCGCGAAGCAAAAAAAGATCGATCCCAAGGTGGCCGAGCGGGTCTTCGATCTGATGGAGAAGTTCGCGGGCTACGGGTTCAACCGCAGCCATTCAGCGGCCTACGGCATGCTGACCTATCAGACCGCTTACCTCAAGCACTACCATCCGGTGGAGTTCTTCGCGGCGCTTCTGACCTGCGACAAGGACGACACCGACGCGATCGTCAAGTTCATCGCCGAGGCCAAGGGCCACGGCATCAGCGTGTTGCGCCCCGATGTCAACGAGAGCGACACCAACTTCACCGTGGTCCGGGCTGCGAACATGGTGCCCCAACCTCAGGGCGCCATCCGATTCGGGTTGGGCGCGGTCAAGGGGGTCGGGGAGGGCGCGGTCGAGGTCATCCAGGCCGCCCGCGCCGAGACTGGCCCCTTCAGGTCCCTGTTCGATTTTTGTAAGCGGGTCGACGGTCGAAAGGTCAACCGCAAGGTCATCGAGGCGCTCATCAAGTCGGGGGCCTTCGACGGGCAAGCCAAGGCGGCCGGTATCTCCCGGGCGCGGCTTTATGGAGCCCTTGGCACCGCCTCGGATCGCGCAGCCGCCGCTCAGCGAGACAAGGAGAGCGGTCAGACCAGCCTGCTCGGCTTGTTCGGCGGGGCCGGAGCCGCTGCCGGTCCGAGCACCGGGCGCGGTCAGCAGGCCAGGCCCGAGGCAAACGGGGACGAGGTTTATCCAGAGGTGGACGAATGGCTGCCCAAGGAGATGCTCGCTTATGAGAAGGAGAGCCTGGGCTTCTACATCAGCGGTCACCCTCTGGACCGGTTCGCGGGTGAGATTCGCCGGTTCACCAACGCCACCACCGCCAACTGCATGCAGAAGGGAGTGCGCGCCGAGGTCACGCTGGCGGGCGTGGTGGTGGACTTTCAGGAGCGGTCCATGAAATCCGGGAACGGCAAGTATGCCTTCTTCAAGCTGGAAGACCAGGCCGGCCAGATCGAGCTGATGGTGGGATCGAAGAAGCTGGACGACTACCGCGACATCTTGACCCGGGACGATCCCTTGCTGGTGACGGGCACCGTCGACGCCCCCTTCGGCGAGGGCGACGCCGTCCGCGAGCGCCTGCGCTTCAACGACGCGCGGCTCTTGACGGCGGTCCGCGCCGAGAAGAGCACCATGCTGGATGTCCGCCTCAACGCCGAGACCCTCACCACGGACTCGCTGATCACCTTCAAGCGCTTGATTCTCGAGCATCCGGGCTCCTGTCGGACGACGCTGAGGTTGAGGATTCCCCAGCGCAGCGAGACCGTCATCGATCTCGGGGACGATCACAAGGTGGCGCCCAACGAAGAGCTGCTGGCCCGGATCGATCAGCTGTTCGGCGAGCGCGTGGCGGTCCTGCGCTGACCGGGTGGCCACGAGCTCACCAGGGAATGCGCTCGCCGTTGGCGTGCCGGAACTCACCGGTGGTGGCCAGGGTCAGCTCGTCGATCCGGTCCGTCAAGAGGCGCGCTGCCTCCTTGGCATCGATGCTGCCGGCGTGCCCGGTCATGTCCGTGCGGACGTAACCGGGGTGCAGCGTCACCACGGCGATCTGCCTCGCCTGAAGATCGCGAGCCAGCGACATGCCCATGGCGTTCAAGGCCGCCTTGGACATGCGATAGCCGTAGTACCCCCCCGACGTGTTGTCGGCGATGGAGCCCATACGGCTCGTGATGAGCGCGATCTTCGAACCCGCCGACAAGAAGGACACGAGCGTGCGGGCCAGTCGCACGGGCGCGATGGCGTTGACGGCGATCTGTTCCTGGAGGATCTTCAGATCAAGGGACGCATCCAGGATCGAGCCGCCCTCGCGCAGGATGCCGGCGTTGAGGATCAAGACGTCGATGCGCCGCTCGCCGAGCCAGTAGGCCAGTCCCGCCACGTCCTCGTCGGAGGTCACGTCCAGGCCATCCAGGATCTCGATCCCCAGATGGTCGAGCTCGGGCGACGAGGTCCGGCAGGTCCCGATGACCTTGTCGCCGCGCGCCTTCCATAGCTGACACAAAGCCAGACCAATGCCGCGATTCGCCCCCGTGATCAGAACCGTTGCCATGGTCGTCTTTCTGTCACCCCCCGCCCGGGACGGCAACCGCCGGCGCAGCTTTCCCTTGACCAATCCGACGGCAGGCGGTAACGCAAACAACCAGAGACCAGAAACCGATGAGGTGCAGGACGTGAAGGGACGCGCTATTGGCCGCCGGGGTGGCGTGGCCCTCGTCACCTTTGCCTGTCTGCTGGGCCAGCTGTCGTCACTGGCCCACGGAGTGCTGGTTCAGCATGTGATCTGCGCCGAACACGGCGAGTCGATCCACTTGCGCTCCATGCCGGCGGGCCGGGCGGATTCGGTTCGGCAGCTCGAAGGTGGTGTGGCTCGAGCCCGTGCCGCCGTTCCGATGGCGGAGGCCGACGAGCACGATCATTGCTCGCTCGTCGCCTCCCGAAATCTGCGACCACAATCGACCGAGGACTTCACGGCCGGACCGGCCCTGGTCGGTTCCTCGGCCCTGGCCCGGCGCGAGCTCGTGGCGATCCCGATCATCCCCGCCTATCTGATCGCGCCCAAGACGTCTCCGCCCAAAGCCGTTCAGTCGTCCGCGTAGGCATCGTCGTCGTCGGCTTGGTCGTCGCCCCGTCCTCGAGCCTGGGGCCCAATGTGGGCTGGGTGCCGGGGGCCGTGTCCTGGCGCCGGTCCGTGGTGTCCTCGACCCAGGTTCTGTCGCGCGCGGCCCGGTCAGTCCGACCAGCCCATTGTCTCTTCGGGAGGTCCTCATGGTCGCATTGCTCGCCACCCCTTTCCTTGGCCTCTTCTTGCAACAACAGATCACCAGCTCGGAGCTTGAAAAGGCCATCCAGCGGGATGCTGCCGCGTCCGCGGCGGCGGCCGGCGCCCCCACAGCGCCTCCGATTCCCGAGGTCTCCAGCCCGCAATCGCCCGCCGAATCGGCCTCCACCGTCGCGGCGGATTCGCTCCAGCTCCCATCCCGCCGTCCCGGCTCCAGTCTGATGAACCCCGCCATGTCGGTCATCCTGGATGGCACCTTCGGGTACTACGGCCGCCACCGCTCAGATTTCGAGGCGGCTCGGCTCCCCGTGGCCGGCGATGATCCAAGCCTCGACCGGGAGGGGTTCGGAATGCAGGAGGTCGAGTTGGCCTTTCAGTCGGCCGTCGACCCCTATCTCGAGGGAGCGCTGTTTCTGACGATTCCCAACCTCGGCGGGCTCGAGGTGGAGGAGGGTTTTCTCGTCACGACGTCGCTTCCTTTCAACCTGCAGGTGAAAGCAGGGAGCTTCCGATCTCAGCTGGGTCGCAACAACACGCAGCACCTTCACCTGCAGAGCTTCACGCGCCGGCCCCTGTTCACGGCGTTGTTGTTCGGCCCCGACGGCTTGCGCGGACCCGGGCTCCAGGCATCGGTTCTCCTGCCCCTACCCTGGTTCACGACGTTCTACCTGGAGGCGTTCAGCCTGGGCCCGCCAGACGATCCCGCCCTCGTCACCACCTTCGGGGGCGGTGGTCGGCGTGATCCCGGCAACCTCACCTACACAGCGGTGCTCGAGCAATACTGGGACCTGACCGAGAGCGCATCGATCCTGCTTGGTCTGAATGCGGCCGCCGGACGGTTGTTCGATTGTCTGGACGTGGGGTCGCCGGCCTGTCCCGACGGTGGGGCCCGTCCCTCACGCACGCTGCTGTACGGCGGCGATCTGACCTACCGGTGGAAGCCCGCCAACATCGCGCAGACCTACGCGAGCGTGCAGTGGACGACCGAGCTCTTCCTGCGGAAGATCGCCGACGGCGGTCAGACCGAGGGCGCCGGCTACAGCGAGGCGGTGGTTCAAGTTGCGCGTCGCTGGTATCTGGGAGGGCGTTTCGATCTGGTCGGGGCGCCCGCCGGGGATGCCCTGCCGCGTCGGTACGGTTACGCGGCGTCGGCGACCTTCGCCCCCAGCGAATTCTCGCGCTTCCGCTTGTACGCCCAGGAGATAGCGGGGCCCGGCATCCCCAGCTCCACGGTGGCCTTCTTCC
>Ga0209849_1000096_pt1 | contig 12274 bp, 8 predicted proteins | sample OrgsoiDNA2013048_FD_185798 | JGI IMG/M metagenome (GOLD analysis project Ga0209849, IMG submission 185798) | Permafrost soil microbial communities from the Arctic, to analyse light accelerated degradation of dissolved organic matter (DOM) -... | ecosystem: Environmental > Terrestrial > Soil >... | reverse complement strand
AAATCACCGGGAGATCCTGATGCGCATTTCAACCAGGGAGATGCCCAGTACCGGAAGAGCGATTATGAAAAAGCGGCCACCTCGTATGATGATGTATTGCAATCCAAAGCAGATGAGAATACCAGGCAAAGCGCTTATTACAATAAAGGTGTTGCCATGATCCGTCAGAAAAAACTGGAAGAAAGTATTGATGCCTGGAAAAATGCACTCAGACTGAATCCGGCAGATAGTGAAGCAAGAGAGAACCTGGTAAAAGCCCTACTCGAAAAAAAGAAGCAGGATCAGCAGGAACAACAAAATAAAAAAGATCAGAAAGAAAAAAAGAAGGATGACAAGAAACAGAATTCCGATCAAAACCAGCAGGATAAGACGCCAAAACAGCAACAAAGTAAGCTGACCAAACAACAGGTGGAACAATACCTCAAGTCGTTGGAACAAAGGGAAAAAGACGTTCAGGAAAAAATGAACCAGAATAAGTCCCATTCGCTGAACCAACCGGAGAAAGACTGGTAATCAAGCTGAAAGCGAAAGGCATAAAGCGTAAAGCATTTCGTAATTTTGCATATCCATTCATCAATCGTAGCAATGCAGTTGTACGCAGATTCATTGACTTCTTATAAAAGACTGGATACGGTTCCTGTAAAGGTGGGGGACCTTGTTCTGGGAGGTCATGCCCCTATCCGCGTACAGACCATGACCACATTCGATACCATGGACACAATGAAGACCGTAGAGCAGTCGATCCGCTGCATTGAAGCCGGTGCAGAACTGATCCGTATTACGGCCCCCAGTAAAACAGAAGCGGAAAACCTGCTGAATATCAAAAACGAAATTCGCAAAAGAGGATTCAGTACGCCGATCGTGGCAGATATTCACTTCACACCCAATGCTGCCGAAATAGCCGCACGCATCGTTGAAAAAGTGAGGGTGAATCCTGGAAATTATGCAGATAAAAAGAAATTCGAGTTTATTGAATACAGCGATGCCGATTACCTGGATGAGATTGAAAGAATTCGGGACCGTTTTCTGCCCCTGATCAGGATCTGTAAGGAATACGGAACCGCGATGCGTATCGGCACAAATCACGGATCATTGAGTGACCGTATCATGAGCCGGTATGGCGACAGTCCGATGGGCATGGTGGAAAGTGCCATGGAATTCCTGCGTATCGCCAGAAGTGAAAATTATCACCAGATTGTGCTGAGCATGAAATCCAGCAACCCGCTGGTGATGGTAGAGGCTTACCGGCTGCTTGTAAAAACCATGCAGGATGAATTCAACCTGATCTACCCCTTGCATATTGGTGTGACAGAAGCGGGAGACGGGGAAGACGGAAGAATAAAATCTGCAATTGGAATCGGCACACTGCTGGAAGATGGTATCGGTGACACCATCCGGGTATCTCTTACGGAAGATCCTGAATTTGAAATTCCGGTTTGCCAGGATATTGTTGCGCGTTACCAGTCCAAAAAAAGCGGTACTGATATTCTGCCTGCCGAAAAAGTTCCTTATTCTCCGTTTGAATATAAAAGACGAAAAACCCATCCGGTTCAAAATATTGGCGGCACGCATCCACCTGTGGTAATAGCCGATTTTATGCATGAAAAATCCCTCACGCACGAATCCCTTGAACGCATCGGATATCAATATGACGCGACAACTGACAAATGGAAAATCGGCGACGCGGCGGCTGATTATATTTATACCGGAGATAAAAAGCTGAATTTTGATTTACCGGGAACATGCAGAGTGATTTGTAACTATGAAACCTGGAAAACCCTGGATAATAAAAAAATCTCTTTCCGGGAAGAAAAATATTTCCCTTTATTTTCCGGGGATCAGTTGGAAAAAGCCATTAGCTGGTCACCTATCATGAATTTTTTGTCCCTTAATGTAAATCATGCGATCCGTCATGAAACTTTCAGTTTATTAGAAAAAGTTCCGGGCCTGGTTATCTGCTTGTATTCAGATAATGAAAATCCGGTATTGGATACCAGACGCTTCCTCATGGAACTAATGAATCGAAACCTGGAGATACCTGTTATACTCGCCGTAGAATGTTCAGAGACGAGCATCGACCGGCAGTTGATTCATTTTGCGGTAGAAGCGGGTGCATTATTAGTCGATGGAATGACTGACGGGATCTGGCTGATCAACGATCCGAAAAATATTGTAAACAATCAGGTGAGTGGAAGAACCTACCTGGCAACAAATAATAATCACCAGTTTTTAAATAATACTTCGTTCTCTATTTTACAGGCGGCAAGAACTAGAATTTCAAAAACAGAATACATTTCCTGCCCATCCTGTGGCCGGACATTGTTTGATCTGCAGGAAACAACGGCCAGAATACGATCAGTTACCAGTCACCTCAAAGGCTTGAAGATCGCAATCATGGGTTGCATAGTAAATGGACCCGGAGAAATGGCCGATGCAGATTTCGGTTATGTGGGCAGTGGAACCGGAAAGATCACCTTATACAAAGGAAAAGAAGTGATGAAAAGAAATGTGAATAGTGACACAGCCGTTGACGAATTGATTAATCTCCTGAAAGAGAGTGAGGCCTGGGTGGAACCGGAGAAAAGTATGGAAGTATGGAAGTATGGAAATATGGAAGTGGATTGATGAACATTCACAATTGCGTTAAGCGTTAGGCTTTACGCGTTGGGCGTAACATGTGTGCTCCCTCAGAAATGTTCATAGAATAACAATCCGGAGTCTTCCCATATTTTATATCGTATTTCTCCTGAATATCGCGGATAAATAATTCTGCGGAATCTTTCTCTACCAGAGTTATGATACATCCACCGAAACCACCTCCCATCTGCCTGGCTCCTTTTACTCCTTTTAGCTCCTTAATTGTCCTGACCAGGAAATCTGATTCAGCACAACTGACTTCATAATCCTTACTCAGGCCGTCGTGGGCTTCGTACATCAGTTTCCCGAAAGCGTCCAGATCATGCTGTTTCAGGAAATCGCAGCCATCCAGCAAACGCTGGTTTTCTTTGATTATAAAACGGCATCTTTTATAAACAATAGGATCGAGTTCCTTCTGATGTGTTTCAAGCAAATCCAATTTTACGTCCCTTAATGAATGGATGGCGGGATTAAATTTTTGAAGAGTGGCTATTCCTGCTTCGCATTGCTCCCTGCGCAGATTATATTCTGATGAAGCCAGTGTATGGCTAACCATCGAGTTTACGAGAACGATCCGGATACCGGGAAAATCAAACGGTATGTATTCGTATTCCAGGTTCCTGCAATCTAGTTTCATCAGGTGGCCCGCTTTCCCGTGCAGGCTTGCGAACTGATCCATGATACCGCACTGAAGTTGGGCAAACCGGTGCTCTGTTTTCTGACCGGCCAGTGCAATTTCCATCCTCGACAATCCCAATTTAAAAAATTCATTAAGCGCCAATCCGAATGCAGAACAAAGTGCGGCAGAAGAACTCATTCCGGCCCCAACAGGTACATTACCAGAAACCAAAACATCCATTCCATGAGGCAGAGATTTTTCAGGCATGAGCATATATATCATGCCCAGCAAATAAGTCGGCCACCCCTTTACCGGGTGCATATCATCAATGGAAAAAGAATACTCTTCCCCGTATTCGAGTGCTCTCAGATTCAGCCGGTTCGCGGTGCCAGGTGCAAAAGCCACCTGGATATTTCTGTCTATAGCACCAGGCAGTACGAAGCCCTGATTATAATCCGTATGTTCACCAATAAGGTTCACTCTTCCGGGGGCCACAGCAATCTGGCATTCGTTTCCGAAATATTGTTGAAATTGCCTGCGAATATCCATTTCCATTCATCTAAAATTAAACGCTTCTCATGTCATTCAGTATTACACGCGAAAGGGATGAGGATCTGGACCTTTTACAGATGACCGATTTTACTACCGGCATCCAGGTAAGAATCCTGCCCGGAACAGGTGCCCTTTTACACGAATTCTCCATTCCGCTCGGTAACCGGAGAATCCAGGTAATAAACAGTTATAAAAATCTGGATGACCTGAAAAAAAATTCCTCCTTTTATAAAAGCGCCAAGCTCTCTCCTTTCGTCTGTCGTATTTCTGAAGGCAAATATAAATTTGAAGATATATCCTATGAATTCCTGAACAAATTTAATGATGGCTCCGCTATACATGGTATCCTGGCCGACAAACCGTTTATTGTACTGGAGAAATCTATCCGGGAAGATGAGGCTTATATCCTGCTCGAATATCACTATAAAAAAGAAGATCCGGCATATCCTTTCGAATATTTAATAAATGTCAAATATACATTAAAAAGGGGCGGACGACTGATACTCGGTACGACCGTTAAAAATCTTTCTCCGGGTCGCATACCTATCGCCGATGGGTGGCATCCGTATTTTAGCCTGGAAGGTGAAGTAAACGACTGGCTGTTATCTTTCCACTCAAAGAAAAAACTGGTATTTAATGAAAAACTGATCCCCGAGGGGCATATGGTTGAAACTTCGGCATTTTATTCACCCCGGGTGATCGGCGATGAATTTTTTGACAACTGTTTTTTATTGGAACCGGATCCGGTTTCAGCTGCCGCAACTTTGGAAAATCCCGCTAATCATCTTCGCCTGAGTTTTTTTCCTGACCATCATTATCCTTTTCTCCAGATATATACTCCGCCAGACCGCAGAAGCATCGCAATAGAAAATCTGAGTTCAGCACCCGATGCCTTCAATAACGGATTGGGACTGATTATATTGGAACCCGGCGGTTCACAAAGTTTTAGCGTGTTATATCAACTGGAATTCCGTTAAACATGTACCTTGCCTTATAATATTTTTTATGCAAAGACTTAGATTAATTCTCACTGTAGCCAGCATGTTTTTCCTGGCGGGTTGTTTTGAAATCAATGAAGATATTAATGTAAAAGCGGATGGGTCTGGTGTGTATTCAGTGCATACCGACATGAGCCAGCTTTTGCAGGCCATGCAGACTTATCTGGGTAAGGACGAGATGGATAAACAACTGCCTCCAAAAAACATTGATACAACGGTTATGATGAAAGCCTTGCTGGATACGGCTAAAAATATTACTGCAGAAAACAAAGCCCTGATCAAAGATGGTTATGTTCACCTCAAACTCAATATCGGGGAGAAGGAATTCAAGAGTGATATCGTTATTCCATTTAAAAGTCAGTCAGACCTGCAGAAACTTTATAACTCGATGAACAACCAAACGCTTGGTTTCAACCAGTTGTTCAAGGGTATGGCGGGCAAACCGGATACGGCTTCCGGGAATGATCAGGGTATGCCCGACATGAATCAGTTCAACGCCATCTATGATTTCGAAAGTCACGATGGTCTGATGTCACGCAAATTAAACCAGGATAAATGGAAAGCCCTCCAGTCGAGTCCGCAATATGCGCAAATGAAAGATGCCGGGAATATGGGTATATCCATTCCATATACTCTGACAATCAGCATTCCGAGACCTGTTAAAAAAGTAGACAATGAACTAGCCAAACTTTTCCCGGACAGGAAAAAAGTTATCATCCAGTATAACCTGATTGAAGTTTTCGACCATCCTGAGAAATTCGAATACACTATCGTTTATTAGAAAAGACTATGCTTAGAAAAACGGATTTTCTGGTAGTCGGATCAGGCATAGCGGGACTAACTTATGCCCTGAAAGTCGCAAAAGCATGTCCTGATCAACAGGTTCTGGTGATCACCAAAACAATTGCTGACGAAACGAATACCAAATACGCGCAGGGAGGTATTGCCGGTGTTACTGATTTTGAAAACGACAGTTATGAAAAACATATTGAAGACACACTGATTGCCGGAGACGGACTGTGTAATCTGAAAACGGTGGAGATCGTTGTGAAAGAAGGCCCGCTGCGTATCCAGGAAATGATTGACTGGGGTGCTGAATTCGATAAAGATTCGGATGGGGAATACAAAAGAGGCAGAGAAGGCGGTCATTCCGAATTCCGGATCCTGCACCACAAAGATGTTACGGGTCGTGAAATGGAACGCGCTTTATTACAAACCGTTGCTGCCCAAAAAAATATCGAGATCATCAAACATTGTTTTGTGGTGGACATCATCACGCAACATCACCTCGGCTATCTGGTTACCAAGGGTACGCCGGATATCGAATGTTTCGGCATCTATGCGCTGGACATGCAGGAAAATATGATCGTAAAAATTTTATCCCGCATCACCGTTTTCGCTACTGGTGGTAACGGGCAGGTATACCGCACAACGACCAACCCGGTAATCGCCACGGGAGATGGTATTGGTATGGTTTACCGTGCGAAAGGAAGAATAGAAAATATGGAATTCATTCAGTTCCATCCGACAGCCCTGTATCAGCCAGCTGTGAGTCCGGCTTTCCTGATTACGGAAGCAGTAAGAGGAGACGGAGGCATTCTCCGCAATAAAAATGGAGAAGCCTTTATGGCGAAGTACGATGACCGCAAGGACCTTGCCCCGCGGGATATTGTCGCCAGGGCAATCGATAGTGAAATGAAAAAAGCAGGTACTGAACACGTATACCTGGACTGCCGGCATATGGATATGAAAAAGTTTGTGGAGCATTTCCCGAATATTTATGAAACATGTAAATCCACCGGTATCGATGTGGCCACACAAATGATCCCGGTAGCCCCTGCCGCCCATTATAGTTGCGGAGGAATAAAGACTGATGAATGGGGACATACCTCTATCAGAAATTTATATGCCGCCGGCGAATGTGCATCTACTGGTTTGCACGGCGCAAACCGATTAGCCAGTAATTCCCTGCTGGAGGCAATGGTTTTTGCACACCGCTGTTACCTGGACAGTATCGAAAGAATTAAAAAGCTTTCCTTTCGGGAAGACATTCCAGACTGGAATGCAGAGGGTACGACTGCGCCCAATGAAATGATTTTAATCACGCAGAGCATTAAAGAACTCCAATTACTGATGAGCGATTACGTAGGTATCGTACGAACCAATATCCGTTTGACAAGGGCGTTAAAAAGACTTGACCTACTCCATGAAGAAATTGAAGCATTATATGTAACCACATTGTTATCTCCGCAGATCTGTGAGGCAAGGAACCTGATCACAACAGGCTTCCTGATTGTGAAAAGTGCACAATTCAGAAAAGAAAGCCGGGGCCTCCACTTTAATACAGACTTTCCGGAAAAGAGTAGCCTGGTCCAAAATACTGTACTCTGATGAAAGCGATGATCCTGGCCGCCGGACTCGGCACACGTTTCAAACCGTGGACAGACGAACATCCCAAAGCGCTTGCATTGGTTAACGGAAAAAGCCTGCTCGAAAGAAATATTCTTTACCTGCAATCTTTTGGCATCAGGGAAGTGATCGTAAATGTGCATCATTTTTCGGAACAAGTACTGGAAGCGATTCATAAAAATAAAGGATGGGGAAGCGACATCAGCATCAGTGATGAAACAGGACAGGTGCTTGAAACAGGTGGCGGTCTGAACAAAGCAGCCGGCTTTTTTGATTACGGATCTTTTGTGCTGATGAATGTTGATATACTTACTGATCTGGATCTGGAAGCCATGGCCTTTTATCATGAAGAGAAAAAACCGCTCGTCACGCTGGCTGTTACAAACCGGAAATCTTCGCGGCATTTTCTTTTTGACCGGGATGAAAGACTTTCCGGATGGCGGAATTCTAAAACAGGTGAAGAGAAAATCTCTATCGCAGCACCGGCATTAACAGAAAAAGCATTCAGTGGGATTCACCTGATTTCTCCCGAAATATTTCCTCTCATGCACCAGGAAGGGAAATTTTCTATTGTGGATGTTTATTTAGAACTCGCTGCGTCGCATTCGATCCTGGGCTTTGATCATTCTGGTTCCAAACTCGTTGATGTAGGGAGAACAGAATCGGTAGCAGTTGCGGAGAAATTATTTGTTTAATTCTTCCAATCCTTCGATTCCTGTTCGATGTGATGTACTTCAACTGTAACCCCGAATTTATTTTTCAGATGACGGGCCAGGGAATCGGCGGCATATACACTCCGGTGCTGACCGCCTGTACATCCAAAACTCACCATCAGGTTCTTAAACCCCCTATTGATATAATCTTCAACGGAAATGTCCACCAGGTCAAAAACACTATTTAAATATTCCGGCATCTTCGTTTGCTGTTCCAGGAAATCCTTTACTACTTTATCCCGGCCGGTTTTTGATTTAAATGCGTCAAGTCTTCCCGGATTTAAAATGGCGCGGCAATCAAAAACATATCCTCCGCCATTACCTCCTGAATCGGAAGGAATGGATTTTTTGTAGGAAAAACTATTGATATGAACTGTCAGCGGAGTATCTGCATTCGCGCGTGGCGGGATGAACCGTTCGATGATATGATCCTCTACAATCAGGTGAAGTATTCTTTCAAATTCCGGAATATTTTTCGCCATGGTATACTGATGAAGAAAAGACCGGAGATTTTTCAACCCAAGCGGTATACTGATCAGAAAATGCGCTTTGCGTTCAAATAAACCCCTGAATCCGTAGGCGCCCAATACCTGCATAATTCGGATAAGCACATATCCATAATATTGTTGGATGAATTGCTTTTTGTTAAATATTGATCCCAGCTCTATTTCAACACAATCCATATAATATTCCAATAATCCGTGTTTCCATGCTTCGTTCAATTCAGCTTTCGCCTGCCAGAGCATGGATGCCACATCATATTGCAGGGCGCCCTTCATGCCACCCTGGAAATCGATGAAATGAACCTCCTCATTTTCTATCAGGATATTGCGGCTCTGAAAATCACGGAACATAAAATATTTATATTCGGTGTTGCCCAGTTCGGTAGAAAATGTTTCAAAGTCGGCAATCAGTTTCTCCTTATCGTAGGGTAGTTGCAGGGTATCCAGGAAATAATATTTAAAATAAAGCAGGTCGCTCATAATGGCCTGTTTACCAAACTCGCTGGACGTGAGGCACCAGTTTTCATAATCCATTCCCTTGTCTCCCTGAATTTGCAGATGTGCCAGTGCCCTCAAACTTTTTCTGAACAGACCATATACTTCATCCGAGGGACCCAACTGTTCAAGCTTATTCAACAAAGAAATATCACCAAAATCCTCCTGTATGTAAATAGTGCCTTCGGTGTTCACCGCATAGATTTCCGGTACAGGAGAATCTTTCGTTTTAAAGTGCCGGCTGAACTGAATAAAACTCAGGTTTTCCTTTATATTTATTCCATAAGTAGCGATAAAAGATTTAGCGGCCGTCCGGATCCGGTAATAAATGCGGATACTTCCGGACTGAGGGATTTTGTCGATGGAAAGAATGGGTTCCCTGCTGAAACTCGTGAACAGCTCACTGATATCCTTGTTAATGTGATCCATATGAAAGTTGAAACTACAAAAAGCTAGGCAACCACGGTGATTTCCGGTGTCGGTTCTGTTTGACGTTTTAATATACTTTCCTGGTGTGCAGCTATCAGTTCAGCGAGACAGGCAGTCCAGCCGGTCTGGTGACAGGCCCCAAGCCCCATTCCACTATCGCCATGAAAATACTCATAGAAAAGATTCAGATGTTCATTTCCCGGTTGCTGGTAAAACCAGTTGTATTTCCCGTACTGCGGTACACTTCCCGAAATATCCGGCAGAAATAAACTGATGACCCGTTGTGTGAGAAAATCCGCCACTTCTTCCAGGTTCATATAAACGCCCGAACCCACCGGACATTCTACTTTTAAAGCATTACCATAAAAGTTTCCGTATTTGCGAATAGATTGAATGATCAGATAGTTGATGGGCATCCATACGGGTCCACGCCAATTCGAGTTACCACCAAACAGGTTGGATGTAGAGTCTCCCGGATCGTATTGGATATTATAGTCAACATTATCTATCCGTACAGAATAAGGATTTTTTTCATGAAACTTGGACAAGGCGCGGATTCCACCGGGAGAAAGAAATTCATCTTCATTGAGCAGGCGTTCAAGCAGGCTCACAAGGCGGTCGCGCGGAATCAGCGAAAGCAAAATGGTGTCTCCATCTGTTTTTTCTTCGTTGGGCCAGAACTTATGATTCTTCAGGCGGTAGTTTTCAAACCAGCTGATGCGTTTCTGAAAATCGGCCAGTTTATCCAGTTTTTTCTTTTCAATTATTGAAACAGCAAAAAGGGTTGTGATGCCCACAATGGAATGGATGCGCAGCTGAAGCGGCGCAGAACCTGCGACAGCCAGGGTATCATAAAAAAACCGGTCCTCTTCATTCCACATCCCCTGCTCGTTAAGCGCTTCGGCAATCAAAACAAACTGCTCAAAAAATTTCGTGGCTGTATCTTCAAATGTGATGTCTTTCATAGCAATTTCCAATGCCATATCCATCATATTGAGTGCATACATACCCATCCAGCTCGTACCGTCTGCCTGTTCAAGTTGCATCTGTCCGGGCAGTTCGATACTCCGGTTAAATACACCGATATTATCCAAGCCCAGAAACCCGCCCTCGAACATATTATTCCCATTGGGATCCTTTCTGTTAACCCACCAGGTAAAATTGATCAGCAGTTTCTGAAAAATTCTTTTGAGAAAATCGACATCAAAAGTTCCGGTTTTTTCTCCCTCAATCTTATAGACTGACAATGCGGCCCAGGCCTGAACCGGCGGGTTTACATCACTGAAATTCCATTCGTAAGCAGGTAATTGTCCGTCGGGCTTCATGTACCATTCCCGCATGATCAGCAGCAATTGGTTTTTCGAAAAAACAGGATCTACCATAGCCATCGGGATACATTGAAAAGCCATATCCCAGGCAGCATACCAGGGATATTCCCATTTGTCAGGCATGGCAATAATATCCTGGTTTTTCAGGTGTTTCCAGTCGTGGTTTCGACCAAACTTTTTTCCATCACTGACCGGACTGATCCCATCGCTGGTTGTCAGCCATCTTTCAATATCGAAATGATAATATTGTTTGCTCCAGAGTATACCCGACAAAGCCTGTCTTTGAAGCAGTTTCAATTCAGTAGGTGTGTCCGGGTGCAGAATTTCATTATAGAATAAATTAGCTTCCTGCTTGCGTACTTCAAAAATTTTCCTGAACCCCAGCGTAAATGGATTTGCAATTACTTTATTAGAGAGTCGCAGGTAGGTACTTTCCGTTTTACCTCCTTCCAGCCGGATTTTATAAACCGGAGAGAATTTGGTACCATTTTTTTTCTTCTTCAACAAATCCAGATTTTCTCCTTTGATTAAAGCGGAGTGAAAAGCATCTTTCACAAATGGCGAGGTATTGGGTACGCCCATTACCTTTTCCTTATTGGTTATATTTTCGGTAAACCATTTTTCCTTAGGCGTTTGAAAGTATAAATAATAATCCCCGAGCCTCGGATGTGATGCCTGCACGGAATTTTTATTGCGCAGACTGATATCGGGTTTTGCTTCTTCCTCTTCATTCCATTTATTATAAAACCATAAAGTGGGAAGTACCGTAATATCAGCCGCCTTATGATAACGGTTTGTTACATCTATTTTGATAAATATATCGGTGGAATTTTGTTTTGCATACGTTACCAGCACGTCAAAATATTCATCATCGTCGAAAACGCCTGTATCGAGGATTTCAAATTCCGACTCATGTTTGGAACGAATGCGATTTTCCTGAATGAGTTGTTCATAAGGAAATGCCTGTTGCGGATATTTATACAGGTATTCCATATAAAAATGAGAAGGAATATTATCCAGATGATAATATAATTCTTTGACATCTTCCCCATGATTTCCCTGCCCGTTGCCCAGGCCAAACAATCTTTCTTTTAGCGTGGCATCTTTTCCATTCCAGAGGGCTATACCAAAGCAGAGGTTCTGAAAAAAATCAGAAATACCGGCCAGTCCGTCTTCTCCCCATTGATATTGCCTGCAATGCGCATGATCGTATGGGAAATAATTCCATGCGTCCCCGTAAGGACCATAATCCTCTCTTACTGATCCCCACTGACGTTCGCTTAGATATGGGCCCCACTGCTCAAGTGGAATTTTTTTATATGAATTTACGATTAGTCGCTTCTGCTCAATGGTCATAAAGTAGGGTTAAAATTACGGATTCCTTATTTAATGCAATCCTGTCGGGCGCCTTGTTGGTATTGTTTTTGAACTATACTGACTGATAGAATATTTTATATTTCTAAATTATTAGATATGGGAAAGTTAACTGGTAAAAAAGTAGCTATTCTCACAGAGAATGGCTTTGAAGAAGTTGAATTAACCAGCCCTATGAAAGCATTAAAGGCAGCCGGGGCCATTGTAGAAATCATTT
>Ga0209849_1000094_pt1 | contig 12361 bp, 10 predicted proteins | sample OrgsoiDNA2013048_FD_185798 | JGI IMG/M metagenome (GOLD analysis project Ga0209849, IMG submission 185798) | Permafrost soil microbial communities from the Arctic, to analyse light accelerated degradation of dissolved organic matter (DOM) -... | ecosystem: Environmental > Terrestrial > Soil >... | reverse complement strand
CCGCCGAAGCCGTAGCGACCCAGCAGATCGACGTACCGGCACTTGGTATCGGTGATCATGGAGTAGGAGTCTCCCTGCCGGCGCACCACCGCCAGCTGTTGCTGATCCCCCTCGCCGACGGGGATCACCAGCCGCCCCCCTTCTTTCAACTGGTCTACCATGAGGGATGGAACCCGCGGCGCCCCGGCCGACACGAGGATGACGTCATATGGGGCGTGCTCTGGCCAGCCGGCACTTCCATCGAAGCTGTCGATGAGGGCGTTGGTGATGCCCAGCTCTCGCAGGTTGGCGACCGCCCGGGCCGCCAGCCCCGGCAGCAGCTCGATCCCGAGCACCTGCCGACACAGGCCGGCCAGCACGGCCGTCTGGTAACCGCAGCCCACACCAACCTCGAGCGCGCAATCCTCCGGGCGGACCTCGGCCAGCTCGGTGGCCCGGGCAACCATGTATGGCTGCGAGATCGTTTGCCCGTGGCCGATGGGCAGTGGGCGATCCGCGTAGGCCGAGCCCGCCAATGCCTTGTCGACGAAGAGGTGCCTGGGCAACGTGGCCATCGCCGCCAGCACCCGACCGTCGCGAATGCCCCTGGCCACCAGTTGCTTGTCGACCATCTCGCGCCTCAGCGCTTCGTAACTGGCATCGTCGTCATACGCCGCCGGCATCTACAACCTCCATTTACCGCAGATGGGAGGGCTTACTTAGCGCGATTCGCCGCGCCGCGCACGAAACTTCCGAGCGCCCAGTCATGGAGCTCGTCGAGGAATCCCGTGTGCGTCAGATCCAGGCTGAGCGGCGTGATCGAGGCCAGCCCTGCGCGCACGGCGCTACAATCCGAGCCCGGGAGATCCGAGGCGTTCTCCTCGGGACCTCCGATCCAGTAGTAGGACCGTCCCCGCAAGTCCTGTCGCACATCGACCTGGTCCCGGTACACGCGCTTGCCCAGGAAGGTCACCTCGTATCCCACGATCTCCCCGAAGGGCAGGTTCACGCTCAGCAGCGAGGCGGCCGGGATGGCGGAAGCGCCGCGCGCGATGGCCTCGGTGGCGATCGCTCTCACGAACCCCGCCGCGTGACTGAAGTCCTGCGGCAACCGCCGCTCCAGCGATACGGCTATGGCCGCGACGTCGCGCAGGGCGGCCTCCACCGCCCCCGCGACCGTGCCCGAATAGAAGATATCCGATCCCAGGTTGTACCCGTTGTTGATACCCGAGACACAGAGAATGGGCTTGCGGGGGCACAGGTGCAAGAGCGCCAGGTAGGAGCAGTCGGCGGGGGTACCGTCCACCGCATAGACGCCGGGCTCGATCTCGTCCACCCGCAGGGGACGATCGAGGGTCAGGGCGTGCGAGGCCGCGCTGCGCTCGCGATCCGGGGCACAGACGATCACCTCCCCCACCTGCCGCAAGGCTTCGGCCGCTGCCCGGATGCCGGGCGCCATGACGCCGTCGTCGTTCGTCACCAGTATGAGCGGGCGCTCCATGGATGCTCGATTGCTAAGAAACGCGAGTCAAGATCGACGGCGGGGAGGGCCCTGCGACCCTCCCCGCCAGTAGTCGGGGCGACTGGATTTGAACCAGCGACCCCCTGTCCCCCAGACAGGTGCGCTAACCAGGCTGCGCCACGCCCCGAAACCAGATTTCTGCCCTGACCTCGAAACCAACGGGTCAGTCTTCTACCATGCGGGCCAGCTCGACCAAGCCCTGCTTCAACTTTTTCAGCATGTCGATGCTGACCTCAGGCGGGGGTACGGGCGGGGGTGGCCCCTCTTCGTGTCCGAGCTCGCGCAGCCTCGAGCGGGCGCCCTCGATGGTGAACCGCTCGGCGTATAGAAGCTGTCGGATCTTCAGCAGCAGCTCCACGTCCTTGCGTCGGTACAGGCGCTGCTGGGAACGGGTCTTCTGCAAACGCAGGGAGCGAAACTCGGTCTCCCAGTAGCGCAGGACATACGGCTTGACGCCACAGATCCGGGCCGCCTCTCCGATCTTGAAGTATGGCTTGTCGGGAATGAGGGACGGGTCCGCCGCAACCGCTTTTCGCTGTCGCGTCGCCACGCCTTCAACCGTTCAAGGCGTTCTTGAGAACCTGGCTCGGCTTGAAGGTCAGCACGCGACGGGCACTGATGGTGATCTCCTGGCCGGTCTGCGGGTTGCGTCCCGCGCGCGAGTTCTTGTCTCGCACCACGAAGTTGCCAAACCCGGAGATCTTGATCTTCTCCCCTCGCTCGAGCGTCTCCTTGATCGTGTCGAACACCGTCTCGACGAACTCCGCAGCCTCTTTCTTGGAGAAACCACCCACTTTTTCGTAGACGTTCTCCACGATATCCGCCTTGGTCATCGCGACAGGATACTCCCGATAAGCGAGCAAGGTCAAAGTGTTAGGCGAAAGAACCCGAAGCACCGCGTGAACCCGGGCCTGGGCCCGCCGTGGGTCAGCGAACCTGAACGACGAACGAGCGGCCGAGCGCCCCCAACACCCGGGCATGCGCGGCGTCGACCTCGGCGTCGGTCAGGGTTCGATCCTCCGCGCGGTAGGTCAGGGTCCACAACATTCCCTTCTGGCCGGGAGGAACGAATCGCCCGTCACGAAAGTCCTCCAGGACAGCGACGTTCTGCAACAGGCTCTCGCCGGCCGCCTGCATGGCCGACCTCTGGGCATCTGCGTCGACGTTCGCGGCGATCCAGAACGAGATGTCCCGGGCGGCGGATGGAAATCGGGGCGGCGCCACGGCGCGGATCGGGCGCACCGCCTCTTGCAGGCCGTCGAGGTGGAGCTCGAAGACGAAGGCCGGGACCTCGAGCCCCAGGCGCCGCGCCACGATGGGATGCAGCTCGCCCGCGAAGCCCAGGGGTTTACGGGAAGCGTCGCGAGCCTGCGTATGGATCTCGGCGCCGATCCCCGGATGCAACAGCGCGGCGGCTCCGGCCAAGGCTCCGGCAGCCCCAGCGGTGGAGGCCGCCAAGGCCGGCGAAAGGATCGGCGACGAGATCGGTGAAAAGATTGGATCCGCCACGGCGAGCCCGCGCAGCAACTCGACGACGACGTGCTTGAGGTCGAAGAAATCCACCGGCTCGCCGGGCTTGAGCCATCCCGCGCCCCGGCCCAGCAGCAGTCCGCTGGCGTAGGTCAGTTGCTCATGGTGAAGCTCGCCCGAGACCGGGCGGATCACCGGTCCCACCTCGAACAAGCGGACGTCGGAGATCCCATGATCGAGGTTACGGCGGGCGGCCTGCACAAGGCCGGGCAGGAGCGACGTGCGCATGACCTCGTAGTCTGCGGAGATGGGATTCTTGACGGCGATGGCGCTGGCCAGCCCCGCGTCACCCAGCGCCCCCAGCGCCGCGCGCGGAATGAACGCCCAGCCCGCGATCTCGTGCAATCCCAGCGCCGCTAGGAGATCGCGGGCGCGGTCGAAGGGGCGTTCGGCACTGGGCGCCGGCGCCCTGCCACCCGCCGGCAACCGCGCCGGTGCCTGGTCGTACCCCACGAGCCGCATCACCTCCTCGACCAGATCCTCGGCGATGTCGAGGTCCGGTCGGAAGCTCGGGATGGTGGCGACCAGATCGTCGCCGCGCGCCAGCACGGGGATCTCGACGCTGCGCAACTTTTCGACGGCCACGGCGGCCGGAATCTGGAATCCGGCGACGCGCGCCAGATGCGAGGTCGACAGAGCCACGTGACGAGGCTCGACCGGTGCCGGATATCGATCGACCGCCTCACCCGCGACACTCCCGCCCCCGAGCCGCGCGAGCATCGCGGCCGCCCGGGCCCCTGCTACCGGGACGCCCGCCGCGTCGACGCCTCGCTCGAAGCGATGAGAGGCCTCGGAGTGCAGACCGAGGCGCCGCGCCGATCGCCGAACGCTGCGCGAATCAAAGGTGGCAGCCTCGAGGAGGACATTGGTGGTCGCGGCGCTGACCTCGCTCGTCGCGCCCCCCATGATCCCGGCCAGCGCGCCCGGAGTCCGACCCCCGCAGATCAGGATGTCGCCACCCTCCAGCTGTCGCTCCGTGCCATCGAGGGTCTGGATGGTCTCGCCCGCCGCCGCGCGCCGCACCACGATCTCTGGCCCGAGCCTGTCCAGATCGAACGCATGGAGAGGATGTCCGGTCTCCAGCATCACGTAGTTGGTGACATCGACCAGATTGCTGATGGCCCGCACGCCACAGGTCGCGAGCCGCAAGCGGATCGCCAGCGGGCTCGGACCGACGCGCACGCCCCGGATGGCGGTAGCGTGGTAGCGGGGGCACGCCACGGGATCGCGGATCTCGACGGAGATCTCCCGGTGGTCCGTTCCCACGCGAGCACCCAGGGCGTTCGCGCCGACGGCGGCGGCGCCAAGGTGGTTCGCTCCCCCGACAGCCGCGGCGCTCGTGCCACCAGCCTCATCGACGGACCGCAGGCTCCAGGACACCCCGTACAGGGCCGCGACCTCGCGGGCTATCCCGGCGTGCGAGAGAGCATCCGCGCGGTTGGGCGTGACGTTGACCTCGAAGACGTCGTCGGCCAGACCCAGGACTTCAGCCACATCGGCGCCCTTCGCCAGCGAAGTCGACAGAATCAAGATTCCGTCGCCTTCATCCCCGAGGCCAAGCTCCCGCTCGCTGCAGATCATACCGGGGGAGTCGAAGCCACGGATCTCCTTGCGACCGAGCCTCAGGCCACCCGGCAGCGTCGCGCCAGGGGGCGCCCAGGCCACCAGGCCACCCGGCGCCGGGACGTTGGGGGCGCCGCAGACCACCTCGCGCTCATCGTCCCCGTCACCGAGGGTGAGCTTCACGATGCGCAACTTCTCGGCGCCGGGGTGGGGACGGATGCCCCGAACCTCGGCCACCCGCACACCGGTCACGTCCCGGCCCCGCCGCTCGATCGACTCGACCTCGAGGCCAGCCAGGGTGAGCCTGCGGGCGACATCCTCCGGTCCAGCCCCGGAGGGAAGGGCCACCAGCTCCTTTAGCCAGTTAAACGAAATCTTCAACTATCGTCTCCAGGCTACCGAAATTGGTCCAGAAAACGGATATCATTCTCGTAGAAAGCGCGCAGATCGTCCACGCCGTACTTCAGCATCGCCATCCGGGACATCCCCATCCCGAATGCAAACCCGCGGACGGCCCCTGGGTCATAGCCCACCGCCCGAAACACGTTGGGATGCACCATCCCCGACCCGCCAATCTCGATCCAGCCCGAACCCTTGCATAGCCGGCAACCGGCGCCCCCGCGGCGTCCGGTCCCGCCACACAGGTAACAGCCGGCGTCCACTTCGGCCGACGGCTCGGTGAAGGGAAAAAAGCTGGGACGCAGGCGAATGCTCAGGTCGGGCCCGAAGAACCGTCTCACGAAGTGCAGCAGGGTCCCCTTCAGATCGGCGAACGAGACGTCCCGATCGACGCAGAGGCCTTCGATCTGCGGAAACATCGGAGTGTGGGTGGCGTCGTCGTCCCGGCGAAACACGTTGCCGGGTGCGATGATCTTGATGGGTGGAGGCCCGGCGAGCATGGATCGCACCTGGACCGGAGAGGTGTGCGACCGGAGAATGCGCCCCCCTTCGACGAAGAAGGTGTCCTGCATGTCGCGGGCGGGGTGATCGGCCGGGGTATTGAGCGCGTCGAAGTTGTTCCACTCCGTCTCGATCCAGGGGCCCGTGCGGACCTCGAACCCCAGCCCCAAAAAGATCTCCTCGATTTCGCGCCGGACCAGCGTCAGAGGGTGCAAGGTCCCGAGCGGGAGGCCCCGCCCGGGCAACGTGACGTCGAGCGTGCGGGCCAGGCTGGCAGCGAGGGCGCGCTCGCCCAGGGCGCCGAGGCGTGCGGCGATCAAACCCTCGATGGCGGCCTTGGCACGATTGGCGGCCTCGCCGACGGCGGGGCGCTCGGCTGCCGGCAGCCGCCCGAGCGCCTTCATCAACTCGGAGGCCTTCCCCTTCTTGCCGAGATAGCGCGCCTGGGCGGCGCGGATCTCCTGCTCGGTCTCGAGCGGTCGAATTTCCTCGCCCAACGCCGCCGCGAGGCGGTCGAGCTCGGCGATGAGCTCCAAGGAGCCGGGGCTCGGCATGCGGGCCGGCCTACGAGGTTCGCGCCGCCTCGACGACCTTCTGGAAGGCGTTGGGATCGGTGATGGCCAGGTCGGACAGGATCTTGCGATCCAGCTTCACGTTGGCCTTGGCCAGGCCGCCAATCAGCCGCGAGTACGACACGCCGAGCGCGCGGGCCGCGGCATTGATGCGGATGATCCACAGGCCACGGAAGTCGGACTTCTTCTTGCGCCGGTGGAACAGGGCGAAGCGCCACTTGCGATGGACGGCCTCCACCATGGACTTCCACAGCTTGGAACGCCCGCCGCGGAAACCCTTGGCGTGCTTCCGGATGCGGTCACGACGATGACGAGACTTGAATCCACCTTTTGCGCGCGGCATGTCCGACTGTCCTTAGTCTTGCTGACTTTGTGGAGGAGACTGTTGGAGGAGATCTTGGGGTCGACCGACTGGCTCAGACTCAGGTTCCGTAAGGGAGCATCGCCTTGATCTGATGCTCTTGAGTCTCACTCACGTAGCCGCCGCGTCGAAGTTTGCGCTTGGCGCTCGTGCTCTTGGCGCCGAGGTTGTGGCGCAGATACGCCTTCTTCCGCTTGACGCGCCCGTTCGCCGTCAGCTTGAAGCGCTTCTTGGCGCTGCTGTTGGACTTCATCTTGATTTTGGGCATGTGAGCGGCGCAGTATAGCCACCCGCGCGATTCAGGCAAGCCCTTTGGGAGGCCGGGACCTCGGGAGGGCCTCGGGCCTCGGGCCTCGGGCCTCGGGCTTCGGACTTCGGACTCCGACCTCTGTGAGGTCCGAGGTCTGAGGCCCGAGGCCCTTCCTAAAAGGTCTGTCCCGCGCCGACATAGCCTCCCACCGGTCGGGCGTCGGGCGACCAGGCGAGATCGGCCCGCACGACGAAGGTCTTCCCCTGCTGCAACCTCAGGCCACCCCCCGTTCCGTACTTCAGCCCCCACCCCGTGCCATCCAGGTCCGGGTGGCTCGCCCACTCTGCCCAGGCCCGCCCGGCGTCGAAGAACAGCGCGGCCCCCAGCGTCAGTTGCTTGCCCCAGAACTTGAATCGCACCAGCTGCGAACGAACCTCGAAGTTCGCGAACACCTTGATCTTGCCGTAGTACCGCTGGCCCGGCACCCCGCGCACCCCATTCTGGCCGCCCAGCGCGAATGTGTCGTCGTAGCGGGCCAACTCGTAGAACGGCGGGTTGTCGAACTGCATGTCGGCGACCGCCCGCAGCGCCACCACCAATCGCTCGGGAATGGCCGCGAAAAAGAGCCGCGAGCTCAGGTTCACCTGCTGGTACTGGTACGGCATCACGTCGCCCGCAATCCGGGGGCTGACCCGCACCCGGACCATGTGCATCTGTCCCGAGTCGGTCACGGTCTCGCTGTCCCGGGTGTCGTAAAGGAGGATCCCTTCGAGCAGCAGCACCCCGTGACGGGTCGCATGTCCGAGCAAGGCCTGCACGGCCGGATCCTGCGCGTCGCCGACGCCGTTCATCTGCTGGCCGAGGGTGCTCTGTGGCCTGATCTGCAGCCAGTTCTCGGTGTAGGAGGTGCCGAGCCCCAGATGGAAGTGGTCCCAGATCCTGTAACGTCCGCGGACCCATAGGGTGGGATGGGTCCGGCCGTAGAAATCCCGCTCCGGCACGTCGTCCGTGGGGGCGATCGAGGCGTTGCCGAGGCCGTAGTACTTCTGGGTGGTCTCCTTGGTGTACGAGGGACGGATCTCGAGGCGCAGGCGGCCGTTCATCAACTGGGGGGCCGTCAACTGGATCGAGTAATCCTGGTACGGATTTATGAAAGAGCCTTCCGAGCGTTTGACGCTGAAGAACCCGGCGGACTCGACCGCCCAGACGTAGGGCTTGACCTGGGGGGCAACGCTGGCGACCGTGCTCAGGAAGCCGAACCCGACCCCCACGTCTGTATCCCCCCCGACCAGCGGTACCAACCCCAGCTCGATGTGACGGCCGTCGCGGGGGTTTGCGGAGGTGGGGGCTTGAGAAAACCCCACCCGTCCTTCGGCCAAGATGGTCGCCGCGCAGGCGATGGCGACCAGGACCGAGCCTCTTTTATGTCGGCAGGAAAGTATCACTGCCGAGACGATATGGTTACGTCCAGCGCCTCCGCCAGCCACATCTGGCGAACTATTGCGCCGTCATCCCACGCACCGTCATCCCGACCGCGGGACGGGCGAAAGTGAGTGGGCGGGTCAGACCTTGGCGCCGGCGGGTGCGGCGGGGACCGACGATCCGGACTTGGACGACGCGCTGGCGGCCGCCGACGCAGGCGCCGGTGCCTTCGCTTCCGCGACCGACGGTGACGGCGACGACGGAGCCCGGGCCGGCGCGGGAGCCGGCGGCGGCGAGGCCCCGCCCGGCGACGCCGAGACTGGGGTGGCCGCGGGGGTCGGCTGACCCGGGGTCGGCGGACGAATCACGCCGGCGCGCGGACCGATCACCATGACCATCCTGCGGCCTTCCATCATTGCCCGCTGCTCGACGGTGGCGATGTCGGCGACCATCTTGATGACCTGGTCGAGCATGGCCTGGCCGGTCTCCGGGTGAACAATCTCGCGGCCGCGAAACACCGTGACCAGCTTGCACTTGTTGCCCTCGGACAGGAAGCGCCTGATGTGCTTGACCTTGAAGTCGAGATCGTGATCGTCGGTCTTGGGACGGAGCTTGATCTCCTTGAGCACGATGGTCGACTGGTGCTTGCGCGAGGCCTTTTCCTTCTTGGAGGTCTCGTACTTGAACTTCCCAAAGTCCATCACCTTGCACACGGGAGGGACCGCGCGCGGGTTGACCTCCACCAACTCGAGCCCCTGGTCTTCGGCCAGCTTCAGGGCTTCGTGGGTCGGGATGACACCGATCTGATCGCCGTTCGCGCCGATCACGCGAACCTCGGGAACACGGATGCGGCGACCGACGCGGTAATTGTCCGTGGCGCTAGGGGGTTGATAGCTTGGTCGTGCGATGGCGGATTCTCCTGTTGGGGTGGTGACGGTGGCGGTGATGAAGGGCGGGGAGAGAAGCTAAGCTCGACAATGGGTCAGAGGCAACAGTCGTGTAACGTGAGATGCTGATTACGGGGCACCGGTTCCTTTCGCCCGTTGCGTGAGGCCCCGACAGGATACCGCCCCAGGTGAGGTGGATGTCAGGTGGATGTCAGGTGGTCAGGTCACCGCCGCACCCGCGGGCGCAGCGTGTAGGTCCAGGGATTGCGCCTGGGCGCTGCGGGAGGGGGCCGGGGGGCGAGCCTCCCCCTCCAGTTGACGGGCGAATTCATCAATCGGCAAGGCCGGTTGCTGCTGCCCTTCGCGCGTACGAGGCGAGACGACGCCCGCAGCCATGTCCTTCTCCCCCACCACCAGCATGTAGGGGATCTTCTCCAGCTGGGCCCGGCGCACCTTGGCCCCGAGCTTGTCGGCCGCCAGGTCCGCCTCCACCCGCAATCCGGCGGCCCGCAGTCGCTCCGCCACTTCCTGGGCATAGGCGGCAGCCTTCTCGCTGACCGAGAGCACCCGAGCCTGAACGGGCGCGAGCCACAGGGGGAATGCCCCCGCGTGATGCTCGATGAGCACCGCCATGAAGCGTTCGATCGAGCCCAGCAGCGCGCGGTGGATCATGACCGGCCGCTGGCGCGAACCGTCGGTGGCCACGTATTCGAGCTCGAACCGGACCGGCATCTGGAAGTCGAGCTGCACAGTCGAGCACTGCCACTCGCGCCCCAGCGCGTCCTTGATCTTGAGATCGATCTTCGGCCCGTAGAACGCCCCACCTCCCTCGTCGAGCTCGAACGGGTGTCCGAGCCCCTCCATGACTCCGCGCAGCGCCTTCTCGGCGCGCTCCCAGACCAGAGGATCGCCCATGAACCCATCGGGCCGCGTGGCCAGGAATAGCTTGAAGTCGCGGAACCCGAAGATATCCAGCATGTCGAGCGCGAACTTGAGACACTTGCCGACTTCATCGCCGATCTGCTCTTCCCGAACGAAGAGGTGACCGTCGTCCTGGGTCAGGCCGCGCACGCGCAGAAGCCCGTGCAGCGTGCCGGACCGTTCATAGCGGTACACCGTCCCCAGCTCCGAATAGCGGATGGGCAGGTCCCGAAACGAGCGCATCTGGGACTTGTAGATGGCGACGTGAAAGGGACAGTTCATGGGCTTGACCAGGAAGCGCTGCCCGTCCAGCTCCATTCCCCCGAAGAGGTTGTCCTTGTAATGGGCCATGTGCCCCGACGTCTCGAGCAATTGTTCCCGGGCGACGTGCGGGGTATAGACCAGCTCGTACCCGCGGCGGATGTTCTCCCGTCGGATCAGATCCTCGATCTGGTAGCGAACGAAGGCACCCTTCGGATGCCACAGCACGAATCCCGGACCCACCAGATCGTCCATCGAATACAGATCCAGCTGCTTGCCGAGGGTTCGATGATCCCGTCGCTTGGCTTCCTCGATGCGGGTCAGGAAATCCTTCAGCTCCTGCTCGGTCGGGAAGGCGGTCCCGTAGATGCGCTGGAGCTGGGCGTTGCGCTCGTCCCCACGCCAGTAGGCCCCCGCGAAGGACAGCACCTTGAAGGCCTTGATGTCGCCCGTGCGCTCCACGTGAGGTCCCCGACAGAGATCGATGAACCCGCCGTGCTGGAAGTAAGACACCTCCTCGGTCTCGGGGATCGAGCGAATGATCTCCACCTTGTACTTCTCGCCGCGCGATTCGAAGAGCGCCACGGCTTCGTCGCGCGAGACCACCCGCCGCTCGAAGGGCAGATTCTCGGCGATGATCTTGCGCATCTCGGCTTCGATTCGTTCGACGTCACCCGGCTCGAAGGGCTCCGTGTCGAAGTCGTAATAGAATCCCGTCTCGATGGCGGGACCGATCGCGACCTTGGCGTTCGGACGGAGGCGGCACACCGCATCGGCCAGGACGTGCGACGCCGAGTGCCGCATGCGTGACAGGGGATCATCGGGGACATCGCCCTTGTCGCGCGGTCGCACCGGCCCATTTTTCGACTGACTCACCAGTCCACCCTACCCCATTGCCCGCCAAATTTCCCCTAAGGTTGACCCGGGCCTATCCCCTCGGTTTCAAGGGATCGGGGAAAGGGTCGATGAATGCCCCATGTCCCCGCCTTCGCTCCTCTCACCCGTCTCTTTCAAGCCGCCGGGGGCGCAAACCACCGCCGTCCGCGGCACGCTGCTGCTGGTGGAGGATGAGCTGGGGCTGGCGCGGATTCTCGAGCGCGTCCTGAAGAAGGCGGGGTACCGCGTGGAGTCGACGCCGGACGCCACGCTCGGCCTGGCGCGGTTCAGGCAGGGGGGGATCGACGTGGTCGTCAGCGATCTCAGGCTACCCGGCTCGAGCGGGCTCGACCTGCTGCGCTCGATCCGCGAGGCCGATCTGGACGTGCCGGTGATCATCATGACCGGGAGCCCCGACGTCCAGAGCGCCGTCGAGGCCGTGGAGCACGGCGCCTTCCGCTACATCACCAAGCCCGTCGACATGGGGCAGCTCCTGAGCCTGGTGGCTCGCGCCCTGCGACTGCATCAGATGGCGCGTGTTCGTCGCGAAATCCTGGAACAGGGGGGCGGCGCCCTCTCCAAGTATTCCGGCGACAAGGCAGGAACCGCGGCGCGATTCGACCGCGCCCTGGTCGGACTCTGGATGGCCTACCAGCCCATCGTCTCGTGGTCGAGACGAACGACCTTCGCTCACGAGGCCCTGGTGCGAACCGAGGAGCCCACGCTGCGAAACCCGCTGGAGCTGTTCGACGCCGCCGACCGACTGGGCCGCCTTCACGAGCTCGGCCAGGCGATCCGTCGTCATGTCGCGGGAACCCTCGCCGAGCTCCGGCCCACGGAGTCGGTCTTCGTGAACATTCATCCTTGCGATCTGAGCGATCCCTCCCTTTTTTCGTCGGAGGCGCCGCTGTCTGCCTTCGCAGCTCGGGTAGTTCTGGAGATCACCGAGCGCGCCGCGCTGGACAAGATCAGCGATCTGGTTCCGCGCATGGCCAGACTTCGTGCCATGGGCTATCGCATCGCCCTCGATGATCTGGGGGCCGGGTACGCGGGGCTGGCCAGCTTCGCTCAGCTCGAGCCCGAGGTCGCGAAGGTCGACATGGCGATCATCCGGGGCATCGATGCCTCGTTGACCAAGCAAAAGCTGCTGGGATCGATCGTCAGCCTGTGCCGCGATCTCGAGATCCAGCTGGTGGCCGAGGGGATCGAGACCGAGGCCGAACGCGATACGGTGGTCCGGCTGGGCGGCGATCTGTGCCAGGGATACCTGTTCGCCCGGCCCGGCCGGCCATTTCCCGTGGGAAACTTCGGTGGCGG
>Ga0209849_1000091_pt1 | contig 12488 bp, 13 predicted proteins | sample OrgsoiDNA2013048_FD_185798 | JGI IMG/M metagenome (GOLD analysis project Ga0209849, IMG submission 185798) | Permafrost soil microbial communities from the Arctic, to analyse light accelerated degradation of dissolved organic matter (DOM) -... | ecosystem: Environmental > Terrestrial > Soil >... | reverse complement strand
TGACTTTAAGATCAATTTCAGAGAACTCTGGTCTCGCAATGCAGTTGGACGGAAAGGAACTGCCGGAGAGATCAGGTACTTCGGCAAAATGCCCAAATAAAGGGAACAGCGAGTTGAAGGGCCAGAAGTCGGCGTCAGACCAGCCTAAAAAGCCGCAGGATGGGTTTCCGAGCGGATCACGCAAACCGGAAGTTGGGCTACCACGCGTCACTCTGACGTAATTTCCAAACCGCTGAGTTTTCTAGGCATGCCGCTCGTCGCGCACCATTAGGACCGGGAAACGCGCTTGCGTCTGGGAATCCTCTGTCACGTGACAGGGCCGCCGCCATACCGAACTTGTCCCGCTCGCGGCGCCCCAAACCGCGTTCCGGGATGTATCAACTCCGTCAGGAGGCATTTCATGGTGTGATCGGCCTAATTTGACGCCTGTGGGGCACGCCCGGCCCGTACAGTTCCCGCGGCGTTAGATAAAATCAAACCTTGAAGATCGCACTCATCGGCTACGGCAACGTGGGCCAGGCACTGGCACGGCTACTCTGGCGGAAGCGCCGCGACTTCCCATTCACCATCACCGGCGTCCACACGCTGCGCCACGGCACGGCGATCGATCCTCGCGGCCTGCCCTATACGCTGCCCGATAATGCACCGGCTTTCGGCCCGCGCGCCCGATCCATCGAAGAATTCCTGGATGCCGCGCGCGCTGAGATCGCAGTCGAACTGACTACCCTCAACCCGTCCACCGGTGAACCGGCGATCGGCCACATCCGCGCCGCCTTCGCCCGCGGCATGCATGTGGCCACCGCCAACAAAGGCCCCATCGCGCACGCCTATAGCGGCCTGCGCACGGAAGCCGCCCGCGCCGGCGTGCAATTCCGCTTCGAATCGGCCGTGATGGATGGCGCGCCGGTTTTCAACCTCTGGCGCCACACCATGCCCGGCGTGAAGGTGCTGGGTTTCACCGGCGCCCTGAATTCCACGTCGAAGGTGGTGATTGAAACCATGGAGCGTGGCGGCTCGTTCGATGACGGCCTGGCCGCCGCGCGCAAAATGGGCATTACGGAAGGCGAGGGCGCATTCGACGTGCAAGGCTGGGACTCCGCCGCCAAGACTGCCGCGCTGGCCAACGTCCTGATGGACGCCCACACCACCCCGCAACAGGTCTCAACCCGCGGCATCATCCGCCTGACGCCCGAGCGCATGCGGAAAATCGGGAGCGAAGGCAAGACCGTGCGCCTGATCAGCCGCGGCCGCCGCACCTCGGCGGGCCTTTCGCTACGGGTGCGCGCCGAAGTGCTGGACCGCTGCGACGTGCTGGCCTGCACGCCCGGAACGTCGAACCTGATTCTCTTCCATACGGATTTGATGGGCACTTTCGGCACCGTCTCGATCGATCCCGGAGTGGAACAGACGGCCTACGGCGTGTTCAGCGACCTGGTTGATATCAGCCTGGTTGATATAAGCCTGGCGATTTAAGCCGACGCGTCGATCGTGCGGACGTCGTAAGGGGTAATGGCGGGGTCGACCGTCATTAGAGTTAAATCTTCACATTGAGCCTGGGCTATCAGCATGCGGTCGAAGGGATCGTTATGATGCGGCGCCAAATCCCGAACCGCAAGGGCATGTTCGAAGTCGATCGGCAAATTATGGAAGCCGCCGGCGACCAGATCGGGAATGTATTTTCCCAGCGGCTCCTTGAGTTTCAGCCGCCCCAGTGCCGACTTGATCGAGATCTCCCATATGCAAGCGGAACTGATAAAAACCGCCGCGCCCGGCCGGAGAATGGCTTGGCGCGCCCGCCGGCCGAGCTTATCGCTGTCCTGCAGCCACCAGATCAGAACGTGAGTGTCGAGCAGCAGATTCATTACTCAAATGCCGAATCCCCGGAGAATTTCGGGCGGCAGCGGCGCATCGAAATCGTCGCTGACCCGGATTTTTCCTTTGAGCATCCCCAGCGTCATCCGGAGGTTCTTGGTTTCGAGCGGCACGAGCCGGGCCATGGGTTTTCCCGCTTTTGCGATGATGATCTCTCCGCCGGCCGCAACTTCCTCCACCAGACTGGAAAAGTGCGTCTTGGCTGCGTGGATGTTGATAGTCTTCGTGTTCATATGGACTCGACTAAGTCTAGTCTAGCATAAAGTGCGCTTTAGTGCTTCACCGCTGAGACGCTGAGGCGCGGAGATCGGCGCTGAGATGAAAACAACCGAGGTTTTGGCCTTGCGCCTTGGCCGATGCGTCGTGGTAAGCCCGGGGTTTACAGAAATGCATGCCTATTGGTTGGCCTTACTCCGCGCTTTGCTCCGCGTCTCAGCGGCGGCGTTTACCCGCTTCGGGCGGTGAATAGTCCTTCGATCCGAAGGTGGAACCCCTACGCGTGACGCGCAAGATACAGCAGCAGGCCGAAGATGACCACCGGGATCATGGCCAGCATCGCGTAGAAGGCGATGGTTCGGGGCAGGGATGTGCGGCGGCGTTTCCAATCCCGCAACTCGGGACGCTCGGCAACTCCGACCTGGTCCAGATGCTCCAGGTCCCAGGCAAACTCCTTGGCGGTGCCATAGCGGCTCTTGGGATCGCGTTCGAGCGCGCGGTAAATCACTTCCTGCAGTACGGGCGAGACCGACGGATCCACCTCCCGCGGCGGCACCGGATTGTTCAGCAGGCGGTCATTCATGATGGCAAACGCATTGGGCCCGGAAAATGGCGTCTTCCCGGTGAGCATTTCATACAGCATCACGCCCAGCGCGTAGATGTCGCTGCGGGCATCGCCCCGCTTACCTTTTACCTGTTCGGGGGAGATGTATTCGGGCGTTCCCATGACCTGCGACAACTTGGCGAACGTGAGACGCCGGCTTCCGGCCTGGGAGGCGATGCCGAAGTCGATGAGCTTGATGTTGTCGTGCTCGTCGACCATGATATTCTCGGGTTTCAAATCGCGGTGGACCACGCCGTGGGTGTGAATGTAGTGCAGGGCGTCGCAGATCCGCGAGGCGATTCGAATCGCCCGGCCGGCGGGAAGTTTGCCCTGCTCGCCGAGGATCTGGCGGAGCAGGCGGCCCTCGACCCACTCCATGACCATGTACACCTGGCTGCGGTCCTCATCCGCGAACACCTTCATGATGCCGGGGTGATCGAGGTTCTTGCCGATGGCTTCCTCGCGCCGGAACCGGTCGAAGAGAACCGGATCGGCCTCCATCTCCGGGTGGGGTACTTTGATCGCGACTTCGCGCCCGTTGCGCAGATCCACGCCGCGGAAGATGGAGGCCATGCCGCTGCGCGCCACCACACTGTCAATGCGGTAGTGATCGAGTTGGTCTCCGGGATGTACTGCAGTCATGTATTACGCAAGCTTGTAGGGCCGTCCCCGATACATACCCACGCGCTCAACGCTTCGAACGCGGATCAACTGTACGCTGACATTATCGCTGCCGTCCTTCTGATTTGCAACGTCCACCAGGCGGCGTACGGCGTCTTCCAGATTGCCGTGGGAGGCCACGATGTCCGCCATCTCAAGCGCCGTGACGGCGCCATGCAGGCCGTCGGAACACAACAGGAGAACGTCGCCGGGGATCACCTGGTGGTCGTGGGTTTCCACGCTGACGAACATTCCGCTGCCGAGCGAGCGGCTCAGAAGATGGCGCGTTTCGGACTCGGCCGCCTCCTGCGCCGAGAGCAGGCCAAGACGCAATTGTTCGCCGGTGACGGTGTGATCGCGGGTGAGCGCTTCGGCATGGCGATGGCGAATCAGGTAACAGCGGGAATCGCCGACGTGACACACCACTACGCGGTCAAACCGGAACGCACAGGCGACCACGGTGGTTGCCATCGAAGACCCGCCCGGGCCGCTGGCCAGTGCGGTTTCGAAGACTTTGGTGTTGGCGGCCTTCACCAGGCGCGGCAGAAGATTGGAGTAAGATTCCCCGTCGGGGGCGCGGCGGAAACCGGCCACCAGGGTTTCGATTGCAGTACGGGAAGCGACTTCGCCCTGGTCCTGGCCGCCCACTCCGTCGGCTAACGCAAAAAGCCAGCCGTGAGTTTGAGCCTGTGAGCTTGGTGGCTGGCCCGGCACGGCGGCAGGAGCTACATGTCCGAGGTAATCCTCATTGTGGTCGCGGACACGGCCAGGGTCCGACGCCTGAGCGAACTCGAGCTCCAGCATATCTGGGTAAGAAGAGAGGCCGGGGGGCCGCCCTCTCTTCACCTTTCATCCCATACTTTCAAGCAGGATATTTATGTAGCCATGCTGCGGGAGCGATTTTCCACCAGCGTGGTCCGCCCCGCCATCTTGCTGGAACGGAAGAAGTAGATGCCTCCGTAGATTGCCCAGACCAACGCAATCCCCAGCGCCAGCAGCGGTTCCTTCACCGTACCATACCCCATAAAAGGCCCCACCAGGTAGAAGATCATACACGCCAGATTGGCCACCAGCCCGAACACGGGAATCATTAGATGGCGAACCACACTGAACTTGGGATGGTTGTGGTAAGCCACCATGCAGATGATGCAGCTCAACGCGTACAGCAGGAAAGTTCCGAAATTGGACGCCAGGGTAACGGTGAGCAGCGAGTTCGGCATGGCCGCCATGCCGTCGTGAGTGGTGTATCCCACGCTCGACCAGATGCCCTGAGGCAGGGCTTTGATGTCGACGTCCTTGGGCGCGCTGGCGTCGCCGAAGGCCATGACCACGGCGAGACATCCGACCACCGCGGAAATCGCGGCCAACGTCCAGATGGCGCGGTGGGGCGTCAGGTTCTTCGAGTGCAGCATGCCGAAATGTTCCGGCACTTCGTTGTCCTTGCCCATGGCGTACGTCACGCGAGCGCCGGTATTCATACAGGAGAGGGTGGTGCCGATGAGCGCCAGGAACACGGTGAAGGCCTCAAACAACATGAACGTGCGGCCGCCGCCGGGGCCGAAGATGGAATTCCCCACCACGATCATCATGTCGCCGATGGGCGCCGCCGACCCCACGGCGTTTTGCATGGTATATCCGTTGTTCAGAAAGTAGTTCGCCGCAAAATACTCAAACAGGTAGCAGAACAGGCCCTGCACCAGCAGCGATACGATCACCGCGATGGGCACGTCGCGCTTGGCATTTCTGGCTTCGCCGCCCATGGCCGTCACGGACTCAAACCCCACCAGAATCAGAATGGCGACGGTAGCCTGAATGAAAGCCCAAGCTATATTGTGAACGCCCACCACCGAGGCGCCGCTGGGGTGGGTGAGGAAGTTGCCCTTCTCGTCTTTCTCGGGATAGCTGATCCGGAAAGGAACCGCTTTCCCGGCGGCGTCCAGTTTGGCCTTGGGCACGCCGGCGGCGTCGCGCACAATCACATCGGCCGGCTTGCCCTCCACCATCTTGCTTTCGGTGGCGAATTCGAAATTATAAGCATCGCCCGAGCCCGAATCGAACTGGTAGCCCACGCTGCCGGCCGGATGGCTGGACCGATAGCCCAGAGCCATCACGGAAAACACCACCAGCGCCGAGATCTGAATCACGTTGATGGCGATGTTGACCGACGTGGAACCGTTCACACCGCGGCTGGCAATGTACGCGACAAAAAACGAGAACCCCACCGCGACCGCCATCATGAATGCCGGACCTGGGTTGGTGGCGCTCATGAAGTTCGGCCATAGCGTACCCACCAGGTAACCGCAAAGGATTCCCATGACGCCGACCATCACTCCCGGATAGATCCAGTAGTAGAGGTGCGATGCCCATCCCACGATGAACTTGGAAAGCCGGGCATAGCGCCAGACAGTCGAATGATTCAGAAACGATTGCTCGGCGAAATAATACGAACTGCCGGTTCCCGGATAGAGCTTGGCCATTTCCGCGTAACACACCGCGGTTGCCAGGCACAGCAGAAGCGCGACCACGATCCCCATCCACATCGCGGGCCCGGTGGAACCGGTGCCTGCCTGAATCACGAAGGTGAGCCAGAGGAAAGCGCCCGGAGCGATCAGCGCCATGGCGTTCATGGTTAAACCCGTCAGGCCCAGCGTAGCCTGCATTTTGACTTCGGCGTTATCTGCCATTTGAATTCTCTCCTATTGGAATCATTAACGTGATGATTGGTTATTTCTTGGGTCCGAAGAATGCCACCATTCCCAGCAGGAACGTGGGCTGGGTCTTCGAACCGCTCTTGGTATTTTCAAAGAAGGCCTGATCCGACCAGTCGTTGCGGAATTCCAGCCGGCTCAGCAGCCAGTCGGTCATTTTGTATTCGCCGGTGAGGGTCAATTCCTTGAGCTTCTGTTTTGTGCCGGTGGAGAATCCATCGACATCGTCGAAGTACTCGGCCCGCGACGCCACTGCAAATTTCTTACCGATGCCGTAATGCGCGGCTCCTGCAATGCCGGCCCATTTCCCAGCGCCCGGTCCGATGTTCTTGTCGCGGCCGTAATCGAAGTTGACGTAGTAACTGAAGTGGTCGGTCGGGTTGACCAGCACGGTGGTGTCAATCAGGTGGCGGATGCCGGCATTGGTATGGCTCTTTTCCGGGCCGACATAGTACACGTTGGTCCACGTCACCTTCTTCCATGCGTAGGCTCCATTGAGCCCGACCGTCTTCCCGCTGTTGTTGTCGTAGATATTGTTCCAACCCTGCACCACCTGTACGCCGCCCGTGAAGTGAGGGCCCACCGGGAACGACGCTCTTACGCCGAAGTGGTAATAAGGGATAGCCCATGCGAACAACAGCGACCGCGAGTAATTCCAGTTCTGATTGGTCTCGATCACTTCGGCGCCCGCCGCGGTCACGAATTCGCCGGCGTCGATTTCAAGTCCATGCCAGGACTTCGGCTTGAAGCTGACGTACGCCTGTTTGAAATATTTGAACGCATCGGGCGACCTGGAGTCGAAGGAATGGATGATGTCGAACGTCTGCCCGAAGCCGACGTCGAGATGAAATCCCACCGGAGCCGGCCCGTGATCGATCGTGATCATAGCCATACCCAGGTGCACGTTATCGGCGCGCACATCGAAGTTGCGAAGGCCGTTGAATCCCGACGGCGGATTGTTGAAATTCTTGTCCACGTAACCGTCGAACATCAAGCTGAAATCGGTGCCCCACTGCGTCCAGGCGGATGGCGGTGGAGCCGGCGGCGGCGCAGGCGTGGCGGCCGCGGCGGCGGGCGTCTGTGCGGCGGGCGTCTGATCCGCTGGCGCCGGGGTTTGGGCGGCGGCGCCGGTCAACAGAAACGGTATCGCTACGAGATCCAAAATTCGCAATTTGCGCATGTAGATTCTCCAAGGCAAGAAGTCTTGTCTCAGCGGCACGGCCGAGTCTGCAAGTCGAGGCGCTCAAACGGTGCGCGTCCTCTTAATGTGTGATTAGGTTCTAATTTATCCCCTCGGCGGCCTGAATGCTAATAGATAATTTCTATCGGCGGCATTCGATTTTTACAGACAGGTCACAACCGCCGCGGGCCGGCCGATCGGTTATGCTCAAGCCGATCGGTTATGCTCAACTAGTGCAAGGGATAAGGCTGTAGCACCGTATGAGACTGGCTGGTTTTCTATTGCTGCTGGCGGGATGGGGAATCGTGTTGAGCGCCGTCGCGCTGCTCAAATCTCCTCCGGCGAGAAGCGCTTTCGCCATCGCCGGCGTGGGCGTGGAAGCGTTGGGGCTGGCGCTCGCGATCCGCTCCCACATTGTCCCGCGAGGGGAACGGTCATGACGCCCGTGCCCGCTGCCGGGCTCTCCGAAGTGGGGACGGCGTTCTGCCTGGCGATGATCCTTCTGGTTCCGCTGGCGGCCTTGGGGCTTTGCCTGATGAACACGGGCCTCGGCCGTTCCCGCAGCGCTGCCCACGCGATGCTGACCGCGCTGTGCATCACGGCCACGGCCGCCCTGGTGTATTTTTTTTGCGGCTTCTCATGGCAGGGAGCGGCCGGCCGCGCCGCCCACGTCTTTACCGTAGCGGGCAAGCCCTGGAATTGGATTGCGGCCGAACCGATGTTTTTTCGTGGGCTGCCGCTCGACGGTTCCGGTTCCGATTCTGGCGCCTCGCTCGCGGCCTTGCTGCAGATGTTCAGCGTTGGCCTGGCGGCACTGATTCCATTGGGCGCGGGTACGGACCGGTGGCGCATGGCTCCGGCTTGCGTGTCGAGCGCGCTCATGGCCGGGTTGAGCTATCCGCTGTTCGCGCATTGGGCCTGGGGCGGAGGCTGGCTGGCGCAATTGGGCCTTCATTATGGTTTGGGGCGGGGTTATGTGGATGCGGGTGGCGCGGGCTGTATCCAGGTGGCCGGAGGACTGGCCGCCCTATCCATCGCATGGATCTTAGGCCCGCGGCGGGGCAAGTACGCCGCCAGCGGCATGCCGGCGGCGATTCCGGGGCACCACACGGTCTTCGTGCTGCTCTCCTGTTTTCTGGCGCTGATGGGATGGTTCGGCTTGAACGCGTCGGGCGCCATGTTATTCGCGGGCGCGGCACCCGGAGAGGTGGTTCTGATTGCCGTCAATACCATGCTGTCGGCCGGCCTCGCGACCCTGGCTGCCGCGCTGATTACGCGGGCGCGTTTCGGCCGTCCCGACGCTTCGCTGTGCGCTAACGGCTGGGTGGGCGGTCTGGTGGCCAGCAGCGCGGGCTGTGTTTTTATGCCGCCCGCGGTGGCCGCGCTGACGGGTCTGGTGGCGGGCGCGCTGGTGACGTTGTCGGTGGAATGGATCGATTTGTACCTGGCGGTGGATGACCCGGGCGGCTCCATTTCCGTACACGCGGTGGCGGGCGTGTGGGGCCTGCTGGCGCTGGGGATGTTTGGACGCATTCCGGCCGGCCGCGTGCTCAACGGAGTTGGCGGCGGGCCTGGCGATTCCGGTCAATGGCTGGCACAACTGGTGGGCGTGGCGACTCTGTTCGGCTGCGTGCTGCCGCTAACGTATTCCCTGAACTGGCTGCTCAATCGCTTCCTCCCGCAGCGCGTCTCCGCCGAAGGTGAATGGCAGGGGATGGACTTGACTGAGCTGGGCGCCGGGGCGTATCCGGAATTCGTGATTCACCGCGAAGATTTCATCCAAAGGTAAATCCTTTTATTCATGTCTACTCCCATCGCACTGTTGGTGTTGTTTGCCGCGGCCCTGCTCGAAGCCGGCGGAGACGCACTGGTCCGCAAGGGTCTGCACGGGCCGCCGGCCGCGCGCATCGGGTTCCTGCTGGCCGGAGCCCTGCTGCTGTTTGCCTACGGGTACACCGTGAACGCGCCCAAGTGGGATTTCGGGCAATTACTGGGGCTGTACATGGTGTTCTTTTTTGTGGTGGCCCAACTCGTCAACTGGCTGGTGTTCGGACACGCGCCGGGCGCCGGAGTACTGGCGGGGGGCGCGTGTATCGTGGCGGGTGGGGTGATTATCTTAGCCAGCCGAGCATGAGCGGCTAACCCTTCCAGTACAATAACCAGGGATTCGCCCCCCCGGCCTCCGTGTTAAGCTTTAAGCGAATGGAAATCAAGGGATTAGCAGCTTATCTTCCGGGCTTCTTCATGCACCGAAAATGCCCCCAATGCGGATCGTTCTCCCTCCGCCGGTCGGCTCGCCGCAATTTTTGGGAGCGGGCCATCAGCGGTTTGGTGTTACCCTTTCGCTGTGATGGCTGCGATCGGCGTTTCTTTCGATTCACGTCGCCGATGGCTTTGATCCGAAGCCCGCGCGCGAAGACCGGTCAACCGGCGCCATCGGCACCGCCGGTCCTGAAGTAAACGTGCCGGGATAATCCAAATGTGGAGGCCAGACTCCTGGCGGCAGCGGCCCGCGCTGCAACAACCGGAATACGCCGACGCCGCGGAAATTGAGCGCGTGCTTAGCGAGTTGCGTCTGCTGCCTCCGCTGGTCACCAGTTGGGAAATCATGCTGCTGCGCCGCCAGCTTGCGGAAGCCGCGGCGGGGCGGCGCTTTGTGCTGCAGGCCGGCGATTGCGCGGAACGGTTCGTGGACTGCACGCCGGCGCGCATCGCCAACACTCTGAAAGTGCTGCTGCAGATAAGCCTGGTGCTGGTGGTAGGAGCCAATCGCCCGGTCATCCGCATCGGCCGGTTCGCCGGGCAATACGCCAAACCCCGGTCGGCGAACGAAGAGACTCGCGAAGGCGCGACTTTGCCCTGCTACCGGGGCGACAACATCAACCACGCGGAATTTACCCCTGCGGGCCGGAAAGCCGATCCGCAACTGCTGTTGCGCGGGTACGAACGCGCGGCGATGATGCTGAATTTCGTGCGCGCGCTGGTGAAGGGCGGGTTTGCCGATCTGCACCATCCCGAGTATTTCGATCTCGACTGGGTTCAGGGTTCGCCGCTGGCCGATGAATACCACCGGATGGTGGAGACCATCGGCGGCTCGCTGCGCTTCATGGAGAGCGTGCTCGACGTGCGCGTGGGCGAGACCGACCGCATCGACTTTTTCACCGCCCACGAAGCCCTGCACCTGGGCTACGAAGAAGCGCAGACCCGGCGTGTTCCGCGGCGTCCCGGATATTTCAACCTGCTCACGCATTTTCCATGGGTGGGGCTGCGCACCAACAGTCCGGATGGCGCCCACCTGGAATATGTGCGCGGGATCGAGAACCCGGTGGGTATCAAAGTGGGAACGGGGTGCACGCGGGAGCAGGTGGCGCGATGGATCGAGACGGCCGATCCGGAACGCCAGCCCGGCCGGCTCACCTTCATTCACCGGTACGGCGCCGGCCGAATTGCCGATGCGCTGCCCAAGCTGATTGAACACGTCCGCGCCGCGGGCGGGCGGGTGCTGTTTATTTGCGATCCGATGCACGGCAACACGCACTTGACTTCAGGCGGCGTGAAGACGCGCAATTTCGCGGACATCCAGTCGGAAGTGGAGCAGGCCTTCGACATCCACCGGGCGATGGGGGAAACACTGGGCGGGGTACACATCGAGCTCACGGGCGAAAACGTAACCGAGTGCATCGGAGGGGAACGCGGGCCGGGCGAAGAGGACCTGGCGCGGGCCTACGAAAGCGAAGTGGATCCCCGGCTCAACTACCGGCAATCGATGGAGCTGGCTTTCCTGATTGCCCGCAAAATGAAAAACGGAACCCGGTAAGAGCGCCGGGTTCCGTTCGGCCGCAAGTGCGGATTTCCGTTTAGTTGAGGATGGGGTCGCCAGAAATATCGGAACGGTGATCGGCCAACATCGTGCCTGGCGGAGGCGCGGTCGGTGGAGGTGGTGGAGGGGTCGGAAGCTTGCGCTTTGCCGGTTTCTTCACTGGTTTCTTAGGTGGTATCGTGGGCGCCGGCGGCTTCGGGGCGGGCTTTTTCGGAGCGGGTTTCTTTGGGGCCGGCTTGGCAGGCGCCTTCTTGACAGCCTTTTTAGCCGGCGCCTTCTTGACAGCTTTTTTTACCGCCTTCTGCGCGGCTTTCTTCACGGCTTTCTTTACAGGCTTTTTTGCAGCCTTCTTCGCGGGCATCTTCTTCGCCATTCGGTTCTCCTCATCAGTGATCCCCGTAAGGGTCACACCATCTTATAACTTTCCGCAGCGCGCTTCCATAGAAATCAAAACTGCAGGCGCCAGATGCCGCGGCCGTGGGTGGCGGCCAGCAGCACGCGGTCCTTATGGTGATACACCAGACCGGTGAACATTACGTTCGGCAGGTTGCCGGAGATGTCACTCCAGTTGTCAAAGCCGGCGCCCGCCGCCCACACGCCGCAGTCGTTGGCCACGAAAACGCGGTGGGGTGCATTGGTTTCGTAGACCACCGCATGATGGGCCACGTCGGGTATTTCGGGCGAATCGGCGTGTTGCCAGGTGGTACCGAAATCATGCGAGAGATAGACGTGCCAGATGCGGTCGACGCCCTCGCTGGAGACGCTCGCCTTATGCCGCATGGACTTGGGCAGGAGCCTGGACACCTGGCCCGTTCCGGCAATGGTGAGAACCACGTCGCTGGCGTTTTGCGGGTTGCTGGCGATGCTCGAGATCAGGCGCGAGGGAATGTGCGGGCCGGAGACATCCGACGACCAGGTCACGCCCCGGTCGTAACTTCGATAAACGCCGCCCGCCGCGGTGCCGGCCATCATATGATCGGGACTGGCGGGCGCAATGTGGATGCTGGCGATGGCCGAAGCGTCGAAGGGAGTCGTCTTCGCCGCCCAGGTTTTGCCGTCGTCATCGGTTTGCCACAACCGGTTGCTCCCGAACCAGACTGTCCCCGGCCGGACGGGATCGATCACGACCACCGCCGCCGGGTTCAGCTTATGCTCCCCTTCGGCCCATGTATCGGGCGGCGGCGTCACATCCACCCAGGATGGGTTGTCCCAATGGGCCAGGTCCAGATGCGGGCCGGTATGGCGGAAAATCTTCAGGTCGGAGCGGGCCAGGTACACCTGCGCGGCCTCGGTGGGATGGAAGACCGCGCAGGCGCCATCTCCGCCCTGAGCCTTAACGAATTGGCCGGCGGGATGGCTGACCGTTACCAGGCAGCCGTTGTCCTGCGTGCCGCCGCCGAAGACGCGGCTGTCGGCGGGGGCGGCGTC
>Ga0209849_1000087_pt1 | contig 12612 bp, 10 predicted proteins | sample OrgsoiDNA2013048_FD_185798 | JGI IMG/M metagenome (GOLD analysis project Ga0209849, IMG submission 185798) | Permafrost soil microbial communities from the Arctic, to analyse light accelerated degradation of dissolved organic matter (DOM) -... | ecosystem: Environmental > Terrestrial > Soil >... | reverse complement strand
TGTCCCTGGTGCACACCTCCCAGCCTTACCAGCAGAGCGCGCTCAATTTCCAGCCGCGCCTCGGCCTGTCCTGGGATGTATTCAAGAACGGGAAAACCGTGGTTCGCAGCGCCTACGCCATCATGAGCGATCAGCCGATCACGGGCATTGTCACTGGCTTGACTACGAATCCCCCGTACTCATTGCCTGTGAATTTCAGCACTGGAGGCACGAACTTAAACTTTGGCAATGCCTTCAGTCTGGCTGGCGGAGCCGTCTCGCCCCGTTCCATCGCGCACGATTACAAGGACGCTTATGTGCAGTCCTATAACTTCAATATCCAACAGCAACTGGCTGGCGATCTGGCAGTGATGGTGGGATACTTCGGCAGTAAGGGTACGGATCTTAATTTCGCGCGCAACATCGATCAACCGATCAATGGAGTCAAGCCTTTCACCGCGCTTTCGGCCAACAGTCCGATCGCCCCGGGCAGCCCTCTGGGTTCCACGATCACGGTCCAGGAGAGCGGCGGGAACTCCAACTACAACGCTCTGTGGTTTACGGCAACCAAGCGGTTCGCCAAAGGGCTACAGTTCAACACGTCGTACACATTCTCGAAATCGATCGACTACAATTCCCGGAACAATCAAGGTGTTGCCTTCCAGGACAGCTACAACGTCCGCGGCGATCGCGGCTTGTCGGATTTCGACGCCCGTCACCGCTGGGTGTTGAGTGGGATCTATAACCTGCCGTTCAAAGGCAACCGCCTGGCGGAAGGGTGGGAAGTCTCCACCATCGTGCAGTTGCAGACTGGCAATCCCATGAATTTCCATACCACCAATACAGCGCTGACGGGCCTCGCTACGCAGCGCCCCAACGTCGTAGGTCCCATTCCGACCGGCCTGTTCCCGGCCCCCAGCGGGAGCGCGGCTCAAATCGGATATATCCTTAACCCCGGACTCTACTTGAGCAACCCGGGCAACACGTTCGGAAATCTGGGCCGCAATGTGGTCATCGGACCGGGTTTTGCCAACGTGGACATGGCTTTGGTCAAGAACACGAAAATCAAGGAGCGGTTGACCTGGCAGATCCGGGCCGATGCCTTCGATCTTCTGAACGCAGCCAACTTCACGCAACCGACAGTGAATGGCGCCTATCCGTTGGCCGCTAACACCACCGTCGGCGTGATCACTGGCGGTACTCGCTTCCCCGCCGGAGACTCCGGATCGTCGCGGCAGATTCAACTGGCGATGAAGCTGATCTTCTAATCGGAACGGGCGCCCTGCAAGCTTCGATGTGGATTCAGAAGCGGCCCCAAAAAGCGAACAGCACGGCGCCCATGATCAACGCAAACGACACTGCATAGTTCCACCGCAGCGGCTCGCCCAAATAGGCGTAGGCAAATCCAACGAAGACCACGAGCGTCACCGCCTCCTGAATGATCTTCAATTGGTAACCGGTGAACCTGCCATATCCGATCCGGTTTGCCGGAACCTGAAAACAATACTCGCCGAGTGCGATCAGCCAGCTCAGAACGATGACTCTGAGAAGCGGGGCCGATCGATACTTGAGATGCCCATACCAGGCGAATGTCATGAAGGTATTTGAGATGAGCAGCAGGAGAACGGTCAGCATCGTTCCATAATCGTATTTCAATCGGCACGCTTGCAAGCTCGATGGAAGTGTTGCAGAATGGCTAACAAGCCTCGCCGGGCGCGCGATACCATCCTCAAAACTACGCCAGTGGCCTTCCGGGCGATTCCGGCAACACTTTGGAAATGAATATGAGAATCAAAAGGCCGATGAAGGGCATGCTGGTTTTGGTCTGGATGCAGGGCATGAGCTATGCGCAGGAGGTCTGGACCTTCGATCGCATCGATAAGATCGGCGGCCATCCTACGACGGTCCTGGGGCACCCGCATGTGATCGACACGCCGCTCGGTAAGGCTGTCGAGTTCAACGGTGTGGACGATGGCCTGCAGATCGATCTGCACCCGCTCGCAGGCGCGGAGACTTTCACGTGGGAAGCCATCTTCCGCCCGGACGGCGGCAATGCCGAACAACGCTGGTTTCATCTGGAAGAGAATCCGGCGACAGGCTCGGACTCGGACAACCGGATGCTGTTTGAGATTCGCGTGATCGATGGCCGCTGGTGTCTGGACGCGTTCAATAAGTCGGGTCCGGTCCAGAAGGCCTTGCTCAATCGCGGCAATCTGCACGCGCTCGGCGCCTGGTTTCACGTGGCCGCGGTCTACGATGGCGCCGAGTTCCGAAGCTACATCGATGGCGTACAGGACGGCGCTGCCCAGGTCCATCTGGCGCCGCAAGGCCCGGGCCGTACGTCGGTGGGAGTTCGGATGAACAGGGTGTTCTATTTTAAGGGGGCCATCCGCATGGCCCGTTTCACGCGCCGCGCGCTGGCCCCTGCGGAGTTCCTGAAGTCTCCCAACGGAAAGTTACTGCCGGGTTCGCACTGAGTTCAGATACAGGCGATCACATCGATTTCGACCAGCGAGTTTCCCGGAATTCCACCGGCGGCGGCAATCGTGGTACGCACCGGAGGCTCGTCGCCGAAGCTGCCCAGGAAGACCTCGTTCATGGCGGCGTAATCTTTGAGATCGTTCAGATAGACGTTGCACTTGAGGACCTTGTCCATCGATGACCCCACGCTCTCGAGTTGCGTCTTGATCTGATCCAGAACGCCTTTGGTATGCACCTTGATGTCGCCTTCCTTGTGGTAGCCGACACCGGAAATGAAGATCAGGTTGCCGTAAGCCACCGTGCTGTTGAACAACGGTGTCTTATCGGGCTTCTTGCCGTTGCGGTAAATCACCCGTTTGGCGACCTTCTCCTGGGCTCTGCCGGGGGCCGCTGCCACGGTTGCGGCGGCGGCCGCAGCCACGCCGCTTCCCAGGAACTTTCGTCGATTCGTTGTGCTCATTAGTTTCCCCTCCGCGTGATTATATCGCTTTCCTACTACAATCAATAAGATTGAAGAGACGGTTGCGGATCATCTCGCTTTCTCTGTTGGGCTTGCTCGGTGTCGCGTCGGTTCTTACTCCGCCGGCCAAATCCGATAGCGCGGGCGGTCCACTTTTGTCAGGCGCCAGAATCGATCCTCACGTGCTCTCCATTATCGAAAGATCCTGCCGGGATTGCCATTCCGACACCACGTATTACCCCTGGTACAGCTACGTGGCACCCGTCTCCTGGTTGATCCAAAGCGATGTCACCGGGGGCCGGAAGCACCTGAACCTGTCGCGGTGGAGCGATTACCCGCTGGTGCGCCGCGAAAGAAGCCTCTCGGAAATCGCCAACCAGGTTAAAGACGGCGGCATGCCTTTGCCTCAGTACACTCTGATTCACCGCAATGCCAGGCTCTCAATAGCCGATTCGAACGCCATCTTTCAATGGACGCAGACCGAACGCGCCCGCTTGATTGCCGAGAGCATCGGGAGCGGGCATTAGTCCTGCCGCGGTTCTTCGATGGGTATGATGCGGTCGGCCGGAACATCGCGCAGCACCTGGCGGGCTCCGGAAGGCCACTCGATTTCGATGCGGTCCACGCGCGGCGCCTGGCCCAGGCCGAAGTGCAGGCGGAGGTCACTCTGCGAAAGGTAGCTTCCGCCGCTGCGCACCTCATCGAATTGCGCGCGCCCTCCGGCGGTCAGCTTAACCTTCGCTCCCAGCGCACTGCGGTTTGAGCGGCTGCCGGTCAGCTTGACGAGCACCCAATGGTTCGGCGGGCGCGACGCCTGTTTTAGAAGCGACGGTGGCTCGTTCTGATTGTTGATCAACACTTCGATGAGGCCGTCGTTGTCGTAATCGCCGAAGGCCGCGCCCCGGGCGGAATGGCGTTCCAGCACGCCCGGCCCCGCACTCTCCGAGATATCCGCGAACTTGCCATCGCCCGAATTCCGATACAGGATGGCGCGGTCCTTATAGCGAATGTCGATCCCCAGCCGCTCGATTTCGGGGAATACGTGCCCGTTCACCAGCAGAATATCTTTCCAGCCATCGTTGTCGAAATCGAAGAAGCCGCATCCCCATCCGACAAAACGCGTGTTGCGCGACAGGCCCGCGGAAACCGTGGCGTCGTCGAACTCGCCGCGGCCCCGGTTGTGATACAGGGTCTCGCGCTCGTCCGAAAAATTGCTGCGGAAAACATCCAGCCAGCCGTCACCGTCATAGTCGGCCGCGGCGGCGCCCATGCCGGACATGGCTTTGCCGTTTTCGTCGAAGGCCACGCCGCGCAGCACCGCCTCTTCGGTGAACTTCCCGTTGCCCTGGTTGATGTAGAGCAGCGACGGCGTCTGGTCGCAGGCCACGAAGATGTCCACCAGGCCGTCATTGTTGAAGTCGCCGGTCAACACGCCGAGCGAGTAGTTTTGGTCCGGCAAGTCAATGCCGGAGGCTCGCGAAACGTCGGTGAATGTGCCGTTCCCATTGTTGCGATACAGGATGTTGCGGTCGAACGGAAGGCCGCGCGGGCCGCAACTGACGGGCACGCCGCGATACCAGCAGTAAGAGTTCTCACCGGGCTTGGGCGTTGTCTGGGGATCGAACTTCAGGTAGTTGGCAACGAACAGGTCGGCGTGGCCGTCTTTGTCGTAGTCCAGAAACGCGCAGCCGGTGTTGTAGCGAACGCGGTCCTGCTTGAGCCCGGCGCGCTCGGTCACGTCTTCGAAACGCTGGCCGCCGGCGTTCCGGTAGAGGTGATTCTGGCCCCAGTAGGTGACGAAGAGGTCGGTGAAGCCGTCGTTATCGTAGTCGGCGGCGCATACTCCCTGACCCCAGCCGGATACGCCGGCGAGCCCCATCTTCACGGTGACGTCGGTGAAGCGTCCCTTTCCTTCGTTGTGATAGAGGCGGCTAAGACCGCCTTCGCCCGACACCATGAAGATGTCCAGCAGGCCGTCATTATCGTAGTCAAGAAAGGCGGCACCGCTCCCGGTAGTTTCCAGGATGAACCGCTTCTGCTTTTCGCCGCCGTTGGGAAATGCCTTCGTCAGGCCGGCGGTGGCGGCGACATTTTGGAACTGCACGGTGTAACTTCCGCCGGCGAACAACAGGACGCCGGAAATTGCGGCGAGCCATTTCACTGCTTGGGCGCCTTCTCCCCGAGCTTCTTGAGGAACTCGGTGAACTCCCCTTCGGGAGGCCGGCTCAGTTTGTCAAAGAGCGCCTTTTCGCGCCGGGCATCGTCCATTCTGCCGGCATTGCGATAGGCCATCATCAAACCGTAGTGGGCGGATTCGCTCGACGGCTGCAGTTTGACGGCGCGCTCCAACAGGCCGATCGCCTCGCCGTACTTCCGCGCGTCCGACCTGGTTTTGGCCAGCGCCACCAGGGCCTCGGCGAAATCCGGATTGAGCGACACGGCCTTTTCGAAGCGCGCGGCGGCGGCTGGATTTTGCTCGGTCTGGAGAATTTGCCCCACCTGGTATTCCGCCACGGCATCGGAGGGATTCAACGCCAGTTCGGCTTCGAACTCCTTGCGGGCTTCCCGCAGGTTGGCCGGATCGTGCGACTGGAGCAGCAGGGCGCGGCCCAGGCGGAAATGCAGATTCAGCGCTGCCGGATTCTTCTGAATCGCTTTGCGATACTCCGCCGCGGCATCCTGGAACCGCCCCTGAATCTCGAAGATTTCGCCCGAAAGCTGATTGACGCGAAATGAAGCCGGCGTCTTCTGGTACATCTGGAACACTACATCGTTCCAGGCTTTCATGTGCACCTTGGCCGTTTCATAGAGGACATCGGCATCGTCGGGAAAGCTCTTCTGCAGCTTGTCGAGCACCGGGAACGCCTCTTGGAGACGGTTGCGAGCCAGGGCGCACTGCACGGACGCGACCCCGGCGAGGCGTCGCAGTGACGGGTCGGGGTTGCCGCTGAATTGCAGCTCGAGATCGCCAGCGGCCGCGTCGCAGGCGCCGGTGGCAGCGCGGCTCAGGGCGAGGAAGGTTCGCGCCACGTGATCGTTGGAAGATGCCGCGACAAGTTTCTCCAACATCTGCCGGGCTTGAGCATAGTGGCCTTCATGAAACGCCTGGATGGCTTCCGTGGTGGTTTGCGCGCTAAGAGACAGCGCGAACCAAGTTGCGAAGAGAATCTTAATGGCCGGCATCGTCCATCACCAGGTCCAGATCGCCGAAGCGGTGGCGCAGCTTGCCTTCCATCACTCGAAATCCGAGCAGCGGCGGCGCTCCCGGCGCAATCCGCGGCGCAGACAGACGGGTGGATGGCGGTGTTGCGATCTCCACCACCTGGCCGGAACGCGAGACCTCCTCGATCAGGGTGTCAGTCGGTTGCGCCATCGCAAATAGCATGGCGAAGAGCAGCAGCAGGCAAACTCGCGTCATTTCATCTCCAGTTCGCGAAGGGCATTCGCCGCCGCCGCGCTCGACGGCTTCTGTTCGAGCAAGCGCAGCATCACCTCGCGAGCCTTGGCACGGTTCCCCAGCGTCACATATGTTTTTCCCAGGTTCATGTACAAGAGCTCGTCCCGCGGGGCCATGCGGATGCCGTACTCGAATGCGGCGATGGCATCGTTCGGCTGTCCCATTTGCACATATAATACTCCCAGGTTATTGATCGCGCCAGTGTTGCCCGGCTGCAGCGCAATAGCTTTCTGAAACCATTCCTTGGCATCGCCGGCGAGCCCGAGTTGCGCCGCAACCTCTCCAGCGTTCACCAGCGGATATGCCGCTTTGGGCAGCAGCTCAATGGCGCGCCGATAGTGGGTCAAGGCGGCCTGCAGGTTGCCTGCGCCCGATTCCACGCCGCCCAGATTGTTCCACGCTTCCCCCAGCCGGGGATTGGCCGCGACCGCACGTTCCAAAAAAGATCGCGCCATCGGCAGGAGCCCGGCATCCAGATGAATCTGGCCGATGGCATTCAGCGCCTTGTCGTTGTCCGGCGTCTGACGGACTACTTCTTCCAGGTAGGGGAGCGCCTGTTCGGGATAGCCCGCCCAGTAGAAGGCTGCGCCCAGCTTGAAATAGTTCCTGCGCGGCCGCGCGAAATAATCTCCGGCAAACGGCAGAGCCAGGCGCTGACGGTCACCCTGCCGCATCAGCTTGAGGTCGGCCGCGAGCGTAGCGGCGTCGGGCACGGCGGCATAAAGTTTATGCACGCGATGGCTGTCATCGATCAGGAGAACCAGCGGCAAAGTCAATCCCGTTCGCCAGTCCAGCAAATAGCGCCGGAAGAGTGCATAACCCGCCGCCACATCCTCCGGAGCATGGCGCAGGTCAACCACTTCTACATCGCCAGTCAGGTTCGGCGTTTCGCCCTCGCCGACGTATAGCAGGCCCGGCCCTTTGCGCTTGTCGGGCAATGGGACCGGTTCCAGCAGCCAGGTGTCGTGGGTCCTCGGCTGATTGTCGGCGACCAATGTCATCGCGGGCGTTGACAAGGCGCGAACCGCGAACGCCTGCTTCTTGAAATCAGCAGAGCCCTCGACGATGTAGTACCGGTAACCCGCGGCCAGATGGTGGAATTCCTGCCTCAGGCCTGACGGCCACAGAATCCGCACGCTCGCTGCAGCGGCCGCTTCGCCAAGTCCGAAGTGAAGCACCTTGGTGTGTTGCGAGACGTACCCCGATCCCGCCTGTAGGAACTTGACCACACCGTCCACGTCTACGCGCGCCCCGATGGCGTCGCGATTCGACTTTGTGCCTGTGAGGCGAATGGCGATGGATTTCCGGGCGCCGGCGCACTCGTTGCGGAAGGCCTTCACCTGCGGCGCCAGGCGGCTCTTCAGAATCAGGTCGAGGTTTCCGTCGCCATCGAAATCGGTGACGGCAAACGCGCGGCTGTCGAGAGCGCAATCCAGTCCGCTGACGCCTGAGAAATCGTAGTAGCGGCCACTCCGGCGAACATAGAAGACGTTGGGCTCGCGGCCATTCCAGCTATAGTCTTCGCGGATGAGCTGGTTGATCGCATTCCAGCCATTCTCATACTCCTCCGAGCGCTCGGCGGCAATGGGCGATTTCGCCACCACCTGCCGCCAGAAAAAACTCATCAGGTCGGTTGGATTGGGGCCGGTCAGCATGCCGCACGCGATATAGATTTCCGGAGCGCCATCGTTGTCGAAATCGTGCGCGTCGGCGCTCCAGGCCCAGCGGCCCATTTCCACTCCCTGGCCGGCGCCGGTTTCCTCGAAGGTCCCATCGCCGCGGTTGCGGTACAGCGAATTGCCCTTGGTGTGGTGGCGGTAGGCCTCGCGCAGAGGGCCGTCGCTCGCCGGACGGAATGCCGGGTCGCGCGTCACGCGTTGCCCGGCATCGCTCCACATGTTCGAGACGTACAGATCCGTGCGGCCGTCACCATCGTAATCGAACCACGCGGCACTCATGCCGGGGCCGATGTCTTCGACGCCGGCTTGCCGCGCGACGTCCTGAAAATGGCCCTCGCTGTTCTTGTAGAGGTTGTGCCGCCCGAAGTCATTCGCCACGTACAGGCCGGGCCAGCCGTCGCCATTGTAGTCACACCAGGCCGGGGCGAAGCTGAAGCGATTGTTGTTTTGGTTGAGCCCGGTGGATTCCGTGACGTCCTCGAAAGTTCCCGACCCATCGGCTGCGAGCTGGTTACGCAGCAGGAAGTTGGGCGGACCATTTTGCGCGTCATGGTAGGGAGCGGGATACCGATACTGGTCCTCGCTCTGAAAATAGGTATAGGTACACAGGTACAGGTCCACCCGGCCGTCACGATCGTAATCGGCGGCTGACATTCCCGTGAAGCTGCCCGCGGGCGCGGTACGAAAGTGGAAGGCGTCCGGCCTCAGTGCAAATTTTCCATCACTCTGGTTGAGGAACAGGACTGGCCCCGCCGCGCGCAGTACCACCAGGTCCTGGCGGCCGGAATTTCTCAGATCCAGAAACAGCGCGCAGGACGTGTCATCCAGCAGGCCCACGCCAGACTGCTCCGTGATGTCGACGAACCTGCCATCGCGGAGTTTGTAGAGCCGGTTCGGCAGTCCCCCGGGCTGGCAGACGTAAACTTCATCCCACCCGTCGCCATCGATATCGCCCACAGCGATCCCGTTGCTGCCGTAGACATCGATGCCCGAAGCCGAATCCAGACGCGCGCGCCAATAGGGAATGCCGCGCAGCATCTGTTCGCGGAAGCTATCGGCCGCGCCGAACAGTTCGCCCGTGACGTCGCTGAAGAGCGGCCTCTGTGCGCGGGTCAGCGTCTCCCGCACTGGCTGGAACTCCGCCAGCTTGCCATTCTTCCAGGCTTGCTTCCATAACCCCACGCGGTACTCAAGGCCCGCTGGTTGCCCAACATGTTGCGCGCTTTCGATTTCGTAGCGGATCATGTTATCGGGCAGCACGAAATAGCGCGCGTTGCGAATCGTGCCTAACGACGCGATCCACTTGCGGAGGCCTTCTTCGAACGGCGCGGCGGAATCGAACTCGGCATCGAAAGCATCGGCACCCACTGGCCGGTAGCGCACTGGCATGGGCGACACGCCCCGGAAATCGGCAGCCAACGGCAGCGATCCCGTCTCCGGCAGGCGCCGCAGCAGCGAGGCGATCTCCATCGCCGTTTTCTCGATTGTGAACTCGTCGTTGCCCGGCAGGATGTAGCCCGCCAGCGTTTCGTGAGGGCTGGCTTTGCGAAAGCGCACCGGGAAGGGCGCCGCCGCTGAATGCCCGGGCCGCAGCATGGTAGCGGCCGCGAGACTGGAGATGAAGTGCCGGCGATTCATACGTAGGACAGGCCTCCTGGCCTGTCGTTGGCAATACGAAGAAGGCAGGCCAGGAGGCCTACCCTACAAGCTTAGCCAGTCTTTCAAATGCTGAAACACCTCCGGCAGCTTCAGGGGGCCGGGCGCCGTTAGTAGTGGAAAATCCGCCGGCGCCACCACCATCATCTCTTCCATGCCGTCACCGACGAACAGGTACGCCGTGTTGTTTCGATACTCCGCGTACTTTTCAAACTCCTGCCAGATGTATTGATAGAAAACCTCGAGGTCGACGTAAGAGCCGAGCGTGTCCATCTGCGACGGAATCGGACTGGTGGTCTCCTGGTCGGCGTAAATCAAAAGGCTGCTGAATGGTTTAATCTTGTTGCGGATGCCGAACCCCACTATGGCCACCGAAGGCCGCGCGCGCCGCACCGCCTGGACGGTGGCCCACTCGACGAAAGTATTGTTGATCAGCAGAGTGCCGTTGCCGCTCAGCAGAATGGCGCGGGCGAATTCGGCCAGGATCGAGTCCTTCGCCAGGTCGCCTTCCGAGGTCAGAATCTTCATCTGCTTCAGACGCTCGCTAAGCTGGCGCGGTCCGCGAATTGCCTGCGCATCCACCATGCCCCGCACTTCCAGCATCAGCCGCTTGCGGTAACTCTCGAGCGATTCGTAACTGAATTTCACCAACGGTGTGGAGCCGCTTCCCAGGCGCGACACGCCCGAGCCCGCCTCCACAATCCACGAAGTGTAGGCGCCGCCCTTTTTGCCGGCGGCGAACAATTGCGCGATGGTGGGCGCGCCGCGCGCCTGCTCCTGGCCGGTGAGCAATAGCGGTACAAACTCTTCCGCACGCTCCGGTGCAAGGATTTCAACCCGCTTGCCGCGCCCGCCGGCGCCTTCAAACCGCGTCCACATGCGGTCCGGATCGGCGGGCAGTTGCGACGGCGCGATCACGATCGCCAGGCGCGCGTGTCCCGCGCGTGCAATTTCGGCATCGAGCGGCGGATCCAGTTGCGCAAAAACCTTGGCAACCGCGGCGCGCCACTCGGGATAAAACGGATTGCGGTTGAGAAAGTCCACCTGCTCCAGCGTGAAGCGGCCCTTAGGGAAGGTCTTCCCATTCATTCCCATCTTGAGCTCGATCTCACGGATGGGCTGGAACAGTTGCGCCACTGCCGGCGGACTGGAGCGATCCAGCAGCCCGAAGAGCCGCTCGAAGTAGCTGCGCTCGGCGGGAAACAAAAGGTCCCAATCCTTCATCTGGTCGAAGCAGAACGCGGAAAAGGAGAGCGGCAGGCCCTCCAACAAACCTTTGTCGATCAGGGCTTGCAAGGCGGCCGAAACCTTGGGCGTGTCGGCGGGCATTAGAGCAACAGCTCGCGCATCGGCGTGCCAGCGAGGCCCGCGATCTTGACGCCGAGCAACTGAGCGGCGGTGGCGGCCACATCCACATGGTAAACAGGCCGGTCCGTCTGGCCGCGCGGAACGGCTGCGCCCATGGCCAGCAGCCACGTATTCCGGCATGAGGGGTCGCCGCTCCGGTGGTTCAGGAAACCGTTGGCGGCATTCTTGTCTCCGTCCCGTCCCAGTTCCGGCAGCACCAGAAGCGTGGTCTTGTCCTTATAACTTTTGTTGCTCTGGATTTCGTCCCACAGCATACCGGTGAGGCGGTCCGTGCGGGTGATGGCGTTGAGGTACAGCGAGTAGGAGCCCCAGTGGGCCACGTCCATGTCCCAGAAATTCACCAGCATCAGGCGCGGCGCGAATTCGCGCATGATTTCGCGCGTGATGAAAAAGGTCAGCTCGTCGCCGGACGTGGGGGCCTCCGGTCCGTTGATGTATTCCACCAGGCCGCGAAGCAATGTTTCGCGCACCTGCCGGTCCAGGTTGCGGCCGGCTTGAAAAATAGTCCAGCCGATTCCCTCGTAGCCTTCGCTCAGAACTCCTTCCAGACGCCGCAGCACGTCATCGCGATTGGCGACGCCTCCTTCGGCGCCCTTCTTCACTACCTCCTGCACGGCCTCCAGCAGGAGTTGCTTCGGCAGCACCACATTGGCTCCGTAAGGCTGCCCGAACGCGCGGTCCGAACTTGCGCCCATGGACGCGAAACTCTTGTTGGTGGCCACCGCCCATGCGTCCAACGGACCGGCGCCCGACTGCTTGCGGTAGTACTCAAACAGCGTAGGCCCGGCGGGAGCTTGAAAACCAAAATCGTCCACGCGCTGCCAGTTGCCGGTCAGGATGCTGGCCGTGGAGTTGAAGTGCGAGAGGACGCCGGAGTTGACGCAGCTTGCGAAGAAATGGCCCTCGGGCCGCAGCCCCACGAGGCGCGGAATATTGACCAACCCTTCCGGGGCGAAGGTTTCGGAATAGCGCACGCCACCGCCGAAGGTGACGATGATGACCTTGTTGGCCGCGCGGCGCGGAGCTGGATCGCGACCGGCCGGGAGGCCGGTCCCACTTTGGCCCATCAGCCGACCAGGCAGGATTCGGTTGGCGATGGAGAGCCCGGCAAGCTGCACGAAGCGCCGCTTCGTCATGTCAATACTCCGTAATCTCGCCGCCGCTAATCTTCCGGCGCACGTTCGGACCGAGGTCCAGCGGATGATCGTAGCCGGATTTGATTTCGCCCGAGGGAGAATAGTATGGCCCGATGTCGCACGCCATACTTCCCTTCCCTTGCGCCACAAATTCGATGGAGGTGATGAGCTTCGCCGACTTATAGCCGTAACGGCCCGGATCCATCAGCCGAAGCGGCGCGCCGTGCCGGTCGGCCAGCGGCTTCCCGGCCATGTCGAGGACCATCAGCGCGCGCGGCGACAACAGCTCCTCAATCGAAAAGTATTCGTACCATTTGTCGGCGCATTCGAGGCGCACGGCCTTCGCGGTCCGCATTGGCTTGACGGTCTCGACGATGTGGCCGAAGCGGAAACCGC
>Ga0209849_1000086_pt1 | contig 12648 bp, 9 predicted proteins | sample OrgsoiDNA2013048_FD_185798 | JGI IMG/M metagenome (GOLD analysis project Ga0209849, IMG submission 185798) | Permafrost soil microbial communities from the Arctic, to analyse light accelerated degradation of dissolved organic matter (DOM) -... | ecosystem: Environmental > Terrestrial > Soil >... | reverse complement strand
CCCCCGCCGATCGCGATCTCCCGCCCGGCCTCCGCCGCCGCCACCGCGGCCAGGATCGATGTCGAGGCGCCGACCCTCGAGAGCGCCCGGACCAGCAACGCGCGCCCGATGGCGCGCACTGGCGCCCAAGCCGACCCGACTTCGAGGGCCCACCCGGCCCTCGCCCCGGCGCCCGGTCTTGCGCCCAGCAGACGACGCGTCCCCGGCGACGCGAGCGAACCGTCACGTCTGGACGCTCCCACCCCGCCGCCGCGTCGGACCGATCGGTCCCTCCGGCGAGCGGCGGCTCCCTGGCGGGAACGGGGTGGGGTCGGCGGCGATCGCCTGGATGGCGCGCTGGCCAGACCGCCAACCCTGGAGAAGATCCCGCCCGATCGAGACGATCCCGTCATTCGCGGTGTGCTTCCCAGTCGTTCGGGCGAGGGTTACCCTGACAATTGAGGCTGAACGCGAGCGTCGGGCCGCGAGCCGGTTGGCCTTCGTGGTGTCGATCGCGGTCCTGTTCGGGTCGGTCGCCTTCAACGGCAAAGCCGCGCGCGCTGATCCCGCCACCGACGAGGCCCGGAACCACTACGAGACCGGCCTCGAGCTGTTTTATGCTCGAGAGCACGCGCAGGCCCTGATCGAGTTCCAGCGCGCGCACGAGGTCAAACCTCGCCCCGCCACGGTGTTCATGATGGGACAGTGCGAATACCTGCTGGGATCGTTGCGCCAGGCGCGCGATCACTACGAGGCTTATCTGCAAGAGAGCCCGTCCGGGGAGTTCGTGGAGGTCGCCAAGGATCGCATCGAGAGCATCAACCGGCGCCCGGCCACCCTGGTCATCAACACGGTCCCGGATCAGGTCGAGGTGCGCATCACCCCGGTCCCGGCGCTCGCGCCGATCCCAACCGCGTCGACGACGGGATCGCCACCGTCCGCCGCCGCGTTCGGCGTCCCGCCGCCGCTCGATGGCTCGGGCTCGGCGCTCGCCGCGATCACGGGACAGGCACCCAACAACTTCAATGTGCCACGTGGGCGCTGGGAGATCGCGGTCTCGAAGATCAACTATCAGTCGCAGCACCTGGTGGTCGACCTGGAGGTGGCCGAGACCAAGCCGCTGTTCTTCAAGCTGGAGCCGATTCCAGCACGCCTGGAAATCGAGACCATTCCGAGCGGCGCGACCCTCTACGTCAATGGCAACCGTGCCCGCAACCCCTACCGGCAGGATGTCCCGCCCGGGCACGTGGAGCTGTTTGCTCAAGCCACGGACTATGCCGATCGCACCGAGGATTTCGTGCTGGGACCCGGCGCTCGGCGCCTGCTGGTCGGCCCCCATGCCTTCAACTTGCGCTACGTGCAGCGCTCCGGGCGGCCCGAGCTGGTGGTCGCCTCCATCGCCATGGGCGCGCTGATCGGAGTCGGGGCGCTCGCGGGAACCGTGGCGGGCGCCAACGAGACCGTGGGCACGGGAGGAAACGTGGCGAGCTTTGGCCTCACGTTCGGCGGGGCTCTGGCCGGGGGAATCGGGGGCGCCCTGATCGGGAATCGCTTCGTGCCCTCCTACATTCCGGACAACCGGGCCCTCTTCATCATCGGCGGGATGTGGATCGGCGTCGCCGAGGGCGCCCTGACGGGAATGTTCGTGAACCAGCTCGAGACCTCGAAGGTCGTCGATCCCACGCTCGGCGATACCCAGTCGACCCCGTTGTCGGCTTATATGCAGAGACCCCGACTCAGCCTCCAGCTCAAGTATGCGTTCGTGGGCAGTCTTCCCGGCATCGTCGTGGGAACCACCCTGGGAGCGCTGCAGGCCCATCGGGCCCCCACCTACGGCCGGGTGGCCCTGATCCAGAGCGCGGCGGCGGGTGGAGCGGTCGTCGGTGGACTGACGGCGGTGGCCCTCAAATGGCAAGTCTTCAAGTGGCAAAAGGTGGTTCGACCCGCCGACGCCGGCAACCCGTCGATGACCACGGCCGCGGATGCGTCGCTCCTCGATCTGTCCCTGCCGGCCCTGATCGGACTGAATGTCGGACTGGCGGCGGGACTGCTCGGGGCCTACCTGCCCGATCAATCCCGCTACGGTCCGAGCTGGACGCGGATCGCGCTCATCGATCTGGCCGCGGGCGCCGGGGCTCTCGGGGCGGGCATCTTCGCATGCGTCTCCGACGACAAGGGATGCCTGACGGCTCCGCCCGACTCGATGGCCCGCGCCCGGACCGCGGGCGCCGCCTTGCTGGGTGGCGTGGCAGGGGTCGCGGCCGGGATTCTGTTGACGAGAAACGTGGATGCGCCGCGCGCCCCGACCGCGCAGACGCCGCCCCCGTCGGTGGCCATCATGCCTTTGCCCGTGTCCACCGTCAGGGGTGGGATCATGCCGATGCTCAGCGCCCTCGGCGTCTTCTGAGTCCAGGCGTCACACCTCGTAGCCCAGCGCGGCGAGCTCGGCGAACAGACGGGCGACCTCCCGTCGGACGGCATCTGGAGCTGGTCCACCCACCTTGCGGGCCGCCACGGCGCGCGACGGCTCCAGCGCCAGGAGGACCGTCGGCGTGAGCCGCGCGTCCACCGAGGTCAGATCGTCCGCGGTCAGCTCCCGGAGCGAGCACTGTTTTTCCTCGGCTCGGCGCACCAGACGCCCGACGATCTCGTGTCCCTCGCGAAAAGGCAGCCCGGCGCGAACCAGCTCCTCGGCCAGATCGGTGGCGCCGAGCGCGGGGTCCTGCGCCGCGGCGTACATGCGCTCGGTGTTGAACTGCAGCGACGCGATCAGCCCCGGCAGCACGGCCAGGCTCACGCGCGCGGTCTCGATGGCGTCGTAGAGGGGCTCCTGGGTCTCCTGCAGATCCTTGTTGTAGGCGAGCGGTAAGCCCTTGCCGATGGTCAAGAGCGCCACCACGTCCCCGATCACGCGAGCTGGTTTGGCCCGCAGCAGCTCCGCGATGTCTGGGTTGCGCTTCTGCGGCATGAGCGAGCTGCCCGAGCAGTATCCCTCGCCCAGTTGCACGAACCCGAATTCGGTTGTCGACCAGAGGACCAGCTCCTCTCCGAGTCGCGACAGGTGCACGCCGAGCAACGCGCAGGCGAAGGCGATCTCGGCGGCGAAGTCTCGATCCGACACCGCGTCCAGGCTGTTGTGCGTGGGTCCGTCGAAACCCAGCGCGGCGGCGGTGGCCTCTCGATCGATGCCGAGCCCCGTCGCTGCCAGCGCGCCCGAGCCGAGCGGAGACTGTCCGGCCCGTCGGGCCGCGTCCAGCAGCCGCCCGCGATCACGTCCCAGCATCTCGGCGTAGGCCAGCAGATGATGGCCGAGGGTCACGGCCTGGGCACGCTGCAGGTGCGTGTACCCCGGCAGCAAGGTGGCGGCGTGCTCGGAGGCCTGCCGGCAGAGCGCCAGGCGCGAGCGATCGATCTCGGTCACCAGCTCCGCCGCCGCCCCTCGCGCATAGAGACGCAGGTCGGTCGCGACCTGATCGTTGCGGCTTCTCGCCGTGTGCAGCCGTCGTCCCGGCTCGCCGATGACCGCCGTCAACCGGCTCTCCACGTTCATGTGCACGTCTTCCAGGGATGCGTCGAGGGTCAGCTCGCCGCGCGCGAGCTCGCCCTCGACCTGATCGAGCCCCGCCACGATCGCGTCGGCGTCAGCTGACGAGATCAGGCCCACCTGCGCCAGCATGCGCGCGTGGGCCTGACTACCGCGCACGTCATCGGCGAGCAGCCGCCGATCGAAGTCGATGCTGGCATTCAGCGTCGACGCGGCGGCATCCATGGCGGTTGCAAAGCGCGCGCCTCGACCCCCGCCTGTCGGTTTGCTCGACGACATGCGGCCTTATACCAAAGTGGCGCGGAGCCAATCACCCCTGTATCTTCTCATCAAGGGCATCCGCGAGCGACTGGCCCAACAAAGGAGGAAAGAGGCATGGCGAAACGTAATTCACAGATCGGTTGGAATTCACTTCGCACGTCAACCCGCTTGGAAACAAAGGAGTCCGGGCGAGCCTGATGGGGAGACCCCCCCAGGGTCTTTTGCCCCCGTGTGGCCCTTGAGTCCGTTCGAGGTGCCCACGCAGCAGTCCCCTTTACGGACCAGCTGTTCGTAGTCCGTCCGAGCCCACTTCAAGGACGTAACCCGTCGCGGTGGCGAGGCTCGCACCACGCGACAAAAATTGGGCGGCTCCATAGTGGATCTAGCCCACGACCAGTCCACTAGCGGATGACACGCGCCGGTGAGCCCAAGGGTTCCCGGCGCGTTTTTTTTCTCTGGCGTGTCGCGCGCCAAACACCGGACACCATCAATCCGCCATGCCGGACTGCCGGACGCGTAGTCCCGGATGGGCGGTGCGCGTCAGGGAACGATGGGGGGCATCACCCCGCCGTTGGGCGCTGGGGGCACCGGAGCTCCCCCCAGTGCCGCGATCCCGCCCTGAATGATCTTGCGCAGGCCGGCGACCGTCAAACGAGGGGTCTTTTTCTCCTCCTCGAAGATGATCTGCGCGAGCGTCGCAGTCGTCAGGTCAGCGCGGGTGGTGTTGTCTACCACCTTCACGTCGTCGCCAGCCCGAACCATCGCCGCGATGTGGTCGAGTGTGACGTACCGACTGTCGCGGGTGTCGTAGAGCTTGCGGTTCGCGTAACGTTTTATCGTTCGAGCCGTCGTCATTGTCTAATTGTGTCACGACAAAATGCCAGGGTCAATAGTGTAAGATTGAAGACTATTATGTTTTAGATCAGGTTAAATTATCCTTAATAATCCTATATATACGATCGCTGTCTAAGGCAAAGCGTCAAACCTGACGATAGCGCGCCGGCTCAGGGTTGGGGCGCTGTTTCTCGGCGCCGACAACAAAACCGATCAGAGTCGCACGACAAACGGAAACAATGTCGCAGGGTCCGAAGCAGCAATCGCGGGCCGTAGGCCCAAGAGAAAGCGCCGCGAATTTACTTGCTGTTAACGTCCGCTGGCTTCGCGGCTGGAGGCGCAGCGTTCTTCTCGGCAGGCTTTTCCGATGCTCGAGGCGTCACGTCAATCTCGTCGAGCGCGCCCATCGATCGCTTGAAGTTCTTGATGGCCTTTCCAAGGCCGTCCCCAAGCTGAGGCAGCTTGGTGGCGCCGAAGACCACCAACACGATCACGAGGATCAGGACAAGTTCGCCGAAGCCCATGCCAAATGGCATCCGAGCAGTGTAGCTCACCTTTGGGGACTGGCAACATCATGCATTTTTGGCGGGAGAGTCCTCGGTCCGCTACGATCCCCCGTTCCATGGTGACCCGAGCGGCTCGGTCGGGCGGCAGACATCGACATGGGCGCGTCCGCGTCGGTTTCTTGTTGATGTCGGCCCTGGTGTTTCCCGACGCCGCGCGCGCGGCTGATGCCACCAGGGACGCCCCCAAGTCGGCAGCCAGATCGAAGTCGTCCGGCAAGGCCTCACGCGCGTCTCCGCCTGCCGTCTCTGGCAGCGCCGTCTCAGGCGAGGCCAGCTCGTCCCAGCGCCGGGCCGTGCGCGGAGCTCCGCTCGACGAGGGGGAGGAGAGCCCCGAGTTGGGTGAGCTCCGGCGGTTCGAGGAGCAGGCGTTTCCGCGATCGGGGGTCAATGCCAGCTCCCCCGCCGATGGGGACGCTGTCGACGACGGGCCCGCGCTGCCCCCTGGTCGCTGGCAGGGAAGCGGCGACGCGCCCGAGGCCTTCGCGGCCCCCGAAACGACGCTGACAGCGCCGCGGCCCCTGCCGAGCCCGGATTCTGACTGGTTGCGCTCCCTCAAGCTCCCGGAGCTGCCGGTCAGGTGGGACCCGCAGGTGTTGCGCTACCTCGATTACTTCAAGAACGATCCGCGCGGCCGCGCCGTGATGAGCAGCTGGATCCGCAGGGCCGGTCGCTTTCGATCGATGTTCGAGGCGGTCCTGGTCCGCGAGGGGTTGCCCAAGGATCTTGTCTTCGTGGCGATGGTCGAAAGCGGATTCGAAACGGCCGCCCGTTCGTCGGTGGGAGCCGGAGGAGTCTGGCAGTTCATGCCTGGCGCCGCGCGCGCCTATGGGCTGGAGGTTGGTTACTGGGTCGACGCGCGGCGCGATCCGGAAAAGTCTGTCGAGGCGGCCGCTCGCTACCTGAAGGATCTGTATGTGCGCTTCGGCTCCTGGCACCTGGTGTTCGCAGCCTACAACGCTGGATACGGCGCCGTCCTCAAGTCCATCACGAGATACAACACCAACGACTACTGGGAGCTGTGTCGCCACGAGGCGGGGTTACCTTGGGAGTCGAGCCTCTACGTGCCGAAGATCCTGGCCGCCGCCATCGTCGGGACCAACCTGGAAGTGTTCGGCTTCGCGGGGATCGTCCCGGATCCGCCGTTTGCGTTTGACCGCGTCAGCGTGCCGGCCGGGACGGCCCTCGCGACGGTGGCGCGGGCCACCAGCAGCCGACCCGAGGTGATCTCGGCGCTCAACCCGCAGATCGTACGGGAACGCACCCCGCCGGATCGCGGCCGGTACGAGGTCCGCATCCCGCCCGGAACCGCGTCGCTGTTCACCGAATCGTTCGAGCGTTCGCGGGGGACGGGCGACCGGTTCGAGACCGTCACCCTGCGCTTCGGCGAGACGCTGGAGGACGTGGCCCGGGCCCATCACTTGAAGGTTCGGGAGCTCAGACGGCTCAACGGGGTCAAGGACTCGAGCGAGCTGCGGGCCGGGATCACGGTCCTCGTGCCACAGAGACCGGGCAGCGTGGTCGGCCCGACCGAAAAGAGGAACGAAAACCAGACGGCGCCGCCTCCCCTCGGCCCATCGGATTCGATGGCTTCCTCCGACGACCTCGATCCCGAAGCATCGCCGCCCGGGATGGGCCAGGACGAGCAAATCCTGGTCGCGGTTCCGGATCGGGTCTTCAACTACGAAGGGCGCGATCGCGTCTTCTATCGGACCCGCGACGGCGATACGTTGGATGAGATCGCCGAGGCGGTCGGGGTTCGTCCTGACGATCTCGTCGAGTGGAACAACCTGGACGCCACCGCCAAGTTGCATCCAAAGATGGTCTTGCAGATCTTCGTTCGCAAGGACTTCGATCCCGCGCAGATCGTGTTGCTCGACTCGAACCGCGTGCGCGTGGTGACGCTGGGGTCGCAGGAGTTCCTGGAGCTGGAGGCCGCCCGGCGCGGCAAGAAGCGTCTGGTGATTGAAGCCAAGGCCGGCGAGACGCTGGTGCGACTCGGTCGGCGCTACGGTCTCACGGTTGGCGATCTGGCGCGCATCAACCGGTTCTCGTACAACACCGAGCTTCAGCCCGGACAGAAGGTCGTGGTGTACTCTCCCGCGGGGGCGACGCCCCGGGAGCTGGCTCAAGGGCTCTCGCCGGAGCCCCGGCGGGACCGAATCCCCGAAGGCCCAACCAGGATCGGCTCAACCCGGATCGGCTCGACCCGGATCGGGTCGACGAAGACCACCGACAAAGGGGGGAGCAAGGACGCTCTGGCTCGCTCCGGGGGGCGGCCTGTCGCCGGGGTTTCGGGAGCTGCTCGCGCGGTCGGAAGCGGAAGCGGTCCCGCGGCGAAGATTCTGGTGCGCGCGCCTGGACGTGACCGCTCCCTGAGCCCGCCGCCCTTTCATCCACCGGGTGGGGTCATGCCGCGCGCCGTGGTCGCCAACCTCAACAGCGACAGGCGGAAAGCAAGGGACGAGGATCAGACCGCCTCGGCCTCACAGAGCAAGGGACCGACTTCCAGGTCCTCGACCAAGAAGAAGTGAACGCCTCCCGCCGAGGGGGAGGGCCTTCCGGGCCGCGCCAGCAAGCTCCCGCGAATGCCTCCGAGCATGCCCCGGTGCCAGAGCCGGCGGGCGCCGGCGCCAGATCGTCGCTTCGATTGGTCGTCGAGCCAGACGGAGACGGAGACGGGGTCGGGGTCGGGGTCCGCCTCGACCATTGCCTCGCACGACGCCTGAACGTGGCCGTCGCCGTCGCCCGGAGGCTCATCGAGGGCGGGATGGTTCGCGTCGACGGCCGCCTGCTCGCGAAGGGGACTCGCCTCGACGCGGGCGCGATCGTCGAGGTCGCGGCCCACCCGGCTGCGGGCGCTCCCATCGCCGCCGATCCGACGGTCAAGCTCGTGGTGCTCTATCAGGACGACCAGCTGGTCGCCGTCGATAAGCCCGCCGGCGTGCCGTCGCATCCGCTGCGACCCGGCGAGCGCGGGACGGTGGCCAATGGCATCGTGGCCCGCTTCCCGAGCTGCGCGGGAGCCTCCGGGGATCCCCGCGAAGGGGGCCTGGCCCACCGTCTGGATACGGCCACCAGTGGCGTGCTGATCGCCGCCCGATCGCCCGACGTCTGGCCGAGCCTGCGCCGGGCGCTCGGCGGCGAAGATTGCCAGAAGAGCTACCTGTGCGAGGTCTGGGGCGCCCCGCCGGCTGTGGGACGGATCGATGCCGAGATCGGGCGGCGAGGACGACGCGGAGGGGTGGTCCAGGTGGGCGGGGGTGGGCGCCAGCCACGCGCGGCCGCCACCGAATGGACCGTGATCGCGCGACGACGCCAGACCGTCCTGCTCGAGGCGCGTCTGCACGCGGGGCGACCCCATCAGGTACGCGCTCACCTGGCGGCGGCCGGTTTCCCCATCGTGGGCGACGCCAAATACGACGACAGATACGCCGACAGGTACGAGGGCCCGGTGGCTTCGCGTGCACCCACCCGCCTGCACCTGCACGCGTCGGCTCTGCGTTTTCGTCATCCGGTCACGGGGAGCCTCCTCGAGATATCGGCTCCGGCGCCGCCCTGGGCGGAATTGAGTGGTCCCGATCCTCCGGATCTGGGGTAAATTCGGCGGCCAAATGCGTGCGATCGTCATTCAACACGTGGCGATGGAGGGGCCTGCCCGCATCGCCGAGCTTTGTCTTGCGCGAGGGATCGACGTGGAGGTTCGCCACGTCTACGCCGGCGACGAGGTGCCCGAGATGGTCGGCCGCGATGAGATCCTGATCGTGATGGGGGGGGCAATGGGCGTCGCCGATCGTGACCATCCCCGCTACGGATTCCTGCGCGCGGAGCTCGCGCTCCTGGGGGCGGCGCTCCGCGCGCAGCGCCCGGTGCTGGGAGTGTGCCTGGGTGCGCAGCTCCTGGCCCACGCGGCGGGCGCACGGGTCTACCCCAACGTCATTCGCGACATGGACGGACGAGAGGTCCACGCGCCCGAGGTGGGATGGGCTCCGGTGACCTTCGTCGACCGCGACTCCGAGCCAGCGCTGGCCGGCCTCGAGCCGACTCAGGTGGTGTTGCACTGGCATGGCGACACGTTTGACCTTCCGAACGGAGCGGTCCGGCTGGCCTTCACACCGAGCTGCGCGCAACAGGCCTTCCGGCTGGGATCGCGGGCCTTCGGCTTGCAATTTCACGTGGAGGTGGACGGGGAGATCGCTCGACGCTGGGCCGTCGAGGACGCTGAATTCGTCCGAGCGGCCCGCGGGACGGACGGCCCTGCGTTGATAGCGGACGAGACCGAGCGGTGCGCGGTCGCGGCCCAGGCGGCCGGCGACCGGCTGATTGGAAATATTCTCGGTTGCCTGACCGCTACCTGACCGTCGCCTGACAGGATCAACGAGCGATCCCGGTCGGGCCGGCGGAAAATGTAGTAAGTCTACGGACTCTCATGTCGAACCCCTCGGCACCTTCCACCTTCAAGCTGGGCCTCGTGCAGATGCGTTGCTCGCCCGATCCCGTCCTCAACCTTGAGCGTGCGGCCGCCAAGGTGCGGGAGGCCGCGTCTCGTGGGGCCCAGATCGTCTGCTTGCCCGAGCTCTTTCGCAGTCAGTACTTCTGTCAGACCGAGGATCATGCGAGTTTCGATCTCTCGGAGAGCATTCCGGGGCCGAGCACCGAGGTGTTGGGGGCGGTGGCGCGCGAGGCGAACGTCGTGATCATCGCGTCCCTGTTCGAACGGCGGGCCGCGGGGCTCTATCACAACACGGCCGTCACCCTGGATACCCGCGGCGAGATTGCGGCCACCTACCGGAAGATGCACATCCCCGACGATCCGCTCTATTACGAGAAGTTCTATTTCACTCCCGGCGATCTGGGATTCTCGGCGGTGGACACCGCGGTGGGACGCGTGGGGACGCTGGTGTGCTGGGATCAGTGGTATCCCGAGGGTGCGCGCTTGACGACCCTGGCGGGCGCGGACGTCTTGTTTTATCCCACCGCCATCGGGTGGCACCCCGCCGAGAAGGCCGAGTTCGGGGCGGCCCAATCCGACGCCTGGCGGACGATTCAGCGCTCGCACGCCATTGCCAACGGGGTCTACGTCGCTGCGGTCAACCGGGTCGGCCATGAGCCGTCGCCGGATCCCCAGCCCAGGGAGGACACCACGCCGATGACGATGACGGGAGGCATCGAATTCTGGGGCGGCTCGTTCGTTTGCGATCCGTTCGGGGTGGTGCTGGCCGAGGCCTCCCGGACCGAGGAAGAGATCCTGGTCGTGACCTGCGACCGGCGACATCAGGAGATGGTCCGGCGCCACTGGCCCTTCTTGCGCGACCGTCGCATCGACGCCTATGGCGGAATCACTCGTCGCTTCCACGACTGACGCACCCATCCGATCGGAGCCTGAACGAATGAAGCAAGAGACGGGCTCCCCTGGGGCGGCGGGATATCGAATGCCAGCCGAATGGGAGCCGCACCTCGGCACGTGGATAGCCTGGCCGCATGAAAGCCGTGACTGGCCGGGAAAGCTGGCACCGATCTTCTGGGTGTACGGTGAGGTCGTGCGGCAGCTGGCGGGTGGCGAGCGTGTGCGCATCCTGGTCAACGACTCGGCCTCGCAAGCCCGCGCGCGCGGCGTGCTGGAGCGGGTGGGCGTCGATCTGAGCCAGGTGGATTTTTTCAAGGTTCCCACTGACCGAAGCTGGACGCGCGACACTTGCCCGCTGTTCGTGCGGCGGGCCAGCGACGGCAACATCGCCCTCACCGACTGGAAGTTCAACGGCTGGGCCAAGTACGCGAACCACCTCCGCGACGACGCGGTGCCGCGCCGTCTGGCCCAGCGTTTGGGGCTGCCGCGATTTGTTCCCCGGGTCGTGCCGGATCTCGGCCGAAAAAAAGGAGGCACGGTCCTGCGACAAGTGGTCCTCGAAGGCGGGAGCGTCGACGTCGACGGAGCGGGCACGCTGCTCACCACCGAGGAATGCCTGCTCAGTCCCGTGCAGGCGCGGAATCCCGGGATGTCCCGTCAACAGCTCGAGCGCGTGCTCGGAGACTTCCTGGGTGTGCGCCAGGTGTTGTGGCTCGGACAGGGCATAGCCGGAGACGATACCCACGGTCATGTCGACGATCTGGCTCGCTTCGTCGGAAAGTCCACCGTGGTCATCGCACAGGAACCGGACGCAACCGACGTCAATCATCGACCCCTCGCCGAGAATCGAGAACGGCTGTCTGCCATGACCAACGCCTCCGGCGAAAGACTGGATGTCGTGAGCCTACCCATGCCAGCTCCGGTGGTCTTCGACGGCACTCGCCTGCCCGCCAGCTACGCCAACTTTTACGTCGGTAACAACGCGGTCCTGGTACCCACCTTCAACGATCCGGCGGACCGTCAGGCGCTGGGCATCCTGGCCGAGCTCTTTCCCGGTCGCAAGGTCGTGGGTATCCACGCCGTGGACCTGGTGTGGGGCCTCGGGACGCTCCACTGCATGACCCAGCAACATCCCGCTTGATCGATCCATCGCAGGGTCGTGACGGCGCAGTGTCGTCAGTCGAGCTCGGCCAGGTCGGTCTCGATGAGGAGGTGCAGCGATCGCAGGAAGGTGGTTCGTTCCCCGGGCTCGGTGAACCCGCTGATCCACGAGCGCAGGGTACGCCGCCCATCCAGCAATGCCAGCACCTCGCCGGGTGTAGGACCCAGGCGGAAGGCGTCGGGATCGATCCGGTTCCGGTCCGACCGCCGGGGTGGGCTGTCGAGGCGCGCCGAGAATCGGCGCTCCAGGTCCTCGGCCGGGATGGTGAGCACGCCCGCGCCCAGAATCTCGAACCCGTCGAGGCCCAGGGGGAAGCTCTCCCGTTCATTCTTGACCCACCGAAAAAAGGCGAAGGTCCCTGTCGACCATCGAAACAGATCGATCACGCGCTCACACACCTGCTGTGAGAGGTGACGGAAGACCTCGAGCGGGCGCATCAGACCGAGACCGACCAGCGTGTCGCCGAGCTTGCCGGAAAACTGGGGCAGCAGGTCCAGCGCCTTTTCGAGCTCCGCGGGACGCAATACACCGCGCGACACGAGATAGGTGCCGAAGCGCTCGGACGGGACATTCGAATTGACCGACTCGGGAGCTCCGCCTGCCAGGAAAACCTCTTTCACCTCGCCGCTCACCCCTCGACTCCCTTTGCGATCATCGACGCGAAGACCGGCATCCGGTGGGAGGCGTTCGAATCGCAGAAGGCCGGTCTCGGCGGCGACCGTCACGTCCGCGAACACGTGCGGATGCCGCCGGATCATTTTGGCGCAGGCCTCGGCAGCGACGTCGTCGAAGTTGAAATCTCCACGCTCGCCGGCCATCTGTGCGTGAAAGACGACGTGCAGCAGGAGGTCGGCCTCGTCGAGCTCCTCGAGCGTCGCGCGAAAGGCCTGCGCGAGATCGCGCGGCAGATCGCGGATGAACCCGACGGTGTCGGCGATGATGATCTCGCGCTCCGTCG
>Ga0209849_1000085_pt1 | contig 12666 bp, 12 predicted proteins | sample OrgsoiDNA2013048_FD_185798 | JGI IMG/M metagenome (GOLD analysis project Ga0209849, IMG submission 185798) | Permafrost soil microbial communities from the Arctic, to analyse light accelerated degradation of dissolved organic matter (DOM) -... | ecosystem: Environmental > Terrestrial > Soil >... | reverse complement strand
TGCAGAAGGGAAAATGGACGTAGAGCCCGAGCGGTCCGCCCGCCGCCAGCGCTCCCTCGGATGGGTCCCCGAGGACCTCCTCGTTCATACGTTGGTCACGAGCTTGTAGCCGGTGCCATAGATCGTCACGATGTGTCTGGGATCGGCGGGGTTGTCCTCGATCTTGCGCCGCAACTTGACGATCACGTTGTCGACGCCGCGGGTCGACGAATGGCTCGAGACGCCCCAGATCTTCTCCAGGATCTCGTCTCGCGAGACCGGCTGTCCATTGCGCTCCGCCAGCAGGCGCAGGAGCTCGACCTCGTAAAACGATAGCGCCAGCGTCTTGCCCCGCCTCACGAGCTCGTGCTTGCGCGGGAAGACCACCACCGCCCCGATCGCGATCTCCTCCTCGCGCGGGGTGATCCGCTGCAGGCGCCGGAAGATGGCGTTGATGCGCGCCATCAGCTCGCCCAGCGAGAACGGTTTGGTCACGTAGTCGTCGGCACCGGACTCCAGCCCGCGAATCTTGTCGTTCTCCTGAGAGCGGGCGGTCAACATGATCACGGGAATGATGGGATTGCTGGCGCGGATCTGCTCGCAGACCGTGAAGCCGTTCATGTCGGGCAGCATCAGGTCGAGGAGCACCAGATCGGGGCCGCGCTCTCGGGCCAGCGCGACGCCCTCGCGACCGAGCCCGGCGGCCAGGATCTCGAAGCCCTCGAACTCGAGGGCGTCGCGCAGACCCCGGACCAGGTCTGGCTCATCCTCGATGATCAAGACCCGACGCCGGCCGCTGGCTGCCGTCCCCGGCGGCGCCGTCATGGCTTCACCGACCGCAGCGTCACCGAAGGCGCCGCTGCCGCTGCCGCTGCCGCCTCGGCTCCCCCCGCGACGGACGCCGACGCCAAGTCCGAGGCCAGGTCCGACGCCGACCCTGCGGTCGACGCCGCTGCTCCCGCGACGGCCCGGGAAGCAGATTCGACCACAGGCCTCACCAGGGGCGGCGCGGCCGGTAGGGTCACCGTGAAAGTTGCGCCCTGGCCGAGCACGCTGTCCACGGCCAGCCGTCCCCCATGCGCCTCGACGATGTGCTTGACCAGAGCCAGGCCAATGCCGCTGCCGCGCACGTTGCGATCGCGCGCCGACCGGGCCCGGTAGAAGCGCTCGAAGATCCGGGATTGCTCCTCGGGGGGAATCCCGGGCCCCCGATCGCGCACCGCCAGACGAACTCCCCCCGGCGCGCGCGACAGGGCCACCTCGACATCCTTGCCGTCGGCGGCGTACTTCACGGCGTTGTCAATCAGGTTGAGCAGCACCAGGGTCATGGCGTTCTCGTCCATCCGGATGGCAGGCAAGCCCGACTCGATCTCGGTCCGCAGCCGCATCTTCTCCTTCTCGACGCGATACCGGCACACGTCGAGCGCCCGCTCCACCACCTCGTCGAGCCGACCTTCGGCGAAGTCGTAGCTGGCCTTGCCGCGCTCGATGCGCGCGAAGTCCAACACATTGTCGATGAGGTGAGAGAGCCGCTCCGCCTCCCGGGTGATGATCTCGGCGTACTCGCGCGACGACGACTCGCCCTTGTGCTTCCCGGAGGCCAGCAGCTCTCCGAACATCCGGATCAACGACAGGGGAGTCTTCAATTCGTGAGAGACGTTGGCGATGAAGTCGCTCTTCATGCGCGAGGTCCGTCGCTCCGCGATCACGGTGAGCCAAACTACCGCGAGTCCCACGGCGATGATCAGGGTCGACACGGGAATCAGCAGCACCCCCAGCAGACGCTCGGTCTCGGCCTGGGCCTGGAGCTCCTCGACGTTCTTGGGCAGCATCTGAACCCGCCACGCGTAAAGAGTCTTTCCGAATGAAGCTTCGTGCAAGAAGCGCTCGTCACGTTCGCGCACCGGTTGACCGAAGATGGGCCGCGCCACCTCGTCCAGGATCGCGATCTTGCGATCGCCGCCCAGAGCGCGAACCTCTTCGGGCAACCAGCGGCGCGCAATCAACCCGAGGTTCATCTTGGCGGCCACGAAGTATTCCTCGCCCTGCGCCGATTGCTTGGACGCGTACGCGATCAAGACCGACTTTCCCTCGAAGAGCTGATGCAGGTGTCGAAAATTGCCCGGCTGCGACGGCGTCCACGGCTGCAGGGAGTTCCAGTCCAGACCACGCACGTAGTTCTGCCATCGCTCAAGCTCCCGGCTGCGATGGCGCAAATCCGGCGGCGGATAGACCGATCGGATGTGAAGCTGGCGGTCCAGCACCACCACCGATTCCACGGCTTCCGGCAGCGGCAACTCGCCGGGGGGGCCCCCAATCCCATCGTCCCACTCGACCTGCCGAAACAGATCGAAGTCCACGGTGTCGATTCTCTGCTGGATGCTGCTGGCCAGCGACTGGGCCAGCTGCCGATTGCCCTCCATCAGCGAGGCCTTGCTGCGCTCGGAGGTGGTCTTGGCGTAGCGATATCCGTAGTACGAGAGCGCCAGGGTTGCGCACACGATCGCGGGAAAGACCAGCGCCAGGATCAGCGAGATCCGCGTACCTTGTCCGGGCATGCGTTCAGAGCTTGGCAGGCTCTTCGTCCGGCTGCACGCCCTGGCGACGGGGACGGCGAGTTTTCTTCGGTCTCGCGGACGCGTGGCTCGCGGGAACGGCCGCGGGCGGCGCATCGGGATGGGGCGCGACGGCCGGCACCGGGGCGGCCACCAGAGAGACCGTCTCCAGGCGGTCGCGATCCACGTCGAACGCGTGGGTGGCCGGGACGAACCCCGGCTTCTCCACCCGCACCGCCACCGGCCCCTCGCTCGCCAGCCGCTCGATGACGAACGGTGTCTTCCCCAGCAGCTTGCCGGACTCCACGTCGATCAGCTCCGCTCCGCTCGGCCGCGAATCGACGGTGAGACGGAACGGCGAAACGGCCGACGGTGAACCGCCGGCGGCGGCAGGCTTGTCGGGCTCCGCGACGCGGTCCTGCCGGCGGGAAGCGGCGATCACCCCGGTCGCGACGATCGCGGCGGCCATGGCTGCCAGGATGAGCCGTAGCCCGCTCGAGGAAGATGCCCCGGCTCCTCGGGCGGACGGCGGCGCGATCGGGGCGCGCTCCCCGGTGCTCGACGACATGGTGGTGTTCGCGGACGCGAAGGTGGGGCTATTACGGGCCGTCCGCGGAGCGGCCGCCAGCTCGGTGGCCCCCGGCGATCCCACCGGCGCCCTCGGATTCGTCGTCGAGGTCACGTGCCGCGACGACAGCCCTCGAATCTCGATCGCGTCGCCGGCCGCTTCACGGATGTTCTGCTGCAGGTCGATCGCGGAGGCCTGGCGGGCGTCGGGCGCCTTGCCGAGCGCCCGGGCCACCATGGCGGCCACCAGCGGCGGAATCGTGGCATCGATGTCGCGCAAGGGCCTCGGAGCCACGTTCAGGTGCATGTTCACCAGCTCACCGAAGCCCTCTGAAACAAAAGGGGGATGTCCGGTCAGCATCTCGAACATGATGATCCCGAGTGAATAGATGTCGCTGCGCGGGTCGAGGGTCTTGGTGCCCAAACACTGTTCGGGGGACATGTACACCGGCGTTCCCAGCAGCGTGCCGGTCCGCGTCTGCATGCCCGCACCCGAGAGCACCCCGCGGCCAACGGCGAGGTCCTGTAGCTTGGCGATACCAAAATCCAGCACCTTGATCCGCTCACGCGACGGGTCCACGGGGTCCGGAACGATGAACAAGTTGTCGGGCTTGAGGTCGCGGTGAATGATTCCCTTGGCGTGTGCCGCCGCCAGCGCGGACGCCGTCTGATAGCAGAGCTGCAAAGCGTCGGGAAGGGAGAGCTTGCCGACCCGCCGGATGCGAGACGCCAGCACCTCCCCCTCGAGCAGCTCCATGACCAGATAAGGGACGCCGTCCGAAGTCGTGCCCGAGTCCAGAATCTCGATGATGTTGGGATGACGGATGGCATTGGCCGCGCGCGCTTCGTTCAGGAATCGCAACAAGAGCTGCGGGTCCTTGATCAACTCGGGCCGTAGGACCTTCACCGCCACGCGCCGGCCGATCTCCGGGTGCTCGGCCAGATAGACGGCCCCCATCCCACCCTCGCCCAGCAGGGAAACGGCGCGGTAGTTTCCGAACCGTTGACCAATCACGCCCCGACCATAGCGGGTTTCACCGACGCGCGCGACCACCGGGACTTGCCTCTGCGCGCCGAGGACGCATCAGCATTCGCGACACCGACCACGGAATGCGCAACTTCACCGGGAGGTGTGACCGGGGGCGGATCGGTCGCCCCGGCCCTTGCGCAAAAGGATCTCGGTCTGACCCTCGCGCACCAGATCGGGTAGGCGGCCTACCCGTACGAACCCCAGGTCGCGATAGAACCGAAGCGCCGCCCGGTTCGCCGCATCGGCCGAGACGTAGAGCCAGCGTCGACCGACGAAGGCTTGCGATTCGGCGCGCGCCATCAACGCGCGGCCGATCCCGCGCCGGGCCGCCTCCGGGCGAACCGCCAGCAAGGCCACGAAATCGCCGAGCAACACCCCCGGCTGCAGCACCAGCACCCCGAGCGGCCTGGCGCTCCCGGCTTGCGAAGCCATCCAGACGTGGCCCGCCGCAGCCTCTCGACGCAAGAACCTCCGAAGCACTGCGGCGTTGTAACCGAGCCCCAGCCACGGCTGCATCCCGGCAATCCACGAGCCCTGGCGGCCCGCGACCAGCGCCGAATCAAGACATGCGACCGTGGGGGCCTCGATGCTCGGGCCGGGGGCCAACGGACGACCTCTGCCGGGCTCTGCCGCGCGTGCGTGGCCAGGCGCTGCCGCAGATGCGCGGCGGCGCTCGGTCGGGCTCGACCCCCTCGTGCCAACGCTGCGCCTCCTGGACACTGGCTGCGCTATTCCAGGTCGACCTTCGACAGCGGCATGATCGCGTCAGGCTCGAGGTGCGCGCCGGGATCCGCCGCCACCGACAGCGGTGTCGTTGTCTCGGCCGGGATGCGCGAGGCGAGCAAGGTCGAGATGTGCACGAACTGAAACCCGCGAGCCCGGAGCTGTCGAAAGATCGGAGGCAAAGCGTCGGCGGTCTTGGTCTCGCGTCCGTTGATGTGGAAGATGACGATCGATCCGGGCATGGTGTCTCGCACCACGGTCCTGATCATCGCCTCGGCGGTGGCTCTGGCGCTGGGGTCGCCCGACACCACGTCCCACAGCACCACGGGAAGCTGTTTCTCGCGGGCCACCTCCAGCACCAGCTGATTAAAATCGCCGAATGGCGGGCGGAAGGCCACGCTCTGCCGACCGTAGCGACCGAGGGCCGCCTCGGTGCGATCCAGCTCGTCCCCGATGGCGTCGGCGGTCAGGCGCGCCATGTGAGGGTGGTCGTAGGAGTGATTGGCGAACTCGATGAGGGGCTCCGCGGCCAACTGCTTCATCGCCGCCGGGTGAAACTCCACCCAGCGACCGGACGTGAAGATTGTGGCGGGGACCCGTTCCCGCTGCAGGACACGCAGCACGGGAAGATCGAACCCGTTGGCCTGCGTGTTGGTGGCGCACGCGTCGAAGGTTATGGCGATGAGCATCTGTTGAGTCTCGACGCGCCGGATGATCTCCGCGGCCCCCCCGGGCAGGTCCCGGGCCAGCGATCTTGGTTGCATCTGCGTCGCCGCCGGGGCCACCGGCAGCGGCAGCGGCAGCGGCAGCGGCCTCGGCTCGGACGCCGACCCGGACGCTGTCGATGGCGGCGGCGATGGCGATGGCACGGGCGCCGGCGATGTCACGGGCGCGGGCGCGGGCCCGGGATAAGGCATGATCGCCGCCTGCGCCCCACGCGGAGCCGCGATGGCCGCGACAGCAACCACCAGCGTGGACCCGCGCAAGACCTTCGTCGGAATCATCATCTCAACTTGTCTCGAGCAGCATGACGATGGCGTCCTCCTGGTCCTCTGCGTAGTAATTCGGTCGTACGCCCACCGCCCTGAAGGCGAAACGCCGATAAAGTCGCTGCGCGATGGCATTCGAGCGCCGCACCTCGAGCGTCATCAGGCGACAGGCTCCAACGCGTGAGATCTCGACCATGTGAGCCAGGAGCCTCGTGGCGTGCCCGCTGCGTCGTTGCTGCGGGTGGGTGGCGATGTTCAAGACGTGGAGCTCGTCCGCCACCAGCCAGTAATTGGCGAAGGCCACCACGTCACCGCTGGCCACGTCGCGCACCACGTCCACGCGCGCCCATTCCCGTTCCAGCTCCTCCAGGAAGACATTGCGAGACCAGGGCGCCCGAAAGGACAGCCGTTCAATTTCCATCACGGCGTCGATGTCACTGCCCTCCATCGCAGAAATGAAGAACGGCTGCGGGGCCTTGCTGATCGCCATCAGACCCCTCCAATCTAGTGCGGCTTCGCCGCCGCAAGGGGCCTGGGAAGGCCCCCCGCGAGACCCCCGCGGAGTTGCTCGACGGCGTGGCCGGTCCAGCAAAGCTGGACCTCCCCGTGCTTGGATTGACCATGCGGCCGTCGGAGATGAAGGCTTCCTTGAAAGGTCAGCATTTTTATCGAATGAGGCATCCAATCTAGTACCTGATCGGAGGGTCTACAACCGTGAGCGCGCGTCAATCACCGCCGGCAACCGGAGCCAATGGGCCAACGGGAGCAAGGATCTCCGAGGCCGCGCCGGGCAGGGCGCGCAAGATGGCTCCCCACAGCTCCGGAATGCCTTCGCCGGTCTGCCCCGAAACCAGCAAGGGAACCCCGGTCGGAATTCGGGGCAGGCGGGAGCGCAGAGAGTCGCGCAGTTGCCCTCGCTGCGATGCGGTCAGCTTGTCCACCTTGGTGAACGCCAGGCGGGACGGGATCGAGAGCGTGGCCAGCCAATCTAGCAACTGCTGCTCCTCCTCCTCGATCCCGCGACGAGCATCGACCAGCACCACGAACAGCACGAGGGTCGGCCGCCGCTCGGCATAGCCCTCAAGAAGCTGCTGCCAGGACCGACGCTCGGCCTGGGAGACCCGCGCATACCCGTACCCTGGCAGGTCCGCCAGGCGCAGCAACGGACCGCTGCTGCTGCTGCTGCTGCTGCTGCTGCTGCTGCTGCTGCTGCTGCTGCTGCTGCTGTGCATCTGGTCCGCGAGCCCGCCCAGCTGAAGGTCGTAGAAGATGATCCCGCGCGTCCGGCCTGGCGTCTTCGAGGTGCGCGCCAGCGAATGGCGCGCCGCCAGGCGGTTGAGCAAGGTCGACTTGCCGACGTTCGAGCGCCCCGCGATCGCGATCTCGGGAGGGCCCACGGGTGGGAGCGAGGCGAAGGCCCGCGTCTCGGCGACGAACGTGGCGGAACGAACCTCGGGTGCGGACATCTGGCGGGTCAAGGACGTTAGGTTAGCATTGCCGCCTTGACCGGTAGTCTTCGCCTCATAGGCCTCACCGGCGGCATCGGCAGCGGCAAGTCGGCGGTGGCAGGTTTGATTGCCGGGCGCGGCATTCCGGTCATGGACGCGGATCAGCTGGCCCGCGAGGTGAGCGCGCCGGGCAGTCTGACCCTGGCCGAGATCGCCGCCGCCTGGCCAGAGGTGATCGATCCGCTGGGGCGGCTGGACCGGCGCAAGCTCGCCGCTGTCGTCTTCCAGGATCCCCGGGCGCGCAAGCGGCTGGAGGGCATCATGCATCCCCAGATCCTCCGACGCGCCAACGAGCGCGCGACGGAACTGGCCCGGGCCGGCCATCCCGTGGCGTTCTACGAGGCCTCTCTCCTCGTCGAGACGGGCCGGTTCCGAGAGCTCGATGGACTGGTGGTGGTGGATGCCCCCGAGGAAACGCGCATCGCGCGCGTGGTGGCGCGTGACGGGGTCGGTCCCGTCGATGCGCGGGCTCGTATCTCGGCCCAGCTCCCCAGCTCCGAGAGGAGGCGCGTGGCGACGTACGTCATCGAGAACGACAGGGACCGGGAGGCGCTGGTGGGAAAGGTCGATGAGATGCTGCGGGCGCTGTCGGTCGCGCCATCCACTTAACCCTGTATTTTACGGGGGTGTGGCTCGCTACCGCTCGCACACCCCCGGCCCCCCCTCGCTTCGCCCAGCAAAGCTGGGCTACGCTCGCCCGCCCACCCGATCGAACTGCGAACAAATGACGCAATCTCTCCGGATGGCGATTGCGGTAGCTTTTCCAGCACCCCGGAGGTGCGGCTTCGCCGCACCGGCCGCGACGGCGTACGGATCCGTCGGGAGGGGCCCGCGGGGAGGGGCCGCGACGCCCCACATTGCCCGCGAGCGCCGAAGGCGCGTTACAAAAAGGATTCGAGCAGGGCCTTCTGCGCGTGAAGTCGGTTCTCGGCCTGCTGCCACACGACACTGTGCGGACCCTCGATCACATCATCCGTGATCTCCTCGCCCCGGTGCGCGGGTAGGCAATGCAGGACCACCGCCTCCGGATCGGCCGCCGTCAGCAGGCGGGCGTCCAGGCAATACCCGCGAAAATCCGCGCGTCGTTGCTCGGCCTCGTCTTCCTGTCCCATGGAGGCGAACACGTCGGTGGACAGCACCTGCCGACCACGAGCCGCCTCCAGGGGATCGGCGAAGAAGGTGATGCGGCCGCGCTCGGTGGCCCGGGCCCGGCGCAGGATATCTTCGCTTGGGGCGTATCCGGACGGACAGCCGAGGGCCAGATCCAGACCCAGGATGCCCGCCGCCTCGATCCAGGAGTTGGCCATGTTGTTGCCATCGCCGATCCAGGCATAGCGGACGCCGCGCAGCGCCTGACCAATGTCCTGACCGGCGGCGCTGAAGCGCTGGGCCACCGTCTGCAGGTCCGCCAGTACCTGGCACGGGTGCAGCAGATCCGTCAACCCGTTGATCACGGGGATGCTGGCGTAGGCGGCCAGCTCCTCCGCCCGCTCCTGGGCGAAGGTCCGGATCATGATGGCGTGGCAGTAGCCCGACAGCACCCGGGCCGTGTCCCGGATGGGCTCACCACGTTCGAGTTGCGAGCCCTGCGTGCCCAGGTACAGCGCGTGGCCGCCCAGCTCGAACATGGCGATCTCGAAGCTGGCGCGCGTGCGGGTCGAGGCCTTCTCGAACACCATGCCGAGGACGCGACCCGGGCGGGTGGCATGGCTGGCGCGCAGGCTGCGCAACAGCCGAAATTCCTCGGCCCGGGTGAGCAGCGCCTCGATGCCGCCGTCGGGTAGGTCCCAGAAGCTCAGAAACTGACACGGGCTAGACATCGCCGAGCACGCTGTCGAGAACCTGGATCGCCTCGTCGATCTCGGCCTTGCTGACGATGAGAGGCGGCACCAGCCGAATGACGTTGCCGCCCACCACCGACAGCAACAGCCCACGCTCGCGGGCCCGGGTCACCACCGGCGCGGCGTCCCCATCCAGCACCAGCCCCTGCAGCAACCCGCGCCCCCGTTGGCCCCGGGTCCGAGGCCGACGTCGTTCCGCCATGCGGGTGAGCGCATTGGCCAGGTAGGCCCCGGCCTCGCGGCAGCGCTCCAGCAACCCCATGCGGTCGATGGTCTCCTGGACGTACAAGCCACTGGCCGTTGCAAAGGGGTTTCCGCCGAAGGTCGAGGCGTGGGTGCCGGGTTCGAACGCGCGCCCCACCTCCTCGTTGGCCAGCATGGCCCCGATGGGCACGCCCCCGCCCAATCCCTTGGCGAGAGTCACCACGTCGGGGATCACCCCTTCCTTCTCGAACCCATAGAAGGTCCCGGTCCGACCGACCCCGGTCTGAACCTCGTCGAAGATCAGGACCGTGCCGGTCTCGGTGCAGCGGCGGCGAAGCTCCTGCAAGAATCCGGCGGGCGGCAGGAAGATCCCCCCCTCGGCCTGGATCGGCTCGATGATCACGGCGCAGGTGCGCGTGGTGATCTGGGCGCGCACGGCCTCCACGTCACCGAAGGGTAGAAACCTCACGGGCCCGAAGAGGGGACCGAAGCCCTCGCGATACTTGGCCTGGCCCGTCACCGACAGGGCACCCACCGTGCGGCCGTGGAAGCTGTTCTCGAACGCCACCAGCTCGATACGTTCGGGCCGGCTCTGGGTCGTGACCTGATAGCGGCGCGCCAGCTTCAAGGCCGCCTCGTTGGCCTCCGTGCCCGAGTTGCAGAAGAAGGCGCGCCCTGGAAATCCGCGCCGCACCAGGGCGTCGGCCAGGCGAATCTGGTTCTCCACGTAGTAGAGGTTCGACGTGTGGATGAGGCGGCTGGCCTGCTCGCCGAGCGCGCGAGCCAGGCCCGGATCCCCGTGCCCCAGCACGCAGACCGCGATCCCGGCCGTCATGTCCAGGTAGCGACGACCGTCGGTATCCCACAGCACGCAGCCTTCGCCGCGGCTCATGGCCACGGGGGCCTGGCGGTAATTGTTGAGCAAGAGTCTCTTGCCCGCACTGACGATCGCGTTGACGTCTGACATGTCGGTCCGCACTTTATCAAATTCCACCAGATGCGCTGCCGTCGCCGCGTGCCCAGAAGGCAGGGGTTGAGCCGGCCCCAGCGCCGTGTCAGGTTAGCGGCGCGCAGGCGCTGCGAGGCAGAGGCGGAAGACAGAAGAGAGAGGGATCCTTGTCGACGATCGTCAGCATAGCCACCGCGGTGCCCGCATTTGCCGCCACCCAGGCGGAGGTCAAGGCCGCGTTCCGGCCGCTCTTTCCCCTCGACGGCCGACGTCTGGACGCGGCCATGGCCCTGTTCGATCGAGCCGAGGTGGAGACCCGCCACAGCGTCCTCTCGCTGCCAGAGATCGGGCGTACGCGCACCCTCACTCAGACCATGCAGGTCTATGCCCGCAACGCCCGGGAGCTGGGACAGCGGGTAGGCCGGGATTGCTTGAACCGGGCAGGGATCGACGCGGCGGAGATCGATCTCGTCATCACGGTTTCGTGCACGGGGATCATGATCCCGTCGCTCGACGCCACCTTGATAGACACCCTGGGCATGCGACGCGATGTCCGGCGGTTGCCCATCACGGAGCTCGGCTGCTTCGGCGGTGCCGCGGCGGTCGCACGCGCCCACGACTACCTGCGCGGCCATGTCGACGGGCATGTCCTCGTGATCTCGGTCGAGCTGCCGAGCTTGAGCCTGCAGTCGGCCGATACCTCTCCCGACAGCCTGGTCTCGTCCGCCATCTTCGGCGACGGGGCCGCCGCGGTCCTGATGGTGGGCGACGCCGTCGGGCCGCCGCGTGCGGGCGTTCGCGTGATCGGAACGCTCAGCCACACGATCCCTGCCTCGACCCACGCCCTGGGGTTCGACCTGCACGACGACGGGTTTCATGCCGTGCTGTCCAGGGATGTCCCTGCCCTGTTGCGAGGCGTGATGAACGAGCTGGTGGAGCGCCTGGTCGGCCGCGCCCAGCTGTCACCGCCAGACATCGGCGCCTTCGTGTTCCATCCGGGGGGCAAGCGGATCCTGGGGGCCATCGAGGACGCCTTGAGCCTGCGCCGCGAGGACACCCAGCCGTCGTGGGACGTGCTGCGTGACTACGGCAATCAATCGAGCGCCTCGGTGCTCTTTGTGCTCGAGCGCTGGATGACGGATCGCCAGCCCAGCCCGGGAACCCATGGAATCATGGCGGCCTTCGGTCCTGGGCTGTCGGCGGAGCTCCTGCTCATCGAGTGGGTCTGAGATTGATGTCGCGCCCGACCTTCACTCCTTCCGTGATCGCCTACCTCGGCTTGCTGCTGGCGGTGGGGGTGGGACGGTTGCTGGAGATGCGGCTGTCCCGCCGTCATCAGCGCGCATTGTCCGCCCGCGGGTTCGCGCGCGAGCGCGAGCCTGCCTTCGCCCTGATGGTGGCCGTTCACACGGGCCTGTTGCTGGGTGCCGGAGTCGAAGTCCTGGTGGCCCCCCGCCCGGTCCCCGGCGGGCTGGCGGTGGCCGCCCTCGTGGCCTTCGGGCTGGCGAATGCCCTGCGGTGGTGGGTCATTGCCACCATGGCGGAGCAGTGGAACGTTCAGGTGGTCAATGCGCTCGGGCTGGGCGTGGTGACGACGGGGCCATTCCGATGGATTCGCCATCCCAACTACGTCGCGGTCTTTGTCGAGCTCCTGGCCTTGCCGCTGGTTCACGCGGCCTATGTGACCGCGGTGCTCGGGACCCTGGCCCACGTTGGAATCCTGGCGCGACGGATCGGCCTCGAGGAACGCGTGCTGCTCGGCGACGCCACCTACCGCGCCACTATGGGTGGCAAGCCCCGCTTCTTCCCGCTGGGGAGGGCTCCTTCACCCTCGCGCTCGGCATCACCCTCACGGGATCGCACGGGAGTCTGATGGCGGACATCCTCGTCGCGGGCGGCGGGCCAGCCGGATCGGCGCTGGCCATTCTGGCGGGTCGCGCCGGAATGAGCGTCGATCTCTTCGATAGCTCACGCTTCCCGCGGGACAAGCCCTGCGGGGAAGGCTTGATGCCGGGAGGAGTGGGCGTGCTGGAGCGTCTGGGGGTGCTGGACGCGATCGGCGGTCGGCCCTTCGGCGGGGTTCGCTATCGCGGATTCGGCATCACGGCCGAGGCTGGCTTTCCAGCCACGCGCGGTCCGGTGGCGCGGGGAGGAGCCGCAGCCCATGGCGTCGGTCAGCGTCGCACGGTCCTGGACGCCGTGCTGCTGGGAGCCGCCCGCGCAACCCCGCGCGTCCGCGTGTTCGAGGGTGCCCGCGTGGAGGGCGTCGCGCGGCGGGGGGCGCGCGCGGTCGGGCTGCAGGTCGACGGCACCACGGTCAA
>Ga0209849_1000084_pt1 | contig 12707 bp, 11 predicted proteins | sample OrgsoiDNA2013048_FD_185798 | JGI IMG/M metagenome (GOLD analysis project Ga0209849, IMG submission 185798) | Permafrost soil microbial communities from the Arctic, to analyse light accelerated degradation of dissolved organic matter (DOM) -... | ecosystem: Environmental > Terrestrial > Soil >... | reverse complement strand
CGTCCTCGAACCCGTCCTTGTCCTCCGGATCATCCGGGCACTTGTCCACATCGTCGGGGATACCGTCGCCATCGCGATCGTTGGTGGTCGTGTCGGGGCACCCGTCCTCGTCCTGGAACCCGTTCTTGGTCTCGGGATCGTTGGGGCACTTGTCATCCTCGTCGAGGATGCCGTCCTTGTCGTTGTCGGGATCGGGGCAGCCATCGGCGTCCTCGAAGTCGTCGAAGTCCTCGGGATCGTCCGGGCAGCCGTCCACGTCGTCCTTGTAGCCGTCGCCATCGCGATCGCCGACGTTCGGCTCGAAGATGAAACCCAGGAACGCGCGCGGCGCCGCGGCGCCCGCCGTGTTGCTGGCCAGCCGCCAGCCACCGCCCGCCAGGAAGAACGAGTTCCTGGCCAGGTAGAGCTTGATGCCTCCGATGGCCTCGACGACCGGGGGCAAGGTGGCCTCGGTCGTGTTCTCGATGCGCTTGGCGCTCAGGCCCTTCTGCCCGTACACCTCGGCGACCAGATCGAACTTCTGGGGCACGACCCCGTAGGAGAGACCCACTCCGCCCAGCACCTCGTTCTTGACCCGCACGCCGTACAGCGTGTTGGTGGGAACGCCATTTACGCCCCCGAAGGTGCGCGGGGTGGTGTGGACCGTGCCGTCGTCGAGGAACTCGGACTCGCTGCCACGCAGGCGCATGCCGGCGTTGACGGCGACGCGGAACCGCCCCAGGTAGCCGAATTCACCGTCGACCACCACCGACGGTTGGAAGATGACCTTTCCCTCGCCGAGGAACGCCTTCTTGTCGCCGGTCGGAAGCACCACGGCCGGAATGACGGCCAGGCCCATGTTCTTGCGGGCGGCGTTGAGGAGCCGGATCTTGGGCAGCACGATGATGTCGCCCAGCCCCTGCTTGGCGATGCTGTAATCATTGTCGTCGGCGGTGGTGTTGGGCGTGCCGTTGGTCTCGGTGGGATAGGCCCGGCCCGACAAGATCGACACCGGGACGATGATTCCCAGCTCAGCGCCGAAATGCGCAAACTTGGTCAAGCCGACCGCGCCCTGCAGCGAGGGCGTGATCACGTTCTTGATCGAGAACCGCGAGCTCTGCCCGTTGGCGGTGATGGCCGGGTTGGTGAGCTCGAGGACCTTCGAGCCCCAGGTGGTGACGAGCCCGAAAGAGAAATCAAGTTGACCCAGCACCTGGGACGAGTTGAGCGTGATGTATCCCTTCGAATCCATGGCCGGGCGGAAGGCCTGCAGATCGAGGGGCGCCGAGAGCAACTGCGCCTCCCCCCTCGGCGCGAAGGCAGCGCCCAGCATCAGCGTCAACCCAAGGGCCAGTACCACCCCCCTCTTGCACACCAGGGCGAAGGACCGAGACCGAAGGTGACGTTGTTGCATGGACATCCTCCGAGAGAGGGAGCCCAAGTCGCAAGCTCCGCCGAAAAGGTTAAGAACCGCGACGATTTATATCAGTGGCTCGATCCCTGTCAATCCGCGCGGAAGCGCGCCTTCGCGCCCGCAGCGCGCCCGCATTTCCCTTGGCTTTGCAGAAGCCGTCGGCGTGGGGAGTGCACGCGTCGAACGAATTTTGCTCTTGAATCCTTGGGCCGGGACCCCATTCTTGGCGCCGTGATTCTTTTCGCCTCCGAGCTCCGGTTCGCCCTCGGTCGAGGCGATCCCGGCCGCGTCGTTCGACTGGCGGGCGACTCGGGTTTCGAAGGGATCGCGATCGGTTCCGAGTGCGCGCGCGGCGACGTCATGGTCCTGTGCAAGACCGCGCTCCGGGCGGGACTGGCCGTCCCGGTGATCTCCGGCGCCCTTCCGGACGGCCCGCTCGGGCCGGGCCGACGGCTCCCTCACCTGGCGGCGCTCGACGACTCGGACGAGCGACGCGCGGCCGTTTCGCTCTTCTCGTCCATGCTCGAGCTGGCGGGACAGCTCGGCATCGACATGCTGTCTGTACAGCTCGGCGAGGTGGCTCTGGGCGCCAAGGCGGACGAGGTGGGCACCCGCTTCGCGCGTCGGGAGCTCGACGAGGATGCGCCGGGCGAGCGCCTGTGGGCGGCCGCGGTGGGCGAGCGGCGGGCGCTGTCGGGGAGGGTGCTCGATGCCTGTCGATATGCCCTCGATCGAATCTTGCCGCGCGCCGAGCGGCGGGACGTGGCCCTCGCGCTTGAGGTCGCCGCTAGCCCCTGGTCACTCCCCAGCCCCCGCGAGGCCACGGACCTGATCGCCGAATATCGGGATGGCCCGCTGGGATTGGTCTGGGACGATGCCCGCTGGCAGGCCTTGTCGGCATACGGGATCGGCCCCGGCCACGAGCGCCTGGTGGCCCTGGCGGCGGCGGCCAAGCTCCGGCGCGCCAACGAGGCAGTCGGGATCGAGACGGGTTACCTGCCGGGCCTGGGGGACCCGGGACCCGATCTGTCGGGCGAGTCCGATTCCGCTGCTCGTGAGCCAGTTGCGCCAGCTTCCAGCATTCCGGTCGTCGTCACAGGTCGTCCCGACAGCACAGCCAGCGAAGTCAACGCGGCTCGGGCGCGCGTCGCCGCAGGCCTGGAGGCAGCGGCCACCGCCGCGACCGCGAAAGCCGCCGCAACGGAAGCCGCGGATCGCGGGCGATAAGAGCCCTGCAGATCCTCAGCCCGGCGCAGGCGCACCGAGCAGCGACGAAAGCTCCTTGGTCAGGCCCACCTTGATGGGGCCAGCCAGCGCCGCCAGCAGCAGTCCCAGGTTCATGTCGATGTGGACGCGCGCCTCCTCGATGTTGACCAGCGCCTCGAAGCCCTTTCGAGAGACAGTCAGCTGCCGGTCGCTGGTCCACGTGCAGGTGGTGCCGTAGGCCGATTCGATCTTGTTCGTCGCCCCGCTCAGGCGGGCCTTGACGTCGGCCGGTGGCAAGGAGTGGGGAATGTCGACTTGAAATTTTGGCATCAGGAGCTGGCCGGCGCGGTTCTTGGCGCGACACCGGAATCGGTCGTGGGATCGAAGACGAACTTGGCGACCTCGATCTGGTTGAGGGCCAGCTTGATGACCGTGCCGGGTTTCTCGAGCAACCCAGCCCGCTGAAACAGGTGGTACGTCCTCATGCCTTCGCGGCTCGGCGGATCGCCGTGAGACTTCTTGCCCGGTACGCCGCTCACCACCAGGATCTTCTCGCCCGGCTGTAACATGAACCCCGGATCGATCACGCCGAGCACGGTTCCTCGTTCCGGCTTCTGTCCGGCCCGTTGCGCCCGCGCGCTGATGACCTGGAGGTGGGCCGTGCTCACCGCGACGGCGCCGTCGTTCTCGAGGACGAAGTACTCCTCGTTGATTCGTTTCTTTTCAGGCGCCGCGTGCGCCTCCCGGAAGACTAGAGCCATGGGCGGGGTGTTCTCCTGACAGCGACTGATGATGGTGTGGGATGGCAATTGCGTTGCGCACGGATCGTACTGCGTGCGGTATGACTCGTGTACCTGCCGGTTCAGACCTCGAGGATCTCGCCCTCCTTCTTGGCCAGGGTTTCATCCACCTTGGACACGGCCTTGTCGGTCGTCTCCTGGACCTTCTTCAAACCGTTTCGCTCGTCATCCTCGGTGATCCCGCCGTCTTTCAACAACCCCTTCAGCATCTCGTTGGCGTCGCGCCGCGCGGCGCGCAAGGCCACCTTGCCTTCCTCCGCCATCTTCTTGACGACCTTCACCAGCTCCTGACGCCGCTCCTGGGTCAACGCCGGCATGGGCAGACGCACCAGCTCGCCGTCCGAATTGGGGTTCAGCCCCATCTGGGCGGTGCGAATGGCCTTCTCGATCTCGGGGATGAGCGATCTCTCCCAGGGCTTGATGGTGATGAGCCGAGGATCGGCGACGTTCAGCGAGGCGATCTGGTTGAGGGGGGTGGGCGTCCCGTAGTAGTCCACGCGAACACCGTCCAGAATCGCCAGGTTGGCGCGCCCGGTCCGGACCTTGGAGAGATCGCGTTTGAAGGCCTCGATCCCCTTGTCGAGGTTGGCCTGCAGCTCCTTGATGACGTCGTTCAGCATCTCGGGTCTCCTGGGAAATCACGGTGCCGTGGTCCGATGGACCCTGGCAGGGACAAACCATAGCGCAAGATCGCCGCGCCAGTCCCCTGGAAGGGGGTTAGGGCCCGGGCGATTTTTCGCGCGCCTCGCCCCGCTCGTCCAGAACGAGCGTGCCCAGAGGCTCGCCCAGCACCACGCGCCGGATGTTCCCGGGTCTGGTCATGTTGAACACGAGGATGGGCAGGTTGTTGTCGCGACACAACGAGATCGCCGTGGAATCCATGACCGCCAGGTTGCGGTTCAGCACGTCGAGGTACGACAGCCGCCGAAACATGCGGGCATCCTTGTGCTTGTGAGGATCCTTGTCGTACACGCCGTCGACGCGGGTGGCCTTCATCACGATGTCGGCTCCGATCTCCATGGCTCGCAGCGAGGCCGCGGTGTCGGTCGTGAAGAAGGGATTGCCGGTGCCGGCCGCGAAGATCACCAGCCGACCCTTCTCGAGATGTCGGATCGCGCGCCGCCGGATGTAGGGCTCGGCCAGCCGTTCCATCTCCAGCGCCGATAGCACGCGGGTCTTGGATCCACGGCTCTCCAGGGCATCTTGCAGGGCCAGTGAATTGATGACCGTGGCCAGCATCCCCATGTAGTCGGCGCTGGCCCGGTCCATTCCACGCGAGCTGGCGGCCAGCCCCCGGAAGATGTTACCCCCGCCAATCACGATGCCGATGTCCACCCCCAGGCTGTGCACGTCGATGATCTCATCCGCGATCTGGGACAGGGTGGCGGCCTCGATCCCGTACCCTTGTTGTCCCATCAGGGCCTCACCGGACAGCTTCAGCAAGATGCGCCGGTACTTGACCCCGGGAGCGAGCGGTGGATGCTCCAGGAAATCCTCCACGGGAGCCTTCGGGGGCGGCTCCCCGGACTCTGGTGTAGTCCGGACCGGCAGCGGCACCCCTGCCGTCGGCGTCAAACGGCGTGCTCGTCCCGCTGGCTCTGTCGGTTTGGATTTCGAGCTCGGCATCGGCCGGCACTCTAACCCGCCATCGACGCTGGCGGGAAGAGCATCGGCTCGGCAACAACTGGATGGCGGCGCGGGGGAGAATTTTTCGCCCCAGGCGGACTTGCGGCGGCAGCCGTGTTCGCTGTTTACTCACGGCCGGACAAAACCTTATGACTTCCTCTTCTTCGAGCTCATCCCGGCTGGCGCGGATCGGTGAATGGCTTTTTCGACGGGACGCCCTGCGGGTCGTGCGCGATCGGTTGCCCAGATCCAGCGAGACGGCCGAACGCGCGGTCGATCAGGCGCGGCTGCTGGTGGAGGTCGCGCGGCGAGTGGCGGAACCGGTGGAATCCCTCCCCAAGGGGTCGCAACCTGCCGTTCTCTCCCTGCTGTATCGGGAGGCGGTCTACTGGGCTCTGGTCGGGGAGCGGGCCTCCGAAGGCGCCACGGCCCCGTCTGATCTGGCGCAGGCCTGGGCCTCTACCCCGTCTGACCGGCTGGCGCGCGGATTGCCGGATCCCGAGGCCTTCGTGGTGGCGCGCTCCGTGCTCGTGGAGCGATCTCCCGAGGAGCTGTTGAGCACCACGTCCGACGAGGCTGGACCGGCTCGCGCCTTCGCCGAGGCGCTGCTGTGGGACCTGGATGCCCCGATCCGCGAGCTCGAAAAGGTTCAGGTTCAACGCTGGACGCGCGTGGCCCTGCTGGTGGGGGTGCTGCTCCTGGCAGCCCTCGGGCTGCGCGTGGCGCTGCGCGGTCCCAACCTGGTAGCCACCAAGGTGTTCAAGACCAGCTCGGCCCTGCCAGAGTGCACGGCTCCCAACAAGTGCGCCGATCTGTTCTTTCACACGCAGTCTCAGGACAATCCCTGGGTGGACTTCGACCTGGGTGGGGTCAAGTCCGTGGAGCGGGTCGAGGTCACCAATCGATCGGATTGTTGCGCCGATCGGGCGGTGCCGTTGATCGTGGAGGTGAGCCTGGACGACCAGCAATGGACGCAGGTCGCGCGCCGCGACGCCGAGTTCACGGTCTGGACGGCAGATTTCCCCAAGCGCAAGGCCCGTTACGTGCGCTTTCGGGCCCCTCGCAACACGGTCCTGCACTTCGATGATGTGGTGGTGAGATGAAGGCCACGACCACCCACATCGAGGGGACCTTCGACATCTCGCTGAAGCCGCATCCGCCCTACGACACCAGCAACGGCATGACCCTGAGCCGGGTGTCCATCGACAAGCTCTATCAGGGCAAGCTGGAGGGCGCGTCCACGGTCGAGATGCTGAGCGCGCTCACGGCGATCGAGGGCTCCGCGGGTTATGTGGCCATCGAGCGCGTGGTGGGAAAGCTGGAGGGGCGGGCCGGCACCTTCGTCTTGCAGCACTCCGGGATCATGACGCGGGGAAAACCCGAGCTGCATGTGACCGTGGTCCCGGATTCGGGAACCGGCGAGCTCGAGGGTCTGACGGGTCACATGACCATCGAGATCGTCGACGGCAAGCACCTCTATCTGTTCGATTACGCGCTCGGCGCGAAGCGGTAGTCTCGACGTGCTGCCCGGGACGAACCCGTATTCGCCCGAGCTCACGAAGAAGCTGGACGAGGCGGTCGCGGCTCGCGGCCCTGACCCTCGCGTACGTGCTCATCACAGGCAAACCGACGGCTCGCCCCGGTTCACCAACCGGCTCATCCTCGAGACGAGCCCGTACCTGCTGCAGCACGCGCACAACCCCGTCAACTGGTTCTCGTGGGGCGACGAGGCCTTCGAGGAGGCGTCCCGTCTCGGTCGGCCGGTCTTCCTGTCCATCGGGTACTCGACCTGTCACTGGTGTCACGTCATGGAGGAGGAGTCGTTCGAGGATGAGGAGATCGCGACGTTCCTCAACCTGCACTACGTGGCCATCAAGGCCGACCGCGAGGAGCGTCCCGATGTGGACGCCGTGTACATGAGCGCGGTCCAGCAATTGACCGGCTCGGGCGGGTGGCCGATGAGCGTCTGGTTGAATGCGGCCCGCGAGCCTTTTTTCGGCGGGACGTACTTCCCGCCGCGCGATGGGGCGCGCGGCGCGCGGCAAGGCTTCCTGTCCCTGCTCGCGGATCTGGCCGAGACTTTTCACCGCGAGCCGCAGCGGGTCAAGCAGGCTGCCACCGCCCTGGTGGGAGCGGTGCGACAGGACATGCAGGGGAGGCAGGCCGGGCCGGGGGATGGTTCCGGCGAGGGTGATGGTGAGGAGTGGTCGCTCACCCGGGCGCCCATCGACGCGACCGTGACCCTCCTGAAGCGATCGTTCGATGGCGTTCATGGTGGCCTCCGGCGGGCCCCCAAGTTTCCATCCAACGTGCCGGTTCGGTTGCTCCTGCGTCACGCCCATCGGACCGGGGATGCCGAGGCTGCCCACATCGCGAGCTTGACGCTGCAGAAAATGGCGGCGGGGGGGCTCTACGATCAGATTGGCGGCGGATTTCACCGTTACTCCACCGATGCGCGCTGGCTGGTTCCCCACTTCGAGAAGATGCTCTACGACAACGCCTTGCTGGTGGTGGCCTACGCCGAGGCCTTCCAGGTCACGGGGCGGCCCGATTTCGCGCGGGTCACGCGCGAGACCTGCGACTACGTCTTGCGCGAGATGACCGATCCCGACGGGGGATTCTATTCGGCGACGGATGCCGACTCGGAGGGCCCGGACGGTCGTCTCGAGGAAGGCGAATTCTTCGTCTGGACCGATGACCAGGTGAGGGCCGTCCTGGGTGAAGGGGCGAATACCCGCCGCCTTCTCGAGCACTACGACGTGCGCCCGGGTGGCAACTGGGAAGGACGGACCATCCTCAACGTTCCCCGGCCAGACGAGGGGGTGTGGGCGGAGCTGGCCGACGCACGCCAGAGGCTCTACGAGGCGCGCGCCCGCCGACCCTCGCCCTTGCGTGACGAGAAGATCCTGACCTCCTGGAATGGGCTGATGATCTCGGGGCTGGCCTGCGCCGGGCGTATCCTCGACGAGCCCCGGTACGTCCAGGCAGCGGTCCGCGCCGCGGCGTTCGTGCTTGCCCACCTGCGCGGGTCCGATGGGGAGCTGCTGCGAAGCTTCAAGGAAGGCCGGGCCCGCCACGACGGCTTCCTCGATGACTACGCCTTCTTGGTCGCGGGCCTGATCGATCTTTACGAGGTCTCGTTCGACAAGCGCTGGTTGGGCGAGGCGCTGGCGCTGGCGCGTCAAATGGAACGCCGCTTCGCGGATCCGAGGGGAGGCTGGTTCATGACCAGCGCCACGCACGAGACGCTGATCGCCCGCGAGAAACCCTCTCACGATGGAGCCGAGCCGTCCGGGACGGCGGTGGCGCTCATGAACGCGGTCCGCCTGGCTGCCTTCACCGACGACGACGGCCTGCGGCGGCTGGCCGAAGCCGGTTTCCGGGCCCACGCCGCCGTTCTGACGGAGCGGCCCATCGCCATGACCGAGGCTTTGCTGGCGCTGGACTTTTTGCTGGACGATCCCCGCGAGATCGCCGTCATCTGGCCCGCCGGAGCCCCCCCGGCCGCGGCGGCGCCCCTGCTCTCGGTGCTGCGCCGAGAGTTCGTTCCCTCGCGGGTGCTGGCGGCCGCAGCCGAGACGGATGTGGCGTCACTCGGACAGCTGGTCCCGTTCATCCGGGAGAAGGTTGCGATGGATGGACGGACGACCGCCTACCTGTGCCGCCGCGGCAACTGTCAGCTCCCCACCGTCGACCCGGCTATTTTCGCGCGGCAGCTCTCACCCCGGCCCTCCCCAGGCTGAGCGGCGACCCCCGCACCACCGGTAAGGACTGGCTGACGGTCCTCAGGGAACCTTAGCAGTGACACGGACGGGTCCATCTGCTGGATGAGTCTCCAGGCGCTCCCCGCGTCCGCTGCTAGCCCCCCTTCACCGCGAGGTATTCATGATTCGACCCATCAGCTGGAAGTCCCTCTTGGTCGGGGGACTCCTCGTTGGGGCCTGCTCACCATCCTCAGGCACCGAGCCGGCCGGGACAGGCGGGCGAGCTGCCACCGGGGGAGGCGCTGCCCGCGGCCTTCCAGGTCCCAGTGATGGCACGGGTGGCACCACCAGCGTGCCGCCCATCGGCAACGACGTCGGAACGACGGGCGGGGCCCCGGCGGCCATGGCCGCGACCGGGGGCGCCAGTGCCGGCACGGGGGGCAGAGTCGTCCCCCCCGCCCCCGGCACGGGTGGTGGTGTGGCCCCCGGTGCGGGTGGCGGCGGTGGTGGATCGGCCGGGGTGCCCCTGGCCGGATCGTCGGGGACGGATCCCGGGACGGCCGGCGACGGGGACATCACGGTCGGGCCCACCTATTCGCTGGCCGCTGACCTGACGTCCAAGGGCAATCCCGCCGGCAAGACCTTCACCTTCTCGTTGAGCTCGGCAAACAGCAAGATCTTCACCGGGCTCGACACGACCCTCACGGCCCCGACGGCCTTCACCCGGACCGTGACGGTCTACATTCCCGCAAAGTACAAGGACGGAACCCCGGCTCCCGTGATGGTCATCGAGGACGGGACGGGGACCCCCTTCGTCCTCGTCAAGGCCGCGCTCGACAATCTGTCGATCGAGACCAACCCGGCCCGCCGCTTGCCGGCCTTCGTGATCGTCGCGGTGGCCAATGGCGGGGGCGATGGCAAGGGCAGCGAGCGGGGGCTCGAGTACGACACCATGTCGGATCGCTACGCCCGCTACATCGACACCGAGGTCCTGCCCGCGGTCGTCAGCAACGCGGCCCTCAAGGCCGCCTATCCCAACTTCTCGTTCACCAAGGATCCGGAAGGGCGAGGGGCCGTCGGATGCAGCTCGGGCGCGGCGGCCGCGTTCACGATGGCCTGGTTCAGGCCCGATCTGTTCCGCCGGGTCATTGCGTACTCCGCGACGCTGGTCGCCCAGCAAGCCGACAATGCTCCGGAGCAGGCGATGTATCCGCTCGGTGCCTGGGACTATCATTCGGATCTGAACGTGATCGCGAGCTCGGACATCAAGCCGGTTCGCATGATGATCAACGCCAACGAGATGGATAATGGTTACAATGCGCCCGAGAGTGGTCACCACAACTGGTTGATGGCCAACCAGCGGACCGCCGCGGCCCTCAAGGCCAAGGGCTATCACTACCGCTTCGTTTACGGGCTGGGCCTGGGACATTGCGACCAGCAGGTCGAGCGCCTCACGATGGCGGATTCGCTGGTCTGGGTGTGGCAGGGATATCCCACCGGCCCCTGATTTTTCAAGGCGGAGGCCCTGGCAAGAGCACCGAACAGGGTGGTTAGGGCTTAGCGCCGCGGCGGGAAGAGGGTCCGGGAGATCTCGGCTGCGGGCGCTCCGAAGTGGCGTCCGAGCGCCACGAGCACGACGATCGTCAGGCGTCGGCCGGGCGGGGTGATGACCGCGCGCACGAACGCCTCATCGATCTCGGGCCACTCGAAGTGGCCCCGCGCTGCCTCCAGGGTGCGCGTCAGCTCTGCCCCTGCCAGTTGGCGTCGGGTTCGCCCCGAGGCCCGCTTGACGACCAGCGCCGCCCGCATCAAGCCGTGATAGCCGAGGATCCATTCGACCCAGGGATCATCGATCGCGGCGTTCACACTGGCTTCGACGGCCGCCGTCACCCGGTCTCGAAGGCGCTCGACTCGCCGCGCGATCTCGGCGAGGCCCAACACGTCGAGCTCTCGCAAGGCCCCCGGGAATTCGTGGGCCAGGTCCCGGAGAGCCCGCCGATCCGTCTCCGCCGCCGGCAGCTGATCAGTCTTGGCATCGTCCTTCACATCGTCCCTGGCATCGTCCTCGTCCTCGCTGGCGCCATCTCTCCTGGCTCGCCAGACCAGAAGAAGCTTGTACTTGCGCAGAAGGGCCGCGAGATCGCTCGCCGACGGACCAGGGGTCGGGGTTGGGCGGGACAGCTCGATGGTCGTCGGGGTCACTTGATCTCGTGAGGTTGCTCGGCCGCTTCCCGCAGCGCTCGAGCCACATCTTCGGCGAGGCGACGCCGGTGCACTCCGACCTTGTGCAGAGCGGGAGCTCGGGTGCGCCATCCCAGATGTCGAAATGCCTCCCAGACCTCGCGCAGCGTCTCACCGAGCCGCAGCGCCGCGTAGCCAGCCAGGGGAGCCAGGACCAGGGAGGCCAGGCCCACGGCCAGTCCTCCTCGCCAGCCCAACACCACCGCCTCGACAATCCACGCCACCACGAGGAACGTGGTGCCCACGATCATCTTGACGGTCGATAGCACGTCGACGTCGCTGGTCATGCGCCGGGCCACCACACCCGACAGACGGTAGGGCACCCAGCTGGTCAGGGCTCCCCAGATCGCCGCCGGCAACATCAGGAGCGCACGTCCCAGCGCCAGGACCGTGTCGGCCACCGAGACCCGCGGCGCCTCGATCGTCCAGGGATCGCGAACCCCCAGGTGCCCGAGAGCGCGCGCGTAGTCGCGGGCGGCCTGGGCCACCTCCTCGAGGCGGGCCGGATCCCTCGCCTTGAGGATTGCGTAGGCGGCCAGCAGCTCGCGCGTTCGCGTGTGCCGGCGCGCGTGGGAATCGTCCTCCGCGTCCGTCGCGGTCCAGCTCGCCACCCGCGCCACGCCCGCCAGGATTTCCTGGGTCTCGGCCTGCAGGACCAGCTCGTTCAAGCGGGCGCGCATCTTGTCGGTCAGGTGCTCGATGGCCCGTCGCTGGTCGATCGCGAGCTCCTTGACCTCCTCGCCGAACTCGATCGGCAAGCCAACCACCAGGTGCACGCTCGAACGAAAAACGGCCGAGTCCTCGTAGTGCGTGCCCACGGGGATCAGGACCGGCGCCGCACCACCCTCGGTGGCCGCCGACAGGGCGATCCGCGCGGCCCCCGACTTGAGAGGTTTGAGGTTCGGGTCCGCGTGGGAGGTCCCCTCGGGATAGAGCGCCAGCTCCGCTCCCGCCGCCAGCTCGGCGCGACATCGGGCGAAGGTCTCCTCGTTGCGAGCCACGGACTGACCGTACTGGTCGACGGTGACGTCCTGACGCCGGTAGACCGGCATACAGCGGAAGGCATCCATGGCCAACCTCCCGAAGGGATTGCCCCACAGCGTGCTCTTGGCCAGGAACCTGACCGGGCGTCCCGAACAAACCCGGAAGACCAGCGGATCGAGCAGGCCATTGGGGTGGTTGGCCACGAAGAGGGTCGGCCCTCCGGGTGGGATGTTCGCGGCACCGTCGATCGTCCGCCGCGGGTAGTACAGGCGGACCAGCGCCTCAGCCAGCCATCGCAACAGCGCAACCGCCAGCGCCCGCATCGCCCCGCCATGATATCCGACTGACCGAAGTCCTCCACGTCCTCCACGAAGAATCCGGGTCGGGTCGTCCCGATTGGGCAGGCGCCACCGTGCGCGGTGCGGTAGATCTCGGCGCATGCGTAGCTCGGCAAAATTGGAGGTTTGGGCGTCGGGTAAAGGGGCTGCGGCCGTGGCGGCCGTGGCGGCGGTGGCGGGGCTGGCGCTCGCCATCGGAAGCTTGACCTCGTCGTGTCAGCGGAGCGGCGCCTCGTCCCCGTCCCCGTCCCCCGCTTCAGCCACGCAACCCGCGCCGGTCTCGCCGCCAGCTTCGGCGGCCGGTGCGCCTTCTCCTTCCGGGTCGACGGGAACTGCGGTCGTGGGAGCCTCCGGGACACCCGACCCCTCCCGGGTCGTGGTGCAGTTGACCGAGCAGGGGTTCGTCCCCGATCAC
>Ga0209849_1000082_pt1 | contig 12780 bp, 6 predicted proteins | sample OrgsoiDNA2013048_FD_185798 | JGI IMG/M metagenome (GOLD analysis project Ga0209849, IMG submission 185798) | Permafrost soil microbial communities from the Arctic, to analyse light accelerated degradation of dissolved organic matter (DOM) -... | ecosystem: Environmental > Terrestrial > Soil >... | reverse complement strand
TTAGTGTGGTTAATGTGGAAGGGTAGGAAATGTAGGAATTCAATTTTGAATTCCTACATTTCCTACCCTTCCATCCCGCATAATGCGGGGCCACACTAAATGGGTTTGACCTTTGGGCTTTGGGCATTGCTTATCAGGAATAACCCAATAAAAGTAAATATGCCATTGATCAGTAAAAGTTCCAGTCCAATATGAAAGCTTCCGAAAATATATTCCTGGTATTTGTCCAGGAAAAAGCAGAGAATGGGCGACAAAATACAAACCAGTGGCACCCATTTGCTTTTCAGGCTCCGACGAGTCAGGATGGAGAATGAAAACAGCCCGAGCAACGGCCCGTATGTATAAGCAGCCACTTTGAGGATGATGCCAATCATGCTATCACTGGAAATCCATTTGTATATCAGAACAAAAATCAGGAAGACGAAAATGAAAACCAGATGAACGCGTTGGCGAATCTTTTTTCTGCGGACCTCATCGAGGTTTTGATTCCTGTTGATGCCCAGGATATCAATACAAAAAGAAGCGGTTAGCGCGGTAATCGCTCCATCGGAACTGGGGAATAAGGCGGATATAAGGGCAATTATAAAAATAATAGAAACAATATGTGGCATATGATGCAGTGCCAGCTCCGGGAATAAATGATCTCCTGTGACTGAAACATTTTCTGATGCGGCAAAAAGATGTAAGAGTCCGCCCAGAAAAAGAAAAAGAAAAATGACAACCAGCATTATGAATCCCAATACCACCATGTTTTTCTGAGAATCTTTCAACGTTCTTACAGAAATACTTTTCTGCATCATTTCCTGGTCCATTCCGGTCATGGTTACCGTGATAAACATTCCCGCGACGATTTGTTTCAGAAAAAACATTTTGCTGTTGGGATCCGTAAAGAAAATTTTGGAATAGCCTTTCGCCTGCATGGCATCGAGTGCTCCGGAAAGATTCAGGTTCAGATGATGTAAAATGAAAAGCACACAAATCACCATCCCGCCGAGCATACAGGAAGTTTGCAGGGTATCGGTCCACACAATGGTTTTGACACCTCCCTCATACGTGTATAATAAAATCATCAGCAATATGATCAAAGTCGTAAGCCAGAAAGGAACATGAAAGCCTGAAAGAATAGCGTCCTGCAGAATATTGACAACGAGGTAAAGTCTTGCTGTGGCGCCCAGTACCCTGGAAAGAATAAAAAAAGATGCTCCCGTTTTGTAAGAACTGAAGCCCAGTCTTTCGTTCAGATAATTGTAGATGGAAGTCAGATGCATGCGGTAATAAAGCGGAAGTAATACGTAAGCGATCAGCAGATAGCCGAGAAAATAACCGAGTGTAATTTGAAAATAGGAAAAAGAATCACCGGCAACAGCGCCCGGAACACTCACAAATGTTACACCAGACAGTGAAGTACCGATCATCCCAAAAGCTACCAGCATCCAGTTGGAATTTCTGTTCCCGATAAAAAAGGATTCGTTGTCGGATCCTCTTGACGTGCGGTAGGCCACCACAAGCAGCAGAACGAAATAAGCGATCACAAAGGAGAACAGGAGTAAAGGAGACATGCCTGGACGTGAAATTAGTGATTGAAAATTAGGAAATCCAATATTTAAAATTCAATTTTAACAGTTCTCTCAACGTCAACATTCTATGAATATTGAATCCGTGGCCGTTTTTTGTGGTTCCCACTCCGGAAAAAATCCTGTATTTAGCAAACACGTTAAAGAGCTTGGCAAACTCCTGGCCATGCTTAAAGTAAAACTGGTTTATGGTGGCGGACAAAAAGGGTTAATGGGTGTGTTAGCCGATTCGGTGCTTGCACACGAGGGACAGATTATGGGCATAATCCCAGAATTGTTGATCGAATGGGAAGTGCAGCATAAGGGACTTACTGAACTGGCTATCGTTCCGGATATGCATACCCGTAAGAAAATGATCTATGACCGTTGTGACGCGGTGATCGTGTTACCAGGTGGTTTTGGAACGATGGATGAATTATTTGAAATCCTTACCTGGAACCAGCTTAAGATTCATCATAAAAAAATTTATATCCTGAATTCAGACGGATTCTACAATAATCTTCAAAAACATATCCATTCCATGCAGAAAGAGGGTTTTCTCAATGACGAACTGCTGGAGTCTATTTATTTCTGTAATACACCCATTGAGGTTTTCAATAAACTCTCTTAAACGTAAAGCGTAAAGCGTATAGCTAATGTGCAAATGTGCGAATCGATTTAAATGAAACGATTTGCGGTCGTTATTAATAGCTCAGGATTTAGCCTTCCGGCCTGTATTGGTTTTGGGCTTTAGGCGTTCTGCTTTAGGCGCTTTACGCTTTAAGCACACAATGGGATTAAAATCCCATAGTGTACCCAAACCCATAAACGGCCTGGTGATAGTAAGGTGACCAGATATTTTGCAGAACATCATACATGACACTGATAGTAATGGCGCCATTTGCACCTGTCGGAATAGCTGCTCCGCCACCCATCAAAAGTGAGGGGACAAACTGATTGATTTTAAGCTGCGGAAGATTCTGACCGCCGTCGGGTACCTGGCTTGCCCACATATAGTTTAATTCCGGCTGTACCTGAATAAATAACTGTGGTATCGGATAAACCCTTCCGAAAAGACTCATGCCGACATAGGATTGTTTGGAAGTATAAAAGCCGTCATCATAACCATAGTAAGAATAATTCAGACCTACGCCTGCTGCCAGCACATTGGTAAAATGATATCCGACCAGTGGTGATACATTGACGATCGTATACGTACCAAATGCCAGCCCCAGGTTTCCGCCAACAAATAATTTCGATTTGTCAAATCCCTTACCGTCTGAATACTGTGCTGTCGCGCATTGAATAAAAGCCGCCAGTATGATGATCAGACCAAAAACTTTCTTCATAAAAGATATATGGGTTAATGCGTGGTTTTTATGGATTAACGCAGGTTTAAGAAATATGATTTAATTTTTAAAAGTCGGGCAAAGTGACTGGTTAACGTTCCCGTTATAATCTGAATAATAACCCGGACGTATAACCGCAAATTCCCAGGCTCCATTCCCGTTATTGTATTGTTTGAGGGATGAAGTGGTCACATCGTAAGTAAACATGAGCCGGATATTTTTATAAATAAATCCAACCATCGGAATGATTGCATCGTTTGGCCGGTAATATAATCCACCTACCAGCTGCTGATCACCGTCGCCGGACAAATTATACTGCAGGTTAAATCCGCCCACCAGTTCGTGTGCGTCAGCCTGCAACGTATAATATGCCATTGGGTTAATGATGACCATATCGCTCGTTTTAAAACTGCCATTGATGAAGCCGATAAAACGGGGTGGAATCTTATTGTCATAACCTACCGGATCCGAACTGAAAAAAGTTTCCTGCGGACCATTGATATGCTGCACGGAAAAACCGGCATTCACGTAAGTATTTTTGTCGGGGAAATAGGCATAATTCACGCCCACCTGCATATCGAAATAATTAATATTGGGTTTATCAATGACAACGGAGGTTGGTACATTGGTATCGAAAAATTTTCCATCGAACTGATCGGGAAATTTCAGGTTGGAATTGTTGATCTGTTTGTTCACCCATCCGGTATTAAAACCGACTGATAATAAACTGGAATATCCGATCATCTGATGATAAGCAATGGACCCATACACTTCTGTGGTGCTGAGTGCGCTGGAGCCGGCCACATCATGCAGGATCGCACCACCAAGACCGAGCCAGCCCGACTGAATCTTGTTACGAAATACCTGTGCATCACCCCAGATGCTCATGGTCTTGTAGGGTTCTGACATGACAGAAGACCATTGATTGCGGTAATTGGCCCCCAGGCGATAGTCCGCATCAGGAATAAAACCGGTATTTGCAGGATTGGTTAAAAGCGGTTCGTTGAACCATTGTGAAAAATGAAGATCCTGGGCCTTCAGAGTAAGTCCGCCGGCTACCTGTAAAATTGAAATCATCAAAATTATTCTAATCCTCATCATCGGTACAGAGTTTCTGGCAACTGCCTATAAAGATACATTTTACCTTATTAACGTTATATCTCCCTTCTTGGTTGTTTTCGTGCCGTTGTCGAAGGTTGCTTCCAGTGTGTATGCATAAACTCCGAGTGGTTGTGCTGCTCCATTATAGGTTCCGTCCCAGCCCTGTGAAGGCGAACTGGACTGAAATACGAGTTGCCCATAACGATTATAGATTTTCCAGGTCATACTGATGATTCCAAAGCCCTTTACGGAAATAATACTATTTTCTCCGAAACGGCCGGGCGTAAATGCATTCGGTACATCCAGCAGCGGATTGATCAGCGATTGTACATCCTGGCAGGAAGTATCTGCACATTGATACTGGTTATAAGCTATCAGGCAGGCGTTAAAGGTTCCCGTATACTGATACTGGTGAATAACCGTGTCTGCATTCTGTTTATCGGTCGAATCATTGTCCCCGAAGAACCAGGTAAAATGATTGGCCCCGGTAGAATTATTATGAAAAACAGTCGGAATATTATAATCTGCCGGCTGCGGGGTCGTGTTGAAGGCCGAAACAGGTTTTGCATGTACCTGGATCGTTTGGGTTGTCGAATCCCTGATATTACAGGTCCCGGGATCCACCGCCAATAAATGCACGGTATACGTTCCGGTATCACTATATAAATGGGTTGGATTGACTTCAGTGGAATTGCTGTTGTCTCCAAAATCCCAGAAAAACTGTTGACCAGCCAGTGAAGTATTATTGAAAGAGGCAGTATATGGCGCGCAACCATTGCTTATCTCAAACTGTGCTTTCACAAGAGGTGATACCCTCAGGGTATCAGTTAAGCTGTCGGGATAATTACAGTAACTCGTGTCATTTAAGACCAGTCTGGCCATATAGGTTCCTGTACCCGCGTAAGCGTGGGTAACTGTTCCCGGAGGATTGGCTGCCGGAATGCGAACGCCATCCCCGAAGTCCCAGGTGAAATCACCGGGCTGGAATGGTTTCGCCGGAGGCGCAGTGGATGTGTTGGTAAATAAATAATTGAGCGACTCGCAGGGGGCCAGTTTGTTTACATCAAAATCAACAATTGCGCGATCTGTTCTAACCCGGATATTCAGATAACCCGTATCCGCCACGTTGCAACTGTTCGAGTCGATGGCGATCAGCCGCACACGAAAAGTTCCGACAATGTTATAAGTATGCCAGACCTGGAAGCCGGTAATCGAGGTATCCGGTGATCCATCCCCGAAATTCCAGATATATTGTTTTGCATTATGTGCCGTATCTGTGAACAGGACCTGCAAAGGAACACAACCCGAACTGTCGTACCGGCCATTAATAATTGATCGCGGATCTGCTGACACACCAGCAAAATTGAATGCAATTTTAACGGCCGCCAGGTTGCAGCCGGCACCACCCGTTCCATTTCTGGGGGACCAGACTCCGGGTGATGTTGGGAAAGGGGTAAGGCTATGACCTCCGCAGTTTGCGCAAATGGCCTGGTAAATAATTCCATTCCGATCATAACGACTCGTCCCTCCGTCCACATGTTCACTGATGCTTAGGGGTCCGTCATTCTGCCCAAAATAGGTTCCATACAAAAGTGCGGAAGCATTCTTCTGAATGACTATAAAATAAAAGTCTCTGTTATCGGTAATTTTTTTAATGGCGTTGGGAGAAACCGGCATACCCGCCGTGCCTGCAAGTCCGTAAGGATCCGCACCCGGATACAAGCCTCCGCCCCATCCGGAAACATATACGTTTTCGCAACGGTCAACCAGGAATGCAACGGGTGAGATATTCGGATTCGGTGCAGCAGAACCAAAAGTAGTGGAATACACAAAATCAGAAAGATCCGGTTTTAGTTTGGCTACAAATTGTTTTGCGCCGACATTAATAAAACCAACATTCGAAGTTGTTTTCCAGTCGCCCGTTGTGGATCCCATCACGTATGGAAATCCTTTTTTATCGAAGTCAATTCCGTAAATAGCATCGAACCCGGTGGTGCCGAGATAAGTTGTTTTCTTTAAAGTACTTCCATCATTACTGATAATGGAAATATATCCATCGCAAATACCACCCGCATTCGCTGGCTGGATCACTCCGGTTTTATCGCCGTTCATATTGGTACTCGTTGTTGCACCGGCCACATAGATATCGCCGGTGACAGGGTTCAGTTTCATTACAAAACAGGCATCTTCACCCGTGCCCCCCAGGAAACTGGCAAAAATCATAGTCTTGAGGTCAGGTGAAAGTTTCACAATCACTCCATCCTGAGTGCCACCTCCGAATGTTGTTTGAAATGCACCGGGAGTAACAGGAAAATCATCCTTGGAACGTGTACAAGAAGCAACATAAACATTATTGCCTGCGTCCAGTATCACTTCACTGCGGGAATCATCACCATAATTTTTAATCAAAACATTGGATACTTCATGAGGACCGTTTTCCTGGTTTAACTGATCTTCCATATTCACGGCGTCGTATTTACTTCCTGATACGCAGGCGGATCCCAGGATATCCGTTCCGGCTGCATTCAGTTTGACTATAAACATATCGCAACCACCCCGGACGCCGAAGACATTCAGAAAAGGAAAATCCGCCGAGTAAGTGCGACCCATTACGACTAAATTTCCCTGTGGATCACTAAACATACTATGCGGACATTCAACACTATTACCACCGATATAGGTTGCATACATTCTGGTGCGGCCATTGCTGCTGAATTTAATGATCCCCACATCATTGTTGCCTCCCTGGAAATTGGCCTGAAAGGCGCCTGTTTTTACGGGGAACCCGTCACCAAAAACAATACCGCCGGCAAAAAAAGTTCCGTCGGGTCCTGGTGTTGCTGTAAAACCCCAGTTGGATGCCTTGCTTCCTGTAAAAGTGGAAAATACCAGGGTCGGATCTATGACTAGTACACGGTTGCTGTTGAAATGTTTGATGTCGAACCGGACCACCCTGTCCTTCGATACACGGTATTTAACCGCTATGGATTCCCTTCCGTTATCGCCCGACTGATAGGAATAAGGTTCCAGTTCTTTCACATCGCCAACTGATGTATTCAGCACTAAGCGGTTATTGCTAACCGTTAGTCCGTCCAACCCTTCATATTGCATGGCAATATTCTCCGGATTGGCTCCCGGATGAACGATGAGATCATATTTTAGGTTCCCGTTATCGGTATAATAACGAAGATCTATTCCCGGGTAAATATTTTTGTAGGTGACGCCCTGGAAAACGCGGCAATGACGTCCCCATTTCGATGAATCATTACCGATGAAATAATTATTGTACGTGTCAAGAGGTTTATCCGGAATAATTTCGGTGGCTTCATTCATATTCAGGAAGTTTACCGAATATGCGTGGGAACGAAGCGCAGCAGGTCTTCCGGTAAAACTTCTCTGGGCGGATTTTTGATTTGCAGAATCCGAGCGTATCGCGCCGGCATGTGTTGAGACCACCATGGCCATTTCCTGTTCATTATGCAAGACGACCCGGATGCCTTTTTTTTGAAAGAATAAACTACCGTTACCAATATCCGCTTTCAATATCGCATGAGCATCCCACTGCCCCTTATTTTCAATGAATTCAAGGTTAGGACTTTCTGTTTGTGCTGAAGCATGCAGACAAACAAATGTTAAAACAATAAGAGAAAGCAAACGGTACCTCAACAAGATGGTTTTTTATATTTTAGAAATGCAAAGATGCTTTTATATGCTCAAAGCGTAAAGCGTAAAGCTTAAAGCCGGGAGTTTTTTAGTGTTAAAGTTTTTAGTTGATATTCATCAATTGATTTTTATTTAACAAATTCAAAATTTATCTACCGTTTAGGATTAACCGCTTTTTATTTTCCAAAAGCTTTACGCTTTACGCTTTGAGCTTTAAGCTTACACTTATCCGTTTAACGGATAAGTGTAATATCCCCCTTCTTCCGGGTTTTCGTTCCGTCAAAGAAAGTGGCTTCGAGCGTATAGGCATATACACCAATGGGTTGGGTAGCTCCATTGAATGTACCATCCCATCCAATAAACGGATTATTTGATTCAAAAACAACCTGCCCCCACCGGTTATAAATTCTCCATTCCATCGATGCAATTCCAAATCCCTTTACCATGATGACGCTGTTTTGTCCAAACCTGCCCGGTGTAAACGCATTGGGCACATCCAGCAACGGATTAATCAGACTTTCCACCGGATGACAGATGGTATCTGCACATCCAAACTGATTGATGGCAACAAGACATGCATTGAACGTATTAGTTTCCTGGTATTGGTGAATAACCGTATCCGCTGAATTTTTATGAGTTGAATCCCCATCCCCGAACAACCATAAATAATGCGTTGCACCACTTGAACTATTTGAAAAAATAGTGGGTGTATTGTATACCGCCGGCGAGGGCTGGGTTGTGAAATCAGCTGTGGGTTTCGGATATACATGGATGGTCCGGGAGGTTGAATCGCGGATATTACATGTATTCGAATCTATTGCCACAAGCGTAATGGTGTATGTTCCCGTATCTGTGAAAGTAAAGGCCGGATTGATATCGGTCGATGTATTACCTCCACCGAAATTCCAGAAGAAACTCAGTCCTGCGAGTGATGTATTATTGAACACGGCGTTGTAAGGCGCACATCCGTCTGATATTTCAAACTGAGCTTTTACAACAGGTGACACCCGCAAAGTCTGAGTGGCTGTGTCAGGATAATTACAGTAATTGGTATCCGATAAAATCAATTGTACCAGATAAGCTCCCGACGCTGCATAAGAATGCGTAACCGGGCTGGTGCCTGGCACAATGGATCCATCTCCGAAATTCCATGTAAAAGAACCGGGCTGAAAAGGTTTGCCACCCACAGGTGGTGTGGAAGTATTCGTGAAGAGATAGTTGAGTGACTGACAGGGAGGAAGTTTATTAATGTCAAAGCTCAGGATTGCTTTATCTGTCCGGACCCGGATTCTCAGGTAAGCCGTGTCTGCGATATTGCAGGTCGTTGAATCGATGGCAATCAGTCGCACGATAAAATTTCCAACGGTTGTATAAGTATGTAAAACCTGGAATGCAGTCGTGGTAGTATCCGGCGTTCCATCACCAAAACTCCAGACATACAATTTCGCATTATGTACCGTGTCCTTAAATAAAACATCCAGCGGCACACAGCCGGAACTATCATAACGGCCATTAATAACCGATCTGGGGTCTGCTGCCACGCCGGCAAAATTGAAAGATATTTTAACGGCGGCCAGGTTACATCCGTTTGCGCCGGTTCCATTTCTCGGGGACCAGGCATTCAGTGTTGTAGGAAAAGTACCCATACCGTAGCAATTGGCACATATGGCTTCATAAATTATTCCCTGTTTGTCGAACCGGCTGGTTCCACCGTCCACATGATTACCCAGTCCCCCGGTTTGTCCGAAAAAACTTCCATATAGCTGGCTCACTGCATTTTTTTGCATCACGAAAAAATAAAAATCATTCCCGTCGGTTGTTTTTTTGAGTGCATTGCTGGTAACGGTCAGTCCGGTTGTTTTGGAATTGTTGTAAACGGCTGCGCCGTTTCCCTCCACTTCAATTCCTCCGCCCCATCCGGCCACATAAACATTTTCGCAGCGGTCCACCAGGAAAGCAGTGGGAGAAATATCCGGGTAAGGTGAACCTTTTCCAAAAGTGGTGGAATAGATATAGGCTGAAATGTCCGGCTGCAGTTTGGCGATAAATTGTTTTCCCTTTGCCTGGCTAAAAGTTGCATTAATGACGGGCCATAAACCGGTCGTGGTGCCCATGATATAGGGATACCCGTGACTGTCGAACTGAACACCGTACAATACTTCCGTGCCCGTGGTTCCGAAATAAGATGTTTTTATAAGGGTACCGCCATCATTACTGACAATAGATAAAAATCCGTCAATCCCGCCTTTACTCGTACTGGATATGACGGTGCCGTTACCGGTACCTTTCAGATTGGTACTGGAAGTTCCTCCCACTATGTAAATATTATTTGTAGTAGGGCTCAAAGCAATTGCAAAAGCAGCATCATCGTTACTTCCCCCGATATAAGAACTGGCCAGAATGCTGCTGAGATCGGGTGAGGTCTTAATAAAAATCCCATCCTGTTTTCCCGCATTTGTTTTTTGAAAAGCATTCCCGGTAATCGGAAAATCTGTCGAGGAAGTACAGGAGGCCAGGTACACATTGCCTGTTTTATCTATGATCACTTCGCTTCTGCCATCATCGCCATAATTCAAACGCAGGGAGTTCTGACCCATCGGAACAATATTTTTAGAATATTTAGGCGCAATATTTACACCATCATTGGCGCTTCCGCCAATAATCCTTGACCCGATCAGTGCGGTTCCACTCGCATTCAGCTTGGTCAGAATAATATCATATCCGCCTTTTAGAACATCTACCGATCCTGTGCTGTTTACATTCGGAAAATCAGGTGAACTGGTTCTTCCCGCAATGACCAGGTTGCCTGACTGATCTGTTATCAGGCTATGCGGTTGTTCATTTCCCTTTCCCCCTAAATAAGTAGCGTATAAACGGTTCACCCCATTACTGCTGAATTTCATAATGGTGATATCATATTTGTATGAACCATCGGTTGCGTCGCCACCCTTCCAGGTGGATTGAAAAGCACCCGGACTAACGAGGAAAAGATTTCCGTTATTAATTGGTTCGGAATCCAGGGTTATACTTCCGGAATAGAAACTGCCGCTTTCATCATAGGTTGCAGTGTAACCCCAATTATCTGATTTGGAACCGGTAAAAGTTGAAAAAATAAGTGTTGGATCTATGATCAGCGTGGCAGAAGGAGAATAGTTGCTGACGTGAAACCGGACGGTATTGTCGGGGCCTGACTTGTAAATACATTCCACGTCCTTCGTACCGTCTTTAGAAAACTGGTAGGTACGCGGAATCATTTCTTTCATATCACCTACAGAAGTGTGGATCGTGATCTGATCATTTTTAATGATCAATTTATCGGCGCCTTTATATTTCAATATAATATTATCCGGATTGCCACCGGGATGCACAACGAGGTCATACTTCAGTTGATTGTTCTCTGTATAATACCTCAGATCAATAAATGGATAAATATTTTTATAAACGACGGCCTGGTAGATCTTACAATTCGATTGCCATCTGGAAGGATCGTTCCCGATAAAATAATTATTATAAGTGTCAAGGGATTTATCTCCCTGTATTTCTGCCTGTTCAGAACTGTTCAGGAATTCAACCTGAACTAAATGGGAGTGCATGATCAGGTTGTCTGATGAATTGTTCGGATTTGTATCCCCGCTTCCACCCGGGTTTGTAACTACGGGTGGCAGGGAAGCAGCAAGTGTGGAAGTACCACCGGTTTTATTGACGGAAGAACCCGCATCCCCGGCATCAGCGTTTTTGGAAGGCGAAGGAATTCCATGCATTGCATTCCTGAGGGCATTCATATCGGAGGGACTTTGCATTAAAACAGAAAACCCGTGTTGCTGTAAATAGAAATTTGTATTCGGCATATTCGCCCTGAAACGCACCGAATGATCCCATTGTCCCTTGTTTTCAATAAACTCAAGGTTGCCGAGCTCGTTTTGTGCCTGAAGCGAAGAAAGTAAACCTGTGAAAAGGAAAATAAATATGAGTTGCTTTTGTATCAAATCCAGTTTTTTATTTGCACACATCCTGATTTGCATAATTGCACAATTTCATGAAATCCGGCTCCAAGGTGTTTTACCTTTTTCCTGCATCAGCTGTTGGCGCAAACGGGCATTTTCAGGCAGATCCAGATCGGGATCCATCTCCAATACCTTTTGTGCAGCTTCTATCGCCTGTTGCAGAATTTCCCGGTCACGAACAATATCTGCGAGTTTAAAATCCAGCAATCCGCTCTGGCGGGTGCCTGCAATATCTCCCGGACCCCTAAGCTCCATATCTTTTTCCGCAATGCGGAATCCATCGGTGGTTTTACACATGATCTGGATTCTTTCTTTTGCCTCGGCCCCCAATCTGTTACCGGTCAAAAGAATGCAGAAACTCTGGTCTGCGCCTCTTCCTACCCGACCGCGTAACTGGTGAAGCTGGGAGAGCCCGAATTTTTCTGCACTTTCAACGACCATTACGGTTGCATTGGAAATATGTACGCCAACTTCTATAACGGTGGTTGCAACCATGATCTGGGTATCGCCGGTAACAAATCTTTTCATGTTGGTTTCCCTGACCCCGGTTTTTTGCCTGCCGTGAACCATACTAATATAATACGCAGGTTCGGGAAAATAGGCTTTTAGATTTTCATAACCCTTCATCAGGTTTTCATAATCGAGCTTTTCCGACTCTTCAATCAGGGGGAAGATGATATAGGCCTGTCTGCCATTTTTTATCTCTTCTTTTATGAAATCCATCACTTTAGGCCTGTTATATTCATAACGCTGCACCGTTCTGACGGGTTGCCTTCCCGGTGGCAACTCATCAATTACACTATAGTCGAGGTCGTTATAGGCTGTCATGGCCAGCGTACGGGGAATCGGAGTGGCCGTCATGACGAGCACATGGGGTGGCAGAATTGCTTTTTTCCAGATTCTGGCCCGCTGGGCTACGCCGAAACGATGTTGCTCGTCAATAATGGCCAGTCCGAGGTTTTTAAATATGACCGGGTCTTCAAAGACGGCATGGGTACCGATCAGGATATTTGTTGAACCGCTGGCGAGTTCTTCCAGGATCTTCCGGCGGGCGGCCGATTTAACGGATCCGGTCAGCATTTTCACTGAAACCGGTAAATCCCTGAGCAT
>Ga0209849_1000081_pt1 | contig 12860 bp, 11 predicted proteins | sample OrgsoiDNA2013048_FD_185798 | JGI IMG/M metagenome (GOLD analysis project Ga0209849, IMG submission 185798) | Permafrost soil microbial communities from the Arctic, to analyse light accelerated degradation of dissolved organic matter (DOM) -... | ecosystem: Environmental > Terrestrial > Soil >... | reverse complement strand
TCCAGCCGAACACCAAATACGAATTCGAGGCGGGGCCGGACGGCAGCAAGGGTTCGTTCAAAACGCCTCCGGCAGCGGGCGAGCCGTTCCGCTTCGTGCTTTACGGCGACACGCGGACCCGCCACGATGTACACCGCGCCGTGGTGCGGCAGTTGCTGAAACACGGAGTGCCGGATTTCGTCGTGTTCAGCGGCGATACGGTGCAAGACGGCAGCGACCTGTCCCTGTGGCCGATCTTCTTCGATATCGAGAAAGACCTGCTGCGCCAGACCGCGTTCTTTCCGTCGCTGGGCAATCACGAACGTCACACTCCCAACTGGGGTGAGTTCTTCCAGGCCAAACCTTACTATGCCTTCAATTGGGGCAACGCGCACTTCGCGGTGATCGATAGCGATATCGGCACGGTGTCGCCCAGCAAGATCGCCCGCGATGCCTTTTGGGCCGAGCAGACGCGCTGGCTGGAGGAAGACCTGGCGGCCAACCAGAAGGCCGATTTCCGGTTTGTGGTGGCGCACCATCCGCCTTACACGGCGGTCGCCAGCCGGCAGGGCGACAATCCGCACATGATGGCTCTGGCGCCCATGTTCGAAAAGTATCGCGTGTCGGCCGGCCTGTTCGGACACGACCACAATTACCAGCACTTCCTGAAGAACGGGATTCACTACATCACTTCGGGCGGTGGCGGCGCTCCGCTTTACGATGTGAGCAAGCCCGACGCCGCGATCACGCAGAAGGTGATGAGCGTGGAGAACTTTGTCTCCGTGAGCGTGAACGGAAAGGTGGCCAAGGCGGAGGCGATCGCGGTGGATGGAACGACCATTGAACAGTTTGAGATTCGCGGCGCGCAATAGAGCCGTTCACACCTCAAATGGTCAAACGGTAGTAAGCTAGCTGGTAGAGTGGGTTCCGGATCGGATAACACGACGGCGGTCACAAGTCCGCACTTGTTTCAGCAGCACGGGAACCTGGGCGATGCCGTCAACGGCAACATCGTGCAATCCGAAATCGAGGGCGGGGTTCACCTCCGCGATGTGCAGCCGGGCACGGTTCTCGAGGTAACCACGCAGAATCGCGCGTACATTATCCTCTATCAGGGATGGGACCGGGCCCTGATTTCCGGCCATCCGGTGTTTTGTCCGGAGCCAGTGCCGGTCACCATCCACGGGTCCACCTGGGGTGGTTCCATGCTCAAGGCGCGCTTCATCGGCCGCGGCATGCGTCTGGAGTTCGGCCATCCCGCGTACCAGCCGATCCGCACTTCGGTAATCCTCAACGTGCGTGCCTGTGCGGCTGCGGAGCGGTCCTAGGCTAAAGCCCGCTCCACGGCGGCCTCTTCGTCGGGTAAGACGGTTCGCAGGTCTAACATCAAACGACCGTCTTCGATGCGCGCCACGATGGGCGGATCTCCTTCGCGCAGCCGGCGCTCGGCTTGCACAACGTCCGCGCATTCCACGGCAATCAGCCAGGTAGGGATAGTTTGCTCGGGCGTGGCCCCGCCGCCGATCACCGAGTTCCCCGGCACAATCTCAGCGCGGACCCCCGGCATTCGCGCGGCCAGCCTCTCGGCGCGCACCCGAATCTGGTCCGCCGATTGGCGCAGCATGGCCAGCGCCGGCACGCATTCCCAGCGCTCCAACAGCAGATTCCGCAGGGTATTCTCGAGCGCCTGGTACATCACCTTGTCCAGGCGGAGAGCGCGGAACAACGGATTCCCGCGCAGCCGCGCGACGGTCTCCGCCTGCCCCGCCAGAATCCCGGCCTGTGGGCCGCCCAGCAGTTTGTCGCCGCTGAATGAGACCAGGGCAGCCCCGCTTTTGAGGCTGTCCGGAACCAGCGGCTCATCGATGCCGAACGGCCGCAGATCCACAACGCAGCCGCTGCCCAGATCTTCGTAGACCGGCACTCCGCGCTCGCGCCCCAGCGCCACCAGTTCCCGCAGCTCCACGCGCGCCGTGAAGCCCGTGATCCGGAAGTTACTGGGATGAACGCGCAGCAGCAGCCGGGTGCGCTCATTGATGGCGGCGGCATAGTCGGCGATCTGTGTCCGGTTTGTGGTCCCCACCTCGCGCAGTGTCGCGCCCGAACGAGCCATGATGTCGGGGATGCGGAAACCATCGCCGATCTCAATCAGCTCGCCGCGCGAGACCACCGCTTCGCCGCCCGCCGCCAGTTCGTTCAAGGCCAAAAAGATGGCCGCCGCGTTGTTGTTGACCGCGATCCCCGGGGCCCCGATCAGCCGCTCCAGCAACCCAGACAGGTGGACATCGCGCTTGCCGCGCCGCCCGCGGGCGAGGTCGTATTCCAGGTTGCTGTATCCCGGCAACACCGCGAGCGCGCCCAGCGGCGCGCGGCCGAGGTTGGTATGCAGAACCACGCCGGTGGCATTAATCACGTGCCGCAGCGAGGGTGTTTCGAGCGCTTGGAGTGCCCGCGTGACGCGCTCTTCCACGCCGCACCCGGCGGCCCGTCCGGCCACGATCTCAGCACGCAGCTCATCGAGCGCGCGGCGAATCTCCGCCACCAGAATGCCGCGCGGAAATCGCGCCAGGGTTGGGGACAGCCGCTCCAGGACCTCATTGACAGCGGGCAATTCTCGCAGGCTTCGGCTTTCGCTCATCGAATCCGATGTTACCGTGTGAAGGCTTCCGGGTGTTATACTGGGTTTCGGATTAGCCGTCGGTCGACGGACTAAACCGTCGGTTCGTCGGGGCGTGGCTCAGCCTGGTAGAGCGCCTGGTTCGGGACCAGGAGGCCGGTGGTTCGAATCCACTCGCCCCGACCAATTCTTCCCCCCTCTTGTAATCTCAACGGAGGACCTCCCAACGCGCGCCGCGCCCTCGGCCCGCCAACCCAACTCGGCCGGCATGTTTCATCTCCGCCAGCACTTTCTTGATGAGTTGGGGACTGGCTGCCGGAAACTGCGCCGCCATGTCGGCCAAAGTGAACGGCTCCATCTGCCGGAGGACAGTCTGTCGCACCAGATCGCTCTTGGCCGGCCGCGCCTGAACCGATTCGACCTGCCGCTCGAACTCCTTGTAGGCGCTTCGCAACAGGCTCAGGAAGTAGTTCCACCACGGAATGATCTCGTTCCTGCCTTCGTGCCAACTTTGCGAACACAGCTTGAGAACCCGATAGTATTCGTCCCTGCTCTCTTCGATATGCCTCTCCAGGCTGATGTACCGGGCCACCTGAAAGCCTTGCGATTGAAGCAGCAATGAAGTGGCAAGCCGGGAAGCGCGTCCATTGCCGTCGCGAAAAGGGTGAATACAGAGAAGGTCGAGAACGAATGTTGCCACGATCAGGAGCGGCGGAACGCGTTCTTCATCGCCGGCGACGCGATACTTGCGGCACAACATTTCCATGGCCGCGGGCGTCTTCCTGGCTGAGACCGGGACGAAGCGAAGGCTGCGCTCCCCATTCGGCAGAATTTCGACGATCTCGTTGTCGCGCTTCTTCCATTCGCCGGCGTCTCCCGAAGATCCGCCCTGGGCAAGAGCGTGCAAGCGACGGATCACATCGGGAGTGATTGCAACCCGGTTCTTTCGCGAGAAGATCCAATCGAGCGCAGCCCGATATCCGGCCAGTTCCTCCTCCGAGCGGTCACGCGGCCTGGCCCTTCCAATCACAAGGGGGCGCAACCGATTCGCCGCGACGGTGATGCCCTCGATTCGATTCGACGATTCGGCGCTTTGGATAATCGCCTGTTCCCGCAATACTTCCAGGACTTCGGGCTTCTGCCTGTTCCATAGGTCCTGCTTTCCTCGCGCTTCCATGCACGCGCCCAGAAGCCAGCCGGTCCCGATCGGGATCGCCAGGCGGGCCAATTTGCTGGGGTCGAGTGTCAACATGTCCAATCGCTTAATGGCGTAGTAGCCTAATAATAGCCGATTGCGCGGCGAGTAGCCAATTAGATCTTTTTAGATTACAATTATATCCCGAGGCAAAAATCATGAAGAAAAACCTGTTCACGATGCTCCTGCTGGCCGCTCCTGCTGTGGCCCAGACGGCGATGAAAGACGCGATGGTGAAGCACTGGAAGACTACCGAAGATTTTACGATCGCGGTTGCCAAGGCGATGCCGGCCAAAGATTACGGTTTCCGGCCGGTTCCGGTTGAGCTGAGTTTCGGCCAGTTGATGGTCCAGATCGGCGGCGCCAACCTGAACGCGTGTGCCCTCGCCAGCGGGCTTGAGCGGCCGGCGGTGCCAGCCAAGCTTTTGGATGCGCTGAAAGACGAGAAGATCGATATCGATAAGGACACGGCCGTTCAGTTTCTCACCGATTCGTTTGACTTCTGCAACAAGGCGGTGGCTTCCATGACGCCCGAGAAACTGGACGCGGTGGCGGGCACGACGCGCAAGATGACCGGCTTCGAGTGGCTCTGGTCTTACTTCACCCACACGGCGCACCATCGCGGACAGGCGGAGGTGTATTTGCGGGTGAAGGGGATTGCGCCGCCGACGTACGTGTTTTAGCGCCCGGAGCGGGGTTTGGTCCTGGCCCAGGGGCGAATGCCATTCGCTACAATCAGGACATCCGCATGAGTGCAATTGCCATCCATCCCATCCATCGGGCGGTCCGCTTTTACGAAGCGCCCATCGGCAAGAAGGTCGTCATGGCCGTCACGGGCGTACTGCTCTTCGGCTACGTAATCGCGCATCTGCTGGGCAACCTCCAGATCTTTTCGCCGAATCGCGACCAGATCAACCACTACGCGGCTTTCCTCCACGACCCGGCGAATGCCGCCCCGCTGTGGACGGCGCGCCTGGTGCTGCTGGCAGCCGTGATCATGCACATTGTGGCTTCGGTCCAATTGTGGCGGATGAAAAACGCCGCGCGGCCCGTCCAGTACGTGAAGAAGGCCGACGTCCCCACGTCTTACGCGGCCCGCACCATGATGTGGAGCGGACCCATCGTGGCCGCCTTCGTGATCTTCCACGTGCTTCACCTGACGGTTGGCGCGGTGCTGCCTCTCCAGGAAGTGGGCGCGAATCAACCCGACGTGCGCGCCAACGTGATCGCCGGCTTCATGAACCCGGCGGTCTCGGCGTTTTACGTGTTCGCGATGATCCTGTTGTGCCTGCATCTTTACCACGGGCTGTGGAGCATGTTCCAGTCGCTCGGCTTCAGCCATCCTCGCTATACGCCGTGGCTGAAGAAGGGCGCGGCGGTTGTCGCGATCCTGATTGGCATCGGCAACTGCTCCATTCCGATCGCCGTGATGTCGGGTTTGTTGTCTAACTGAAGGACGCCAGCATGGAACTCAATTCAAAATCTCCGACCGGCCCGATTGAAACGCGATGGGAGCGGCACTGCTTCAATGGCAAGCTGGTGAGCCCGGCCAACAAGCGCAAGCACACCATCATTATGGTGGGCACGGGCCTGGCGGGAGGGGCGGCGGCGGCCAGCCTGGCCGAGTTGGGCTACAACGTCAAGTGCTTCTGCTTCCAGGATTCGCCGCGCCGCGCGCACTCGATCGCGGCGCAGGGCGGTATCAACGCCGCCAAGAATTATCATAACGACGGCGACAGCGTGTACCGGCTGTTCTACGATACGGTGAAGGGCGGCGACTTCCGGGCGCGCGAATCGAACGTCTATCGCCTGGCGCAGATCAGCCTCAATATCATCGACCAGTGCGTGTCGCAGGGCGTGCCGTTCGCGCGGGAATATTCGGGCTACCTGGACAACCGCTCTTTCGGCGGCGCGCAGGTTTCGCGCACGTTTTACGCACGCGGGCAGACGGGGCAGCAGTTGCTGTTGGGCGCTTATCAGGCGCTGGAGCGCCAGATCGGCAACGGGGCGGTAACCATGCTGCCGCGCACGGAGATGCTGGACCTGATTGTCATCGACGGCAAAGCGCGCGGCATCGTAACGCGCAATTTGGTGACCGGAAAAGTGGAGTCGCACCTGGCCGACGCCGTGGTGCTGGGCACCGGCGGCTACGGCAACGTGTACTACCTTTCCACCAACGCCAAGGGCTCAAACGCGACCGCTATCTGGCGGGCGCACAAGCGCGGCGCTCTGTTCGCCAACCCGTGCTTCACGCAGATTCACCCCACGTGCATTCCGGTTTCGGGCGAGTACCAATCCAAGCTCACCCTGATGAGCGAATCGCTGCGCAACGATGGGCGCGTGTGGGTGCCATTGAAAAAAGGCGACAAGCGGCCGCCCAGCCAGATCCCCGAGAACGAGCGCGATTACTACCTGGAGCGCAAGTATCCCAGCTTCGGCAACCTGGTGCCGCGCGACGTGGCATCGCGCAACGCCAAGCAGGTCTGCGATGAAGGCCGCGGCGTGGGCGAAACCGGCCTTGCGGTCTTTCTGGATTTTCGCGACTCCATTGAGCGCCTGGGACAGCCCGTCATCAAAGAGCGCTACGGCAACCTGTTCGACATGTATGAGCGCATCACGGGCGAAGATCCGTATAAAGAAGCCATGCGCATCTTCCCCGCCATGCACTACACCATGGGCGGCCTGTGGGTGGATTACAACCTGATGTCCACCATTCCGGGCCTGTATGTGATTGGCGAGGCGAACTTTTCCGACCATGGCGCCAACCGCCTGGGGGCTAGCGCCCTGATGCAGGGCCTGGGGGACGGCTACTTCGTGCTGCCCAACACCATTGGCGATTACCTGGCCTCCACTAAATTCGAAAAGGTGGATGGGTCGCACCCGGCGGCGCTCGATGCGGAAAGGCAGGTGGCCGAAACCACCCGGCGGCTGCTGGAAACCAAGGGCACGCGCTCAGTGGATTCGTACCATCGCGAACTGGGCAAGATCCTGTGGGAGTACTGCGGCATGGCCCGGAACGCGACGGGGCTCAAGGTCGCGCTTTCGAAAATTCCCGAGCTGCGCGAGCAATACTGGCGGGATGTGAAGGTCCTGGGCACGGGCGAAGAGTTGAACCAGTCCCTTGAAAAAGCCGGCCGCGTGGCGGATTTCTTCGAACTGGCGGAACTGTTGTGCCTGGATGCGCTCGAACGCAACGAATCCTGCGGCGGCCATTTCCGCGAAGAATACCAGACCCCCGAGGGCGAAGCGGCGCGCGACGACGAGCACTATTCCTATGCGGCTGCCTGGGAGTTCCAGGGCGTGGGAAAGCGGCCGGTGCTCCACAAGGAACCGCTGGCTTTCGAATACGTGCATCCCTCGCAACGGAGCTACAAGTAATGCGAATCATTCTCCATATCTGGCGGCAGCGGAACGCGGGCGATCCAGGCCGCATGGTGCGTTACGAGCTCCCGAACGTCAACCAGGAGATGTCTTTCCTGGAGATGCTCGACGTTCTGAACGAGGACCTGATCGGCAGGAACGAAGATCCCGTGGCGTTCGATCACGATTGCCGCGAAGGCATCTGCGGCACATGCGGGTGCATGGTGAACGGCATGGCGCATGGCCCGCTGCCCGGCACCACGCTGTGCCAGCTCCACATGCGGCACTTCAAGGATGGCGACGAGTTGTACCTGGAACCGTGGCGGGCGAAGGCCTTCCCGGTGATCAAGGACCTGATGGTGGACCGCGGCGCGTTCGACCGCATCATCGCCGCCGGCGGCTACATTTCGGCGGCGACCGGCAGCGCGCCCGATGGCAACGCGATTCCGGTGCCCAAGGAAGACGCCGAGAACTCCATGGACGCGGCCGCCTGCATCGGCTGCGGGGCATGTGTGGCGATGTGTCCGAATGCGTCCGCGGCTTTGTTCACCGGCGCCAAGATTGCGCACCTGGGCCTGCTGCCGCAAGGCCAGCCCGAACGCGCGCGGCGTGCGCTTGCGATGGTGGCCCAGGCCAAAGAGGAGATCTTCGGAAGCTGCAGCAACATTGGAGAGTGCGAAGCGGTCTGTCCGAAGGAGATCAAGCTCGAAGTGATCGCCAGGATGAACCGCGACTTTATCCAGGCGAGTTTAACGGGCAGGATGTAAGGGGCTGGTCTAGCCGGCCTTCTTCGGCCGCGGTTGGTTCTCCCGCTCCTCGTTCAGCGCCCGCCCGAGCAATGTCTTGATTACCGCCTGGCGGCTTATATTGAGCCGGGCCGCCCGCTCATCGAGCGCCCGCAACATACCTTGAGTCAGATCGATATTCACTCGACGCACCGGCCTAACCACGGTGAACTTGTTGGTGAAGTAGGCGGAGATGTCTTCGCCACGAGAGGCGCTGTCTGCTATCTCGTCGGCGGTGGGTGTTTTCCTCGGAACAGCGTTGCTTGTCGCGGCCGAACCGCGATCGCCGGAATTCGCCTTTTTCATAAGGGTAATATCGTCATAACCTGCACCCTCAAGACTTCCGTCGAAGTTGCCGCCGCTGCTTTTCGCGGTCCGCGCGCTGGACGGTAACCACGACGCCAGCCACGAAGATCACCAGCGTGCCGCTCAGCCGCTCCAAGGCCCCGATCTGGCGGTTCAAGGTGTAAAGAAAGTTTGCTCGATCCCAGGAATCGAACATATTGGCTTTGCCTCCCTCGCTCAGCGGCTTTCGACTTGTGTTTGCCGTGCGTGCCAGCAAGCAATTGCAGTTCAAATCCTCAATCGCATTTCGCACATCCTTGTCACGCATCAGGAAACCCTCGGGTGTGGGCGTCCCAAATGCCATGATCAGATCGAGGTCGTCGCCCCGGTAGTTGCGCTGCGAGCAGCGGAGCCGGGCATGGTTACTCAACTTGAACGTCGTCTTCTTGAGCTGGATTCGGGATTTCATCGCGCATAGCCCTCCGATTGAGTCGTAAGAATCCCAGTTTAAGGGCAACACCGGGTACTTTGTGCAATTTAACTATGATTTTCCTGTAAGACTTCTCTGGAGCTCAAGAGGGGAGAGGCCCCTTGCGCTACGATGAATACTCCCATGCCCTTCCAAACCGCAGAAGGTTCCACGCTCGGCCCGTACCGAATGATGCGTCTGCTCGGAAAGGGCGGGATGGGTGAAGTCTACCTGGCACAGGACACGCGCCTCGACCGCAAAGTCGCGTTGAAACTGCTGTCCGCCGAGTTCATCAAAGACCCCGAACGGATTCTGCGGTTCACGCAGGAGGCGCGCGCCGCGTCCGCACTCAACCACCCGAACATCATCACGATCTACGACATTGGCGAGTCGGGCGGCGTGCCTTACATCGCGACCGAGTTCATCGACGGCCAGACGCTCCGTCAGAAGATAGCCGCCGGCCCCTTATTGGTACCGGAGGCGCTCGATATTGCCATCCAGGCCGGCAGCGCACTGGCCGCCGCCCATGAAGCCGGCATTATCCACCGCGACATCAAGCCGGAGAACATCATGATCCGTTCCGACGGCTACGTCAAAGTGGTCGATTTCGGATTGGCCAAGCTGACTGAGCGGCCGGCCAAGCCGGAGGATTCGGGCACCGTGCTGATGGGTGCGGTCACCTCTTACGGCACCGTCATGGGCACCGCGCAATACATGTCGCCCGAGCAGGCCCGCGGGCAGGCGGTGGATGCGCGCAGCGACATATTCAGCCTGGCCGTCGTGCTGTATGAGACGATCGCCGGCCGCACGCCTTTCTCCGGCGAGACTCCCAGCCACCAGATCGTAGCGATCCTGGAAAAGGAGCCGCCGCTGCTGGGGGCACTGGTTCCGAACACCCCGCCCGAGCTCGAAAGCGCAGTGGCGAAGGCCCTCGCGAAAGCCGTCGACCAGCGTTACCAGACCTGCGCCGAACTGGTTGCGGATTTGAAAGGGATCCGCCGCTGGCTGGATTTGGAAGCCAGCCTGCAGGATTCGAATGTCACCGGCCGGCTGACCAAATCCGGCGCGCTCCAGGTATCGCCGCCGTCGGGCCAGATCCCGGCTGCGGCGGACGCTGCCCGGTCCCCGCGTCGCCGGGCATGGCTCGCCGCTCTGATCGCCGCCCTGATCGCTGCAATTGCGGCGCCGTTTGGCTTCCGCAGCCTGTTCCACCCCGCCATTCCCTTTCAGAACTATTCGTCCGAGGAATTGACCGATTCAGGCAAGGTCGGCGATGCTGTGATTTCACCCGACGGCCGTTATGTCGTCTACACGCAAAGCGAGCGCGGCGAACAAAGCCTGTACATGCGCCAGTTGGTTTCCGGGACCACCGTGCAGATACAGCCCTCGGCTCGCAAGCGCTATAGCGGCCTCACCTTCTCGGGCGACGGAAATTATTTGTTCTTTACGCGGCGTGAGCCCGGGGTGGCGACCTCCACGCTCTACCGCATCAGTTCCCTGGGCGGGGAACCGATCAGGATTCTGGACGGTGTGTACAGTGCCGTGACCTTTTCCCCGGACGGCCAGCGGATGGCGTTCCTGGGGCTGGACAGCACCCTGACGGAAGTTCAGTTGATTTCCACCCGCCTGGACGGATCGGATCCCCGCAAATTGAAATCGGCCAAAGCTCCGATTGCGATCACCACGGCGCCGGTATGGTCCCCGGACGGAAAATCGATCGCGATCGGAGTGGGAACGCCTGGCAAAGCAGGGTATCGCGGGGCGCCCGTCCTGGTGCCTGCGGTCGGCGGAACAGAGCGAAGCGGGACTGAGCGAGGCGGGACGGAGCGAACTCTGGGGCCCGCACGCTGGGCTGGAGTCCTGAGCATGGAATGGACCCCGGACGGCAAGGCCCTCCTGGCGATCGGAGCCACTCCCGGCATCACCACTTCGACGCAAATCTGGTTTGTCCCGCTGTCGGGAAGCGAAGCCCGGCCGCTGACCAACGACGTCAACATCTATACCAGCCTCAGCGCCACGGCGGATGGAAAGGCGCTGCTGGCAGTCAAGGCCGGGGTGTTGTCCGGGCTATCCGTCATCACCGCCGCCGATCCAACCGCCGCCCAGCAGATTACCGCCACTGGTCCTTACTATACGGGCGTGCTCGGTTTGGCGTGGACCCCGGACGGGAAGCTGATCTATACCGCCAAATCCGCCGGCGGAATGGATCTGTGGTTGAGGGATGCCGATGAAGGCTCCACTCCCAAGCGTCTGACCAGCGACAACGCCCTGGCCCTTACGCTGCGCCTTTCGGGCGACGGGAAGCGGCTGTTCTTCAGCTCAAACCGGGTCACCGGTGTTTTTCACGTCTGGATGCTGGACCTCCAGACCAAAGATCTTCGACAGGTCACCTCCGGGAATGGCGAAATGTTTTCCTCGGTCGCAGCCGACGGCAAAGCAGTGTTCTACGGCGTAGCGGCCGGCGTCGGGGTCTGGAAAGCTCCGGTGGATGGCGGGGCCGCCGTGCAGATCACCCCGCGCCGCTATGGCTCACCGGACATCTCGCCCGACGGCCGGTTCCTGGCGGTTGCGTTCGTGGAGGAGACCGGCGCGCGCCGCGCCCGATTCGCCATGATTCCGGCGTCGGGCGGCGAGCCGGTGAAAGTCTTCGACTATGCGGTGCCCTCGGCCAGCGCTGTAAGCTGGACTCCGGATGGAACTGGCTTGTCGTATACGGCCGCATCGGGTGGCGTGGCTCAGATCTGGACACAGCCGGCAGCGGGCGGCGCGCCGCGGCAAATCACCCAATTCCGCAGCGACAACACCTTCATGTTCGCCTGGTCCGGCGACGGGGAAAAGATCGCCCTGGCTCGCGGCACTACCAACTCCGATGCGGTCCTGATCCGCCAGAAGTAGTAGGGTAGGCCTCCGGCCTGACACTTTGTGCTTTACTTCGGCGTAAACGTGGATTCCACGCCGAATCGCTGGTAGTTGCTGTAGGCAATCCGCAGCCGCTCGCGCTGCGGCCCGCCGCGGAAGAAGAGGGTGTCGTCGGCATAGGTGTAAACCGGAAACCAGTGCCGGCCGTCGATCGGTTTGCGGATGGTCGTGAAGCGCGGGAACAGGTTCTCCGTCTTGGTGGTGCGGATCTGCGGCACGGCCTGGCCCTCCATGCGCACGATGTTGTATTCCTTCTTATCCACCCACAGCATGCCGTCGAACAGGCGCTGCCCCTGCAGGATCTGGCGCGGGCGCACCTGCAGCACCCAGCAATCCACCGCGTCCATGGTTTCCTCGCCGCGAAACTTGGTTTCATAAATCCAAAGGCGGTCCTCGGTGAGAACCAGCGGCTGGATTTCGCGGATATCGTGAAAATCCTCTTCGGTCAGGATCAGGTTCTTGAGACTGTTCTCCGGCTTGCCGATGAGATTCTCGGAGCGTTCATGCTTCGGCGAAAAGACGATGTCGCGCGTTTCGCGATATTGGCCATGCGGAGCCCCGTGGTTGTCCAGTTCGTCCAGGGTCACGCTCTGGCGGTAGGTGTATTCGTTGCGCTCGGCATCGGTTTCGGTCTCGCGATGCGCCACCAGTTTGGCCAGGTTGCCGGGCGGGTCGTCGGCGGCGCGCGCGAAAACGGCCAAAACACCGAGTGTTAGAATGAGGCCGATGGCCAAATCGCTCCGCGGCTTCCAGGCGGCTCTGCTGATCGGCTGGGTGGCGCTGGGCGTGATCGGCATGGGGTACGCGTGGCTCAAAGGCATACCTGGCTGGGCGGCGGTGCCTGCGCTGGCCGCCATCCTGGTGGAATATCCATTCTATCTGGTCCCGGCATTCCCCGATTTGCGGGAACGGCTGGCCGGCCGTCCGTTGCCTGGATTCCTGGTGGCCTCTGCCGTGCTGCCGTACCTGGCATGCTGCTTGGGCGCCATCCAGTTTCAGTGGGCCAGCTTCGTGAAACTCACCGCACTGGCGCTGGCCCTGAGCCTCTGGTACGTGGTGCTGCCGGCGGTGGCGATTGTCGATCTCGCATTTCTTGGTACAGTGGCTGCGGTTCTGCTGGGCCGGTATTTCGACCCGATCTATCCCGCGCCCGTCAAAGGCGCCGAGATCGCCATCCTCGGAAAAGTCGCGGTCTACCAGATTGCCGTGATGTCGCTGATGCTGGAGCGCCGCGTTCGCGAAACCGGCTAC
>Ga0209849_1000079_pt1 | contig 12923 bp, 13 predicted proteins | sample OrgsoiDNA2013048_FD_185798 | JGI IMG/M metagenome (GOLD analysis project Ga0209849, IMG submission 185798) | Permafrost soil microbial communities from the Arctic, to analyse light accelerated degradation of dissolved organic matter (DOM) -... | ecosystem: Environmental > Terrestrial > Soil >... | reverse complement strand
CTAGAACATTCAGGGTTCCATCAATATAAATCGGTGCGTCTGCATGGATATATATGTGCGTACCGGCTTGAATGGTAAGCGACGCATTACTATCGACTGTCAGACTACCATAAATCACATAGGGGAGGTCGTTGGGCCAGGAGGTATTGCCAAGAACCACCTGGTTTTTCAAAAAATGAGCATTTTGACCCCAGGCATTAAGATGAATAAATTGTTCCGTTCCGTTATAACTGATGCGGATGCTGTCCTGCAATTGAAAGGGTATTGGCCCGGATACGGAACGAATAAAAACGGTCACGAAAATGATGAGGCTGTCATTTGCCGGTATGCTGATATTGGACAGTTCCGGCCCCGGACTCCCATTAACATTGATGATAAAAGGTGAATTGGAACCGCCCACCAGGTTTACCGAGGAAATCCCGATGCTCTGGTCATTGTTATTTATCAGCTTGACCTGTTGGGTAATTGTTGCTGTTGAGGTAAAAACGGTATCAAAACTAACGGTACCGGCAGAAAGAAAAAGGCGGCCATTTCCATTCGGATTTGACTGTTTTTGGCAGGAAATCACAAGAAATCCGGCTAAAACGGATAAAAGCAGGGCTTTAGACATTAAAACAAAAATACAGGTTAAGCCTAAAGCTTAAAGCCTAATGCCCAAAACTTCTTTTAAGCCTAAGGCCCAAAGCCTAAAACTTTTTTTAAATTATGCCGGAGGATGGAAGTCTGCAGTTGTTTTATGTTGGCGAGCCTGTACCGGTTTTGGGCTTGAATTAGTTTAGGGCTTTAGGCATATTAAGCTGAAACCGCATGGGCCAGGCAGGCAATGCTCACCCTTACACCGGGGTTAGCTAAAAGGACCTTAGCACAGGCTTCAAGGCTGGCACCGGTAGTTACCACGTCGTCTACAAGCAAAATATGTTTTCCGGAAATTTTATGCGGATCCCGGATTTTGAAGGTCGACTCCATATTTTCCCAACGCTGAATACGGCTTTTATGCGTTTGGGTCTCCGTTTTTTTTATTCGCGAAACAGCATCATTTATCACAGGAATTTTTAGATGTTGAGATATACCCTCTGCAATTAATTCAGCCTGGTTATATCCTCTTTTCTTTTCTCTTGCAGCGAACAGGGGTAAGGGAATAATGATTTCACATTGATTAAAGCGCGATGAATGGTTTAATAATAAACCCATCTGCCGGCCAAAGTAAATACCGATTTCTTTTCTTGCTTTGTATTTAAGCAGGTGAAGACTATGTTGTGCTATGGACCCGCGGGTGAAATATAAATGAGCCGACGCCGCATCAATATCCGCACGACCCCAAAAAATTTTCTCAACAGGGTTTGATGTAAAATATTCAAACCGGGTCAGCGGCATGGAAGCCTGGCAATAAATGCAAAACAAGATATTTTCTGAAAGCAGGTTGCTGCCGCATCCGCAACAACTGTATGGGAAAAATAGATGAAGGAGTGTTTGTAAAAAAGGAATCTGCGATTTCATTTTAAATCGTGCCCTGAACGCAGAACCCTAAAATAAATATTTGTATACTTCTTCAACCTTCCCCATCAGTACAACATCTATCTGATGGGGATGATTTTTTAATCCTTTTTGATTGTACTTCGATACTAGTATTTTACTGAATCCAAGTTTTTCTGCTTCCGCTATGCGCTGGCCAATTCTGTTTACAGCACGGATCTCTCCGTTCAATCCAACCTCTCCGGCAAAGCATGTATCGGCAGCTAATGGGACATCTTCAAAAGAACTCAATAAAGCACAAAGTACTGCAAGATCAATCGATGGATCTTCCACTTTCAATCCACCTGCAATATTTAAAAAAACATCTTTTATACCAAAGTGAAAACCCCCTCTTTTTTCCAGTACTGCCAGCAGCAACTGAAGCCTGCGAAGGTCGAAACCACTTACTGTTCTTTGAGGTGTGCCATATACTGAAGAAGTCACAAGCGCCTGCACCTCAATTAACAGAGGCCGCTGCCCTTCTATACTTGCGGCGATTGCACTTCCGCTGAGCTGCTCTTCTTTTTGTGTTATCAGGATCTCACTGGGGTTGTTTACTTCCTGCATACCTTCATCTGTCATTTCATAAATGCCGAGTTCTGCTGTGCTGCCAAAACGGTTTTTTAAGGTGCGCAGAATGCGATAGGTATAATGACGATCGCCTTCGAATTGCAATACAGTATCCACCATATGTTCTAATATTTTCGGACCGGCAATATTTCCATCTTTGGTAATATGACCTATCAGAAAAACGGGCGTTCCGGTTTCTTTTGCGAAGCGTTGAAATTCTGAAGCGCATTCGCGAATTTGTGAAATTGTACCTGCTGTGGATTCGATATATGATGATTGCAAAGTCTGAATAGAATCTACAATTACTACCTGTGGTTTTAATTTTTTTATTTCCTGGAATATGGCTTGTGTGGATGTTTCAGTAAGTAGGTAAAAATTATCCTGATTTTGCATGAGGTGTCTGTTCCTCACTTTTAATCTGTCCGCACGCATTCGAATTTGTTGTTCACTTTCTTCTCCGCTGATATAAAGAGTAACAATATTCTTCAACATCAATCCGATCTGAAGAAACAAAGTACTTTTTCCGATCCCTGGTTCACCTGCAACAAGAATTAAACTTCCGGATACAATTCCGCCGCCCAAAACGCGATTGAGTTCCACATCCGGTGTGACAATTCTTTTTTCTTCTCCACTGATGACATCATGAATAGAGATCGTCTTGATTTCTTTTTTATCTGAAGCTTTTTTCCAACCCGATTCACCCATTCTGTCATCTTTCTGAACAACTTCTTCAGAAAAAGTATTCCATTGTTCGCAGGAAGGACATTTACCCAGCCATTTTGTACTCTCGTAACCGCAATTATTACAGAAGAAAGCGGTTTTAATTTTGCTCATCGTTAAAGATAATTGCTCTGTTGGCATAAAAGTAAAAAGGCCGGCTACGAGAGCCGACCTTTTACTTACTAACCCATTAAATTCTTCCACTAAATTACAAAATCAGGTCACATAACAAAATAAATTTTTCGCCCTGTGAATAACTTTAATAATAAAATGGCCAACTGTATTTATTTGGAATTTAATTTGTAAACCACTGAATTACAATAATTTATACTGGTTTTTTTTATTGAACCTATCTATTAAACTCCTGAAAATCAGCCCTGGAAATGCATCTGAAATTCGATTTCCAGATTCAAATCAATGAAACGGAGAAAATGATGATATTATAATTAAATTTGATATAAGTCCTATCAAAAAAGCAACAAAAACCGGGTTTTAGAGCTTGATTTCTTCTTCATGTTTGTCAAAAAAATGGAACTCGGTCATGTGGTAATTGTTATTTTCCTGGACCCGAATGGACTGCTTATACTTTCTGCGCCATTTCCATTTTTTAGAGAAAAACCAGCCCCCTTTGGTTAGGTAGGCATACATAATAGGATGGACCGTGAGAATCAGGTCCTTATGTTGATGATTCAGCAGGTAGCTTAGATTTTTTTCTATTTCATCCTCAAGGATTAAAGCAGATGAGATTTTACCGGTTCCGTTACAAGTTGGACAGATTTCCTGGGTATTGATGGTAATCTCTGGCTTCATTCGTTGCCGCGTAACCTGCATGAGGCCAAACTTTGAAATGGGCAACACAGCATGTTTGGCCCGATCCGTCCGCATAAAGCCCTCCATGGCCTCTACCAGCTTCCTTTTATTGTCCGGAAGTTTCATATCTATGAAGTCAGCCACAATGATACCACCCAGGTCCCTGAGCCTAAGCTGACGGGCAATTTCTTCGGCAGCCTCCAGGTTGGTTTCCAAAGCATTTTGTTCCTGGTTATTGCTCACACTTTTATACCCGCTGTTTACGTCGATGACGTGAAGAGCTTCTGTATGTTCAACGATCAAATATGCGCCACTCGGCAGGTTGACAGTTTTGCCAAATGCAGCTTTTACCTGTTTGGTGATGCCAAAGTGATCAAAAATTGGGGATCCGTTACTATAATAGGATATAATATCTATTTTATCAGCTGCGATACGCTGAATATATGTCTTGGTATCGTTGTAAAGATTTTTGTCGTTTACGACGATTTTATTGAAGTCCTCATTCAGGAGGTCCCGCAACATACTGGTGGTCTTTGTCTGTTCACTTAGAATTTTTGCCGGGGCAACTGCACCGACCAGGTTGTGATGGATCAGTTTCCAGGTGGTAACAAGGTCTGTAAGGTCTTCATGTAATTCAGCTGTATTTTTTCCCTCAGCGGCAGTGCGCACAATGACACCGAAATTTTTCGGTTTAATGGCTTCCACAATTTTCTGCAGCCTTTTTCTTTCATCGGAAGAATGAATTTTCCGGGAAACGGCGACGATATCGTTAAAAGGCGTGATCACAACAAAACGGCCCGGCAATGAAATTTCGCAACTCAGCCGAGGTCCTTTGGCAGCGATAGGTTCTTTTAAAATCTGAACCAGGATATTCGGTTTCCCACTCAGCACTTCATTGATCTTACCAGTCTTCACGATTTCCGGCTCTACAGTGAAACTGCCGAAATCGTATTCATTGTCCTTGGATGACAGTATACTTTGCTGGGTAAATTTTAGCAGGGAACGTGCATATGGGCTCAGATCCGTATAATGAAGGAATGCGTCTTTTTCAAAACCGACGTCCACGAATGCAGCATTTAATCCCGGGATCAATTTTTTCACCTTGCCTAGGTACAAATCTCCCACCGCAAAACTGGCGTCAGTTTTTTCATGGTGTAATTCCACCAGCTTTTTATCTTCCAGCAGGGCTATTTCAACTCCCTGGGGGGCTGCATTAATGATCAGTTCCTTATTCAATGTAGAGTAACATTTACTGTCTATTCGGTACACACAAAAAGGAGTCGAAATGCTGAAGGAGATTTAGTTAACAGCCATACGGTTGCAAGCGGCATAGTAAGCGTTAGCATATAAATGATTTCAGCTGAACAGGGCAGGAAAGGGTTCCGGCCAGAGTGCGTTTATTTGTTCTTTTTCTTGTGACGATTCTTACGCAATCTTTTCTTTCTTTTATGGGTTGCAATTTTATGTCGCTTCCTTTTTTTACCACAAGGCATCGATAATTCCTTTTTAGTTTACTAATAAATTCTGTCTTTGCTCCAATGAGCATTTATTTTAAAGACCCCAACCGTTCGTTGATCGCTTCGATCAGCTCATGATTACTGGTCATTTTTTTCGCAGCTGTATACCATGTTTTTGCAGATGCATTGTCGCCTGTTCTTTCATACGCATCGCCCAAACTCAGCACGGCTTCCAGATTTCCCGGATCATAATGAACTACTTTCAGCAGCCTCAGAATCGCTTTATCGTATTGGCCAGATTCGATTCCCCCCAAACCCAACATCAACTGTGCATACATGTTGAGTGAGTCTCTGCGGGTAACTTCCAGGATTTCCTGTATTCCCTTCATCACTTCCTGCGGCTCTGCGGCTGTGCTTCCAAAAATATAAGTAGCTCCCAGTCCGATTTTTGTAGAATCATTGCCAGGGTTCAATTTCTCAGCCCTTTCAAAAAGATCCCGGCTTTCAACAGCCATCCAGTTTTTTATCGCCGGATTTTCCTGTCCCCGCAGGTTGTTCAAAAATAATTGGGCTGCAAAAGTGAGACTTTTTTCAGAATTTTCCAATTTTGCTGCTTCTCCATTGTAATAAGCGTAGGGGAGAAAGCCATTTTCTACAGAATCCTTCCAGAAACCAGCGAGTTGACGGTCCGCTTCAATTTGCTGGTCCTGAATATTTCCTCGCACAACTGAATTTTCAAGCCTGCTTACGTAAGACTGATGTTCGGGACTGAGTTTAGCCCGGCTGGCATCGAGAATCGTCTTGATATCAAGCGATTGGATAGCAGTTTCGGCAGGAACCGTTGCTACAGATTTTTTTAATTGGGGAACAGTATTTCCAAAAAAATAGAATATGACAAGAATAATTACTCCGGATCCGGCTACGATAACTTGCTGTTTCTTCACATCGGTCTTTTATCCGGCAAAATTACATCTCTTCGTCAGGGTTTGGCTGATTATCCTGAACAGCCTGCAATTTTTTAACTTCTGCCACAAATTCTTTAGCAGGTTTGAAGGAAGGAATAAAATGTTCAGGTATATGAACTGCGATATTCTTTTTAATATTGCGCCCGATTTTGGCGGCTCTTTTCTTCGTAATAAAACTGCCGAATCCACGGATGTAAATATTTTCCCCTTTAGCAAGGGTATCTTTTACTTCTTTAAACATGGTTTCTAACGTAACCAGTACGTCTACCTTAGGTATACCTGTTTTATCCGAAATTTGATTAACGAGGTCTGCCTTTCTCATGACGGAATTGTTTTATAAGTTTCTGATTTTAAATATATAACAAAAAAATTAATCCACAACTATTTGTAAAAAATTGAGGGGACCAAATTTTATATGAATACTTAACCCGCTGCATTTCAGCATATTATAAGATATTGATAATCAATGCTATAAATAATTACCAAGCATGCTTTATTTTGAGCAATAATGCAGATTGATTTTACTAAAAAACTACTAAGCTGGAACCGGAACTTAAACCGACGGACCATGCCCTGGAAAGCTGAGCCAAATCCATACCGGATCTGGTTAAGCGAAATTATTTTGCAGCAAACAAGGGTAGAACAGGGTAAAGCGTATTATGAAAAATTCATAACCGGTTTTCCTACCATCTTTGATTTGGCAAAAGCTCCTGAAAAAAAAATATTCAAATACTGGGAAGGATTGGGTTATTACAGCAGGTGCAGGAACCTGATAATGACTGCAAAAAAAATTGTTAGCGAATACAGTGGCCATTTTCCTTCGTCATATGCCGAAATACTTACCCTGCCTGGTGTTGGTCCTTATACAGCTGCTGCCATCGCTTCTTTTGCATTTGGATTGCCCCATGCCGTAGTAGATGGAAATGTTGAAAGGGTATTGGCCAGGTATTTTGGTATCAGTTCGCCTATAGGATCCGCGGCAGGCAAAAAACTTTATAAGACCATTGCAGAAGATTTACTGGATAAAAAAAATCCGGGTATTTACAATCAGGCCATTATGGATTTTGGTGCGACGATCTGTAAACCGAAGAATCCACTTTGCCAGCTCTGTATACAATCGAAAAACTGCCAGGCTTTTAAAAAGGGTTGGATAAACCAGCTTCCTGTGAAAACGGCGCCTCCTGCCCGGAAAAAGAGATGGTTATATTATTTTGTAGTGGCCTCAGGGAAAGAGAAAATATGGATACGCAAGAGAATTAAAAAGGATATCTGGCAACATCTTTACGAATTTGTATTGTGGGAAACTGGGAAAATAATGCCTCAGGAGAAGCTCAGGCAAACTTCTTTTTTTAAGAGCCATTTTGGTAAACACGGCTTTAACATTCGTTATATTTCACCTGCCTTTAGTCAAACACTTACTCATCAGTCAATTACAAGTCGGTTTATACACTTGGACAAACCACTTGATAAATTAACCGGCTATCAGTCAGTTTCAAGGGAAAAACTAAAAGATTACCCATTTCCAAAACTTATAACTGACTATCTAAAACTTTTACCTGCGATCTGATGATGGTAAAGGTTTTGATGGAGTAAACCGGTCATTTACCTGACAATTTGAGGCTACCCGGATTCTGGAGTAAAAAATTTAATCAGAAATAAATATGAGGGGTGTTAACAGAGTAATACTTATTGGAAACCTGGGCAAGGATCCCGACGTCCAATATCTGGAAGGGAATATCGGAGTTGCGAAGTTTTCTCTGGCAACCACAGAAACTTTTAAAGACCGAACAGGAAAACTGATTTCACAAACTGAATGGCATACGGTTGTTTTATGGCGGGGCCTGGCGGAACTTGCACAGAAATATCTCCATAAAGGGAGTCTGGTTTATATTGAGGGCAGATTGCGCACCAGAAGTTGGGAAGATAAAGAGGGCAACAAAAAATTCGCAACAGAAGTGGTGGGAGACAATCTCATCATGCTGGATAAAAAAATAGATGGGACCCATGGCATTCAATCCCCACAGGAAGGAATAGAAGGCCTAAATGGCGCAGATACTGCGACCATTAACGAACCCTCCTCCCCAGATTTACCTTTTTAAAAGGTAAATAGACAAGTTTTATTAAATTTACAATCCTGCCAATAAAAAAGTTATCTAATTAACGCGGGAACCAAGGATTTTTAACGAAACCGACTATTTTGGATCACCCTTCTAACATGTCTACTGCCTTCGGGCATTCGGGTATATTATTGTTCATTAACGCGCAGGCTACAACCGTCCTGGTTATTCTCATTCTTTTCTTTCTGGTGATGTCATTTATTGTTTCCGGATCGCGGATTGCTTTTTTCTCCTTAAGCGATAAGGAAATCAATATTCTTAAAACCAAACAGGATAGTTCCTGGAGAAGAATCGTAAACCTGCTTGAAGAACCCAAAGCCCTGTTGGCTTCCTTGCTGATCGCCAATATACTGCTCAATATAGCCATCATCATCCTTTCTAATTTTCTGATAGACCAGGTGATTTCATTTAAGCAGGATTACTGGTTTTTCGAATTCCTAATGAAAGTGGTGATCGTTAGTTTTGTATTAATTCTTTTTGGTGAGGTAATGCCGAAAGTATGGGCCAGTCAGAACACACTGCAGTTTGCATTTTATACATCCGGTGTTACTGAAATAATCCACCTGCTTTTCAGGCGGCTCGGGATCCTGCTCGCTAATCAATCTGAAAAACTTGAAAGACTTTTTGGCAGCCAGCGTTCCGCAGCAAACAGTCTCGAGGAACTCGATCATGCTATTGATAACGACACAACGGAAGAAGAAAAAAATATCCTGAAAGGAATTATCAAATTCGGAAATATCACTGTCAAGCAGATCATGAAAACCCGGCTGGATGTAAGTGGAATAGAAGATGATTTGAATTTCAGACAACTGAAACAAAAAATTGAAGAACTCCATTATTCGCGACTGCCCGTCTTCAAGAAAAGCCTGGATGAGATAAGTGGCATGATCCATACCAAGGACCTGATTCCCTACCTGAATGAATCAGATGAATTTGACTGGCACAACCTGTTTCGAACTCCTCATTTTGTGCATGAACATAAAATGATCAAAGACCTTTTGCAGGAATTCCAGTCAGATCGTATACATTTTGCTATTGTGGTAGATGAATTCGGTGGCACCAGCGGCATCGTTACGTTGGAAGATATATTGGAAGAAGTGATCGGGGATATCAAAGATGAATTTGATGAAGATGAGGGTGCTGCCGCCAGGCAGGAAGACGGATCATTTATTTTTGAAGGTCGAACTATGATCAATGACGTATGTAAAGCATTGAATCTTCCGGTAGAAACTTTTGACAATGTAAAAGGAGATTCAGATTCACTTGCCGGACTGATCCTGGAACTTGCCGGAGAAATCCCGAAAATAAATGATATTATTGTTTGTGGTGATTTTGAATTTAGTATTTTGGAAGCAGACAGCAGCCGGATTAAAAAAGTAAAAGTTCGAATCAAACAATAAAAACGCCCGTCTTGAACCGCAGTATCCGGAATCTTTTAACTTTTTACTTTTTTCTTTCAACTTTATTGGCCTGTAATAGTGACTATACCCCCAAACCACGGGGTTATTACCGGATTGACTTCCCGCAGCACGTTTACCAGGCCTTTAACCGTCCAGAATTTCCTTATTCATTTGAATACCCGGTTTATGGGAATATTATCCGGGACACCGCTTTTTTTGGAGACAAACCTGAAAATCCATTTTGGATCAATATTGATTTCCCCCGTTTCCATGCAAGGATTTATATTAGTTATAAACAGGTAAACGGTAACTATGACAAACTCCGCGAGGATGCGTATAAAATGACATATAAACATACTTACAAAGCAAGTTCAATAGAGGATTCCTTAATCAGTACACCCCTCGGCGTTCACGGTATCTTTTTTAATGTGGGCGGAAATGCTGCTACCGCAAAGCAATTCTTTGTAAGTGATTCAACAAAACACTTTCTTCGTGGCGCGCTTTATTTCGATACTGCCCCGAATTCAGATTCCCTAAGTATTGTTAATACCTTTCTTCAGGAGGACATGTACCGCCTCATCAATACGCTCAGGTGGAAAAACTGATATGGAATCCTTTCTGATATACTAACTTAGCCTGATATTCAAACCGAACATTTGATAGCAATAAATAATATATTGGTAAGTGATGAAGTGGTATCAGAGCAGTTTGTCTGTGACCTGAATAAATGCAAAGGTGGTTGCTGTGAAGACGGCGATTCAGGAGCTCCGCTGGCAAACGAAGAACTCGAAAATCTGCGTGATTTTATAGAAGAGATAAAACCTTATCTAACCGAAGAGGGATTAAAAGTGCTTGAGAAAGAGGGACTTTACAAATATGACCAGGAGTTTGGATGGGTAACGCCTACGATCTCTGGCAAGATGTGCGCGTACGGTTTCAGGGATCAGTCGGGAATTATTAAATGCGGTATCGAACAGGCTTACCTGGATAAAAAAATTTCCTGGAAAAAGCCTATCAGCTGTCATTTATTTCCGGTAAAAATAACCCGCAGCAAAAGACGGGATCAGGAATATGTAAATTATGAACCCCGCGAAGATCTTTGCAAAGCAGCCTGTAAACTGGGTAAACAGTTAAAGGTTCCTGTTTATATATTTTTAAAAGAAGCCCTGATCAGAAAATACGGCCCCGATTTTTATTCTATGCTCGAAGCAACCGCGCTCCATATAAAAAAAGATAAAGTCTAGGCCGTCTATGAAATTTATAAACGTAGTTGTTTTCTTCCTGGTTATTTTTCTTTCCAGTCAGTCATCCTTCTCTCAGGATTCTGCCGCGCAAATCCAGCCCGCATTGGTGACGCAAATGCTGGATACAACCATCGTTTTAGACGTATCATTTAAGATCAGAAATGTTTATGCTAGAAAAGACCGGTATGATGCCATCAGAGATTCCATCAAGGCAGCATTAATCTGGAGTTCTAAAATGCATGATACGGTTATTGTTTTAGATCAGTCTTTTATCGTGGAAAATATATACGCAGATAAAGATTCATTGGAGGCAATTGTGGACCCGCTGACTACTAAGAGAATCGCGATGCGAGATTCCCTGAATGCCATAGGGCTTGCTTTGATGCACGCTGCCGACATGCAGGACACAACGATTGGTTTAGATCCGTCATATATTCTCAGGGATGTATATGCGAAAAAAGATTCTTTGAGGGCAATAAGAGATTCCATCAGGGCTTTACTGGTTCACGCATCTCAAATGCAGGATACAGTTATAGAAATTGATCCGGCCTTTACGGTGCGGGAAATTTACGCCAAAAAAGACAGGTTGGATGCCATCGACGATTCCAACAGGGCGTCACTGGCCCAGGCTGCTCAAATGCAGGATACAGTCATAGAACTCGAATCTTCATTTGCTGTCAGAAATTTATATGTTGCAAAGGACCGAACGGATGCGATCCGCGACTCCATTGCGCGGCCAACGATTATGCAGGATACACTTATTGTATTGGATCCGGATTTTATTGTCCGTGACTTGTATCCTGTAAAAGATTCATTAGATGTAATCAGGGATTCAATAGACCTCGTCAAGTATACATTGCAGGCCAGGGCGGATTCTGTTTACGTTGATTCCGTTCACCGTCATTGGGCAGGTTGGAAAAAATATGAGGTTCAACCCAGCCTGTCATACACCCTGAATTCCCAAAAAGTATTGAAAGCTAAAAGCAAGGCTGCCCTGCAATATAACATCGCAGATTTTTATTTATACCTGAATGGAGAACTTGTCAGGTCGGCGAAATCGGCGATGGGTTTTTTTGCTGCGGGATGCCTTGCTTTTGTATCTGATGATACCTTGTTGCTGAACAGTGGTCTTGGATTTAAAGTAGGCGTGGGAGTAGGTATAAAAATATTCCAGGGAAAATTTATAAGTATCCTGCATGCAAATACGGGCAATGAAGAAGTATATAAATTTTCGGAAGATGATGATCTGTATAAAAAGAGCCTTGTCGTTGAGCCGGTTACCCAATCATTGAAATTACGGAGCGATCCGGCCTACGGAGGAGATATCATCACCGGCGAATATCAGGCTACCTACAAAAAATTTTATCAGAAAAGGGATGATGGGGATAATGATGAAAGAAGATATAATGTGAAGATCATTTTCAGATGTCGCGTCAGCGGGGGTATTAATAACCGCCTCAGATAATTTATTACCTTCACTCTATGACAAAAAGGGATCAGGCCTCAACTTTTTTAGATAAGAGCGGCAACAAGGCAACAGATCTGGACCACCGCCGTAAAATCAATTTCAATATTGGGAAATATAATGCGGTTGTTCCCCAGGGAAAACAGCAGTTCGACAACATTCACCTCGCCAGGGAAAGAGCTAAAAATATTAAGTGGAGATCCCTGGAATTGCTTGATCAGCAGCTGGAGCGTTTTGAACAGGCATTCACCCAACGCGGCGGAAAATTGATTTGGGCAGAGGATTCTGCGGGGGCCCTCAGTGAAATTCTGGCAATATGTAAGTCGAAACAATGCAAGGCTGTTGTGAAAAGCAAGAGTATGGTCACCGAGGAAATTCATTTGAATAAATTCCTGGAAGAAAACGGTATCGAAAGCCTTGAAACAGATCTGGGGGAATACATACAACAACTCGACAATGAACCACCATACCATATTGTGACACCAGCCATGCATAAAAGCAAGGAAGACATCGCAAAACTTTTTCATGATAAACTAAAGACGGCACCCGGACTTTCACCTACTGAACTTACATTGATTGCCCGGCAGAACATGCGTGCAAAATATCCCGAGGCGGACATTGGGATTACCGGAGCGAATTTCATCATTGCCGAAACGGGCAGTA
>Ga0209849_1000077_pt1 | contig 13096 bp, 9 predicted proteins | sample OrgsoiDNA2013048_FD_185798 | JGI IMG/M metagenome (GOLD analysis project Ga0209849, IMG submission 185798) | Permafrost soil microbial communities from the Arctic, to analyse light accelerated degradation of dissolved organic matter (DOM) -... | ecosystem: Environmental > Terrestrial > Soil >... | reverse complement strand
CACGCGGCCCACGCGCTGCTCAAGGCGCATCGGGTTCCACGGCAGGTCGAAATTCACCACCGTATCGGCGAACTGGAGATTGCGCCCCTCGCCGCCCGCGCCTGTCGAAAGCAGCACGCGCGTCTGGTCGCGGAAGCGCGCGATGGCGGCATCCTTCTCCGCGCGCGAAAGGTCGCCGCTGAAGAGCGTATATGAAATGCCGTGCTGCTCGCAGACCTGGCTCAGGTGCTCCAGCGTGGGAATGAATTCCGTGAACACCACCGCCTTGCCCGCATGCGCCGGCAGCATGCGCCCCAACTGAGTTCCTTTGCCGCTCTCCTCAATCTTGCACACCAGGTCGAAGATCGCCTCCAGGTCGCGCCGGTCGTCCGCCTTCACCCAGGTATCCTCGTGCAAGGCGTGCGCCACCGAACGGGCCAGCGCCGCCGGACTGCTGCCGGCCTGCCGCAGCATCAGGTCGAGCGCCCGCGGCGCCGTCCGCTTTCCTTCCGCCGTCCGGTATCGCCCGGCGACGAATCGCGACACCATGTCGTACACTTCAGCCTCGGCTTTCGATGGCGTAACCGGCACGCTGGCGGCGATGCGGCGCGGCAGTTTCACATCCGCCGCGGCGCGCGTGTTGCGGATCATCACGTCGCTCAGCAGGGCCCGGAGATGTTCCGGGTTCTTCGGCAGTTTCGGCTTGCCCGGGGTCACGTAGGTCTTGCGGAACTCGGCTTCGGTGGCCAGCAGGCCGGGCTTGAGCAGCGTGATCAGGTTGTACAATTCCAGCAGGTTGTTCTCCACCGGCGTGGCGGTCAGCATCAGGATAAACTTCTTCTGCAGCCGGTCCACCAATTGCCAGTTGGCGCTGATACGGCTCTTCAGGCAATGGGCTTCATCCACAATCACCATGTCCCAGGGCACGGCGGCAATCGCGGCCGCGTGGGCATCCATCCGGGCCATGGCAATAGAGGCGACCACTAGCGCCGACGTCTTCCAGAACTGCGCCGGGTCGCGCCGGAACTCAGCCGTATCGGGCGAGACCGGGACCAGGCCAAACTTTTCGGTCAGCTCGCCTTTCCATTGCGACACCAGCGAGGGAGGCGTGAGCACCAGCGCCTTGCGCGCCAGGCCGCGTATCCAATACTCCTTCAGCACCAGGCAGGCTTCGATGGTCTTGCCCAACCCCACCTCATCGGCCAGCAGCGCCCGTCCCTTAAAATGCCGCAGTACCTTGCGCACGGTCTCCTGCTGGTACACATAGGCGTCCACGCCCTGAAGCGAGGGCAGGCAAAGCAAGTCTTCGAAATTCTGCGCCATTTGCAGTTCCACCCAGTGGAGGCGCAGAAAATAATCCGCCACGGTTCCCGCATTCGCAAAGCCCGGCGTGGCGGCCGGAAGGAACTGGACTCTCACGGGGGGCAACTCTGGAGCTGCCGGTGGGACAGGCCTCCCGGACTGTCGAGGCACTTCTGCACTGGGCTTGGGCGGAGCGGGAGCCGGTTTGTCGCGCGCGATTTTACCCTCGCTCAGCACGCATAGAGCCTCCGCGGATGCGCGCAGTTCCACCCAGCGCCGCTCGCGCTTCCCCTTGACCGCGGCCAGAAACTCCCGCAGGGTATCGGCCGCCTCTTGGGGCTGCTCCAGCCGGTGATAGATCGCGCCGATGTTGTAGAGCACGCCGGGAGCGCCATCGAGTTTCCGCAGCCTCTGCAGATACCCGAGCGCTTCGGCATAGTGCCCGGCGGCGTTATGGATCAGGGCCAGCAGATCGAGCGCCCGCGCGTGATTCGGATCGAGGATCAGCACTTTCCGCAGCAATCGGCCGGCGTCGGGCGCATCGCCGTCCTGGTGCGCCGACCGCGCCTCTTCAAACAGAAGCTCCGCATCTTCCCGGTTGGCTTCGCGTTGCTCTTCGGCCCGGCGCTGCTTGAGTATCTGCTTGCGGCGATCCTGGGCGCTCTGCTTCGCCATCAGTCCTCTACTATACGGCGATTTGACATTCCTCCCGCACCCAAGTTAAGCTGGCGAAGAAAAGGAGAACATGCGTGTTCGCGTGTCTCTATGTCAACGGCAACCTGGGCAACGGCAATCTGACCGCGCTGGCATCTGAGTTTTCGCCCGTGGTGGAGCGGACCGCGGCCGATACCGTGACCTTCGATATTTCCGGTCTCGATCGCCTGTTCGGGTTTCCGCAGGACATCGCCGCCGCCATCGTTCGCCGCGCTGCGGAGCTTCAGATGAATGTCCATATCGCCGTGGCCGCAAACCCCGATGCCGCCATCTGCGCCGCGCGCGGATTTCCGGGCGTCAGCATCGTTCCATACGGCGATGAAGCCAAATTTCTGGGCACGCTGCCGCTCGCGCTGTTGTCCCCCTCGCCGGAATTGCACCAGACCCTGGACCGCTGGGGCATCCGCCGGTTTCGGGATATGGCCGCCCTGCCGCCGTTGGGCATTGCCGAGCGGCTCGGCCCCGAAGGTTTGCGGCTGCGTCAATTGGCGCGCGGCGAAATCGAACGCAAGCTGGCGCCGGTCGAAGATCTGCCGCGCTTCGAGGATGCGCTTGACCTGGAATATCCGGTGGAGCTCATCGAGCCGCTGGCATTTTTGCTGGCGCGGTTGATCCAAGGGTTGGCCGCGCGCTTAGCCAGCCGCGGGCTGGCCACCGACGAGCTCCGGCTGCGGCTGAAACTCGAAAACCGCGCCACCGACGAGCGAACATTACGCCTTCCCGCACCCTCGCTCGATACCGTGGCGTTTCTGAAGCTGCTGCAACTGGACCTGGAGGCGCACCCGCCTCAAGCACCCGTGGTTCATATCCGGATAGGCGTGAACCCGGTCAAACCGCGGGCGGCACAGAGTGGGTTGTTTACGCCGGGGGCGCCGGAACCGGTAAAGCTGAGTCTGACATTGGCGCGGATCAAGGCCCTCGTCGGCGAGGGTCGCGTGGGGTCGCCGGAGCTGCTCGATACGCATCGCCCCGAGCCGTTCCGTATGGCCGATTTCGGAACGGGCAAGCAGATCCAGGCCAGTCAACGCTCTACCCGGCTTGCGCTCCGCATGTTTCGCCCGCCGCGGACGGCGCAGGTATCGCTCGCCGCGGGCCATCCCGGTTTCGTCGCGGCCCAAAGTATTCGCGGCAAAGTGCTGGACTATGCCGGGCCATGGCGCATGTCGGGCGACTGGTGGACTCCCGATTCCTGGTCGCGCGATGAATGGGACATTGCGCTCTCTGACGGCGCGCTCTATCGCATCTATCGCGAGCCGCGCGGCTGGTTTGTGGAGGGCAGTTATGACTAAAATTACATCTGGCTGAACCAACATGCAAGGGCTGGTCTTGATCGCCGCCGCACTGCTATGTCTTTGCATCGTGCTGCCGGTCGTGGCGTTCGTTCGCACCAACAGATCCGGAATATCGAGATGCGCCTTGCCGGTGTGGAAGCCGCGCTGCTCAGATTGATGCGGCAGTCTCCGGCAGTGGAGCCCCCGCCCGCGGTGGAGGTTCCGCCAGCCGCGGCCGCCTCTCCAGACATGACCATGCGGTACCTCGATGTCGCTCTCACCGATCTTCAGCGCGAGTTTCACCTTGCCCACTCGCAGCCGCGCCATCTGGCGCCGCAGCCCAGAGCCCATATCGTTTCGCCACGTTCTGGCTTAGGCGGTGTCATTGACTCCCTACTCGCTACCCAGCATCTACTTGAAATGTTCCGACGCACCCTACCTCCCGGGGCGCCGCGCCGCTGCCTCGACCGCCTCTCCAATCGCCTCACCAAGTTTCTATCGGAAACCAAGAAACTCAACGCCCCCGAAAAATAGGCAGAGATTGGCCGGATAAGCGCTTAATCCATCCACAATGCGGGTCAGGGGGCGAGTAACCGCGCGTGCTTCCGTCACGGGTCCGGCACGGTACGTTTCTTCAGCCCTTCCTTGACTTTGATTTCGCGCCTTAGTTCGGTCCTAACCTGGCGAGCGCCTTCTTGTCGATGCGGGCCACAACATGCACCAGCGGATCGACCACCTCCGCGACGTCGTAGTGAATCGCCGTGCCCAGCACCAGGGCGATTTCGTTGGGCGTCAACTTGTAATCGGCCGCCAGCCATTGAGAAAGATTCGTAGTGGCTTGCTGCAGAGCTTCCGGAAGGGAGTTGGCGATTCCCGAGGCCATGCGATAGTCGGCGTTTTCCGCGCGTGGCATGCTGGGGGCGTGCCCTTTGATCAAGTCCACGGAAAAGGTAAATTCCATAGACGTCTCGAGCGCATCGCCGGTTAACTCGCCCGCGCCCTGGGCAGCGTGCCCGTCGCCGAGGAACAGCAGCGCGCCGGGGTGATTCACGCCAAAATAGAGCGTGATGCCCTCGCCGAACTCGCGATAATCCATGTTGCCGCCCCACGGCCCCAAATATCCAGAGCGGAAGGATTGCTCCTGCGGCGGCGCGACGCCGATGCATCCGAGCATGGGCTTCAGCGGCACGATATAGTCCTTCATGTGCTCGGAGGGCTTGGCGGGACGCGCCACGCCGTGCTCGCGATCGAGCGTCCACTCGCCGGAAAAACGCTCTTCCATTTTCAGATTGCGGAGATAGCCTGGCGCCAGCGCGCTTCCGACAATCCCCGTTCCGCTGTCCGCCGTGTTGCGGTTCAGACGAACGCGCTTGAGATGCACCGCCACCGTATCGCCCGGCCATGCACCTTCCACATAGAACGGTCCCGTCAAGGGATTGCCGCCCCGTGCGCGGCGGACGCCGTTTTCATCGACGCCGCCGGCGTCCACGCTCTTCGTCTCGACCGTATCACCCGGAAATATGCGCAGCGCAGGCGTGATATTCCATGCGAAATAATTGTGGAAGACAGTCGGTTCGAACTTCAGCGTGCGTGGACCGCCGGCCGGCGGCGTGGGCGGACGCGCTCCGGTAAACGTGAACGCGCCTTCGAGGTCGGAGCCTTCCCCCTTGATCTCGACATCGCTCACGATGATTTTGACTTTACCGGCCTTCGCGTTGCTGTTTTCGGTTACGGAGCCTTCGCATACGTTCCCGATCAACGTACATTCGAAGCTCTCGTTCTCCCACGCAACTTTGAGGGTTGAGCCCTCCTCCGTGACGGTCACGCGGATGTATTGCGTACCCATTTGATCCCAGACGACCTGCCAGTCTCCGGCGAACGGGGCGAGTTGCGCAGCGGAAGCGAGAAGCAAGAAAATCAGTGTGGTGAGCATGGCTTCAATGATCGCACGCGTTGTGGTTAAGGGCATCCCGAGTGTGTTCTGACGTAGGGAGCGTCATACTGGTTAGTCGAATTTTGTTGATTCTGCGTTGGTGGGGCAGGCGGTTTCGCCTGCCGGTGAGCCTCTACCAGGCTTTTTTCCGCATCCGCCTAGAGCCGCCGATAAGCGTCGGCCAGGTTTCGGTGCGACCTCCGCGTGGTATCCTACTGTAGTAGGATACTTTGCATGCCGCGCGGTAACCCATCACCGAAGCTTGCCATCACTATAGATCCTGACATTCACGAAAACGTCCTTGCGGCGGCCGCCCGCGACGGGATGAGCGTCTCTGCCTGGATCACCGCTGCGGCGCGCCAGGCACTGCAGCGGCGGGCTGGTTTGGCGGCGGTAGCGCTGTGGGAAAAGCAGCACGGACGTTTCACGACAGACGAGATGGATGAAGCTCGCCGCAGCGTGCTCGCTCAGGTCCGAACATCGCGCACGGTCCGGCGTTCGGCATGAGCACCGTCGTCTATGACGCCGCTGTTCTCGTGGCCGCCGACAGAAACGAGCGGCGAGCATGGGCTGAACATAAGGCCCGCTTGGAACTTGGCGTTGTTCCATTGGTTCCCGCGCCGGTGGTCGCGCAGGTCAGCCGGTCCCCACAACAAGCCCAACTCCGGCGCTTCTTGACTGGGTGCGTGGTCGTTCCTCTTGGCGAGTCCGAGGCACACGAAGCCGGCCGACTGTTAGGCATAACCAAAACTTCGGATGTCGTTGACGCCGTTGTGGTGACGACAGCCCTTCGGCAAAAAGCTACGATTCTCACAGGCGACCCAGGCGACATGAAACGGCTCGTCAGGGCTTCCGGCCGCGAAGTCGCTGTCGTCGCAATCTGAGGTAAGCGTAGACGATCCGTCCAGAACGCGTCGTCAGCGAATGCGAGCCCTTTGGAATTCTCACTAAAGAACAGCCGACCGGGGGGTCGGACTGCGGACCAGGGGTCCGCCCCACTTTTTATGTCGCTCGCCCGGTGGCCGCAGCCGTAACATCGCTGCGGAGCAAAGGCTTTTTCGTGTACTGCGCCGGCACGGACACGATGTGATCCAGCCACCGTTGCCAACCATCGGGCATGGTGTCGGCCAGCTCAATGTCCATGCTGGTCTAAGTTCACTTGGCTCTCTCTTCTCAAACGCGCACCATGCGCCAGTATGAGCGACAAAGAAGATGTGACGCAAGCGATCGCACGGCCGTCAGTTGGACCGCGTCCAGACCAGGATCAATCGCTCGCGCAAGGTCTTGCCAAGCACCGTGGGTGTCACCTGTAACGGCGCTAGCGGACCCGTGCCTGGCGGCAATGGCAACTGCACCTGGGCCACGCCCGAGATCGATCCCGGAACGGTCCTGGTGGTAGAGACAATGGGGGCGAGGTTTCCGTCAAGAGCGTCCACGCCTGGAGTGAGCGTCACGGGCGGCGCCTGCGTGATCGCGCCTGTCGCCAGAGCCGGTGTCACCGGCCCCAAACCATTCAGAAAAACGGTTACCGCCGAGCCAGAAATCGCCGGGTTGGTGCAATCGTTCAACGTGCCATCCGCGTTGAGGGCAACCGCGGCCGTGCCTATCGCCACTATGCCGCCACACACGGTATACCCGGGAAATGGGCTTCCCGATGCGGCGGGCGAGAGAAAAACGGCGGGGTCGCGGCCGACCACTCCGAGCGTGCGGGTCTCCGACACGGAAAGTGGGATCTGCTGGTCGATCACCTGCATCTGCACGGTGGTCTGGCCCGCGATCTCAAAAGGGACTTGCACGTTGACCTGTTGGGCGGCGGAATAAAGAATCGGCGCCGGGATGCCGTCGAAAAACACGCCGAAGGTAGCCGATGACGCCGCCACGCCGCTGGGTGGGATGAAAGGCGTCGCGGGCGCTAGGTCCGTGCCGAAGAGCGAAACCAGTTGACCGGGCGCCACGGCGCGAAGTTGCGTGTAGTCCGCCGGATCGACCACGCACGTCAAGCGGGAGCCGGATGAGAAATCGATAGAAGCCACAGTGCCGTTCGTGCCCGCGGTTAGCGCCGTTCCATCGGGACGAAGCGCCAGCGGCCAGGAGACCGGAAACTCGGGATAGCCGGTGAAAATGGGGCAGGAAAAGTACAGGCAGTCGGGCGCGCCCGCCACCAGTTGCGTTGGCCCGGCCGTTGCGCCGTCGCCCGCCAGGCTGGCGACGAACCCAAGCTTCTGGCGCGCCGAAGGGCGGCAGGCATCCGGAGTCCCCGCGAGCGCCGGCAGATCGGCTGAACCAGCGCGGCCCGATACAAAAATATCACCCGTTGGAGCAACGGCCATGCCCGTAATCTGGTCGGCGTAAGAACCGCCGAAGTAGGTCGACCAGATTAGAGCAGTACCGGTAGCGTTGACTTTGGTGACGTATCCCGTGGACGGAGGCGGGTCCGAAAACGTGCTCCCGGGAGCGACCGGAAATGGAGGAGCGGCGGCAGCGTAGGCAGTCTGGAACGCTCCCGGTGTAACCGGATAGTCGTCCGAGTTAGTGGTCCCGGCAACGATCACGTTCCCCGTGCTATCCACGGCCATTCCCCGGACGATGGCGCCGTAGGTGCCGGTGACATACGTGGCCCAGAGCACCGTGCCCGTTGCATTGAGCTTGGCGACGTACTGGTAAAGACAGGAGGTCTCACCCCCGAAGCCGCCCGGGCCCGAACCTAAGGTCTGGCAGAAACGCGCGCCGTGCGTGGACTGAAACCCGCCGGCCGGGAGCGGTGGAAGAGTAAGCACCTGGCCCGGGTTGAGCGTTACGTTCGCCTGCGCGCCGCCTGCCAGGTAGATGTTGCCCTGGCTGTCCAGCGCGATCAAGCCGCCGCCCGATCCATAGATCGACAACAACACTTTGCTCAGCGCCGCATCCAGCTTCAGAACGAAGCCTTGAGGTAATGCGTTGCTGGTAAAGGCGAACACTGGGCCGCCGATGCCCGTGAGGAAGACTTCACCGGCGCTGTCGATGGCAATTCCCGTGATTCGCATGAATGCGGGCCCATTGACGAATGTAGAATATACAATGGCGCCGGCCGGATTCACCTTCACCAGAAAACCCTGATTTTGACCTCCCCCGATGTAGGTGGGCTGTAACGCGCCGGCGGTCACTGGAAAATCGCGTGAGTTGGTGGAACCAGTGACGTAGGCCGAACCATCGGAGCCCAGGATCAGCGCGGTGGCTGCATCCTCGACTGAACCGGCCATGACGGTAAAGTAAATCAGCTTCGATCCGTCGGCCGAGAGCTTCGCCACAAAGGCGTCCGTTGTCTCGGGGAGGCCGGCAGGCTCAAAAAATCCGGCGACGTAGATGTTGCCCGCGGCGTCGAGTTGCATGGCGTTGGAAACGGCTCCATTCGGCAACGAGGGGAGCAATTGGACATTGCCTCCGAACATCGGAAGGGCAGCCAGGGAGACGAAAAGTATGAGTGCGCGAGACATGCCTTCAGGCTATCACGAGGGTTAGCGCCTTACCGCCGATGCTATAACACGTCCGCGAAGCCGCGCTTCATGTAGCGGAAAAAGAGCCCTCCCACCACGAAGGCGGCGGCGCCGTAAGCGGCCGCGATCACGAGATCGCGCAAATCGGGCATCCCCGAAGTGAGCAGAACGGTCCGGTAGGCGCGAACCAGATAATACAGAGGATTGGCGACCAGCACCCAGTGAGCCCACGCCGGGTACCGGTCCTCCGGGATGAAGATGGGCGTCAGGTAGAGCCAGGACGTGAGCACCACGCTGACCACCTGCGCGGTATCCCGGAGAAAGACGTGGAGGCTGGCGGCAATCCATCCCAACCCGACCGCAAACAGCCCGGTGACGAACATGTAGACGGGCAGGAAGACCAGAAAGACGCTGATCCGGTTTTGCCAGACCCCGACGGCCACAACCATCATGCCGAGCGCCAGGAGGTGCCCCACCAGAGTAGAGAGAAAGACGGAGACCGGGACAATCTCCGATGGGAAAACGGTTTTGGTAATCAGGTTGGCCGAATCGAGCAGGCTGGAGGCGGAACGCTGCAGCGTCTCCTGGAACAGCAGCCACGGCAGCATGCCGGCAAAAATGAAGAGCGCGTAGCTGTCGAAGCCTTCGGGCGCCCGCATATGCAGGCAGACCTGGAACACAAAGGTCCAACTGAGCAGCAGCACCAGGGGATGAATCAATCCCCAGATCCAACCCACGGCGGAGCCCACGAAGCGCTGTTCGAAATCGCGGCGCACCAATTGGAAGAGCAGGCTGCGCCGCTCAACCAAATTCCGCAGAAAAAGGGTTCCAGGGACTCGCTTGGGCACTTTAGGTTTGAATAATACCAACTATATCAATCACTTGCAATGGCTTGTAATCCAAAGTTAACGGTTGACACGCACGGTATTAGCTGGTAGATTAAACTTCGCCAATGGTTGATAGCCCCAACTGATAGCCCCAACCGGGCCTCGGGGAGATAGTTAACCCCAAATCCAAAAGGGTCCGGCCGGAGAGACTATGAAGCAAGAATATTTCGTGGTAGTGCTAGCGCATTCCCTGCGCGGCAGGCTGCGCCGCGTCCACATCCCGCATCAGGCAGTCTACGTGGTTCTGGCATTGGCCCTATTCGGTTGTTTCTCGGTTTTCGGATTCGTCGCCAGCTACGCCCGCATGGCCTGGAAAGTGGCCAACTACAACGCGCTGAAACAGGAGGCCGACGGGCTGCGCACGCGTTACCAGAATTTGCAGAAAGCGGTCAGCGAAACCAAAGTCCAGATGGCCAGCCTGCAGTTTTACGCGAAGGAAGTTTCGGTTGCGTACGGCATCAAGCAGAAGCTGGAAAGCCCGTCGGACATCTCGGCCGAAGGCAAACTGGTGCCCTCATTCGCGGAAAGCATGGAAGACTACAGCTACCTGCGCAGCGTGGATAAACTGGCTCTGCCGGGCCGTGCGTCGCGGCGGTTCATGGCAGTGAAAGCGCAGCCGAGCCTTTGGCCGGTGGATGGGCGGCTGATGAGCGGCTTTGCGCAGCGCACAGACCCGTTCTCGGGTGAAGGCGCATTTCACACGGGAGTGGATATCAGCGCGGCGACCGGCACTCCGGTGCGGAGCACGGCGGACGGCATCGTGATCCAGGCCGAACCGGTGGCGGGCGGGTACGGGCGGCTGGTGAGGATCGATCACGGCGGCGACGTCCAGACTTATTACGCGCACCTTTCCCACATTAGCGTCCGCGAAGGGCAGGAAGTGCGGCGCGGCGATATCGTGGGCATGGTAGGCAGCACGGGACGCGTGACGGCGCCGCACCTGCATTACGAAGTGCGATTGGGTGGCGCGCCAGTCAACCCGTACCGCTATCTGGCCAACGTGGGCGCTTTCCAGCAGCCAGCCAGGGATTTCCCGTTCTAGGGCTGCGGGCACCGGCAGGCCAGGAGGCCTACCCTACAATATGCGGATATTGATTCTGGCGGCGGCACTGGCCGCGTACGGTTGCGGTCCCGCCTCCGAAGCCGGCGCCATCCCCGAGTACACCTATGAGGTGGTTCACACCTACCACCACGACCCGGACGCTTACACCCAAGGCCTTTTCTACCTGGACGGAGTGCTGTACGAAGGCACGGGACTGAACAACGAATCGTCCATCCGCAAGGTCAAGCTGGAATCGGGCGAGGTGCTGCAGAAGCGCGATGTGCCGGAAGAGTATTTCGGGGAAGGCATTGTCAACTGGAAGGACAGGCTGCTCGAAATCACCTGGAAAGGGCAAGTCGGCTTCATCTACGATTTGGCGGGTTTCACGCCCAAAGGCCAATTCGAGTATTCCGGCGAAGGCTGGGGCCTGACGCAAGACGGCAAGCGCATCATCATGAGCGACGGCTCCGCGCAGATCCGTTTTTGGGATCCGGAGACCCTGAAGGAAACCGGCCGGATCACCGTAACGGCGGACGGCCAGCCGGTTCCCGAACTCAACGAACTGGAATGGGTCAAAGGCGAAATCTACGCCAATGTTTATCAGACCGACCGCATCGCACGCATCGACCCGGCAAGCGGCAAGGTAACCGGCTGGATCGACCTGAAGGGCCTGCTGAGTCCCCAGGACTATATTCCGGAGCGGACCGACGTGTTGAACGGGATCGCCTACGACGCCAAAGGCGACCGGCTCTTCGTGACCGGCAAACGCTGGCCCAAATTATTTGAGATCCGCCTTAAGAAGAAGACACGGATCGACTAGGGCAAGATCGACACAACACCGGCAAATTATTTGAGATCCGCCTTAAGAAGAAGACACAGTAGGAGCCTGAACTATTGGGGATGCGTCCACGTGAGCGTCCAGCATCTTCTGAACTTCGGATTTGCCGATCGCCCCAACGCGCTGCTCCACGACGTTTCCGCCCTTGAAGAGCAGCAGAGTCGGAATTCCGCGCACGTTGTAGCGCATGGCCGTACCGCCATTGCAATCCACGTCCATCTTGCCCACTTTCACTTTGCCGGCATATTCGCTGGCCACCACATCGATGGTCGGCCCCATCTGCCTGCAGGGGCCGCACCATTCGGCCCAAAAATCGACCAGAACCGGAACCTCCGACCGAAGGACGTCCTGGTCGAAGCTTGCGTCGGAAAAGGTTAGCGTATTCTGACCTGCCATTTGATCTCCTGTACTGCTTATTAGAATCCCGTTTGGGCCAAAAGATTCAGACGCCGCCCAGAAGCCGCCGGTAGAGAGCGGAATATTCCGCCGCCGACGTTTTCCAGGAGAAATCCTTCGCCATGCCCCGGCGCATCGTCTGCCGCCAGCCTTCCGTGCCGTATGCCTGGGTGGCGGCAAGAACCGCGTCCAGAAGCGCCTGACTGGAGATTTCGGCAAACTTGAATCCAGTGCCTTCCTCAATGGTATCATCCAGACCGCCGGTGGCGCGAACCACCGGGACAGCGCCATACCGCAGGCTGTACATCTGGTTCAGCCCGCAAGGTTCGTAACGGCTGGGCATGAGGAAGATATCGGCGCCGGCTTCAATGCGGTGCGCCAAGCCATCGTCATAACCGATCCGCACGGCGATCCGGCCGGGGTGCTCCGCCGCCAGGCGAAGGAACAAGGCCTCATACTCCGGATCTCCGCTTCCGAGAACCACAAGATATAGGTCTTCGGCGGCCATGTGGGCGGCCGCTTCCGCCAGGATGTCAGTCCCCTTTTGCGGCGTCAAGCGGGAGACAACGCCCAGGAGCGGCCTTTCCATGGCCGCGGCAGGCAGGCCGAATTCCTGAAGCAGATGCTCCTTGCAGACGCGCTTCCCGCTAAGGTCGCCGGCCTGGTAGCGCGCCGGAATCAGCGTATCCGTTTCCGGGTTCCACTCGCCGTAATCCACGCCGTTGAGAATGCCGGATAGCACATCGGCCCGGGCCCGCAATGCGCCATCCAGGCCGAACCCGTACTCGGGCGTCTGAATTTCACGGGCATAAGTGGGGCTCACGGTATTGAGGGCGTCGGCAAACGCGATGCCGCCCTTGATGTAACTGACGCGGCCGAAGAACTCCATCCCGTCGGGCCGGTAGACGCCCGGGTCGAGGGCAACTTCGGCGAGGGCGGTCTTGGGGAACAGTCCCTGGAAACCCAGGTTGTGGATGGTGAACAGGGTCTTCGAGCCGAGGAAGGTGGGGTCGGTGGCGAAGGTGGTCCGCAAGTAGGCGGGCACCAGGCCGGACTGCCAGTCGTGGCAATGAAAAATGTCGGTTTGGAAAAGCGCGCGCGCCACCGTCAGAGCCGCGCGGGCAAATACCGCGAAGCGGATGTGGTTGTCGGGATAGTCCACGCCGGATTCGCCGTAGAACCCCTTGCGCTCGAACAGCGGCGGGCAATCCACCAGGTACAAAGGATACTCGGCGGCCGCCCGATAGATGGACGCATCGTA
>Ga0209849_1000074_pt1 | contig 13272 bp, 9 predicted proteins | sample OrgsoiDNA2013048_FD_185798 | JGI IMG/M metagenome (GOLD analysis project Ga0209849, IMG submission 185798) | Permafrost soil microbial communities from the Arctic, to analyse light accelerated degradation of dissolved organic matter (DOM) -... | ecosystem: Environmental > Terrestrial > Soil >... | reverse complement strand
TCACCGTGCCACGAATGGTCGGGCGCTGCCCGAGGTGGTGGCCCGGGCCCTCGATGGGCTGGTGGTCGGCCCACCCCGCTGCCGTCCCCACCCCCCTTCATCGGTGGCCGTCCAGCTGCGGGACAAGGACCTGGGGGGTCGGGCACTGTTCGATCTGGGGGTCGAGCTGCGGGCCCTGACGTCAGCCCGGGGGGTGCGCCTGTTCGTCAATGATCGCGTGGACATCGCACTGGCGGTCGGTGCCGACGGGGTGCACCTGGGAGATGGGGCGCTGGCAGTGGACGACGTGAACGCGCTGGCGCCGGAGATTGAGATCGCCCTGTCCACCCATGCCAGTGCCCAGGTGGCCCTGGCGGCGGCCGATCCGAGGGTGTCGTTCGTGGTGTTCGGTCCGGTGTTTGATACGCCCTCCAAGCGGGCGTTTGGGCCTGCGCAGGGGCTGTCCGCCCTCGAGGCCGCCTGCCGCCTTCCGATCCCAGTCCTGGCACTGGGAGGGGTGGAACCCAATGCGGTTCCCGCCTGCATGGCAGCGGGGGCCGCGGGGGTCGCCTGCGTGCGAGGAATTCTGGCGGACGACGATCCCGCGAAGGCGCTGCGGGCTTTTTTCGGAGCGATTGAAAGCACTTGACAGGTTTTTCAACCCTTGTACTTTTCCCACCGGGTTCCGCGGCATGGGCGGCGGAATAGGAAACTCAATACGTTCGAGGAGGGAAGTAAATGGCAACCGGTAAGGTTAAATGGTTCAACGATGCAAAGGGATATGGATTCATTGCACGTGATGATGGTCCGGATGTGTTCGTGCACCATTCGGCGATCGTCGCGGAAGGTTTTCGCTCACTGACCGAAGGACAGGAAGTGGCCTTCGACATCGTGGAAGGACCAAAGGGACTTCAGGCCGCCAACGTGAACAAGGGCTGACACCCGCCCCGGTTGATCCGGCGGCTGGCCCTTGGCTCGCGAGAACAGACGCCGGAAAAAAATAGAGGCGAATGCCAGAACGCCTGGCAGAACGCCCAAATTGATTGATGAAGACCGGGTGTCACACGACACCCGGTCTTTTTCGTTTGAATCGGGGGCACGTCGCTCGCGCTCGCTCGGGCTCGCTTCCGGGCCCGGTTGACACTTTCGAGAATGGGGGCAGCATCGGATGCTTTCATGTCCAGCGTCGATCTCGGGTCTGAACGCGAACCAGGAGCCGGTCCCCGGCGTGGTTTTCTGGCAACGCTGGCGGGGGCAGCTGGCGCGCTGATCGGCGTCATGGGCGCGCTTCCGGCCTTCATCTTTCTCGGCCATCCCCTGCACGCCAAGAAATCGAGTGGGCGCGACGAAGCGCTGCCGGTGGCGACACCTGACGATCTCCGCGTCGGAAAACCTCTGCGGGTGACCGTGTACGGCCCGCTTCGCGACGGGTGGACGCGCATCGACCATGCCAGGTTGGGGGCGGCCTGGTTGGTCCTCATGGCGGACGGGCGCGTGCGGGCCTTCTCCGCGGTTTGCCCCCACCTCGGATGTGGGGTCGACTGGAATGACAAGGCGGGAACCTTCGACTGTCCATGCCACAACTCGGGCTTTGCCGTGGATGGACGGTGCCTGCGAGGCCCCTCGCCGCGGGGCCTCGACGAGCTGGAGGTGCTGGCGTCCGACAAGGACATCCGGATCCGTTATCAGCGCTTCAAGGTGGCGAGCAAAGCGAAAGAGCCCATCGGATAATGGCGGATCATCGCGCCGTGACCGGCAAGGCCCGAGGCGTCGCGCGCCTCTCGATGTGGCTCGATCGACGAACCGGGTACTCGACCCTCGTCAAGCTGATCGTCGATGAGCCGATCCCCGGAGGAGCGCGCTGGTGGTACGTGTTTGGAGCCATCCTCACGTTCCTGCTCGGCTCGCAATTCCTGACCGGCGTGTTGCTCTCCACCGCCTACGCGCCCTCCGCCAGCACGGCCTGGGCCTCGACAGTGTTCATTCAAGACACCCTGCCCCTTGGATGGTTCATCCGGGGCCTGCACAGTTTCGGCTCGAGCGCGATGCTGGTGCTGGCTGGCATCCACCTCTTTCAGGTCCTGATCTTCGGGGCCTACAAGGCCCCGCGAGAGATCACCTGGCTGGCGGGGCTGGCCATGCTGGGTCTCCTGCTCGCCTTCGCGCTCACGGGATATGCCTTGCCTTGGGACGAAAAAGGATACTGGGCCAAGCAGGTCGAGACCGGCATCGTGGGGACCATCCCGCTGGTCGGGCCCCTCGCTCAAAGGCTTCTGCAGGGGGGAGCGTCGTACGGCAACTACACCGTCACGACCTTCTGCGCGATCCACACCGCCCTGTTGCCGTCATTGATTGTCGTCCTGCTGGTTCTCCACATTCTCCTCGTGCGCAAGCATGGCGTGACCCCTCGCTGGGGAATCGATGAAGCAGCCCTGGCACGCCGCACGGAAACGTACTGGCCCCACCAGGCCTCCAGGGACACGACGGCTTGCGGCTTGGTGTTCGTGGTCCTGGGCCTGATCGTCATCAAGACTCACGGCGCCGATCTGGAGGGCCCGGTCGATCCTTCCGGCAGCTTTCTGGCTCGGCCGGATTGGTATGCGCTGCCTCTGTACCAGCTTCGACGTTACTTCGAGGGATCGCTGGAGCTGATCGGCACCCTGGTCATACCGGGGATCGGTGCCCTGGTGCTGGCGGGGCTCCCCTGGCTCGACTCCGCGGAGGGACGGGATCCCCGACGGCGGAAGACTGTCATGGCGGGAGCCATGGCCGGTCTGCTGGGCCTTGGCGTGCTCAGTTACCTGCCCCTGCGGCACGACCGTGCCGATCCCTCGTTCAAGAAAGCCCGCGCCGAGGCCGGGGATCGCGCGCGCCGGGCGCGACAGCTGGCCCGGGACGGGGTCCCGCCCGAGGGGGGAATGGCCGTGTTTCGCAACGATCCCCGGTTTCATTCCCGGGAGCTGTGGAACGAGCACTGCGCCAACTGTCACTCCTTCACCGGGGAAGGGGGCAAGGAGGCGCCCGACCTCAAGGGTTACAACGGGCGCGCCTGGATCGAGGGATTCCTCCGCGATCCCCAGGGCCGCCTGTTCATGGGCACGGCAAACCTGGAAAAGGGAATGAAGCCAGTGCTGGGAACCAAAGAGGAGCTCCACGCGCTGACCGAGCTCGTGTATGCGCAGACCGGCGCAGCGGACGCCGACAGATCCCTGGTGATCGCGGCCGAATCACTGTTTTCCCAGAAGGATTGTGATTCGTGCCACGACCGGGACGGAACGGGACAGAACACGGGACCGAACCTGCGGGGCCGCGGCACCCTTCCCTACCTCGTGGACGTGATCACCGACGCAGGAGACGCTCGTCTTTTTGGCAAGAGGAACAAGATGCCCAGCTTCGCGAACAAGCTCTCGCCCGAGGAAATCGGTGAGCTGGCGCAGTTCGTCTTGCTGGAGTCGAGCAGCCCGTGACCAGGGTCGGGGCCTCACCCGAGGGGCAGATCGGCGAAGAAGGCCCGTAGCTGATCCTTGATGCGGGGGGCGTCGAAACCCCACAATCGCCCCATCTCGCTGGCAACCTCCGACAGGGACCGAGAGCCGTCGATCAAGGAAATCACGCTTCCTGCGAACATGGATTCTCTGCCGAGCGCGATCAGCGGCGGCGTCAGCGGAACCGACAGGGTGTCATCCAGGATCCAGGGCGGCGTGCGCCCCGGCGCATCTCCCATCAGGGGCTTCGACTCCGCGACCTTGCGGGCCGAGAAGGAGAACACGGTCTCGACCCGGCGGGAGCCGCTCACCGGGGAATCGAAGTAAGGGACGTCATCCCGGCCGCGCCTCACCAGCTCGAAGCCGCTTAGCTCGACCAGGTCCCAGATCTCTTCGATGGTGTAGCTGACGGAAAGGGACTGCTTGAAGCGCAGCGGACCGAGGTTGAACCAGGTGCCGCCCGGTCGCAGAGCCCGATTGATGGCGGCGGCTGTATCGCGCACGTCCCGGCCGGTGGCGTCGATGAACCACGAGGTCACGACGGAGTCGAGCGAGCCGGGTGAGAACGGGGGCTGGAGCGCGTCGGCGAAGAGAAACGCGAACCCGTCCCGCACCTGGAACGGACAGCGGAGCTGGCGCGAAATCACGACTTCTTCCTCCCCGTGAGGAGCCACCGGAAATTCGGGCAGCGTGACCGTCTGGCCACGCACCAGCCTCTCCGCCACCAGGAGCGGCAAGGGATTCATGTCGATGGCCCAGGTCCGCTGCGGCGCGAGGAGCTGGTGAAGGTCCACCGCGAGCCGGCCCGCACCGACACCATAGACCGCCAGCTCCCCGAGGGGCGCGTCCACCAGGCGCGCCAGGATGGAACGGGTCGCGGCATTTTCCTCGGCGCCCCACACCCAGTCCCGGAACAGATTCTCCCAGAAGGTGAGCACCGCTTGGTCCTCGGATCTCGGCGAGCCCGGCTGCCCGGGCGTTCCCGGCAACTCTGGAGGCGTGGGCAGGAGCTGGGACTCCCCTCCCTGGAGATCGGCGAACAGGCCTTGCACCTGGGTGCGTTGCTCTTCACTGGCCGCAATGATCCGGGCGATCCGCGCCCGCGTTCGTGGCAGTGGAGCGGCGATCTCCTCCTCGCTGCGCCAATTCGCCAGCGAGGCGGCGGAGCTCGTCAGAAAGGCCGTCAGGCGGGCCATCCACAAGGCGCGCCAGAGCGCGGGATCCGGCATCAGGCAAGCGATGGTGCCGATGAATGGGTACCGCCGGTCACAGGCCGAGCATCGCAGCACCCCATCGATGAGGCCCATCTTCCCGGCCCGACAGCGTGGGCAGAGCAGGCCGTTCACCATCGTCTCGTCCGGCTTGAATGCCTTGCTGGCTCTTCCCACGTTAGTCCTCGCTGCTTCCGAGCCAGTCGGTCCGAATGTCGGGGCCCATCTTGGCCACGATGCGATCCCGGAACCGCTTCTTCAGGCTCTCCGCGATCTGTCCCATGCGCTGCTTGGAAACCCCGAAGCGAGCCCCGAGCTCGCCGAGAGGCAAAGGTTCTGGCGCCGCGAGATGCTCGCGCCAGACCACCCGCTCCCGCTCGTCGGTCAGCCCCTCCGCGAAGCTCTCCATCACCTGGTGCAGGGCGCCCGACATCTCGGCGGTGGCCGCGCTCTCCTCGGGCGAGGCCTGAGCGAGAGGAATCCTCTCGGACAAGGAATAGCCTTCGTCGGCGTCGGTGCCGGAACCCTGCGGATCGAACGACACCTCCCGCGAATCGAGGTGCCTGCCCACCTCGTCGAGATCACGTTCGTCGACGTCCAGCTTGGCGGCCAGAAGCTTGGGCGTCGGCTCGAAGCCCGCCGCGACCAGCTTCTGTCGCTCGCGCTCGAGCCGGAAAAACAATTTGCGACCGGCCCGGGTGTTGCCCACGTGAATCAGTCGCGAGTTGGTCATGAGGAACTTCAAGACGTAGGCGCGGATCCAGTAGCCGGCGTAGGAGCCGAAGCGAGGCCCGAGCGTCGGCTCCCAACGCTTGACGGCCTCCATGAGCCCGACGCTGCCTTCCTGAAACAGATCGAGGATGTTGGCCCAGGCGCGGCGATATTGATGCGCGATGGCGACCACCAGCCGCAGATTGTGCACGACCAGCCGACGCGCGGCGTCTAGATCCCCCTTTTCCCGCACCGCCCTTCCGAGCTCGCGCTCTTCCGCCTCGGACAGGCGCTGGTGGCGGCGCACCTCCGCCATCAGGCGTGCCACGGGATCGCGCAGGTAAGTCTGCGGACTGTTTCCTTCCGGCAAGGGCAAAGGCAGAGGCAGAGGGAAGCCGGCTGCGTCGTCATCGCGCGGCAACGGGACCAGCTGGGTGGGTTCAAGCTCGTCCACCAACTCGGCCACTTCGCTTCCGTCGGTGGCCACGGAAGGCGGGTCCGGGTCCGCTCGACCCTCTGTAGCTACGCCGGGAGCCGGCCGGACCTCCCCGGATGACGAGCGTCGGCGCGTGGGTGATGCAGGCTTCCGGGTGGCCATTGGTCGGGTTCCCACCCGATAGTATTGCCGCTTGGCACCCGCAGATCGAGGGTGCCGCGACCAGTCGGCGCCATTCGGCCGGATCATTCGTCAATTCGTGCAACGCACTTGCACAACTTGCTCCGCCGGATTCCACCGGAGGGAGCAAATGTGGGCAAAGTGGGTGGCATACGAGTTGCTCCTACACCGAGCATGTCAATCGCTGCGATCTTCGACGGCTACGAGGAAGATGGTTCTTCCCAGTGGTTCGGCTCCTATCGAATTGTAAATCGCATTGCCGAGGGCGGCACCGCGTACGTCTTTCGTGCCGAGGATCCGGAGACGGGGGACGCCGTGGCGCTGAAGACGGTTCGCAGCGGCCTCTCCCACGAGATCGCGGTGCTCGCACGCGAAATCACCGTGCTCCGTGCCCTGCGCCACCCCGGGATCGTGCGCTTCGTCGCGGACGGGACCTGTGATGGAATGCCGTGGATGGCGATCGAGCTGCTCGAGGGCCGATCGCTGTTCGCCCAGGCGGCCATGATGTGGGAGCAAGAGAACCGGCGGGCAAATCGACGGGATGCGAATGGACGGGATGGGAATGGACGGGATCGGAATGGACGGGATGGGAATGGACGGGATGATCGTCGGGAAGATCGCCGCTCAAGGTGGAGGGTGAGCGCGGATCGACGCCAAGGTCCGGCTACGGTTCGCTTGCCGACCCCGGAGGGCAGCACGGCGTCCGAGGGAAACTGGCTCTTCAGCATGCAAGAGGATCCTTTGCTGGCCTTTCCGGTTCGACGGGCCGCCGCGGGATCTCTGCCGGATGTTCTGACCTGGATCATGAGTCTGCTGCCTGCGCTCGACTACATTCACGGCCGGGGAGTCGTGCACGGGGACGTCAAGCCTCCCAACGTTCAACTGGGCACGGACGGCCGTGTCACGCTGCTGGATTTCGGATTGGCACACCGCCCGCGTGGGGGCGCGGGCGCCTTCACGGTGAATGGCCTGCGCATGGGCACGACCCAGTACGCCGCCCCCGAACAGATCACCGGTGAGAAGTTCGACGCCACGGCCGACATCTACTCTCTCGGATGCATCCTGTACGAGCTCGTCACCGGTCGCATTCCCTTCGACGGCGGATCGCTACAGGACATCGCCCGACGACAGGTCACCGAGGAGCCGATCTGCCCATCGATCTTGGTTTCGGGTCTCGGGTGGGAGCTCGAGGACCTGATCATGAGCATGCTGGAAAAGAAGCCCAGCCGGCGTCCGCAAACCGTCCGGGACATCGCCAGCCGACTGAGCGGATTGTTGCCCCGTTGTCAGCAATCCGTTACCTCCCAGGCAACAGCCGCGCACCTCTGATTGGTGCCTCCCGGGACTCCCGGGACCGACCCGACGTCCCGTCGCGTCGCGGATGGATTAACATTCCCCCGCGATGCGACGCCCAGGGCTCCCCGTGGTCACGGTCTCGCTGTGTCGGGCGTGGAGACTGCTGCTCGGGGTGGCCCTGGCGAGCTCATGCGCCCGAGCGCACCCGGGTGCCGGGCCTCCGTCGCCGTTGCCGTCGCCGTCGCCGTCCCCATCGCGGGGGGCATCGCAAGGGGCATCGGCAACGCCCCCGATTGGCCTCTCTTCATCGCCGACGCCACGACTCGACGGCCCACCACGCCAGGCCGAGGTGCAGGCCGACCGGGGCACGCTGATCGCGCTCTTGTACTCCTCGAACCTGCAGGGAGAGTACGAACACTGTGGCTGCCCCGAAGATCCCCTCGGGGGGTTGGTCCGGCGGGCGACCCTGACCGATCGGGCCCGGGTGGAGTCGGATGGCGTGCTGATGGTGGATGCAGGGGATCTGTTGCTGCCGCCGCCCTTGCATGGCTCGAGGCTCGTTCTGGCCGAGCAGTCCGAGATCGAGCGTCGAGCGCGGCTGATTCTTCAGTCGTACGCCCGAATGGGAGCTCACGCCGTCCTGCCCGGCGAGGGGGATCTCCAGGTCGGTCCGGTCCGGTTGAAACGGATGATGAAGTCGCTGCGCATTCCGGTGATAGCGTCGAATCTGATCGATCGCGACGGGTCCTGGTTGTTCGATCGCGACAGGCTGATCACCATCGCTGGCGTGTCGATCGGGATCTTCGGCGTCGTGCAACCGATCGCCGAGGACCAGGCGCTGTGGCAGAAGTGGCGGCTCAAAGCTTCCGATCCCGCCACCGCGGCCCGCCAGGAAGTCGCCTCGCTGAAGGCCCGGGGGGCCACGATGATCGTGGCGCTCCTGCATCTCGGTCAGGCAAGAGCCAGCCGGCAGTTCTTGGAGGAAGTGCCGGGAATAGACTGGGCGGTCCAGGGCCACAGTGGCTCACGGCTCGGCAATCCGGAAATCATCGGTGGCGCCCGCGTGGTGGAGGCGTCGAGCCTGGGCACCGAGGCCGGGCGGCTGGACATCCACCTGGTTGACCGCGGTGGGAAGACGTTCTCCGACCGGAGCGAGCGGGCGCAGGTCCTAGGCATCATGGATGATCACAAGCGTCAGCTCGACGAGCTGGCCCGGCGGGCGGTGGAGGACAAGACCGAGCAGCTGCGCGAGTACTACAAGTTGAAGCGCGAAGGCCTGACCGCGGCCATAGCCCGGGAGACCGAGCTCGCGCGCAAGCTCCCCACCGTGATTCGCGGTAACTGGTACGAGAATCGGATCATCCCCCTCGACGAATCCATCCCCGACCATCCGGCCATCGCCGCGTTGGTAGCGGTTTACAATCGGGAGAATGCCCGCCGAATCGCGGCGGGGCTGACGGCGGGGATTGCCCTGCGGGATCCGGAGGCTCAGGTGGTGACGACCCCCGCGCCGGCCCAGGGCTCGAGCATGTGACCAGCGCCGACAAGAAGGGGACCACCTCACGCCAGGTCGCGGAGATCACCCGCCTCGGGTGCCACACACCTGACCGGACCAACGGCAAATTCGACTACCCGGAGCTCCGCCTGGCCATCCTGGCGCCGGGGCACGGGGCCTGCGCACTGGGGCGATGGCGTCCCGGCGACGCACGCTCACCGCAATCAGCGGGATCTCCTATATAGTCCGGCGGATGCGCGGAAAACTGCTGGCCCTTCGGCTCGTACTTCCTCTGTCGTGTGCGATCCTCGTGGTCCTGGCAGGATCGGATGCAAGATCGGATGCAAGATCGGATGCAGGATCGGCTGCAGGATCGGCTGCAAGATCGATGGCAGCCTCACCCAAGGCGGGACCGACGAGGGCAAGCTCGTCGGCCGCCACCGAGGCTGGATCCGCACGGGCACAGCCACGGGCTGGCGCCGGCGAGTCCGAATCGACGGGGGTCACCGGTGAGGGAGAGACCGCAGAGCAACCAGGTGATCCCTCGGGAGCCGCGGCCCCCACGCAGGCGGGGGCGCCCGAAGGTCCGGCCAACTTCGAATCCCTGGTGCGAAGCGCCGAGCCGATGGCGGACCTGGGAACGTTGTTGACTCCTTTCGCCGGCAAGTGCGACACCGAGAAGCGCGACCTCGACCGCATTCGCTGCCGGATGGCACGTGCGTACCTGCGCAAGGCGATCCCGCGGCAGGCGTTCTGGGCCGTGGGCGATGATCCCGCCGCCATCGTCGTCTCGGAATATGATGCCTCCATCAAGGGATATCACTTGTCGGTTGCCGGCTGCCTGGCGTGCACGCGGCCCATCACCGTCGGACGGCTCAAGGAAAAGCGTCTCGTCACCTTGAAGGCTCCCGACAAGCAAGCCGAATCCTTGCGAGCCGCGGTGGAGATCACGCGCAACTCCGTCGGATTCGACAGCCTGGGTGAGGCCAAGACCTGGCTCGATCAGAGTCGTCCCGACCTGCGGGCCCAGTTCGTCTTCAAGGCCGCGGACAAGGAGTGGACCCTGGGGAACAGCCAGGGATATGCCCTGGCGCTACTCGGATTGCGGGTCTTCAACCGCTGCACCGGCGAGATCCTGATCTCGCGACCACCCTCGACCGACGTCGCGGACGTGCCCGGCATCGGCGAGGGCTGCAATCGGCGCGATGCGCGCGGCGCCACCGGGGCAGACAAGGCGGGAGCAGCCTCCACCGAGGTGCCCGCGGCGCTGGCCAAGAACGAGATCTCGCAGGCCATGGAGGCGATCCGTCCGCAAGTGTTCGCTTGCTTCGAGAAGTTCAAGGTCCCCGGCGTGGCGCAGTTCGATTTCGTGGTGGCGGGTAACGGCAGCCTGGTCAACGTCCGACTCAACGGCGGGTTCTCTGGCACACCCACCGGCGCGTGCGCGATCGAAGCAGCCCGGAACGCACACTTTCCCGCGTTCTCCCGCGAACGCGAACAGTTCTCGTATCCGTTCTTCTTGCGCCAGTAGTCCCTCGCCCGTCAGTCACTGGCCGCCCTGCGGGGCCTGCGGGGCGGCCGTGCGGCCAGGACCGCGAGGACTACCAGGCACGCGTAGGCAAACGCATCGCCGATGCGCTGGTAGAGGCCGCCCGCGTCGAGCAGGACGGCCTCCGCCAGCAACGCGGTGGGTTCGGGCGCCGGGTGGCTGTCGGGATCGACGGCGGGTCCGGCCAGGCGAACCCGGCCCACGGCGTCGACATGAGCCGACACCCCCGTGTTCACGGACCGCACCAGGTCCAGTCGATGCTCGACGGAGCGAAAGACCGCCAGCGCCAGATGCTGGTACGGCTCGGCGGTCTTGCCGAACCATGCGTCATTGGTGATGTTGACGAGGAGGTTCGGCTCGAGCGCGGCGACGGAGCGCGTGAACCCAGGAAGGATGTCCTCGTAGCAGATGAGGGGACCTACCCGATAATCCCGGTCACCCACGCGCAGGGGAAACGCCGCCGGAGCCCGGCCGCGGTTGAAGTTCGACGCCTCGGGAAACACGTCCGTGAACCAGGGGATGCGCTCGTAGTAAGGGATGTACTCGCCGAAGACCAGCAGGAAGACCTTGTCGAACTTGCCCGTGATATGCCCCGAGCGGTCCAGCATCAAGGCCGTGTTATACGGGTAGCGATCGACTCGGGTGCGTGGATCGCTGGAGAGCGTGACCGCTCCGAACAGCAGCGGCGCGCGAAAATCGCCGCGGACACGACGGGGATCACCGAGGGGAAAGTCCGACTGCAGGTCGCGGGGGAGCGCGTAGGGATACGACGACTCGGGCCAGACGATGAGGCCGGCTCCACGCCGATCGAGATCGGCGGATTGCTGCTGATGAAGGATCAGAAGGCGCGCACTTTCGCGGGGGTCCCACTTCTCCTGGATGCCCACGTTGGCCTGGACGATGCCGACCTTGACCCGGGGGGCGGCGTCGCGTCGGTGATCGATCTGTCGGATTCGAACCGCGCCATACACCAGCACGCCGAGCACGACCGCCGCTGGGACAGCCAGTCGACGGGAGACCCTGCGCAACAGCTCCGCGCGGGCGCCCGGGGCCCAGCCGTCGGCGGCGGCGCGGCCGGCGTCGTACAGTGCGCCCGTGACCATCACCATGACGAACGTGATCCCCATCGGGCCCGTGAGATCGGCGATCTGGATGACGGGGGGAACCCAGGCCTGAGAAATGGCCAGGTAGAAGGGAAAGATCTGGGGGAGCAGCAACTCCAGCGTCACCATCACGAGCGGCGCCAGCCAGGCCAGGGGAACATCGGGGCACCGCCGGGCCAGCCGGTGCACACCCCACGACCAAAGTCCGAACTCGAGACCCTGATAGGTCGTCAGCAGCATCATGATGGGAATGGCCTCGATGGCAGGCATGTGGCCGAAGCGCTCGAGCAGGCCCTTCATCCAGAAGAACGCCGCGGTGTTGGCGATCCCTCCCGTCAGCCAGCCGTACCAGAATGCGCGGCGCGGGCTGACCGCGGTCAAGGCCACGTACAGCGACGGGACCAGCGCCACCCACATCAACGGCCACACGTCGAAGGTGGGGACGGACAGCACCATCAGTGCCGCCGACAAAGCCGACAATCCGATCCGGCCTGGCCTCGACGAGAACCGCATCCTGCGTTCGTGAGGTTACCGCAGCGTCGAGATCAGCGTCGGCCCGCCCGAGATGAAGGACGATCGCGCGCGGAGAGGTGCCCGCCTCCATCGCTCGGCAGCTCATAGCGCAGCAGCCGGATCTCGAGCGGCCCGTTGAACAGGCGGTGAGAGATCACGGGGCGACGGTGCATCTCTTGCGTCCACAGGGGGTTACCGGACAGCACCACCACGCCCCAGCCCCGAAATCGTTCGAAGGCCTCGCTCATACCCCGGTAGAGCCCGGCCAGCTTCAGCTGCTGGACGTGGGCGTCTCGGGTGGCGGCATCCCAGGCCGGCTGTCCGTCGGGCCGCAGGCGGGGGGCTGGCATCGGTCGCGCTTGCGGGCGCACAGGCTGAGCGGCCACCCGGGCGGGCGAACGGCCCTCGGGGGACTCGCCGCCCATCAAACGTTCCCCGTAGGGCGGATTGGTGACCAGGTTGCCCGAGGGCCATTTCGGTTGGCTCTCGCGAACATCGGCCACCGCAAACGTCAGATCGCGGGCGACCCCGGCTGCCACCGCGTTCTTGCGAGCGGCCTCGACAGCGTCCGGAAATCGCTCCGCGCATACGATGGGCGCCGGGGCTTGCGGCAAGACATCCTCCCGGGCGGCAGCGACGAGCCTGTCCCAGGAACGTTTGGCCGCCTCGCCGCGTGCCACGGGCCAGCGCTGGAATCCGAACTTGCGGCCGAGGCCCGGGGCGATCCGCCGCGCCGCCAGAGCGTGCTCGATGGCCAGGGTGCCGGAGCCGCACATCGGATCCACGAAGGGGGAGGCGGCGGCGACCCGCCCCAGCATCAGCACCGCGGCCGCCAGATTCTCCTTGAGGGGAGCGTCCGTCATGGCCTGGCGGTAGCCGCGACGATGCAATGGCTCCCCCGCCAGATCCAGGAACAGGCGCGCCTCCGCCTGCTGGACGTGCAGCCGAACGGCGACGTCGGGGTTGCGCGGATTCACGTCGGGGCGTGCGCCCAGCGCCTCGCGCAGGGCATCCACCGCGTCGCGATCCTCGTCGCCGGCCGCAGCGAACGACGGGTCGAGCGACTCGTCCGGTTCAGCAAGCCAGTCCAGCAGCCTCGCGGATCGGGCCACGATGAAGCGCGCGCGCTCGGCGAGCGTGATGGCAGCTGCCGCGAGGATCGCGCTCGAACGAGCTCCGCAGATCCGCGCGAGCGCGGCGGCGTGCGACGGGGCCTCCGCCACGGAGAGCGGACCGAGGAACGTCATCGCCACGTCGAAGGCAGCCCCCTGCGCATCCGACGGGAGCTCGCCCGTGAGCGCGAGGAGAACGGTA
>Ga0209849_1000072_pt1 | contig 13537 bp, 10 predicted proteins | sample OrgsoiDNA2013048_FD_185798 | JGI IMG/M metagenome (GOLD analysis project Ga0209849, IMG submission 185798) | Permafrost soil microbial communities from the Arctic, to analyse light accelerated degradation of dissolved organic matter (DOM) -... | ecosystem: Environmental > Terrestrial > Soil >... | reverse complement strand
CCGGCCAGTGCGGATTCTACTCCGAACTTCAGAAAGCGGCCCAGGCGGGCGGAGTGCGCGAAAATCCTGCTGCCCAAAACCCGGTCCAACTCCGCCCGCGTCGCCTCAGCCGAACCTACCGCTACCGTTTGCTCGTCAACCGCTCCCATTGGGTTCCTCCTGTCCAAAAAATTCCAGGCCATTTTGCACACTCTTGAGGTGGCTCTTTCGAGCTGGCTAATCAACACTCCAGCTCGACCCTGAAGGCCGAAGTATAGAAGTTTTTGCACCCTGTCATCAACCGGCAAATGTACCGAATATCACGCTGCTGGCAGGTGTACGGCTGCCGTGGAGTAAAGAAAAACGGTCGATTCTTAGGGCCACTACGTCGGGCCAACACGCCAGCGCATGTTCGAGCTCGCCCGCCGGCGCCGCCACACCGGATGTATCGGATGATCCGGATGCAGTTCATGATGACTGCGTTTCGTGCGCCCTCTCACGCTTCCGCCGCGCGGATCATTTACGTTAATTGACGTCGTGATACTTACTTTGCCGCCACTTCGAGCAGCGTGTTGGTGATCATCTTTAAGCCGCTTTCAAGCGACGCGACGGGCACGCGCTCGTCGTTGCCGTGCATCCGCTCCAGGTCCTGGGCGCTGATGGGATAGGGATAGATGCCGTAAACCGGGACGCCCCTGGATCGCCAGGCATACGCGTCCGTGCCGGCCTGGAACAGGTATGGCGTGACGCGGGCGCCCGGCCAGGTGAGCCTGGCCTGCTTCACCAGGGCGTCGTACAAGGCGCCCGATTTGGGCGATTCCGCGGCGCGGCTCATCAGTTGCGCGCGCGCGTCCATGGCGCGCTGCTGGTCGGGGCTCACGGGACCGCGGGTCATGCCGGCGGGCGCCACGGTCACTTCCACGCGCGGGTCGTCGATCGCGTGTTGGATCTCTTCGATCAACTCTTCCCGCGTAGTCCCGGGAATGGTGCGGAAGTTGATGGTGGCTTCGGCGGAACCGGGAATCACATTGCCGCGGAAACCGGCGTTCATGAACACCGGCGCGATGGTGTTGCGCATGATGGCGTGCAGCAGCGGGTTCTCGCTGATGGCTTTGTCGGCGGCGGACACCAGCTTGGGGTCGTGGCTGGTGGCCAGATTGCGAAAGTGCGTCTTCATCGGCTCCGTGCTGGTTTCCGCAAGCGTCAGGAAAAACTCACGCGTGGAATCAGTGAGCTTGGGCTTGGTGTCGTACGCGGAAAGTTTGGCCAGGGCGCGTGCCAGGGTGAAGATGGCGTTGTCCGGCCGGGGCATGGAGGAATGCGTTGAGGCGCCGCGCGCCGTCAGCAACAGCGAGATGCTGGACTTGTCTGCGGTGGAGATGCTTACGTATTGCACCTTGCCGGCCGCATCCTGGATGATCCAGCCGCCTTCGTTGAGCGCGAATTCGCAATCGATCTTGTCCCATGCGTTGTCCGCCAGGAAGCGCGTGCCATAGGCGCCGCCTTCTTCATCGGCCTCGGCCACGAAAATGATGTCGCGCGCCAGCGGCCGTTTCTGCCGGGCGATATCGAGCGCGGCCTGCGCGAAGATGGCCAGGCCGCCTTTGAAATCGATGGCGCCGCGGCCATACACGTAGCCGTCCTTGATTACGCCGGCGAAGGGATCGAGCGACCACTTTTCCCGCTCTACTCCGACCACGTCCTCATGCCCGGCTATCAGCACGGGCCTCTTGCTTCCATCGCCGCGCAAACGGGCGATGAAATGGGCCTTGCCGGGTTGCGGCGTGGGAATGATGTCGATCTCGAAGCCCAGCGGGGCGAACCTGGTTTTCAGGAACTCGGCCAGCCGGCCCTCATTGCCGGGCGGATTGCTGGTGTCGATCCGGATGACTTCGGTCAGAAGCTTTGCCACCTCGGGAATCGAGCCGGCCGAATCGGCGCCCTCGAGCAGCAGCGCGGCCGGCAGCAGAATCAAGCCGGCTAGCAGAATACGCATGGTGATTTGAGGAGGCCCTCCCTGCGCGGCCAGTTTATCATGACCGCGGAAGAAGCGGCATTCGGTTCTGAGGCGGGCACGGTATATCATTTATCTGAGTGAGGTGAAGGTTTCATGCCGGTATCTCGATTCACCCTGGCTCTTGCTTGTCTGGCGGCGCTCTGCTTCGCGGATGGCCTGGGCCCCTTCGAAGCGAGCGGCGACGTGGGAGTGACACCTCAAAAGGGGAAAGTCGAGTTCGACGCCGCAACCAGCGAGTACCGTGTCTCCGGTGGCGGCGCGAACATATGGGCGGCGGCTGACGCATTCCAGTTCGTCTGGAAGAAGATATCGGGCGACGTGGCGCTGACCGCCGATGTACACTTCATCGGCACTGGCGCCGTGGCCCATCGCAAGGCCACGCTGATGATCCGGCAGAGCCTCGATCCGGATTCCGCGTATGCCGATGTGGCCCTGCACGGGGATGGCTTGACCTCCCTGCAGTTCCGCCCCTCCGCGGCCGCAATCACCCAGGAGGTGAGGCAGGAGGCGAAGTCGGACATCAGCGCGCCCGTGCGGATTCGCATCGAGCGCCGGGGGGATCGATTTACCATGCTTGCCGGTAAGCCGGGCGAGCCGCTCACCTCCACCGGGCCCGCCACCATGACGCTTCACGATCCTGTCTACGCCGGTCTCGCCGTGTGCTCCCACGACGCGAGCGTGCTGGAGACAGCCGCTTTTTCCAACGTTACCGTGGAGGCTTTGCCCGCGGCCCGCGCCCAGGTGCGTTACAGCAGCAAGATCTCCATCTACGATCTGCGCGACAAGTCCATCCGTACGGCTTATCGCGAGGACCAGGTCTTCGAGGCGCCGAACTGGTCTCGCGACGGCAAGTACCTGTTGACCAATTCCGGCGGCCGCCTCTTTCGCATTCCGCTGCGTGGCCCAGGGATGGATGGCCCGGGGATCGCCGTACCCGAGGCCATCAAAATCGATCCATCTTTGCGGCTGAACAACGACCACGCTCCTTCGCCCGACGGAAAGACAATCGCGTTTTCGGCCTCGTCTCCGGCTTCCCGCCAGTCGCAGGTCTATCTGGCTAACGCCGATGGGTCGAATGCGCACGTGATGGTCGCGGCGGCGCCCAGCTATTTCCACGGGTGGTCGCCGGACGGCCGGTACCTGGCCTACGTTCTGCAGCATCCCGGAGCTAATGGCGGCCCCGCGAACTACGATATTTTCCGCATCCCCGCGGCCGGAGGCGAATCGCGGCAACTGGACTCCAACCCCGGTTACGACGACGGTCCCGACTATTCGCCCGACGGCAAATGGATCTACTTCAACTCCGACCGCTCGGGCGGCTGGGATGTCTGGCGTATTCCGGCGGACGGCGCAGGCCCCGGCGACCGGAAGGCGGAGCAGGTAACCGGCGACGAGATGGAGGACTGGTTCCCGCATCCCTCGCCGGACAACAAGTGGCTTCTGTTTCTCTCCTTCCCTAAAGGCACGGCCACGCATAATGACAAGATGCCCGGCGCCCAGCTCCGCATGATGCCGACGCCGGGCGCCCGGCTCGCGAAGCCGCCGCGGATTCAGGTGGTGACCACGTTTTTCGGCGGCCAGGGCACCATCAACGTCAATTCCTGGTCGCCCGATTCCAAGCGCTTTGCTTTCGTGATCTACGAGCCTCTGCCGGCGGCCGGAGGCGCGCGATGAAATGGTTGTGCGGCTTTCTGCTGGCAGCGTCTCTATTGGCGCAAGACGCCGCCAGGCCCCGCATTCTGGGGGTTGCACACATCGCTATCTACGCCGCCGATTATGAGAAGTCACGGGCCTTCTACCGTGATTTCCTCGGTTTCGAAGAGCCCTACTCGCTCGCCAATCCCGACGGAACGCCTTCCATGACGTTCTTCAAGATCAACGAGCGGCAGTATATCGAATTGTTTCCCGAGACCGCGCCCCACACCGACCGGCTGAATCACATCGCCATCGAAACCGACAATGCCGAAGCCATGCGCGTATACCTGGCATCGCGCGGCGTAGCGGTGCCCAAGCAGGTTGGGAAGGGCCGCATCGGCAACTCCAATTTCAATATCAAGGACCCCGAAGGCCACACCGTGGAGATCGTTCAGTACCAGCCGGATAGCTGGACGGTGCGGGAGCGGGGCCGGCACATGCCCGAAACCCGCGTTTCCAAGCGGATGATGCACGCCGGCATCGTCGTGACGGCGCTCGATGCCGAAATGAATTTCTACACCGGCGTTCTTGGCTTCCGTGAATTCTGGCGCGGCAGCTCCTCGGGCGCCCAACTCTCGTGGATCAATCTGAAGGTTCCGGACGGCGAAGACTACATTGAGCTCATGCTCTATAAGGACGCGCCTCCGCCGGAGGGTCGAGGCTCGGCGCATCATCTTTGCCTGGAAGTGTCCGGCGTCGCCGCCAGTGTGGCTGCGCTCGAAGCCAGGCCGTACCGCAAACAATATGAGCGCGCCATCGAACCCCGCGTCGGCGTGAATCGAAAGCGTCAGGCCAACCTGTTCGACCCGGATGGCACACGCACTGAGCTGATGGAGCCCGTCACGGTCGATGGCAAGGCGGCCCCGTCTTCACAGGCGCCCCCTCCACGCTGATAGTGTTTTTCGACTATTGCCCTTGAGGCCGCTCCGCGTATAACCTCATCACATCAGAGGGAGGGAATCGCGTATGAGAGGGCTGTTGCTGCTGATGTTCATCTGCGTGCCCGGCTATTCACAGGGCACCAACGCAACATTGGAGGGTCAGGTTACAGATCCATCGGGCGGCGTCATTGCGGGCGCGGTGGTGAAGGCGGTAAGTGCGAACACCGGCTATACTCAAACTCAAACCACCACCAATGCCGGCGCATATCACCTTTCGCTGCCTGTCGGTCCGTACGAGTTGAGAGTCAGCGTCGCGAATTTTGGCGAGTATGTCCGGTCGGGCATTCAGCTCGAAGTCAGTCAGACCGCGCGCATCGACGTGCAACTCCAGGTTGCCAAGCAAAAAGAAACTTTCAGCGTGGAGGCCAGAACGCCGCTGGTGGATTCGGGCTCGAACGCGATCGGGAACGTGGTAACGGGCCGCGAGCTGGTGGAGCTTCCGCTGAATGGGCGCAATTTCACACAACTCGGGTTGCTGCAGCCCGGGGTATCGCCGATTACGGCGGGGCTCGCCGAGGCTGGCGGGTCACTGCGCGCCGGCCAGGCATACGCCGTGAACGGTCAGCGCCCGGAATCCAATAACTATCTCCTCGATGGAGTTACCAATGTGAACCGCGTAGATGGCGGTTATGCGTTGAAGACGCCGGTAGATGCCATTCAGGAGTTTCGTATCCTGACGGAGACGGCGCCGGCCGAGTACGGAGGGACCAGCGGAGCCACCACCACCGTGGTTACGCGCTCCGGCAGCAACCAACTCCACGGCACGGTATACGAGTTCCTGCGCAATGACGCCTTCGACGCCCGCAACTTTTTCGCATCGAGTGTCGAACCCCTGAAGCAGAATCAATTCGGCGCAACCGTGGGCGGACCGCTCCGGCGCAACAAGGATTTCATCTTCGCCTACTACGAAGGCTTCCGCAACCGGCAAGGCATCACTCAGAGCGCCACTGTGCCGAGCGATGCGGAGCGGACCGGCGACTTCTCCGGGTTGAGAGATCCGCAAACCGGCCAACCCGTGCCGCTGATCAATTTCCTGAGCGGCCAGCCGTTTCCAGACAACCGGATTCCGGCACAGTTTCTGAATGCGGCCGCGCTCAACCTGGTCCAGTTCTATCCGCACGCCAATGCCGGGCCGAATCTCTTCGTCACCACGCAGACCGTGCAGAACACCGCGGACCAGGGGGGCATGCGCTTCGACCATGTCTTCAATGAGCGCGACCGGCTTTTCCTGCACTATGCCCATTCCGCCAACTCCAACGTAAATCCGCTTTCGGTGGCGGGCGCCAATGTTCCGGGCTTCCCCGTGGGCGAGGATTTGAGCACTCACACGGTCGCCGTTTCGGAGACGCACGTGTTCAACGGATCCACGGTGAACGACCTGCGCCTGGGATTCTTCCGCAACGGGCTCGATACCGACAAGCCTCTGAACAAAACGTCGCCGCGTGCTTTGGGGTTCAATTACGACAGCACGCTAAGCGCCGCCCAGGGGCCGCCTTTCTTCATCGTCAGCGGCTATGCCAGCATCGGGGATCCGATTACGGGGCCGCGCGATACCACGCAGAATACACTGCAGGCTTACGATGCCATTTCGCACGTCACGGGCGCGCACAACTTCCGCGCGGGAGTGGATTTCCGCCGCAACCAGATCAATATGACGGAGGGCATTGCGTCGAACGGCTTCTTTGTCTTCGCGCCTTTTCCGCTTAGCGATTCGTTCGCCAGCTTTCTTTTCGGCTTCCCCGTGGTGTTCTTTCAGGCCGGCGGCGATATGAACCGCGGTCTGCGCAATATCGATTTCGCCGCCTATGGCCAGGATGAATGGCGGGTCACGCCGCGCCTGACCCTCAACTACGGGTTGCGCTGGGAAGTGAGCACGCCCTTTACCGATATCCGAAACCGCATGAACTCCTGGTCGCCGGGCAAGCAATCCACGGTCTTCCCGAATGCCCCGGCCGGGCTGCTGTTCCCGGGCGACGCCGGCGTGCCCGATGGTATCGCTCCGGTGTACTGGAAGGGCTTCATGCCGCGCGTGGGCCTGGCATGGGACCCTACCGGCTCGGGCAAAACCTCCATCCGGGCGGCTTACGGAATCTTTTACGACTCGTTCACCAACGGAGTGGGCGGACCGCTGCAGGCGCCTCTTAGCGCCCTCCCGTGGACGCAGGCGCGGCAACTCTCCCCGCCCATTAATTTCACCGACCCGTGGAATGGCCAAAATCCCTTCGCGCCGAATTCCTTTCCTCAGCCGACCACCGTTCTGACTGTCGAAAACGGAATGCGGCCGCCGTATGCGCAGGACTGGAACTTTTCCATCCAGCGGTCGTTTGGCAAGGACTACCTGTTGGATGTCCGGTACATCGGCAACAAGGGAACCCGCCTGCCGCGAATGATCGAAGCCAATCCGTCCGTCTTCGGTCCCGGCGCCACGTCGGGGAACGAGGATCAGCGGCGGCTTGACGCCGGTTGCCACGGTCCCCAGGGGCCATGCGATTTTGCGTCCGTCGGGCTGGTTACCAATTCCACCAGCTCCACCTATCACGCGGCGCAGGCAGCACTGTCGCGGCGCTTCAATAACGGACTCTCGTTCCTGGCTTCCTACACGTTTTCGAAGTCGCTCGATTATGTTTCGAGCTTCAACGTCTCGGGGTCCGCGCCGCGGCTGGTTGCCGGCGAAAACGACCTCGCGCAGAATCCGTTCAACCTGAACGCGGAACACGGTCCCTCGCTGTTCGATGCGCGTCACCGGTTCGTGTTCAGCGGCAGTTATCAGATTCCGTACCGGCGGCGGGCGAATGGTCTGGCCCACGCCGCTCTGGCCGGCTGGCAACTGAACACGATCGCCAACTTCTCATCGGGAACGCCATTCACCGTTTACGACAGCGCCAATGTTGCGCTGCAAGGGTCGTCGCCCGAAATTACAGGGTTTGTCTCAAGCCGGCCCAATCTGGTGTCAGACCCGAACCTGGGGCCGCACACAGCCGATCAATGGGTAAGCCGTTCCGCATTTCAGCGCCTGGACCCGGTGACGCAGGCCGGACAGTTCGGCAATGAGGGACGCAACGCCGTGCGCGGCCCCGGCATTTCCAACATCGATTTGTCCTTGCTGAAAACTTTCGCCTTGACCGAGCGCGCGCGCCTGCAGTTCCGCGCCGAGTGCTTCAATCTGGCCAACCACGCGAACTTCGGATTGCCGGACAACGACATTGCTTCTCCAAATTTCGGCCATGTACTGGAGGCCGGCGCTCCCAGGCTGATGCAGTTCGGCATTAAACTGATTTATTAATCCAGCAGGCGATTCGAATTCGACATGAGTGACGAAGCCAAACCGACAGTCAAAATGGAACCGATGTTCCTTCCCGGCGTGGAGAGCAATCCGCAACCGGGCCCTTACACCGACGCCCTGCGGATGATGCAGGCGGCGGGCCCCGAGTACCCGCAAATCTGGCATATGTTCGCGTTCAAGCCGGAGGCGACCGGCCATCTGGCGCGTTTCACGCAGGAGATCATGCGCGAGCCAGGCCCGTTGAGCCCCTGGTTGCGGGAGTTGATTGCGGCGTTCACCTCCGCGCGTAATCATTGCCCGTTCTGACTGAAGTCTCACGCCGCGGTCGCGGCGGTGCTTTTGGAAAGGGAGAGCGCTACACCGGTCAACGGAGAAGAGTTCATCGCTCAAGTGATTCGCGATCCGGAAACGTCCGCCCTGAGTGACAAGGAGAAAGCGCTTCTCCGCTTCGTCGATCGGGTGAATCGCCACTCACCGGAGATCACGGCGGAGGACATGCAACCTCTGTACGCCGTGGGCTGGGACGACGCGGCCATTTACTACGCCATCACCGTGTGCGCTCTGTTCAACTTCTACAATCGCTGGGTGGATGCCAGCGGAGTGCACCCACTCTCGGATGAGACTCACCGTCAGGGTGGAAAGCGGTCGGCGAACATCGGCTATGTCAGGAAGTGACCTCATTGATGACCGGCGCGACATTGATGACCGGCGCGACATCGATGACCGGCGCGACATCGATGACCGGCGCGGCGAAAGCGCATTCGCCTATCCCGGATGGCGGGTTGCCATCGCCTCGGGAGTGGGCGTACTGGTCGGCTTTGGATCTCTGCTGGTTTACACTTTCGGGATCTTCCTGAAGCCGCTGACGGAGGAATTCGGGTGGTCCCGGCAGGCGGCGTCGTTGGCTTTCGGTATCGCCGCCATCATGATCGCGGTTTGTTCGCCGCCGCTCGGATACCTGCTGGACCGGGTAAGAGCGAGGCGCGTCATCCTGCCGTGCGTGACCGTTTTTGGATGCGCTTTCGCTTCCCTTGCTCTGCTGACACGCCACCTTTGGCACCTCTACGCAATCTTCGCGATTCTTGGAGCCGTGGGAAACGGGACTGCCCACCTGGCCTATACGCGCGCCGTCTCCACATGGTTCGATCGCCGTCGTGGAATGGCGCTGGCGCTGGTGATGACCGGCGGCGCGGTGGGCGCCATCGTGCTGCCGCCCGCGGCGCAAGCTCTGATCCAGAGCCTGGGCTGGCGCGGCGCGTTCGCCGTTCTCGGCGTCATGGTTCTTGCCGTTGTGTGGCCAGTGGTTGTTCCGCTGGTACGCGAGAGGCCGGGCTTCGATCGGGAGCGCAGAGTGGAGACCGGGGGCGCTTCCGTTGCACAGGCCTTGCGGTCACGCGCGTTCTGGATTCTGGTGGTGGTTCTCTTTTTGTTTTCGATCGCCAAAACGGCGCCATAACCCATCTCTCCGCCTTGCTGACGGATCGCGGTGTCTCGCCCCATAACGCAGCCATCGCGGTTTCCCTGATGGGCGTGGCAAGTCTCCTGGGCAGGCTGGCCACCGGTTGGCTTCTGGACCGTTTCTTCGCCCCGCGCCTGGGTTTCTGCGTGCTTGCGGTGGCCGCCCTGGGCATCTTCATCCTCTCATCCGCGCATTCACTGTTCATGGGCTCGCTGGCCGCGATTTTGGTCGGCTTCGGAATGGGTGGCGAAGCCGACATGACTCCCTATATATTGTCGCGATACTTCGGCCTGCGGTCATTCTCCATGCTCTATGGGTTTACGTGGACGGGGTACGCCATAGCCGGTGCGATCGGTCCGGTTTTAATGGGCAGGGCCTTCGACACAACCGCTTCCTATCAGGCGCTGGCAGTGAAGCTCTCCGTCCTCACCCTCTTCGCGGCGGGGCTCATGCTGGTCATGCCGTCGTACAGCGCGTATGCAGGCCGGCCCTTGCCGCCTCCTCCGTTCAGCGGTTCAGGACCAGACGGAAGTGCACCGGGTCGTGCCGGATGTCCGGACGCCGTATCCCTGCCAGCAGCGCCAGCCGGTCCATGCTCACGCGGCGCCGCTTCAGGCGTGCACGAGCAGGGATAAAGACCGCCGCGTCGAAGCCCACTCCGCGCGTGTGGTCGGAATACGATACCGGCCTCTGCGTTTCCAGCAGGTGATGACGCGCGAATTCTTCCCCGACTTCCGCCCGCAACGCCTGGCATCCCTTCTCCAGGCGATGGCGGAGTCCCATCATCCACTTGTCCCAAACGGCCTGGAGGTGGTCCTGATATGCCGTCGGACGGTAGGCGGATTTCAGATCGAGCGTGCCTCCCGCGGATGTCACCGCAAGCTGAAAGCGCGTCAGAGCGCGTACCGTCGCAGGCGTCAGACCCGCGGTGTCGATTACGCCAGTCGTGCCCACGCCGGCCTCGAATGCAAGCGCATCCGGATCGTCGATGGCCGGCAGGGCTGCCACGCTGCACATCGAATGCGGCGCCAACACGGAAGCGCGGAGCGATTGCAGCACGCCCTCACCGGCCGGCCCGAACCATCGAAGCGCCGGCAATTGCCAGAGCATATCGTTCCCGGCCTCCCCGGATGGCGTCGCATTCGCCGCCGGAAGGCTCTGTTGAGCCACCGCCAGGCAACTGCAAACAATCAGGGAAGCAAACGCACGGCCGAAGGACTGACAAGAAAGCAAATGCTAAGCTCCTAAGATGGTATAGTCTATATCTTCCCAACCATAGCATCCGGGGGCTGGTCCGGACATCTACCAGACTGCGGGAATTTCCTCACCCTCATTTGCGGGGGGGCATGCCGGGAGTTCAGCCCGGAAAGTCCGAACGCCTCAAGCTTTCAGCGGACACATGCTGCTTGGATTCGATCCACCGCGGGGCGGCCTCGCGCTCTTCGTCGGGCCGGTTCATCGTGAAGGCAGCTACCAGCCTTTCCCCCTGAAGCCACCATACGCTGAAACTGGCGCTCCCCAGGTCGCCGCGCTCCACGATCTCGCCCGCGCCTGAAGGGTCTCCCCATAGCTCGTATGAAAGGTCGAAAACGTCGGAGAAGAAATACGGGACGTGCAGGAATGGCGTACGTTCGCCCGCCAGGGCCCGGGCGCAGTGTTGACCCTGCGACACTGCGTTATCCCAGTGCTCCACGCGCCGCCGCTTGCCGAACAGCGTGTCCGGATAATTGGCCACGTCGCCGGCCGCCCAAATGTCACGCTGGCTGGTCTCCAGGTACTCGTTCACCATTACGCCATCAGCCACTTCGATCCCGCTGTTGGCCAATAGCTCCGTGACTGGCCGCACGCCGATTCCCGCGACCACCAGGTCGCACGCCACCGTCCGACCGCCGTCCAGCGCCGCTGACAATACAGCGCCATCGCCGCGCAACTCAGCCACCGTCGCCTGTTTGATGAACTGCACGCCCCGCGCGGCGTAATAGCTCTCGAAAAACCGGGACATCGCGGGCGTGAAGAATTTCTTCCAGATGCGGTCTTCGCGCAGCACCATTGTGACCGCGATCCCCTTCTGCGCGAGCACCGACGCCACTTCCATCCCGATAAATCCGCTGCCGGCGACCAGCGCCCGTTTGGCACTGCCGGCGTGCGCGCGAATGCGCCTGGCATCTTCCATCGATCGCAGATAGTAAATGCCCGCCAGATCGCTGCCAGGCACGTCCAGCGTCTTCACGCGCGCCCCGGTTGCGATAATCAGTCTCTCGAAACCGAGATCCTCGCCGGATCGCAAGCGCAGAAGTTTTCGGCCGGCGTCGATTCCATCCGCCTGGCAGTGGAGTCTCACTTCAATTTCGTGTTCGCGATAAAAATCTTCCGGGTTGATCCGTATGCCGGCTTCGGTGTCTTTTCCGGCAAGGAAACCTTTCGACAGCGGCGGCCGTTCGTATGGGAGCGAAGTATCGGCCGACACGATCGTAAGTTCGCCCGGCTTCAGTCCGTTCTCGACCAATTGCTTCGCGGCATACCCGGCGACCATTCCTCCGCCCAGAATCGCGTATTTCGATATCTTCATGCTCCCATTATGGCCATCAAATGCGTTAAAGGGTCCGTAAGTATTCCACCAGATCGTTCTTCTCGTCGTCAGTCAGCCCGGTCCCTAAAAAGTCATCATAGTGATCGACCACTGCCCGCAGTGTGGGGAATCTCCCATCGTGAAAGAAGCCGCCCTTCTGATGGGTCGAGAGACCCCTCAACGGAGCTGTCCGGTAGCCCTTGGCGGGCGACCGGTTCGCCTGAAAATCGTCAATCCCGATTTCCTGCGGCGTGTGCAGGTTATATCCGGGTTCGGTGAACAGCGGCGGAACGTGGCAAGCGGCGCACTTCGCCTTGCCGTTGAAGAGGGCTTCTCCACGCCTGGCCGTAAAGTTAAAGGCGCCGATTCCGACTGACGGCGGCGCGGGAATGGCAAGCTGATAAAAGTGGAGAGCGGCCAGCTTGGAGGTGATCAAATCGGAATCGGCGCGCACATTTCCAAAACCGGCTTTGGCCGCGATGGGGAATTGCGTGGCGTCATTCAGGCGTTCATCGAAGAACGTCCCTTTTCCGTGCATTTCCAAATTCGCTACAAACGCATTCCAGTAAGTGGTCTGGCCGTATCCGGTCCACGTGCCCAGGTTTACGCCGGCCAGTCCGAAGGCGGGTGGAATCAGGACCGCTCCGGATTGTCCGTCCGGGCGGAAAGCTTTACCATCCAGCAACAGCTCCGCGTCGAATTTCCCCGGCCCCCAACTGTTCAGCACGGTTCGCACCGTCGCGTCATCCGCTCCCAGAAGTTTGGTCAGGACGCTCAAGTCGGGGGCCAGGGCTACGATGGCGCCGACGTTGAGATCGCGGTTGGCCCAGCCGTCCAGGCGATGGCCGACGCTCGGGGCCAACGAATCGTCCACGGTCGAGTGGCACAGGGCGCATTGAACGCCCATGGACTGTAGTTGTTTTCCGTCCGGACTAAAGAAACCAGTGATGCCTACGACGGCATTCAGGCTCATCAGCGCCAGCGTGGTTGCCGGATCGGTCAAATCGACCGTTCCCGCTTTAAGGCCGGATACGATGGCTGGCGGCAAGGCGTCAACGTCCACCTTCAGCCCGACAGCCAACGCGGTTTTTGGGCTAACGCCGGGCCCTACCCCTCCCAGTTTGGCGCCGGCCACCGCCTGGTGAAGCTTGATGGTATCCCCCCAGTAGGCCTCGTCGCCGAAGGTGTCGAAGCGGAAAATTTTCCTGCCGTCGTTCACCATCGTTTGAGCGTTGTCCGCAATCGGGTCGGCTGGTTGCGGCGATTGCGCGGCTACCCTGCGGCTCAGTGTAAGACCGGCACTTCCAACGGCAATAATCAGCACAGCTCCCGCTGCGATCCTGTTTTTGTGGCGCATTGAAACTCCTTCTTTCCAGTCCAGAGCGTCGAAGCGCCGTTTGGTTACACTTTTATGTGTAACTTGCAGCCTTCAATTTACTCTGTAAGGTTTGATACCGGGAGGAGGTATAAAATTGGACACCGTGTCCGATGAGCAGCTTGTGGAGCGTGTCCGCGGCGGCGAAACAGAACTCTATGAACTCCTGATGCGCCGTTACAACCAACGGCTATATCGCGTCGCCACGAGTGTCTTGCG
>Ga0209849_1000070_pt1 | contig 13582 bp, 8 predicted proteins | sample OrgsoiDNA2013048_FD_185798 | JGI IMG/M metagenome (GOLD analysis project Ga0209849, IMG submission 185798) | Permafrost soil microbial communities from the Arctic, to analyse light accelerated degradation of dissolved organic matter (DOM) -... | ecosystem: Environmental > Terrestrial > Soil >... | reverse complement strand
ACTCCGTGGGTGGCGGCGCCACGAAGTCATTGTGACGGGTGACCGTCGCGATCTTGATCTCACCGCGCACGACCGCCGTGGCAGGTTTCTTGGGTCTATCCTTGAGGCCAGTCACCGGCGGTGGAGTAATACTATCCTCAAAATCATCGAGCGCCCGATCGGGCACGCTGCTTTTTGGGCGGTTTTTTCCAATCAGCGGGTCGTTCGAGCCAAATCCCCGTCCCCGGGGTCCCGCCTCCATGGTGGTCGGCATGGTCGAATGGCGGGAGCTCCCATTTTGCGTCGATGGAAGACCCCCGAGCGCCGTGCCGAGCGGCGGGGTCTGCTTCTCCAACCAGGAATGCAGAGCATCCGGCCCGGCCAGCCCGGGACCGCCCCGGGGCTCGGCGTTGCTGGAAAAGGGCGAGGGCGGCGGCGACGGCGACGTCTCGAGCGCAATCGCCCCATCGCTGACGAAGCGCTGGATGACCTTCAACGTATCGAAAATCCTGAAGGGACTCTCGTCCAGGATCTGGGCGAGATCCCGGTGGCCGTCGAACAACTTCAAGAGGGGAACCACCTCACCGGGCATGGTGGGGAAGGAGAGGCCAATGCTGCCAGCCAGATTGGCCGCGTAACGGGTGCGCGCGGAGCCCAGCTCCCGGGCTTCATGGGCGAAGTCACGGAGAAAACGCTCACATTCTTCGAGCAGGTCGCCGCTCTTGGTTGACAGGGACATGGAGCCGCGTCGTACGACGTTCTTGAATCTGAACCGGAGGACCGCATCCTCCCACAGCATCATGCGGTGGAGCGCGGCGGGACCCTGGATCGAGCCGACCTCGGCCGAGGACAGCGAGCCATCGGTGAATCGCAGCTCGCCCCGAGTCGCGCCGTGCCGGACCTCGACGACGGACGAGCGTCCCATGACCGCTAGGGCCCTGACCAGGAAGTAGACGCCTCCCAGCTCGCCCAGATTCACGAACAGCTCCGCGTCGGGCGAGGGCCGGCTGCCGGGGACCGAGGCCGCCACGACCAGCCGGCAAACGTTGAGGACGTCTCGCAGGAAGACGGGCACCGAGAGGAACGCGAAGGCCCCGGCCACAGATGCGGCTGTTCGCTGATCGTCACGACCGATGGCCACGCAGGGCAGGTTGCGCGTCCGGGGGTTGGTGGTGGTGGAGCGGAGCAGGTCCAGCGCCTTGGGCTCCGAGGAGCGCAGATCCAACAGCAACAACGAATAGCTGGACACCTGCAGCAACTGGTGGGCCCGGGCGGCATCGCCGGTTCCCGTCACCGAGCAGCCTTCCTTTTCGAACCCGAAAGTGAGGATGTCCAGTCCGATGGGGTCTGGGTCGAACAACAACAAATTCGAGAGCTGGGCCATCAGACTTCCGGCGCACCTTGGAGCGGTGGCGGGAGCTCCAAGTATACGCGGGTGCAGGTTTCCGCCAAACAAAGCCTCCCCGTCGCGGTGACCGATTTGACGGACGACCCGCGAATGCTAGGTTTCACGCCCCCTCGAACGGTGTGACGTCTGACGGGGACCCCCCCCATGTCAGGCCCAGTCGTTACCCACCCCCAGCAAGAGCCCCTCGCGTCGAGCGATCAGTTGACCGAGTACTTTCGGGGCGGGGGAAAGCCTGTGTCCGCCTGGCGCATCGGCGTCGAGCAGGAGAAGATTGCGGTCTACTCGGATGGTCGTCCGGTGCAGTTCGACGGCGCCAACGGGATCGAGGAGCTGCTCAGGCGGTTGCAGGCGCGCGGGTACGAGGGCGTGCGTGAGGCCGACCGGCTACTGTCCCTGAGCGGCCGGGGCGGCACCGTGACCGTCGAGCCGGGCGGTCAGGTCGAGCACTCTGGACCGGCCCTGCGCACGGCCGTGGCGTGTCGCGACGAGTTGGCCAGACACGTGCGCGAGGTGAAGGAAATCGGGATGGGGCTCGGCATTCATTTCCTGGGCGTGGGGCTCAACTCATTCGCCGGATTGAAGGAGATCCCCTGGCTGCCCAAGGCGCGCTACCGGATCATGCGTGAGTATCTGCCCACCAAGGGTCGACTGGCCCACAACATGATGAAATGTACGGCCACCGTGCAGGCCAATCTGGACTATGACGACGAGCCGACCGCCACCGAAAAGATTCGCATGGCCTTCGGCGTGACCTCGATCGTGACGGCTCTGTATGCCGCCTCTCCCATCAGCGAGGGTCGTCCCAATGGCTACAGCAGCTTTCGCGCCGCCATCTGGCTGGAGACGGACAACGATCGTTGCGGTTTGCTGCCTTTTGTCTTCGAGCCGGATTTTGGCTTTCGTCACTACGTCGAGTGGGCCCTGGATGTCCCCATGTTCTTCATCGTGCGCCAGGGCGTCTATCGCCCGGTCCAGGGGATCACGTTTCGACGATTCATGCGCGAGGGATGGAACGGTGAGCGCGCGACCCTGGACGATTGGGAGATTCACCTCTCCACGGTCTTTCCCGAGGTCAGATTGAAGACCCACCTGGAAGTCAGAGGGGCCGACGCGGTGCCCTTGCCCATGGCCTACGCCTTGCCAGCCCTGTGGCGCGGGCTGCTCGACGATCGGCAGGCCTGCCAGGCGGCCTGGGAGCTGGTCGAGACCGCCACCATGGATGAACGCGAAGCCTTGCGAAGAGCCGTTCCCAGGGAGGGAATGAACGCGCGATTCGTGGGCCGGCCGCTGCACGAGCTGGCCGTGGAGCTGTGCCGGATCGCCGCGGACGGGCTGTCACACCTTCCCGACGGAGCCGCGGACGCGGCCCTGCTCGGCCCCTTGCATGAGCGAGCGGCCGCCAATCGGTGTCCGGCCGACGACATGCTGGAAGACTTCAGGACCCATCGCGGTGATCCGACCAAGCTGGTCGCCGCGTGGGAGCTCTGACGGGAGTGAGCCGAGGCCGCTCGTCACCTTGCCACCTCGTCAGGTTGCCGCGCCGCTCTCGCCCCCAGCTGTGAGGTGCCGCCCGGATTTGAACCGGGGAATAAGGGTTTTGCAGACCCTCGCCTTACCACTTGGCCACGGCACCCAATTTTGTTGCGAGCCGTATTTAACACGGACCTGGAGCGCGATCAGGCTCAAATCGTCTCCGTATTGGGCGGGGATGGGGCGGGGGGAAGCACGGGCGCGCCCGTTCGCAGATATCGAGATGCCATCTCGAACTCGAAGAACGAGACCATTCGGGTATCCACGACCTTGCGCCACAGCTCGTGGGCATCCTCCGTCTTGCCGTCAGACAGCAGTTGCATGGCGCGGTAGAAGTACACCTCGGCCTGCTTGCCGCTGGAGTCGGCCCGGGCCAGAAGCTGCGCGTAGTCCAGGCGTCCGATGGCGAAGGCCGCCAGCTGTCGGTACCAGGCTGAACCGCGCTGCGGGCGAATCTCGGGGTGCCGCAGATCCAGCGTCCGCAGGAAGGCCTCGGCGGTGGGGTCGACGATGCGCTGGGTCCGCTTGGTGAGGTCGAGGATCCACAGCGACGAGTAGACCTTCACGTATTCGGAGACGCTGCGATCGGGTCGCGAAAGGGCGCGCCGGTGAATGTCGACGGCGGCCTCGACCTCGCCGTTCTGGACCAGGAAGGCGATGGCGTCGATGTACGATTGATCGCGATCGCCATCTTGCTCGATGGCCTCGTCGAACTTCTGCATCCCCTCGGCATGGCGGCCGAGCGCGTAGAGGACTCGCCCGATCTCGAAGGTGGCCTCGGCCGACCTTGCGTAGTTCTTGCGGTGGAGTTGCTCGATCATGAGCCTCTCCCAGCCCGCGACGGCGCTCCGCCAGGCCTGCTCGGCTCCCGGGCGATCACCCCCGATATCGAGGGCGTCGCCCAGCAATCTTTCAAGCCGGGAGCGCCCCTCCACGCCGCCGATGGTCTCGGCCGAGTGGGGCGCATTCTCCAGGGCCGAGAGCCCGTCGCGCAAGATCTTGCTGGCCTGCTGGGGGTGGCCGCGCTTGAGGATCAAGGTCGCGAACTCGGCCGCGATCTCCGGATTCGCGTCGGAGTCCTCACCCTGGGCGCGCTGGAACAGCGGCTCCGCCCGATCGATGAGGCCGGCGTTGACGTAGCTGCGCGCGAGCTCGAAATCGATCTGGGCATCCTTGACATGGATCTCTGTGCCCTGGAAGCGCTTGCGCACGTCCGACGCCCGCCGCCGCATCCGCTCCACCTCGTCCGAGGGCGGCAGCGCGGCCCGCTCCGGATCGAGAGCCAGGCGCAGTCGCAGGAAATACAGATCGAGCAGCTCGGCGGAGACGCGCGCCAGCAGATCGCTGGAGGCGGCCTGGTCGTGCTCCAGAACCTGCTCGGCCTCCTCGAGCTGCCGGATGGCGAGGAAGGGTGCCGAGACCAGCTTGGACACCTCGGCCGAGAGGATCAGCAGGTCGGGGTTTCCGGGGGCCCGCAGGAGCCCGAGCTGGAGCACGCGAAACGCCACCGCAAGATCGGGGTTGTCGGTCGCCGTTCCGCCCAGGAAGTCCACCCGGGGCAGGAATCTCCGCGCCAGGCGCATCGTCGCGTCCGGACCGGCCGTCGCATCCAGCGCCGCCGCGATCAGCGCCCGCAGCTCCGGCTCGTCGCCCGGCTTGTCGGCCAGGGAGGCGGTGGCCGCCCCCGCGCGATCCAGCCGGCCACAGCGCAGATAGATCGCACCGACGCTGGCCACGGTTCGCTGCATCTCATCGCCCTGGGCGAGCAACAGGTCACCGAGCGCCTTGCGTGCCTCTTCCCCTCCCGGCAACGGCTTCCGGAGAATCGAGGAAAAGCGGCGCTGGCGCTCGACGTACAGGGCGGTCAGACGATCCGCGACGCCAGGGGCTGGCCAATCCCCCAGCACCGACTGCAGCAGATCCACCGCGGTGAGGCTCCGGCGCGGTCCGTTCTCGGCTCCGAACCCGGCCTCCTCGGTCCAGGCCAGGAGTCGGTCGAACCTCTCTGACCATTCCCGCGCCCCGGGATCGATGGTGACGAGCACGGCCAAGGCCAGGGCCGACTGCGACTCGGCCCCCCGCGGCGCGAACAGCGAGAGGACCAGTCGCGCCGACCGATTCAGAAGCTCCAGCTCTCCTGGTGGAATGGAGGGGGGCTGGGACCATAGCTCCTGGGGCTCGTAGAGGTTGCACGCGTCGCGCAGGGACTCGAAGATCCGGTCGAAGACGTCGCTGGTGCCGAGATCGCGCGCCTCCTGTCGCAGGCGACTGGCGTCCAGCGCCACGAGCGGCTGGAGAAAGTAGCGGGCGAGCTTGGCCCGCAGGGGAGCTCGTTCGGGCGAGCTCGCGGGCAGCGCCTGAAATACCAGGCGGGCTTCCACGGCCTCATCCTCGAACTCGAGGCCTCCCAGGCGGCCAGCCGCCACCTGGAAGCGCTGCCCCGGACCTTCGGGGGCAGGGATCCCTCGGTGGGCGCATCCAAGCCAGAAACAGGCGGCCAACGCCAGGCAAGTGACCGGCGATGTGACCAGGGACGTGACAGGACCGATCCGATCGAGCAGCCTCCCTTCGGAGGCATGGCGGGTGGGCCGTTCCGAGTACGACGGTGACATGAATCAAGTGTAGTTCCTCACCGGTCGAGCCGCGTGAATATTGCAGGGATCCCGTGGCTGCGACGCGCCCGACCCCGGACCGTGGTATTTTGGATGACGGCAATGCCCCCACCGCAGAGCAGCTCATCGAGCAGCTCGACCCTGGTCCCGGGGCGCTTGGGTGAGACGGCTTGGTCACGTCGTGGCGGCCCGGGCGAGCTGCCCTTGCTCATCGCTCACCGCGGTGCGAGCGCCGTCGAGGCCGAGAATTCCATCGCCGCCTTTGCCCGTGCCCGGGCGGACGGAGCCGATGGGGTCGAGCTGGATGTGCTCCTGTGCGCCACCGGAGAGGTGATGGTGTTTCACGACGACGATCTGCTCCGGCTGGCCGGGCTGCCGGCGCGCATCGCCGACCTGAGCCTCGCCGAGTTGCGCAGCGTCCGTCTGAGATCGGGCGCCACGATCCCCACGCTGCAGGAGGCCATCGAGGCCTGTGGCGAGGCCCTGCTGATAAACGTGGAGCTGAAAGCAGCCCAGCTGGCCGGCTCCCAGCTTCGAGCGCTGGTCGAAGGAGTGGCGAGTTGCCTCGAGCGCGCGGCGGCCGAGCTCCCCGCGCGCGTCCTGGTGTCATCGTTCAACCCGCGCGCGGTCCTCGCCTGGCGACGTCGGATGCCGGAGGTGTGCGCGGGGCTCCTGATCGAGCGGGAATCGTTCCTGCCCCTGCGCCGTGCCTGGGCCTTACCCTGGCTGAGACCTTTCTCGGTTCACCCTGAAGGGATCCTTTGCACGCCCGAGGCCGTGAGCCGCTGGCACCGCCGCGGTTACCGCGTGGCCGCCTGGACCATCGACGAGGCCAACGCTCTGCGGGGCTTGGCCGACATGCGGGTCGATGCGATCATCACCAACCACCCCGCCCGCAGCCGCGCCCTGCTGCTCGCACCTCGGTAACAATCAGGGCAACAGGCTGTGGGTGGCGGTGGCCGTCGCGATGGCGGTGCCGTCCTCGGCCTCGGTCCAGGCCTCGACCACCGCCAGGCGTCGTCCAATCTTCACGACGCGGGCCCGGGCGCGCAGCGTGCCCGTCCGAACCGGCGCGAGGAAATTGACGTTCATCTGGGCGGCCGCATTGATACGTCCGGTGTCGTGGACCTTGGCCGCCACGGCATGACCCATCGCCGAATCCATCAGGGCCATGACCACGCCGCCATGGAGCACCGAGTAGGGGTTGTAGTGCTCGGGCGAAACGCTGTACTCCCAGACCACTCCGCCGTCGCCGGAGGATCGCGGCAGAAAGGGAAGCGGACCTTGAGGCTGGTCCAGCACGAGGTTGAACGGCGCTCCAGGAGCGGCCGGGGGCTCGGCGACGGGACGCTCCGCCGTCAGGAAATACAGGCCCGCGAAGACCTTGGGATCGATGAGGATCCCCGCGGCCACCTTCTCGGACAGGAACGAGGGAACGTTCTTGAGGGGCACCAGATGGACCGTGATGTCCTCGGTGTGGTCGCCACCTCCGGCCGACACCCGGGTCAGCCTGGAGGCGCGAAAGAAGGTCACGACCTCGCTCGAGAGCCCGACCGAGGACGGACCCTCCACGAGCGGATGCCAGCGGGACGCCTGAAATCCCGTCTCCTCCTCGAGCTCCCGCGCCGCTGCCTGTTCGAGCGACTCGCTCGCGCTGTCCGACACATCCCCGACCAGGCCCGCCGGAAGCTCGACGACACGTCGATGAACCGGTACCCGCGCCTGCTCCACCAGGACCAATTTGTGGTCATCGGTGGTTGCGACGATCACCACGACGCCCTTCGACGCGTGCCGGTTGACGTACTCCCAACCGTTTTCGTCAAAGAGCTCGAGGAAGCGGCCCCGACCCAGTACCTCGGGTTTCTTGGTTTCGCTGGACACGCCGCGACGTTAGCAGGTTGCACCGGCCGTACCAGCGACCCTCAATAACTCTCGTAGGGAACCACATCGATGGCGCTCGGCTCGACCTTGGCTTCGATCAGGCGAGACCTCAAGCTGGCCGCAGTCCCCACCACCGTGATGGCGAGATCGCGTGCGTGAACGTGCCTCGAGACCGCCGCCTTGACGTCGACGGCGTTCACCGCGCGGATTCGGGCCGGGAGCTGGTCGACGAAGTCTGCGGAGAGACCCACGATCTCGGCCGAGACGCGGGCATCGAGCCGGTGAGCCGGAGCATCCATGACTGAAGCCTGCGACCCAGCCAGAAATTCCTTGGCGAAGGCCAGGCGATCGTCGTCGATTCCTTTCTCCATGAGGCGGACGTAGAGCCGAAGGACCAGCTTGAGCGTGGAGACGGTCTTGTCGGTCGCGGTGAAGAACCACCCTTGAATCGGTCCGCGGGACAGACACTCGGCGAGCGCCATGTACGTGCCATAGGCCACCCCCCGCTTGGTGCGCAGCTCGTCCATGAGGGTGGCCTTCATGGCGCTGCCACCGAAGCTGCCGATGGCAACCAGCAGGGGCACGTAGTCGGGATCGGTGGCGCGGACGCCGATCTGCCCGAAGGTCACCTGTCCCTGCTGGCGATCGGGTTTGTCGACGATCTGGATGCGCCAGCCCTGGGGAGGCTGGGGCTCCCGGACCGCGAGCGGATTCGGACCCGGCGCAGGGGCTTTCGGAAGCGCGGCGAAGGCGCGGCCAATGCGGTCGGCCAGCTCGTCGGCGCTGATGTCGCCAGCGGCCGCGAAGATGACGTTCGGTCCCACCACATGTCGGCGGTGATGGGCCAAGAGGTCCTCTCGCCGGATCCTTCCCAGGCTGGCGCGATCCCCCTCGGGCGGATGCCCATAGGGATGGTCGTTGTAGAGGTTGCGTACGAAGAACCGCTCGCAAAGGGCCTGGTCATCGGTTCGGAGCTCTTCGATCTCGGCCGCCACCTCCCGGCGCGTGCGCGCGAGCTCGGCGACCGGGAAATCGGGACGCAGAAGGATGTCGGCCGCGACGCCCAGCAACGGGTCCAGGTTCCGGACCAGGACGTGCCCCTCCAGGCGCCACGAGTCGGCGTCGGTGTGCACGTCCAGGGTGGCGCCGAGCGCATCGATCTGGGTATCAATCTGCTCGCGGGTGCGGCCGGCCGCGCCGTGCCGGGCGACCTCCGCAAGCAGGTTCATGAGACCGTCCTTCTTGTGCGGGTCCCACGCGGCTCCCGAGCGCACCGCGATCACGACGTGCACGATCGGCAGCGCGTGGTTCGACTCGACCAGCAGCAGGGATCCCGAGGGTCCCGAGCGCCGCTCCACGGGCGTCGGGCCTCTTGACTGAACGACAGTGCCCTCAGGGCGCATTGTTGGGGCTGGCGGTCACGACCGAGCGCGCACCTGGCGCGAGGAAAGCACCCGCGACCCGGCGCACGTCACTCGCCGTGACCCGATCATAGGCGCGGCTCCTCTCGATCAGATTCTGATAGTCACCGGTGGTGACCTCGAAGTGTCCGAGGGCCTCGGCGCGTCCACGGCTGGAGCCGAGCTCGGACCAGAACTCGGTCTCCAGCCGATTCTTGGCGGCCGTCAGCTCTCCCGCGTCGACCGATTCGGTGGCCAGGCGTTCCATCTCTCGCACGATCAGCTCCTCGGCACGGCCGGCCTCGTGTCCGCGCGTCATCTGGATCCACAGGCAGAAGAGGCCCGGATCGCGGGTGGGCGCGACGTCTCCGTTCACCGACGATGCCAGCTCGCGCTCGACCACCAGCAGCCGGTGGAGCCGGGAGGACGGCCCCCCAAGCAAGAGCTGGTCGATGACATCGTAGGGTGCCCGCTCCGGATCACCGAGCCCGGGGGCCGGGTATCCCATCACGAACCGGTCCGCGGGGACAGGTCGCTGGATTCGAGCTCTGACCTCGGACCGGGGCGCCCGCTCCGGAACCGGGGCGGCATCTGGCTCCGACGAGTCCGCGCGAAGACCCCGGTAGGCGGTCTCGATGGCTTGCAGGGCGGCGCTCTCCTCGAAGGCTCCCGCCACCACGATCACGGCGTGATTGGGCGCGTAGTGACGGCGGTAAAATGCCAGGGCCCTATCTCTGGTGACAGATTTGATGTCGGTCATTCGCCCAATGATGGGCCAGCGGTAAGGATGCGCCTTGAAGGCCTGACCCCAGACCATCTCGTCCAGGGTGCCGTCCACGCTGTCCTCCACCGAGCCGAGTCTCTCCTGCACGACTACCTCCCGCTCGGTGGAGAGCCGCTTTTCCCCCAGCTCCAGGTTCACCATTCGGTGCGCTTCCAGCTGAATCGCCCGATCCAGCGTCTCGGGAGGAAGCTCGTCGATGTAGGACGTGAAATCGTAGGTGGTCATGGCATTGCTCGACCCTCCCACCTCCTCGATCTGCTGATCGAAGTCAGCGGGCCGACCGCCTGCCGAGGCGCCCGCGAACATCAGGTGCTCGAACAAGTGGGCGAGGCCAGTCTCACCTGCGGAGGCGTTTTCGTTCCGGGACCCGACCCGAAACATCGTCAGGTAGCTGACGCTGCGCGCTCCCGCATCGGGCACGGTGATGAGCGAAAGCCCGTTGTCGAGGGTCCACTTGCGAATCGTCAGCGATCCGAGAGGAGTGGAGGCCACGGCCCGGGACGACGACCCGAAGGCGCGGATCGAAGCGGAGGTGGAGGGCGTTCGGCTCACGCCCTGCTTGCCGGGACCGGAGAAAAGCCCGGCGCAGGAATAGGTCATCATGGAGGTCACGGTTGCCAAGATGGTGTCCCGGCGAGAGAGCGCGGGTCGAACGGCTCGCACCGATGCGATCTATCAGATCAGAATTGTGCGGTCATCGACAGACTGAAGGCCTGCTCCAGATGGCGGTAAGTGCCGGCCGCCGTCCCTCGCGCCAGACCTTCGCGTCGCAGCAGGCAAGGCGATCCGGCGGAGAGATCCCCGCCCGCCCGCGTGCAGCCCGAGGCGGCCGTCGGATCGAAGGCGGATGACGTCGTCGTGACGGGGAACATGTAGGTGAGGCCGTAGCCACCCGCGATCCACAGATGACGCGCCGGTCGCACGAGGAACATCGCGGTGGGCTCGACCTTGCGTCCATCCACCGCCGCCGGGCTGATGGCCTCCTCGGAGACAGCGCTGCTCTCCACCCTGAGGCCCGCGCCCACGCGCAGCCACTCGGCGACCCAGGTCGCGACCCGCAAGCGGGTGTCCACCACCGTGCCGTAGCCCCGATAAAGGACGATGTGCTCGGGGACGCCCGAACCAGACAGGGCCGCCCCGGTCAACCGGATGTCGATCGCATCCTGCGACGGAAAGCTGAGGACCCGTCCGATGGCGGCGATCTCCCATCCCGGCCGCGGGTGCCAGGCCACTGCTGCCGCCAGCGTGTAGGGCAGCTTGTAGACGATGTCGGCGAAGATGCAGCCCCGCCCGTCGGGCCGCAGATTATCGCAGGGTACCGTGGCGGGATTCTGCGGCGTGACGTCCCGGGGCGCTCTCGTGATCTGTGATTCATCGCCCGCGATCACCGCGGAGCCACCCAGATCTCCAAGAGGTCTCGAGGAAAATGAGAGCCCGACCTCCCAGGACCGCCTGCGGTAGTAGAGCCCGGCTGCCAGGGTCACCGCCGCCCGGGCTGAAAAGATCCCCTGGTTGGACCCGATGTCGATCTTCGCGTCGGCGGTGGGATCTTCGGCTCCGGTGCAGGTGCCCGTGGCGGCGCAGGTCGATTCGGAAAACGATAGGCGGCCCGTCGAGAGCAGGACCCCCGGGGCGAATCCGACCCGAAGCTCGCCCGCGAAACGCACGGCTATCGCCGAGACCAGGGCCAGGTTTCGCAGGTCCGCCGAGATCCGGTGGTAACGCGTCGCCAGCGGTTGGCCCGGTGACCCTTCGTAGGTCGAACGATCGACGAATGGCATGTAGGCAGCGAGCGCCAGCGACAGACGATCGCCGCCCACGTCACCGCCGACTCCGGCGAAGGCCCCCGGCCCCGGGGGCCAGATGAACGGATGGGAGCGATCGACGGCACGCGCTTCCCCAAAGGTCATGCCTCCGGTGGGGGTGGGGTTACCCATCGGATCGATGGCGGCGCGCGACACGCTGGTGGTCCCGAGCCTGGCCGTGCCCGTGAAGGTCACGTTCAGTCCCCGCATCAGCGCAAGCGCCGCCGGATTCCAGTAGATGGCGGCCAGATCGCCGGTCGTGGGGCCGGAAAATCCAATTCCCCCCACGTGGGGATCGTCGATGGGAACCGCGCGGCTGGCGCGGCCCATGCACATCGCCGTGGCGAAGACCGCGCAGGCAGCCAGTGCGCGGGAGCCGCTGGCCGGTGCCAGCGCGGGCGCGTGCGCGTTTTTTGGCAGCATCAAACGTCTCGTCCGTCGTCGATCGCCGGGCCGCGCATGCCCGGGCCACGCGCCAGCTCGGCGCGCGCGAGCTCGGCGGGCGCCAGCTCGGCAATCGATCAGAAACGACATGAACGAAAGCAATAGCCGAACGGGTTTGCCCGGGCAACGCCGGGCCACCACCCGGGGGCGCGATGCCGCTCCTTGACGCTCCGATCAGCGAATGACTAACATCCCAGCACCCATGGTGTTTCGTGCTCTGGCGCCGACTCTCCGCAGTCCGCGCGCGGTCTGTCTGGCTTCGATCGTCGGCGCTTGCGTGGCGGCGTGCACCTGGTCAGCTGGGTGCAGCAAGGCAACCTCGGACGACATCGTGCTGTGGAAGACCACCGAAAAAGGTCCATCCAAGCTGGTAGCGGCGCTGCGTGATCGGTCCACCGAGTCGAAGCTCCGTGGCGAGGCGGCCCTCGCCCTCGTCGACATCGGCAAGTCCGATGAGGTCGAGACGGCGCTGGCAGGGATGCCCACCGCCGAGCGCTGGGAGATCAACAAGACGCTCTTGCCCTTGTACATCACCCAGATCTCGTCGACGGCGGACTCGGCGCCCGAGAAGTCACTGGCCTATCGGGATGCCCTGTTCTCGGCCCGGTCTCTGGCACAGGCCGACGACCAGAAGCGGATCGATGCCGCCTTGATGCCCGGCATCGAGCAAGACCTGCGCACTGGCCGCGTCCGCAATGGCCGTCATGCGGTGGAAAAGATTCTCACGACCATCGGCACCCCGGCTGGGGCCATGCTGGCGCACCTCCTCGAGGAGCCGATCACGGGCTACGCCTCGGTGGCGCAGCTCTTGGCCCGGGTTGGTGACGAGGCCGCCCGGGAAAAGGGGGCGGAGAGCCTGGTGGCCCGCGCCCGCCACGGTGGGACGGTGCCCGAGCCGATGTGGAGGTCGATTGGATTGCTGGGGGGGCCGGCCGCGGTGGCCTTCTTGAAGGCCAAGATTCTCGCGGGGACCCGGGAGGAAGCGAGCTCGGCCGTGCGGGCGCTGCAGGAGCGACGGGAGCCCTCGGTGCTGCCGTTTGCGCTCCAGCTCGCGGGCGATCCGAAGGCCGATCGCTCCATCCGCGACGAGATGTTTGGCGTGGTCGAGGGCATAGGGGGCCTGGAGGCGAAGGACGGTCTGATTCGCATCATCCGTTCGGACAAGGAAGACCTGGTGCGCTACCGTGGCTTCGAGTCGCTGCTGGTGGTGGCCAAACAGGATGGCATCGTGCCGGGGCTCGAGGCGTTCCCCGCCAGCGGGACCTACAAGAAAGTGGACGTCGAGGACTTGTTGGTCAAACTCATCGAGAAGTTGGGACCTCCTGCCAGACCCGCTCTCGTCAAGGGCTTGCTGTCGAAGGCTCCGCTCGCCCGCATGACGGCGACGTTGAGCCTCGAAACCGTGGGCGCGACCGCGGACGCCGCGGCGCTCGGCGAGCTGGCCAAGGACGCCGCCACCGTCAGGGGTTTTCCGGCCGGTGACACCGTGGGCAAGGAGGCGGTGCGCGTGGCCTCGGTCGTGCGGAAATGAGCTCGGGCGACGACAGAGAGCGCTCCAGCGTACGGGAGATTCGCTGCCGCGAGCGACTCTGGCAAACGTTCGAGCAGATGTCCGAGGAGCAGGAGAAGACCGTCGAGGAGCTGGTCAACGACGCGATGACAGGCTACGCGCAGATCGCGGGATACGAGACAGCCGTTCACGCCGAGACGCCGGCGCCGACGCCGGCCCCGATCCGTGG
>Ga0209849_1000069_pt1 | contig 13586 bp, 13 predicted proteins | sample OrgsoiDNA2013048_FD_185798 | JGI IMG/M metagenome (GOLD analysis project Ga0209849, IMG submission 185798) | Permafrost soil microbial communities from the Arctic, to analyse light accelerated degradation of dissolved organic matter (DOM) -... | ecosystem: Environmental > Terrestrial > Soil >... | reverse complement strand
CGCCGAAATAGACGCCACCGGTGAGCTCGCGCACGAAGATGAGGTCGAGACCGCGGACGATCTCGGTCTTGAGTGTCGAGGCCTCGGCCAGGGCATCGAAGACAAAGGCAGGGCGCAGATTGGCGAAGAGTTCCATGTCCTTGCGCAGCCGCAGCAGGCCGCGCTCGGGCTTCTTGGAAAACGGCAGGCTGTCCCATTTCGGCCCGCCGACGGCGCCCAGCAGCACGGCGTCCGACTGCTGCGCGAGCTCGAGACCCTCCTGACCGATATCGTGATCGCCGGTAAATCCGACGATCTGGCTCATGACGTCGCCGCCGGGGTAGTAGCGCCAGTATTCGTTCTCGTCGTGCACGCCGGCGATCTTGAGCGCCGACACGCGATCGGCGATCTCGGGTGCGACCGGCTTTTTCACGTAAACGAAATCGCCGCCCTGTGCCAGCTTCTGATTGAGCAGCGCCGGCGTCATGTCCAGCAGCGCCGCGAGCGAGCGCAGCTGCTCGGGCGTCGCGACCACTTGATCGGGCCAGGCCCAGATCGCCTTGACCGGCGTGCTGATGGCCAATGGCTCGCCGAAGCGATCGACGATGCCGGCGACCAGCGGACCTTCGGGCCCGACGATGGTCAGTCCGATGTTTTCGCGCGCAGCGAATTCAAGCAAGGCGTCGATATCGTCGGCAGGGATGTCGACATTGCGTACCTTGGGCTCGAGTGCGGTGCCCGCATTCCCGGGAGCGACGATCACTTCGAGCACGCGCGGCGACAGCGCGGTGGTCGTCGCCGACGCGCCGCCGCTGCTCGTCACGAGCAAGAGCGCGCCGAGCGCCACCGAGGCGGCGCCTGCTACGAAGCCGATCGTGCTCACCGTGGACATCGTACGACCGGTGGAGGCCGCGTCGAGGCCCGCTTGATCGGTGCAACCTACACCGCCCGCGGGGTCGGATTGGCAGTGCTGCTGGACGGTGTTCTTCCGGTCGAGCGCGATCAGGCCGGTCACGATCCCGACGCCGATGCCGACTTTCGCGCCCTGGAGGTGATCCTGAGGAAGCGCGGCGAGCTCGAACGTCTGATCGAGGTGGCACGGCTGGGAGCGACCCGGGGGGGGCAGACCGAGCGTCGGGATCGCTTGCTGCGCCTGTCGGCCCTGTTGCGCGAGAGCCGACCTGGCGATGCGGTCGAGCCGCTGTCGGCGGCGGTGGCCCTCGACCCGTACTCCGTCTCGGCGCTCACCTCCCTCGCGGAGCTGTTCGTCGAGCTCGGGCGAACCGCCGAGGCGGTGGCCGCGCTGCGCCGGGTGATCGCCGTCGCCTCCGATGTGCGGACCATCGCCACGGCGTGGGCGCGCATCGGCCAGATCGCGGCCGGCGCTCTCGGCGATCCGACGCTGGCGGTGGCGGCCTACCGGAGCGCGCTGATCGCGGCGCCAGATGATGTATCGGCCCTGACGGGGCTGACACAGGCCCTGGTGCGCCAGCGCCTGTACGTGGGGGCGGCCCAGGCCCTGCGGCAGCTGGCCTCGGTCGATCCGGATCCGACGGCCCGGGTCGGGCACCTGATCGCGCTCGGCGAGCTGATGGCGGGTCCTGCCCGCGATCCCGAAGGAGCGGCCGCGGTGCTGGAGAGCGCGCTCGAGATGGACCCAAAGCGCGTGGTCGCGATCGAGCGGCTGGAGTCGGTGCTGATGGACCTCGATGATCCGGAGCGCCTGGCGCGAGCCATCAGCCGACATCTGGATGCGGTGCCGGGCGGAATCGCGCGGCGCACGCGTCTGGCGCGCTTGCTGCGCGGTCCGCTCGGGGCGCCCGATCGCGCGGCGGACGAGCTGCGCGTCATCGTCGGGCAGGTTCCCTCCGATGCGGGGCCGCGTGCCGAGCTGGCCGCCGTCCTCGAGGAGGCGGGGCGGATCCCCGAATCGGTGGCGGAGCACCTGGGCGTGCTCGTGATGCAGCCCCTGTCCCTGGAATCCTTGCGGTCACTGCGCCGGCTGTACGAGACGCTCGGGAATCGTCCACGGGCCGAGGTGGTGGCAGCCATCCTGGTGGCGCTGGGCGCGGCGGATCCGGCCGATCGGCGGGCTGCGCGGGAAGCTCGAAATCGGTGGCTCGACGAGCCCCGCGGCGTGCTCGCGACCCCCGACTTCGAGAATATCCTGCGGCACCCGCTCGAGCGCCATCCGGCCACCGCCCTTCTGGCCTCGCTGATCGAGGTCCTGCCCAGGTTGCATCCGGTCAACCTCGAGGAATGGGGCGTCAGTCGTTCCGACAAGCTGGGACAGCGCTCGGGCGATCCTCTCTGGCCGCTCATCCAGCGGGTGTCGGCCCTGTTCGGGGTCGAGGAGCCCTTCGATGTTTATCTGGTGCCGGCCGGGATCAAGCAGGTCGAGATCGAGGCCACCTTTCCGGCGTCCCTGCTGGTGCCCGCTCACCTCATGACCTCGGTTCCGCGGCGCGAGATGGTGTTGCAACTGGCGCGGCAGATCGGGCGGCTGCGCGCCGGCAGCTACCTGGCGAGCAGGCTGTCGGCACGCGAGCTCGGGATCGTGCTGGCGGGGTCGCTCCGCTCGCGCTTCCCGGACTACGGGCGGGGCCTGGCCAGCGAAGAGATCCTGGCGGACGCCACCCAGAAGACCATGCGCTTTCTGCCCCGCCGGCATCGCCGCGCCTTCGAGCGGGCCGTCGTGGGGGTCGCGGAGGCCGGCCCCCTCGACGTCAATCGCTGGCGCATGGGGATGATCCACACCGGCCACAGGGCGTCGCTGGTGGCGACGGGCGACGTGCTCGGATGTCTCGAGCTCGTGATTCGATCCGACCGGCGTCTGACCACGGCCGCGGCCGTATCTTCCGCCGAGCTGATCGAGGCGGCTCGGGTCTTCCCGGAGATGACCGAGGCCGTGGCCTTCGTCCTCGGGGACGAGTACGCCGCCTTGCGGGCCCAGGTCTTCTGAGCATGAGCGCGCGGGTGGCCGCCCGGTCGCTGCGCCGCTGCTTCTGGGCGGCCGGTCATCCGCTGCTGCAGAGCTATCACGACGAGGAGTGGGGCGTCCCGGTTCACGACGACCATCACTGGTACGAGAAGATCGTCCTCGACGGGGCGCAGGCCGGGTTGTCCTGGCTGACCATCCTCAAGAAACGCGACGCCTATCGAATGGCTTTTCGAGATTTCGATCCCGCCCAGGTGGCGCGCTACTCGGAACGGGACGCGGAGCATCTGATGAAGGATCCAGGCATCGTCCGCAACCGCGCCAAGATCAAGTCCGCGATCGGCAACGCGCGGGCCTTCCTCGCGATCCAGGCCGAGCACGGCAGCTTCGACACGTACATCTGGGCCTTCGTCGAGGGCCGCCCGCGCCAGGGCAAGACCCGAGGGCGCGCCACGGTGCTGGCGAGAACCGAGCTGTCGGACCAGATCTCGGTCGCGCTGCGGGCGCGCGGATTCTCCTTCGTGGGCTCGACCATCGTCTACGCCTTCATGCAGGCCGCGGGCCTGGTTAACGATCACGTGATCGGCTGCTTTCGCCGTCCCGTGGTGGCGAGGCTGCGATAGGTCCCGGCCTTCGGGTGTCGAGATCGATGATGAAGCGCTCGCGCTAATCGTGGAGCAGACCAAAGGCTACCCGTACTTTCTGCAAGAGTGGGGCGCGCAAGCTTGGAACGTCGCTGAACGATTTCCGATCACTCATGAAGACGCTCGCAAGGCGACGTCGCGATCGGTTGCGCAGCTCGACAGGGGCTTTTTCCGCGTCCGCTTGGACAGGTTGACACCTCGTGAGAGAGACTACATGCGGGCGATGGCCGAGCTGGGACCGGGTCCCCATCGCTCGGGCGATATCGCGCAGAAGCTCTCGATGGACGTGACGACTGCCGGCCCCCTCAGGAACGGGCTGATCAAGAAAGGAATGATCTTCAGCCCTCAGCATGGGGACACCGCCTTCACGGTCCCGATGTTCGATGAGCTCATGCGGCGATCCATGCCGGATTGGACTCCCGGTTCGGCAGTCGTCGGCAACCGGAACAGCAAGAGGTCTTCGCTGCGAGCAGAGCTCTCCCTTCCAGGTCTAGTATGAAACCCGAGCGGCACTGGTCTCGGCGCGCGGGTTGAGGGTGATGGGGATCTTCCGCCCAGCGAGCTTCAGATCGATGGCGGTGTTGATCTTGACGGCCAGTGCCACGAGCCGCACGTCGCGCGTGATGGTCATGGCCGCCTCGGGATCGGCGATCCCGAGCGCCGTCAGCTTCTCGATCAGCGCCTGCTTCACCTCTTCGGTCCCGATCGTGGATTCTGGTTCCGGCAAGAGGTTCGCCCGGTACAGGCGCGGAAGCGCGTCCTCGAGGATGTTCTTCACGTCGGAGTTGAGCGCGATGACCGGCCAGGACGAAAAGCCGAGGTATCCCGCGCCGACCGCCAGCAGCAAGAGCGTCAGGGACACCGCGTTGAGGCGGCGGGGCTGCTTGTATGTGCGAGTGACGTTCGCCAAGGATCGCGTCCGGCCTGGCCCGGCCCAACCCGAGTCTACCCGGGCTCGAACAACGAAAACACCGCGCCGGCCGGATCGGTCCGCCCGCCCGGTCGGCAGCCCGCGGGGAAGAAATCGGCCACGAGGACTTTTACTGACTACTCTGTGGTGGCACCCTTGGTGGCATGACGCGGATTGCGGTGACCGGGAGCGATGCCCGCATCACCTGGGTGCGCGGACCCCGGCAAGATGCACCGAACGAGAGGATCGGTGTGCTCGAGTTGAAGGCCGATGGCAGTTGTCGGGCGGTGTTTGCGGAACGGGTGGAGGTCGACGGGCGATGCCACATTCGGCTGGCGCGGCAGGTCTGGCAAGGGAAGGATTCGCTCGATACGCGTTGGTGGAGCCTGGTGCTCGATCATGAACACAAGGTGCATACGATCCGAAATGGCTCCTGCGGGGACAGGATCCTGAAGGCCGACGCTCCCAGAATCGTTCGCGCGCTCGAAGAACTGGAGCTCATGACCACAGATACCATGATCGCCGTCGATGACGGCACGCCTGTGCTGCCCCGGCGAGGAATCGGCTGAGGGCGGGGGCGCGCCGGAACCAATCGGCTGTCTACGCGCGATACGGTCGTGGCCAGCCCTTATCCCAGGCTCCCCGAGGATTCGGATTCCATCGGGTCCGCGAAGCCCTTCCGCATTCCTTTCCTGGCAGCCTCGCCCAGGCCACGGGCGGTCCGGGTGCGAACGCATATCAGGCCGGTCAGCACCTGGAACGACAGCGCCACCACCTGGGCCGTCAGGCTGGCCCCCAGCACCACCGCGCTGGGCTCGCCGGCCGCCGCCGGGACGAACCGGGCAAAGAACAGCACCATGACCGCCTGGGTGGTCCCGAGGCCCTGAACCGAGATGGGTAACACCGCGATGAACATCACCACGGGCAACGCCGTGATCGCCGTGGCCAGCGGAACCGCCACGCCGAATCCCCACAGGGCCGACAGGTTGAAGGCGATCAGTGCGGCGATGTGAGGCAGTCGGACCGCCATGGCCTTGAGGTGTCCGGCCAATCCTGCCGACAACAGCACATCGAAGATCGGGCGGGACCTCAACCACCTGGGCGCCACCGCAACCACCACCACGTACACCGCCAGGCCCGCCCACGCCACGGAAACCACGGGAACGAGGCCGGGCGGGCGCTCGGAACCGAAGACCAGGCCCAAGGTCACCAGCGCCAGGAGCACGAGGACGTTGGTCCCCATGATCAACAGAACCGTGGCCACGCCCCGCCGGATCGGAACCCCGCGAGCGCGGTGAACGAAGTAGACGATGGCTCCCTGGCCCACGCTGTAGTTGATGGCGGCGAGCAGGTAGGTCGCCCCGCGGACGATGAGGACGTCTCGAAAGGGCAATCGCGCCAGGAACCAGGCGAAGGTCTTCCACATGGCGAACGAATCGGCGACGTAAACCAGTATCACCGCCACCAGGACCACCGGTAGGGTCCACGACGCCGCCCGACCCACGGAGGCCCAGACCTGGCCGATGGGCGTCTTCCAGAACAGCCACAGGAGGGCGGCGACCGTGATCGCCCAAGCCAGAACTCGAAGGACACGGGCCCGCATTTGAGGAAGGCTCTAACACGCCCGAGCTGTTTCGTGGCGGGCGCTCGAACGGTCGAAAAGGTCAATGTGGTAAATTATCGGCAGATGATGCAGAAATCATCGTCGGGCCCGGAGCCCGGATCACCGGGAACCGGCGAGAAGGCGACGGTCGCTTCGGACGAGGTCACGCCCGCGGTGTCGATCACGGCTGGCTTGCGCGAAACCGCGCGCGGCAGCTCCCCGCCTTCCACACCCAACAAGCCCATTGAAGCGCAGTCGACACCCAAGGAGGCGACGGCCCCCGACGAGGCCCTCGCCGCCGCTGATTCGAAGAAGGGCGCCCAGGCAGGGTCCAGGGAAACGGGCCCGAACGAGGCGGCTCCCCGTCCAGCCGCTGCACGTCCTTCGCGCGTGACGCCCGGTGGCGGATACGCCGCTCTGTTGGCTCACACGCGACCCAAGCAGTCGCGCGGCGACGTCGCCGCGCCAGGAGGGGGAGGAGCCGGGTCAGGTCCCGTCGCTGCGGAAGGCAGCTCGGTCGCCCGCGCCCCCGCCCCGAGCTCACCGGACGTCAGCGTGGAGGGAGGCGCCGTTCCTGAATCTCTCTCGAATGAGCTGGGCTCCGGCTCGGTCGTGACTGGCCCGCTCATGGGGGAGCTCACCGTGCCGACGTTCAGCCAGTTCGATTCGTCCGACGATATCACCCGGGTCGCCGGCGCTGTCCGAGCTTCCGATCCGCGCCCGGCGATCCCCAGACCGACCCGGTTGACGCCGGCCAGCGGTGGTCTGCGCCCTTGGTCCCGGCCGAGCCCGGTGCCTGCGGACCAGCCGCTCGCGAATCGGGAGCTCGCGGCGGCGAGTCCGTCGAGCCAGGGCACGCCGACGCCGGTGATGGGCGAGCCGACGTCAACCCCGGAAGACAAGAAACTCGGTTTTATCGCCACCATCCAGGGAGTTCCGCCACCCCCCGTCGATGTGTCGCGGCTCGCCGGTCCTGGGATGAGCGGGGTTGGCCTCGTCGATACGGGGCCCACCGAGAAGAATTTCGCGCCGTCCCATCATGGTCAGGGCGATTCGGGCGGCATGGCGGGTCCGGCGCGGATCGGGCAGGCCAAACGAACCACGGCGTCCATGGGCGCCGTGCAACCAAACCGCGTCCAGGTTCGCAAGGCGGTGATCGCGGGGGTGTTGACGGCCGTCGGCGTCACCGTGCTGCTGGTCGTGAGCATATCGCAGTTTCCTCCCAAGCCGCTGCCGCCGCGTCGCGAGCCGCTCGGTGGGCTGTCGGTCCCGCTGGTGCTGCCCGATCCGCGGCAACCGACGGTGGTCGAGCTGCCGCCCGAGCAGCCACCGGGTGCGGCGTCTGCGGTGGAGGGAGCTCCCGCTGGCGCCCCAGGTTCTCCGGCAGCGGAAGGATCGCGCGGGACCGCCGCGCCCTCGGCGGACCAAACCGGGCAAGGGCAAGGCCGCGCGCCTGACGACAGCCCGCCGGTCGTCAATACGCCGCCGGCCAGCGGCTCGCAGGCGACGGACGTGGCTGGTGGCGATGTTCCGAGCGAAGAGAGCGCCGGCTCGGATGACGAGCATCCCGCGCGCCGGCGTGCCAAACATGCCGATTCCGGCGACAGGCGCTCGTCCCGTGCAAAGGCCTCGAAGCGCAAGGGCAAGGACAGCGTCTCCGGACAGGAGTCCTCGGAGAGCGCGGTCCGGGCCCAGGCAAAAGGACCTGCTACTCGTACCAGGGAGGCCGCGTCGACCGAGAGCGATCCCGATGGAACCCTCCCCCTGAAATGACGCTCAGACGAGAGGCGCCGATCGGACTCGCGGCCAGCCGCTCGCCGGCCGCCTCCCGATCCGCCCGCAGGCTGGCCCCCCGGCCTCCTGCGGACGGATCCCCGCTGTACCCACTCCCGCCTTTCACCTCTCCCGCCGAAATGACCACCCCGCCCGACTCCCGCTCACCCGGTCACTCCCTGTTCCCCGTACCGTCTCTGTTTGAAGACGTTATTCCATAAAACTAGACATAGGTCAAGGGCCAACAGTCAAGAGTGAAAATTGGCAGGAGACCGCGAGGCCGCGTCACGAAAGACCCAGGGTCGTGAGGAGCTTCTCCAGGCGCAGGGCCAGCGGGAGATCGGATTGGGTGTGAGCGTAGTCCATGGCCGCGAACAGGTGAGTCTGTTCGAGATCGAGTCGGTCAGGCTCCCGTTCGAGGAGCGCGACGAAGTGGCCCACGGCGCGTCGCTGATCGAAGCGGGTCCGACGGACCACCGCGTACTTGACGGTGGCGTGCAGCGTGTAGCGCCCGGGCAAGGGCTCCTCGACCAGATGCCAGCCCAAGAGGTGATCGAGCGCGCGCCGGGCCGAGCCGTCTCCTCGGGTGCCCGCCAGGATCGCCAGCGAGGCGGCGGCCGCGTGGTCGCCCTGCAGGTGCGCCAGCACCGCCAAGATGCGGCGCTCGACGCCGCTCGAGCGAGCCCAGAGCCAGTCGACCAGCAACCGAACCTCCACGATGTCGTCCTCGTGCGCGATCACGCTGACCCGCCCGACGCCGTTCTCGATCAGCCACGTCGCCAGCGCGGACGCGGACACGGCGCCACTTTTCACCACGGCATTGCTGATGTCGAGGGCCAGGGGATTCCAGCGCAGCGTGGTGGTCAACGCCGCCACCGCCGGGAACGGGCTGCGTCCGGTGGTGACCAGCGGCGGCACCACCGGGTAGATCGAGACACCCGACAGCAAGCACCGGCGCGCCGTCAGCAACCACGAAACGGGAACACCCTCGAGGGCGTCGAGCAGGCGTGCCATGGCTCGATCGCTCTCGTGGTTGTCGAGGACGATGAGGGTCTGGCCGCGGCTCGTCAGGTGCTGGCGCAGCGACGCCAGACGCCGTTCGCGCGCGCCCGGTCCGCCCACCGACACACCCATGCGGATGGCCAGCATATCGAGCAGGGTCTGATGATCCCACGCGCCCACGCGAAACCACTCGATGCCCCCCGGGAAGTGCCGTCGCAGGTGATGGCCGAGGGCAGCTGCGAGCGTGGACTTGCCGCTGCCGCCCGCGCCCACCAGGGCCAGACGCTGGTGAAGGCCCGAGCGCGCCGCCGACGCCAGCGCCCGCAACTCTGAGCCTCGGCCGCGAAATGGTCGCGGTCGCGGTGGAAATGCCATGCCGCTTCGCTTACCACGCGCGCGACGGCGACGGCCTATCGGACCGGGCCGGCGACCCCTGTCAGAGCACGGTGGCGTGACCGCGCAGGCTGCTCACGAAGTCAGCCACGATCCCGTCGAGACGCCCGCCGATCTCGGGATCCATGTCGGCGCCCCCATCCGATCGGCGGTGAATCAGCTTGTCGAGGACGAACAGTCCCCCCACCACGTGCGCGGCGCCGAGAGACGACAGCACGGGCCGGAGCGCGTAGTCGAGCGCCAGGACGTGCGCGATGCTGCCGCCCGTCGCCAGCGGCAGGACGATCTTGCCGCGCAGCCCGAATTGAGGCAGCAAGTCCAGGAAGACCTTGAGCACGCCAGCGTAGGCAGCCTTGTAGATGGGCGTCGCCACCACCACACCCCGCGCGCGGTCCACGAGCGCGAAGGCCTCCGCCAGCGCCGGTGATGCGGTCCGGCCCCACAGGAGATCCTCTGGCGGCAGGTCGCGGATGTTGATGAACTGGACCTCGAATCCCAGTCCGACGAGGCTCGCTCCCACGGTGGTGGCCAGCGCCAGCGTGCGCGAGTCGGAGGAGGGGCTTCCGACAATCGTGACGATCAGGGACATGCAGGTTCTCCCGGACGCGAGGCGACCGCGTCATCTATCTCTACGGCGCGTCGGGGAGTTCGTCCACCTTGGAGGAGACCGGCAGCGCCAGCGCCGAGGACTTCCCGCCTCTCAGGCGGCCCGCGAGGGGTTCTCGCGGCCAGGTGGTTGCCCGAGCGCATTCCCTCGCAGGAAGGCGGCGAACTGGGTGGTCCCAAACCGCCGCATCAGGTGTAGCGGCTTGCCCTGGGCCCGCGCCAGTCGGCGCGCCAGTCGGACGGCGCCGTGGCTGTTCACGTCGGTCAACACGAGCAGGAGGTCCGCCCGCGACACCAGCGTGCGCAGGGTCTGGACCCCTGAGCCCCTGATGTGGCCACTGTGGATCTCGGCCTCGTGACCGGCGGCCTTGGCCAGCGCTGCCAGCCGGTGCGCGTCCCGCTCCAGTCCTCCTAGTACGCCGATCAACATGGCGAGACCAGGCTTCTCGAGGGCCACCCTGCATTGTCCATTATAGAATATTATATCTATTATTACAGACGGGTCAACCCGGTGGATGCTGCCTGGGCTGGAGCACGGTCGCAGGAGCTCCTGGCGCCCCGGTTGATCGCAGGCTCGCGGCCCGAGCGTGCCAGACTCCGGGCGTGACCAAACCCGATCCACGCGAGCGGCAGCCAGTCTCGCTCGCGATCCGCTGATGGCCTTCTCGTTTTCTCTCCTCGCCGAGGACCCGTCTTCGAGGGCACGGCGCGGGACGCTGCACACGTCGCGGGGCGACGTGGAGACGCCCGTCTTCATGCCGGTGGGGACCCGCGCCACCGTCACCGGCGTGCCTCCCGACGAGCTCGTTGCCCTGGGCGTGCCGATTCTCCTCGCCAACACGTATCACCTCCTGTTGCGGCCAGGACCGGAGCTCTTCCGCCGCGTGGGCGGCATTCACGAGTTCATGCGCTGGCCGCGCCCCGTGCTCACCGACTCGGGGGGGTACCAGATCTTTTCGCTTCCCCTCGAACGCACCGTCACGGAAGCCGGAGCGCGGTTCGCGAGCTACGTGGATGGCCGGATCCACGAGCTGACGCCCGAAGGCTCCATCGCCATGCAGACGGCGATCGGGGCCGACATCATGATGGTGCTCGACGAGTGCATCGAGGCGACCCGAGACGCCAGGGTGGCCCGCGCCGCCATGGAGCGAACCCATCGCTGGGCCTTGCGCAGCCTGGCCGCGCGCACCAATCCCGGGCAAGCCCTCTTCGCGATCGTGCAGGGGGGATTGCTGCCCGCCCTGCGCCGCGAGTCCGCGCAGATCCTGAGCGCCCACCCGTTCGATGGTTTTGCCATCGGCGGCCTGGCGGTTGGCGACACGCGCGCCGAGCGCGAAGAGATGACCGCCTTGGCCGCCGAGCTCCTGCCCGCGACGGCTCCGCGCTACCTGATGGGGGTCGGCACGCCGCCCGACCTGCTGACCGCCATCGGGTATGGGGTCGACATGTTCGATTGCGTGATCCCGACGCGCCTGGCCTGGCAAGGGACCGCCTTCACCTCGACGGGGCGGGTGCGCCTGACGCGCGGGGTGAATCGCCTCTCGGACGCGCCCCTCGACGCCGCCTGTTCCTGCTCGACCTGCGGGACGTACACGCGCGCCTACCTGCACCACCTCGTCAAGTGCAGCGAGCCGCTCGGTCCCCGCCTGCTCATCACGCACAACCTCCACTACTATCTCGATCTGATGCGCCAGGCCCGCGACGCCATCGAGGCCGGAGCCTATGCCGCGTTTGCCCGCCGAAGGCTGGCCGAGATCGATCGCGCCGAGCACGCGGAGTTGCGCGCGTGACATCGGCAGCGCGAGCGCGAGCGCGAGCGGGAGCGGGAGCGGGGGAATCGCGCACCGAGGTCGCGCCCGCGAACCATCTCGTGGTGCGGACCCGCTCGGGGGCCCTGGCGATGCGGAGCCTCGACCCTGACGAGGTCATGCACCCGGGGGTCGGGCCGCTCATCGAGGCCCGCGAGCTCTATGTCGAGCAATCCCAACTGGGGGCACGTCTGTCGGGGGCCGGGGCCCGGTCGCCCCTGGTGTTGTTCGACGTTGGCCTGGGCGCCGGCTCGAACGCCGTGGCGGCCTGGGAGGAGTCCGAGCGCGCTCCCCTCACGGCGGCGCGACTGGAGCTGATCAGCTTCGAGCGCGATCTGGGGGCCATCGGCGTGGCGCTCGGGCATGCGTCCGCGTTCGGGCTGGAGGGAGCGGCGGGCGCCGCCGTCCAGGGACTGCTCGACGCGGGCGTGTACGCGACGACGCGCACCCGCTGGCGGCTGGAACGGGGCGATGTGCTGCGGTCGCTGGGACTTCAGACGGTGGTCGCCGACGTCGTCTTCTGGGATCCCTTCTCCCCGCGCGCCAATCCGTCGTTGTGGACGGTGGCCGCCTTCGCGGCCGTGCGTCGGGCGGCGGGACCCGAGTGCACCCTGTTCACGTATAGCGCCTCCACGGCGGTGCGCGTGGCCCTCTTGCTGGCAGGCTGGGCGGTCGGCCTGGGCGCGGCCACCGGAGGCAAGGCCGCCACTACTGTCGCCGCGGCCCGGGCTCAGGATCTGGCCCGTCCGCTCGATGGGCGGTGGCTGGGGCGGCTCTCCCGCCCGGAGGTGCCCTTACCCTCCGATGCGCCCGTGGACGCCATCGCGCGCGTCGCCGCCGCGCCCCAGTTTCGGACCCAAGGGCAAGGGCAAGGGCACTGATGGGACACGACGAAAGGTCAACCATCATCTTGCGGCAGTCCCTGAGTTGCTTGGGCGGTGGCGGGGGGCGCATAATGTACCGGTGAGTGCCGGCGATTCCGACGGTGATGACTCCTTTGAATCGGGCGTCGAGGTGAAGGTTCCCGCGGCGGCGGAGGAACCGACCATTGCCCATGTGCGTGGACAACCCGCCTCGGGCGAGGCGCTCGAGCTGTTGTCCAGGGTCCACATGTTCGAGGGATTGCGGCCCGCGTACTTGAAACGCATCGCGGCCATCGGTGCGCGCGAGCGCTACCAGGCTGACGCGACGATCTTTTCCGAGGGAGCCATCGGGGAAAAGATGTACTTGATATTGAGCGGCGCCGTGCGGATCAGCCGGGAGGTCGCGGGCCTGGGCGAAGAGGCGCTGGCCGTGCTTCGACCAGGGAACTACTTCGGCGAGATGGCTCTCATCGACGAGTCACCGCGCAGCGCTGACGCCAAGGCCCACGAGGCCTGCGAGGTGTTCGTGATCCGGAAGGAAGACCTTGAAGATCTCATGTTCGTCGACCGTGAGCTCGCCTACGACCTGCTCTGGAACCTGGTCCGAACGCTGTCGAAGCGACTGCGGGAGACCAACGACAAGATGACGTTCCTGGCTGTCACCAACAAGTTCTGACGGATAGCCGTTTTTGGGCCCATTTTCGGACCCAAATGTTATGGTGCGCCGCTCGGGCTTGTCTGGGCGCCTGCGCGCCGAAGGACTCGTCCGACGATGAGGGAACCGGGGGCCGCTCGGCGACGGGTGGCGCGGCGTTGGTGGCGGGAATGGGTGGGGCCATGAGCAGCACGGGTGGGGCGGTGAGTGGCACGGGTGGAATGGCGATTCCAGGCACCGGGGGGGCGAGCACGGGTGGCGCATCAGCGGCGGGCACCGGCGGGCTCGTCGGTAGCTCGTCCACGGGAGGTCGCGCCATGTCCTCGACCGGAGGGATGGTCGCGGAGGGGGGAGGCAACGGCACAGGTCGCGGCAGCGGCGGTGCCGGGATCATGGGAGGAGCGGGGGGCGT
>Ga0209849_1000066_pt1 | contig 13625 bp, 12 predicted proteins | sample OrgsoiDNA2013048_FD_185798 | JGI IMG/M metagenome (GOLD analysis project Ga0209849, IMG submission 185798) | Permafrost soil microbial communities from the Arctic, to analyse light accelerated degradation of dissolved organic matter (DOM) -... | ecosystem: Environmental > Terrestrial > Soil >... | reverse complement strand
AGTCGGCGTAGGCATTGGTTCCACCACGTACAACCGGTTCATGGCGGCATTATCATCACTCGGTCGGCGGCGCGAAGCGAACTGGCGCGCGTAACGCAGGTGGCCTGCGCCCGAGGCAAGGAAATCGGAATCGAGCGAAACAATGACGTTGGCGTTGGCCAGATTGTAATAGGTATTGGTGGGCTTGCCGAACGCCAGGCTGGCCGCGGCGCGAGCGCTGTGCGGACCAGCGGGTTCCCACTGATGCCACTTGGCGGCTGGATACAATTTCTGAATATTGCGAAGCTGTTCCGCCATTGACGGAGAAGTGACGGTCTCCGTGAGAATGCGGATGCCCGCGCCGTTCTTCTTCTGCGCCCCCATCGCGTCGTGCAATGCGCCCTGGAATGCGCTCCAGGCGTGGATTTCGCCCTGGAGCGTGGCAGCCCGCGCGCGGTCCGGATCGTAGAGTTGCAAGACCGAAGCCTGGGAAAAAGCGTCGCAGGCGCCCAGGCTGGCGGCGTGGTCGGGGTTGCCCTCGATTTTCGTCGGCCGCCCCTCATGGCTTTCGGCCAGAACGCCGGTGGCAACCCCGCCCAAGGTCGTGGCGGTTGCAAAGAACAGCGGACGGCCGGGAATCAACTCTTCCGGCTGCCGCACGTAGGGCATGATGTGCTCCACAGGCTGGCGGGTGCAGGCGGTCATACCGGCCAGCGCCAGCGAAGCGCTCATCAGTTTCAGAAAATTGCGGCGGCCTTCAGCGGGGTCTTCGTCGCTGCTCCAGCCGATGGCCTGCCGCGGGAATTCGCGGGCCAGCCGGTCCTGGAATTCGGGCGTCGAAGCCAGATCGTCCAGGCTGCGCCAATATTCGTTCGTGTCTGAGTCACTCATCGTGCGTCATCACTCATCGTGCGTCATCGGTGGCAAGTGGAACAACTCGTAAGCGTACGCGGGCTCTGAATCTTATATTCCTGCACCAGCTTGCGGCCGATCTCTTCCTGATCGCCCGCCGGCCGATACCCCATGGTGGTGATAAATTCGCGCGGCCTCACATACTTTTCGGGATGGCGGTGGCAGTTCAGGCACCACTCCATTTGGAGCGAGTTCTCCTGCCAGGTGAGAGGCATCTGATCCACCCGGCCGTGGCAACTCTCACAGCCAACCCCCTTGTCGACGTGAATGCTGTGATTGAAATAAACATAGTCCGGCAGATCGTTCACGCGCGTCCATGAAATCGATGTATTGTCGCGAAAACTCGCGCGCACCGGCTCGAGCGTGGGGCTGGTGAGCCAGATCTGCGAATGGCAGTTCATGCAAGTCTTGGTCGGCGGAATGTTGGCGAAGCTGGAAGTCTCCACCGTGGTGTGGCAATAGCGGCAATCCAGGCCAATGCCGCCAACGTGGTGGGCATGGCTGAACGGCACGGGTTGTTCGCGCGCCTGTGTGGCGCCCGTGTGGTAATTGGACCGGTCCAGTTCGGCGAATACCCACGTCAAGAAGCCCAGAATGAATACCGCGCCGAAGATGGTGATCCGCGCAAAAGTGTTCGTGCTGCGATGAAAGATCTGGGACATGGCTCAACTGCGTCCCGGTTCAAGCCTTACGTTCAAACAGAAAAACACACGTTTCGTGATGACTCTCGCGGTCGCCGGTACAGACCGCGAATTGGGCACCGGCGCCGCCCGGCCGGGGGCCCCACAATGAGGCGCCCGCATATTCTCCATCCTTGCGAAGCGCGTAAAAGTTCAGATCGACCAGCGCGAGGCGCTCCATATCGTGGTCAAAATTTCGCGCCACGCGTTTGAGCGCGTCGAGCGCGGCCTCCTTGGGCGGCATCCCGTGCCGCATGTTCTCGACGATGGTGTGCGCGCCGCAGGATCGGATATTCTCTTCGCCGCGGCCCGTGGAACCGGCTCCGCCGACGTCCTGATCGAGCCACAGTCCGCCGCCGAGTATGGGCGAATCGCCCACGCGGCCGGACAGTTTCCACGCCATGCCACTAGTGGTGGTGACGGCCGACATCTCGCCTTTTTCGTTCAACGCGATGCAGTTGATGGTGCCGTGCGGCGGGTTGAGGGCATAGTCCCACGCCTCGGCCAGCATGGCCTCATCGGCATGCGGAAACTGCTCCTTCAATTCTTTCAAGTCGAGCTCGGCGGATTTCCTGGCGGGCGGCGAATCGAGCCCCGGACCCCAATTGTTGTGATTGCCGCGGTCCTTCAGCGACTTCTTCCAAACCAGCCAGGCCAGCCGCGATTCTTCGGTCAGCAGGTCTTCCTCTTTGAAGCCCATGGCCTTGGCGAACTTGAGTGCGCCCGCGCCCACCAGCATCATGTGGTCGGTCTCTTCCATCACCAGCCGGGCGATCTTCGAAGGTGTCTTGATGCCCTGGATCGCCCCCACCGCTCCGCCGCGGCGCGTGGGTCCGTGCATGCAACTGGCGTCCAGTTCCACCACGCCGTCTTCGTTCGGCAGACCGCCGTATCCCACGCTGTTATCCCGCGGATCCAGTTCAACGATATTGACGCCGGCGATCACGGCGTCCAACGTATCGCCACCGCCTTTGACGATCTCCATGGCCTTGGCGCAGCAGTTGATTCCGCCGTTGTTGCGGTTGGCGCTCGAGATCGCAATATTCCTGGGGTGCGACTGCGCCATCGCCCGCGGGACCATGGGGAAGGCGGCCGCGCCCAGCATGATGGCCCGCCTGCTGACTGTAATGTCATTCATGATTTTTCTCCCTGACGACAGCGGCCGGTGCGAAAGATTTCACATTATGTCATAGACGGACCGGTATTGAGTAGTCTCAATTCCACACCTGATAGACTGACGGCTATGAGGTTCGTTGCCATTGGTCTGGCGCTGGTGTCGCTCGGCGCCTCCGCGCCACAAAAGCCGAAGAAGGCGGCGGACGTTCAGGTGGTGGAAACCAAGGCACGGCGGGAGGAAGGCAAGATCACCGTCGATGGCAAAGTCAAGGTCACCGGCGAGAAGCCGCTGCATGGGCTGGTGATCGTGTTCGATTTCCGTTCGCCCGAGAAAGAGGTGGTGACTACGCAGCAGACCATAGTGGATGAAGACACCCTGGAAACCGGCCGCGAGGGCTCGTATCATGTTGAAATGGCGGATGCCGCACGCGCCGTAACGTATACCGTGCGGGCTTTCGATATCCATGAAAAAGAGCTGCGCGTGGAAAACACGGGACCATTTTCCATCGAATAGGCAAGCCCTTTCCTGATGTTTTTACAATGTTTTTACAACTTCTCGATCACCTTCTTTGCGCTCAACCGTAACATGAACCATAGGCACAAACAGAGGTTTTGGGTTCAGTCAGAGTTTTGAGGGGCAGAAGGAGAGGACTCATGGGACCGGCAATCAATCGTCAGGTACGACCATATCGCGACGAACATCTTTCTTTGGATTTCGACCAACAGGCCGCGGCACTCGATGCGGAGCGCATGACATTGACGCGCAAAGAGTACGCTCTGCTGGCCTTACTGGTGAAACATGCGGGTGAAATCATTCCCCGCGATGCGCTGTTGATGCAGGTGTGGGGCTATGGCGCCGAAATCCGGACCCGCACGCTCGATGTGCACGTGCGCAGGCTCCGCAAGAAACTGGGCGGGTATGCCGACCAGTATATCGAGACCATCTTCGGCATCGGATACCGTTTTCAGCCGTTTGGGGCCTCGCGTTTTTTTCAAACGCCCGTCAGTAAACCGCCGATTGCGCTCACGGCTTGATCCTGGGTTTCTCAGTGGTTCCTCCGTGGGGTAGGCCTCCCGGCTTGCCCCCCGTTTTCGTCTCTGGTTTTCCTTCCCTGGTTTGACTCCTCTTAAAGCTCCTGTTAGCCTGAATTTTCATGTCTGCAGCGCCATCGCTTCGCGTTACTCCCTTGAATTCCGTGCATCGCGCTCTAGGCGCCAAGATGGTGGATTTCGGAGGGTGGGACATGCCCGTCCAGTATTCCGGAGTCATCGATGAGCACAACGCCGTGCGCCGGGCCGTGGGAGTTTTCGATGTCAGCCACATGGGGGAGATCGAAATCCGCGGGCCGGAGGCGGGCACGCTGGTGGATTTCGTCACCACCAACGCGGTGCGGAAACTGAATATCGGGCAGGCGCATTACTCGGGGTTGCTCTATGAGCACGGCGGGTTTGTGGACGACATCCTGGTCCACAAGGTGGCCGGCGATCATTATTTCCTGTGCGTAAACGCATCCAACCAGGACAAGGATTTCGAGCACATCCGCTCGCATAACCGATTCGACGCGCAAGTGGAGAACGCGGGCGAACGCTACGCGCAATTGGCGATCCAGGGGCCGAAGGCGCTCGCGACATTGCAGAAGCTGACCCCGGTGGATCTGGCGGCCGTTCGCTATTACTGGTTCACGGATGGCGAGGTGTGCGGCTCCAGGGCGCGCATCGCGCATACCGGATACACCGGGGAGGATGGCTTCGAGATTTACGTGCCGCCCGCCGAAGCCGAACGTATCTGGAATGAAGTATTGAAGGCCGGGGCTGAGTTCGGCATCAAGCCGGCCGGGTTGGGCGCGCGCAACACGCTGCGCCTGGAAGCCAAATTGGCTCTCTATGGCCACGAGATTGACGCTTCGATTTCGCCGCTCGAAGCCGGCCTGGGCTGGATCGTCAAACTCGACAAAGGCGAATTCGTGGGACGCGACATGCTGCTGAAGCAGAAGGAAAACGGCGTGAAGCGCAAGCTGGCCGGTTTTGAAATGCGCGGCCGGGGCATTGGCAGGGACGGCTACGAAGTGTTTCTGGATGGAGTTCCCGCGGGCTGGGTGACCAGCGGTTCGCCATCGCCCTCATTGAACAAGAACATCGGACTGTGCTATCTGCCCACGGAGCAGTCGCAGCCGGGCAGGAGCATTCAGATCATGATCCGCAGCCAACCGGTGGATGCGGTGACGGTAGAGACGCCTTTCTATAAACGAGCTAAATGAAAATGTATCCAGACAACTTCCGGTATACCAAGGAACATGAGTGGGTCCTCGCGGAAGGGGACATCGGTACGGTCGGGATTACCGACCATGCGCAGGAGGAATTGGGCGACATTGTGTACGTCGACCTGCCGAAGGTGGGGACCAGGGTCGAGACCGGGAAGTCGCTCGGCTCGGTCGAGTCCGTGAAGGCGGTCTCCGACATTTACTCGCCGGTGTCGGGCGAAGTGACGGAGATCAACGAATCTCTGGCCGACGCTCCGGAGAAACTGAATGCCGATCCGCACGGAGCCGCGTGGCTGGTGAAGATCCGGCTCAGCGCGCCCGCGGAGGTTCAGAATCTAATGTCGTCCGCCGACTATCAAAGTTATATAGGAGCCGAAAAGTAGTTGCGCTATCTTCCGAAATCCGATTCCGAGCGCCGCCAGATGCTGGAGGTTTGCGGCGCGAGTTCCCCCGAAGATCTGTTCGCTCATTTGCCCGAGGCAGCCAGGCTGCATCGGCCGCTCGATCTGGCGCCGGGGATTTCCGAATACGAAATCGTCGAATATTTTCGCGCCCGCGCGGCGGAAAACGCCAATGGCTACGCCTGTTTCCTGGGCGCCGGCGTGTACAACCATTACCGCCCGGTGCTGGTGGATGCGGTGGTTTCGCGCGGCGAGTTCCTGACCGCTTACACACCCTATCAGGCCGAGATCTCTCAAGGAACTCTTACACAAATCTTCGAATTCCAGACCATGATCTGCCAGCTTACCGGCATGGAGGTGGCCAACGCGTCGATGTACGACGGGTCCACCGCGGTGCCGGAAGCGGCCATGATGGCGGTCCGCGCCACGGGCAAAGGCCGGGTGCTGGTGGCCAAATCCGTTCATCCCGAATACCGGGAGGTGCTGCGGACTTACGCCAAACATCAGGGGATGCCGGTAGACGAGTTCGGCTACCTGGCCGATGCCGGAACCATCGACCTGGAAGATCTGGAACAGAAGATGGACGGACTGACGGGCGCGGTGATCGTGCAATCGCCGAACTTCTTCGGCATTGTGGACCAGGTGAAAGCGGCGGCCCAGATTGCGCACAAACACGGGGCGCTGCTGGTTGTGGTATTCACCGAAGCGGTGTCTCTGGGATTGCTCGAACCGGCGGCTGAGGCCGATATTGTAGCGGGCGAGCTGCAATCGTTCGCGATTTCTCCGAGCTATGGCGGCCCGTACGCCGGCATCATCGCGACCAAGGAGAAGTTCATCCGGCAGATGCCGGGAAGGCTGGTGGGGCAGACCACGGACTCGCGCGGCAATCGCGCTTTTTGCCTGACGCTGGCCACGCGCGAGCAGCACATCCGGCGTGAGAAGGCGACGTCGAACATCTGCACTAACCAGGCGCTGATTGCGCTGATGGCCACGGTGTATATGACGGTTTACGGCAAGCGGGGGCTGCGCGAACTGGCGCGGCAGAACCTGTCCAAAGCGCACTACCTGGCCGGCAAGCTGACGCCGCGATTCAGCGGAAAATTCTTCAACGAGTTTGTGGCGCGGGTAGAGGGAAAATCACCCGAAGACCTGAATAAGGCATTGCTGAAGCGGAAGATTATCGGCGGGTTGCCGCTGGGGCGTTTTTATCCCGAGTTGGCCGATTCCGTGCTGCTGTGCGCCACCGAGATGTCGCGGCGCGCGGATATGGATGTCGTGGGGCAGGTCATGGGCATGCCCGCTATAGCGGCCGCGGAGGTGCTGGCATGATCGACAAGGTCCGCAGCCACCTTTCGCAGAATGAGGCGTTGCTGTTTGAGCGCAGCTCGCCGGGCAAGATAGGGTATCAGCTTCCGGAGTTGGATGTGCCCGCCGTGGACGCCGCCGAAGCGCTGGGCGCGGAAAACGTGCGCGCCGAAATTGAAGGCTTCCCGGAAGTGAGCGAGGTGGAGGCTATCCGCCACTTCACGCGGCTCTCCACGTGGAATTACGCCATCGACCACGGGATGTATCCGCTGGGGTCCTGCACCATGAAGTACAACCCGCGGATCAATGAGTTGGTGGCGCGCACGGAGGGTCTGGCGTGGGCGCATCCCTACGCGCCCGAATCGCTGGCGCAGGGTTCCATGGAAGTGATGGCTCGCGTGGAAGCGGTGCTGGCCGAAATTACCGGCATGGACGCGGTGACGCTGCAGCCGGCGGCGGGCGCGCACGGCGAGCTGACGGGCATCCTGCTGATTCGGGCGCTGCTCGAAAAGAAGGGCAACCCGCGCAAGAAGATCCTGATTCCGGATTCGGCCCACGGGACCAACCCGGCCACCGCCGCCATCGCCGGTTACGCCGTGCAGAATATCAAGTCGAGCGCCACCGGCCTGCTGGATGTGGGCGCGCTGGAGAGGATTGTGGACCAGGACGTGGCGGCACTGATGGTCACCAACCCGAATACGCTGGGCGTGTTCGAAGAAAACATCATGCGCGTGGCCGAGATCCTGCACAAGAAAGGCGCCATGCTTTACATGGATGGCGCCAACATGAACGCGCTGGTGGGAATGGCGCGGCCGGGCGATTTCGGCGTGGACGTTCTGCACCTGAACCTGCACAAGACGTTCTCTACCCCGCACGGCGGCGGCGGGCCGGGCGCGGGTCCGGTGGCGGTGAAGAAGGCGTTCGAGCCATTTCTGCCGGCGCCGCGGTTAAAACGCGCGGCCAGGAAACTGGTTTGGGACTACAAGCGCAAGCACTCCATCGGCCGCGTGAAAGCGTTCTACGGCAATTTCGGCGTGCTGGTGCGGGCGCTGGCGTACATCCTGGCTCACGGCGGACCGGGATTGCGCAATGCCACCATGGACGCGGTGCTCAACGCGGTTTACATCCGCAAGCGCCTGGAGCCTTACTTCGATCTGCCATATTCATCGCCCAACATGCACGAAGTGGTGTTCAGCGATGACCGGCAGGCGAAACTCGGCGTGCGCACCGGCGATCTGGCGAAGCGCTTGATCGACTACGGATTCCATCCTTATACTGTGAGCTTCCCGCTGATCGTCCACGGCGCCCTGATGATCGAGCCCACCGAGACGGAGAGCAAAGTGGAGATCGACCAGTTTATTCAGGCCATGATCTCGATTGCCAAAGAGGTGGAGAGCGATCCGCAAATGGTGAAGGGCGCCCCCTACAATACCAGGACCAGCAAGGTGGACGAAGTGGCCGCCGCGCGCAAGCCGGTGCTGCGATGGAAGCCTCCACTTTAGCGGCCGGACCGGGACGCGCCAGGCGCGGACGCGATCTCCTGCTGGTCGCCGTTTTCACGATTGCTCTGCATGCGCCGTTCCTCACGCAACCGGTGCAGGGCGACGAAGTGACCTATCTTGATATCGCCCGCCACGCGCTTCGCCAGCCGCTCACGCCGCTAAATTTTCAATACGTGTTTCAAGGCCGGAGGGTGGATGCGTCCGGCCACCCGCATCCGCCCCTCAACGGCTACCTGCTGGCACTCGCCTGGACGCTGCGCGGCCATTTTTCGGTGCTCTTCTTCCACGCCTTCTACCTGCTGTTCGCCCTCGGAGCCGCCGTCGCGGGGTATGCGCTGGCGGCCCGTTTCACGCCGCAACCGCTCTGGGGCGCGCTGCTGTTGGCGGCGTCTCCCATTGTCCAGGTCAATGCCAACACGCTGGCGTCGCCGGAATCGCCCGCACTCGCCTTTCTGCTGGCAGGCGCGGCGGCTTTTTTCTGGCGCCGGTTCGGGATCGCCGCCGTTGCCTTGACCATGGCCGGCATGACCGAGCTTCAAGCTCTGGCGCTGCCGCCGATTCTGTTGCTCGAATACGTTTTCAAGCGCGAGCGTCCGCCCCGTGCCGCCTGGCTTGCGCTGGCCGCGCCCTTTATGGGACTGGCCGCATGGGAGGCGCTGCAATGGGGCCTGACGCATCGTTTCCCCGGAGCCGTGCTCTTGGGGTACGCGCAGTCCGGCAGCTTCAGCGGGCTGGGCCTGAAAGCCGCAAGCGCCATGGCCCTGCTCGGACACCTCGGCGTTCTGGTGACGCCGTCACCGCTCGTGCGGCGACGCCTGTGGACCCTGGCGCCCGGCCTTCTGGCCGCCATTCTGGCCAGTGGTTACTTATGGTGGGAGCGCGCCCTGCTGCTGGCAGCCGTGGCTCTCGGTGGCAATGCCCTGCTCTGGCTGTGGGAATGCCGCCGGCGCAACGCCGTGCTCTCCGCCTGGTGTCTTCTGTATTTCGGTTTTGCGGCTCTGGTATTCTTCGCCGGCGCCGCCCGCTATCTGCTGCCGCTGGCAGCGCCGATGGTGCTGCTGTTCGTGCTCCAGTTTCAGGAGCGGCCCCGCTGGCTCGCACTGGCGCTGGGCGTGAATGTCGTGCTGGGCCTGAGTATCTCGTTCGCCGCTTATGAATTTTCGCGCATTTACGCCGAGGTTCCATCCCCTCCCGGCCCTTCGTTCCTGGTGAACGGCGACTGGGGCTTCCGTTATTACATGCTGGCCCACGGCGGGCGGGTGCTCGAAACCACCAGCATACCCCGGCCTGGCGAGTGGATTGTCTCCTCCGCGCTTTCGCTCGCCGGAAACTATGACAGCCTTGCCGAAGAAACCGCCGTGCCGCTGCGCTTTGCCGACGTGCAGGTGCGCACCCCGCTGCGGCTGATCGATCGCTACGCCCACTCGGGATTTTCCAGCGCATCGTCCGGACTGCTCCCGTTCTCCTTCTCGAATCGCCCGCTTGACCGGATCACCTACGCCCGTACGTCGCAGTTCCTCGACCTGCCGGCCGCCTGGACGCCCACTCAGTTCTCCGGTCACCTGGTCTACCTGCCCGCTCCGGGCGCCTCCGTTACCTTGCCTCTCGGCTCTCAGGGCGCCCTTCACTTCGCACTATTCGCTCGTGGTAATGGGCCGGTGACATTCCGCATCAGCCTCCCGTCGGGTCAAGCGATCTTCGAGAAAACGGTGCAAGTGGCCGGCGACCTGTGGGAGGTTCACCAGCAGCCCGTGGCCGGAATCCGCGAAGCCGTATTGTCGGTTACCTCCGCGGCACCGGTGCGCGCCGGATGGGGAGACCTGGTCTCCGATTCGGATCTGCCGGCCGCCGTGCCGGCGGAGCCGCAACAAAAGCTGTCGTATTTGAATATGGGCGACATTCGCTGCCGGCCGCAACTGCTCTCCGGCTGGTACAACATCGAGGAAGGCGCCTGGCGCTGGATGGCGAAAGAGGCGGAGGCGGTGGTGCGCGCGCCGTCAGTATCCTCTTCGGAGTTCGCTTTGCAACTCTTCTTTCCACCGGACTACATGGAGCGTGCCGGTGGTCCGGTAACCGTCTCCGTCACGCTGGATGGCAAACCACTGGCCAAAGAGACCTACGTCCGGCCCGGCGGATATCGCATGTCGGCCGCGGCGCCGCGCAACCGTTCGACCTCTCCGGAGGCGACCGTCGGCATCCGATTGAACCGCGCGCTGCCGCCTTCCGGCGCCGAGCGGCGCGAGTTGGGTGCGGTGGTATCGGCGCTGGGTTTCCTGGAGGGAAAGTGAAGCGGCGAGTTTTTAGTATCCTGAACTGAGGGAGATCGAAACATGGGATGCGGTAGCGGCGGAAGCGGAATCAATCAGATTAGCAATGCCATCAGGCCTGGGGCGCATAAGGTCTTTTGCGTGAAGTTCCAGCGTGACATGGAGGGGCTTGACGAAATCCCGTTCGAGGGCCATCCACTCGGCCAGAAGATCTACGACAGCGTTTCCAAGGAAGCCTGGAAAATGTGGGTGGAGCACATGAAGATGCTCATGAATGAGTATCGGCTCAACCTGGGCACCAAGGAAGCGCAGGAATTCCTGATACAGCAGATGGACAGTTATTTCTTCGGCGAAGGCGCGGCGCTTCCCCCGGACTTTGTTCCGCCCCGCGCAAAGGCATAAAAGGCGAAGGCATAAAGCTAAGACGAAGGCATAAAGGTCGGCAGCGCGGTGGCGATGTGGAAGCGCAACTCCACGTGCGCCCGCCGCAACGCGGCATCCACCGTTTCGGCGGAATCTCCTCGCGCGAAAATGAATCCCAGGTAGCTTGATCCCTCAGGCAGCGGCAGTAAGCGTTGCCCTTCCTTCGCCGTGATCACCACGTCTTCGATCCAGGGCACAGCGGCAGCGCGATCCGTGCCTTCCACCGATTCGTAAATGCCGTCTTTGGGGATGGGGATCATCATGACCCCGGAGGCCGGGCCTTCCAGGCGCGCCCGGGAAACGTCTTCGCCCAGGGCATGGCGCAGGATGAGTTCTTCGAGTGACATGATATGTGTGTCCGAACGGAACCGCAACGCACGCGCGCACAGGCCGCCGATGGGGCGCGCCGCGGCTTCCAGCATCCATGCTCCCTCCGAGTTGTAGCGCAATTCGGCATGCACGGGGCCGTCGCGCAATTCAAGCGCGTTGACCGCGCGCGCGGTGGTCTCGATCAGAGCCTGTTGCACTTCCGCCGGCTCGCGGGAGGGCGTCACGTAGATGGTTTCTTCGAAGAACGGCCCTTCCATCGCGTCGGGCTTGTCGAAGATGGCGAGTGGCTGGAGTCGGCCGCCCGTGACCAGACCTTCGATGGCGAACTCACGTCCTGGAATATAGCTTTCCACTTGCAGATGATGTTCGCCGATATTTTTGACGCGCTCAAAAGCCGCGACGAATTCCGTTGGGTTGTTCGCCCGGATCACGCCTCTACTGCCGGCCAGGTCGAGCGGTTTGAGAACGCACGGGTACTGCGCGCATTCCGCCAGCGCCCGCGGATCGTCAGTCAGCCTGGCGCGGAAGAACTGAGGCACGCGCAGCCCGGCGGCCTGGTAAAATTGGCGCGCCAGAAATTTGTCGCGGCAGGCGCGCGCGGCAGCCGGTGGATGGAACGGGATGCCGGCCATCCACGCGGCTTCCGCGGCCAGCACGGCGGGTTGGTCGCCGACCGCCGCCACGGCGTCGAAGCGCATGCCGCGGAGGGTATCGAGCGACTCCCGGATGCGGTCGAATTTCACGGCGATGGCGCGGTCGCCCCAAGGGTCGTCCAGCACGTGGCAGCGGTCCGTGGCCAGCGTGAAGTCGACGCCCAAGCGCCGCGCGGCGTCGGCAAAAACGCGAATCTGGTATCCCGTGGTGGCGGCAAAGAGAAGCAGGTGTTTCGGCACTGATTACATTGTCGCGCGCTTCTGGCGCCCGCAACGCAAACGCGCTTTTGGGACACGGTGTCCCACCAAGGCCCGCTAACTCGCCTGCTCCCAACAATCGGTTGCGGATTTTGGGACACGGTGTCCCAAAAGGAAGCCGGCAAGCCGCCGCGTAATGCCGCTTGGGGTGCCGTGGTCAAAGAGAATGCGCATCCGTCGATGTTGCCACAGGAACGGAAGCCGGCGGCGGATCAAGGCTGCGAGCGGCAAATTCGAGCACGGCTTTGACCTGTTCCGGCGTCACATGAAACTGTTCCACGATTTCATCGATGCTGGCGCCCGCTTCCAGATTTTCAAAAACCGTCGCTACGGGCATCCGCGTATCGCGAAATACCCATGCGCCGCTGCGCCTCCCCGGCACGCTTTCGACGGCGGGGCATTGCGACCAATCGAGACTCGCCATCTGTTCGTCTCCCTCTCCTGGTTTCGTTCTCTCGCTTTCAGGGTACGGAAAAACCCGCTCTGAGGCAACTGTCTCAAAAGCTCGTGAGGGTCGTCTCGCGTGGCCTCCTCAATCTGACGCCGGTAGGCAAATTCGTTTAGGTTTGTGCCGGGAGCGTTCTCAACCCTGCGCCTCGGGTCCCACCCCGACACGCATAGCCCGCGCCCCCATCCACAAGATTCCCGCCAGCACCACCGACACCGCCGGGATCGCATACATCGCCTGGTGCAGGCCAATCGCTCTTGACGCCTCGGTGACTACCGCCGACTCCGACGCTCGCGCCGCTTCCCACGCGAAATGGTCGCTCAGCCTGCCGGTGATCAGCGGTCCCCACGAAGCCCCGCCCAGGTACGTCACCACAAAGTACGCCGCCATGGCCGTGCCGCGCAGCCCAGGGGCCACTATGTCCTGGATCGAGGAGTACACCAGGCCGTAATACATCTGGAGCAAGCCGTAAGCCGCCATCAGCAGCGGAACGGCCGCCGCTGCACGGCCCGGGGGCAACTGAATCGCGACGAATGCCGGCAGAGCGGCGATGAGTGCCGCGCCCGCTGCCAACAGCATGCGGCCATTGTGACGCGTGCCAATGATGCGGTCGCCCCAGACCCCCGCCGCGATGCCTCCCAGAATTCCGGATGCCCCCGACCCAATGCCCGTCCAAACGCCCGCCTGCGCCACCGAGAGCCCGTGGACCCGCGTCAGAAACGCCGGCAGAAAAGTGGAGAAACTGTACAACGCAAAGTTGACCAGCGCCCCCGAGACCGCAATCCACCACAGCGCCGGGATTCTCATCAAACCGCGCAGTCCGGGTCCGCGGCCATCGGCGCCACTGTCTGAACGCACCGGCGGGTGCAAACACAACACCGCCGGTATCAGCACCAACCCCGGCGCCGCCGCCAGCATCAACGCCATGCGCCACCCGTGCGCCTGTGCCACCGGTCCGCCGATGGCCGAACTCAGCATGATCCCGACCGGTACCGCCATCATGAATCCGGCCATGGCGCGCGCGCGCTGCCGCTCGGTTACCAGGTCGCCGATCCAACTGGCAGCTACCGGCGTGCATACCGCTTCCCCG
>Ga0209849_1000065_pt1 | contig 13635 bp, 15 predicted proteins | sample OrgsoiDNA2013048_FD_185798 | JGI IMG/M metagenome (GOLD analysis project Ga0209849, IMG submission 185798) | Permafrost soil microbial communities from the Arctic, to analyse light accelerated degradation of dissolved organic matter (DOM) -... | ecosystem: Environmental > Terrestrial > Soil >... | reverse complement strand
AATCCAAATTTATTTTACAGAGCCTCTGTACGCACTCTGCAATTTCCTTTTTTCATGATCGCATATTTGTGCAATACACACCAAAACCCAAAGCCTGGCTGCCGGCTAGCAGATTTTGGGCTTTAGGCTAATGGGAAAGAAATTGGAGTACTTATGTTAGAATCCTGGAATTCAATGGCAACACTATTGCACCTGAACATGAAATTATTTTGCATGGTATCAGGAATCTTTAGATCGGGGACGAGTGGCCTGGTTTTAACAGAGCCGAATAAGCTTAGTTTTCCAAAGGAATTCCGGAATAAACACCGGCTCAGCTATTACGCCTCAAAGTTCAACAGCATTGAGATCAACAGTAGTTTTTATAAAATTCCGAGATGCCAGACGTATAACAACTGGACAGAGCTGGTACCCGACGATTTTCAGTTCACCGTTAAATTATGGCAGGGCATTACGCATGAAGAGAAATATGATCATGGTGATCTGGAGCGGTTCCTTTCAGCCGTTAATTGCCTGGGAGATAAAAAGGGCTGTCTTTTAATTCAATTTGCGGCAAAAACTAAAATGGACTTTTCGGGCCTTGATCGCTTACTGGAATCCATCCGCATCCTGGATCCGCAGGAAAAATGGCGCCTTGCCGTTGAATTCCGGCATCCCAACTGGTACGCGAAAGAAATTTATGAAATATTGGATGAGTATAATGCCAGTATGGTTTTACACGATATGCCGAAATGCCTGCCTCCCGGAATAAATAAAAATGCGTCTTTTATTTACCTGCGTTTTCACGGAGAGAAGGGTGATTACAGGGGAAGTTATTCTGATCAGTATCTGATGAACAAGGCGAGGGAAATCCGCGGTTGGTTGCATCAGGGCAAAGATGTTTATGCATACTTCAACAATACGATCGGCGATGCATCAGCGAATTTGAAAACACTGAAAGGATTAATTGGATAATCGGAACGTAGTTATTATTGCTCAACGATCAAATTATACTCTGGATGCCTTTTGAGGTATACAGCCACAAAGGGACAAACAACTTTTACTTTGATCTGGGTATCCTTTGCCCATTCAAGAGCGGTATGGGCAAGCAACGAAGCAATGCCCATGCCTTCCAGTTTTTTTGGAACATCAGTGTGCATGAGCCAGAGTAGTTTATCGTGAAACCGGTATTGCAGTACCGCCAGTTCTCCGTCTGCATGGACTTCAAATTGCTGCTGGTTTGTATTATTGATTACAGGGAATTCCATTTATAATTGTTAATGGTTAATTGTCAATAGTCAATTGGATAAGTAAATGTTGCAGTCGTTGCTATTAAAATAGGTCTTCATTTTTCCGCTTTTTTAAAGTTAAAGATTAACTTTAATCAAACGACTGCCATGAAATCGAAAACTCTCCTTACGGTTTCTATTTGCCTGTTTGCCCATTTGTCTCCAGGGGCACAAACAAACAATACTAAAACGAACACTCTCGAAATGTCGGCGTTTAACCGCATGGTTGATTTCATAAGCGTTGAAACCCAGTCGACAAAAATTGCCGAGTACGAAAAAAATAATATTTCCCATGAAGGGGAAGAGCATATTTTATCCAGCCCGCTTGCACGAGGGGCAGCCAGGGAAGGACCGGAATCAGGAAGCTGGGACAAATTCCTGCCAACTGTGTACAATAAAGAAGCGACCGTAGGATCTCCGTTTTTATTACCCATTTACGTTCAGGGACTGGTGGTAAATCAATTGGATTCTGTTATCAATAAACCGGATTACGAGTACAATTATGATAAAAAAAGCGGAAACCTTTTGTTGAAAAAAAACAATCAGGATCCTATTGCCGTCAACAAGGACCAGGTGAATATGTTTTGCCTGAAACTGGATAAGGGTGGGTATATATTCATGAAGGTCCCCTTAATCAACGCAAATGAATTCTTCCAGGTTATCTCCAAGGGGTCAAAATATTCATCGTATAAATTATATAAAAATATTTTTATAAAAGCAAATCAGCAGACCACAACCGGTTATACCTCAGACGGTAAGAATTACGACGAATTCAAGGATGTGGAAACCTATTATATGGTGGACGAAACGAAACAGGAATGGTCAGTTTTCGAGCTCACTAAAAGATCCATCCGCAAAGCGCTGAGCGCGCAATCCCCGGCGGTAGAGCAATATTTTAAGGATCATAAGTATGAGGACTTGACAGAATCCTATATAGCACAGTTGTTAGAGAAACTCAACAACTAATGCCGCATTGACAATTAACTCTTGATAATTAGCCATTTAGTCATATATCTTTTAATATATATCTGAATACATGTTCAGTTTTAAACGAAATGGCATGGATAATGGTTATTAAGGTAGAAGTGTCCTGCTTCCAGAGGCAAATTGACCCGAGGAAACAATTTGGTAACATTAACTTAATATAGGGTGTGGTATTACGGCACTATTTTGCACCAGTTTTTATAAAGACTTCATTATGCAACAAGAATTTCAACTCCATTTTCCACTTTTAAACAGGGCGGCTAAAATCAGGAAATCTCCTTACTCATTAGTGATCTTACGGGAGGGTTTATATTCTGTTTCTGTTGATAAATTACCTCTTGTTGAATATTATGTTTACTTCGACAGTCCGTTGAAAAGCGAACAGCTGAAACTGAAGTTTTACAAAACCGTTTCCGATGGCAAATGGTATGATAAATCTTATTCTGAAGAAGCTGAATTAAACTCACCCGAGTTTGGAATTCCGGAAATGAACAAGGAATTGAAAGCAGTATTGGATGCGTACGAAGCTGCGCACGCACAACATAAAAGCTTCTCCGCTTAATCCCGGTTATTTTATTTTATTCTGTTGTTTTGATCGGCAATCACCGGCAGGTGGTAACTCATGGTGCCGTTGACAAACTGAGCCTTCCTGAGAGTCAGGAGGATCATTTCTTTCTTTTCCAAAGATTCACCCGTAATCAAAGAGATCGTTTCCACCAGTTCATTTTCGGATTCCAATCCCACATACTTTTTTTTAAGAAAATCTAATATACCCAACTTATTCAAAAGTGCCAGTTTACCTGCTAAATCAAGCAACACGGGCTTTTGCAAATCAACCGCGTCGCCGGATTTTTTCATTTCAGTTTTTAAAGAACTGATATAATCTGCATAGATCATCCCCTGTGCGTATAGATATAGTTCGATAAATTTTCTTTTTTTACCGGGCCCGTTCGTATGTCTGGTAAAAGCATCATAATATCCCCTGTAAAATACCGACATGCACTGGAGTTTGAAACTTTTATCATAGTCATTTTGCAAATGGTTTTCAATATGGTTCACCATCCCGTTGGCTTCATCCAGCAGGATCTCAAGGGTTATTTCGGCGGACTTATGCTGTCTTATCCATTCTTCGAAGGCAGGTTTGCGCAAAAGAAAACAGGACAAAATAAAATGGCTGTACGCAGAGCTGTTTGAATTGGCTGGTTTAATATTGAATGTAAAGTTTTCGTCATAAAAAAATTTTTTCTCCGTCAGTCCGGGATTGTTTCTTTCTTTTTTAAAAATGTCTATCAGTTCTTCAGTTTTCTCATTTTGGAAGAAGAACTTTAACAGCGGATCAAAATCCGGGAAGGCAAAAGGAATGATTCCAAAACAGCGGTCGAAAAATGCTAATTTCTCAACATATTTTTTCAAACTTTTGAATTCAGCATGTAAGTTTCGGATCTGATTTTCAGAATAATACGGCGTCATTGAATAAGCGATGATTATTTCAAATATACCAATCGCCCGATCTCATTTCTATACCCCATATGCCGGGTTATCAAATTATTAAGTATTTGTAAAGGCTCCGTTACCAGCTGATTAAAAAGGCTTTTCGAAATCTGTTAACATTTTGGTCATATTGCGGTAACATTCCATTCATAGGATCATACGTCTTTTACAGCCAAATCAAATTACAACTAAACAAGTTTTTATGAAAAGTTTGATCACCAAAACTTTGATTCGGTTTTCGCTCCTGATTATGATTGCTTCTTTTATTTCCAATTCTGCAGAGGCACAATATGTATTTAGCAATGATTCCCTGTTTAAATCCGGACAGGAAAACACGGGTCGTCTCTGGGGTTATGCTTTCGGAGATTTTACTTATAAACCACACGCAGATTCCCTGAACCGGGGTGGAAGCAACCAGTATTCGGGGATTCAAAAAAACAGAACCCTGTTCCAGTTCCGACGTATTTACCTGGGATATGATTTTAACATTTCAAAGAAATTCACCGCGGAACTGTTGCTGGCAGCTGAAGACAACTTTCCACCGGGAACACCTCCGGTAGGCAGTGCAGCTCCCGGTACCACAACCACTTTTGCAGCGGGTAATTCAACCGGAGATTTGTTGTCGAACCAGAAATTTACTTTTTATATTAAAAACATGAATATCCGCTGGAAGGGTATCTGGAAAGGAACAGATATGATTATCGGTGAAATGTCCACACCTTCTTTCCCTTTGCTTTCAGAAAGGGTTTGGAGTTACAGATCCATAGAAAGGACCATTGCGGATATCCGCCGTACTCCTTCCTATGACTTCGGTATCGCCTTCCAGGGTACTTTCGATCCGGCCACCAAGAATTTTGGTTATAATGTAATGGCTGCGAACGGTACCAGCGACAAGCCGGATATCACGCCATACAAATGGTTTTATGCGGACGTATATGCCTTCTTTGCACACAAACATGTTGTCGTAGATGTATATGCGGATTATCAAAGACTGAACTGGACTCCAACCTGGCACCATTCACGCCAAATGCTGAAAGGATTCCTCGCCTGGAACAGCTCTGCAACAGACAAGAGCATGAATCCGGGTTCGGGATATACGATCGGTGTGGAAGGATTTATCAATAACCTGAAAGCCGATAATGTGGCACCGAAAATTGCGGGCGGTACCGATACTCTCAGTACGGCGCCAAACGGAATTTCATTTTATGTACATGGTGATATCGTACCGGGCAAACTCAGATTCTTCGCCCGCTACGATATATACAATCCGAATAACAAAGTAAATACCGCCGTCTACAAATCATACGCCGGAAATACCGGCAACTACAACGATAATTCTTTCCACACCGTTTACAATAACAATATAGCAACACCTACTGTAACTTATACTACGACGGGTGATCAGACCTATAAACAAAATTTTATTACAGCGGGCTTGGACTTTAAACCGACCAATCGGGTGCATTTCATGCCAAATGTTTGGTATAATAGTTATAAGTCACAGATAGCTGACAATAAAGATTATGACCTTGTGTTTCGCCTCACATTCTTCTTCTCATTTGGTAAGAATTATGACAACGGGGGCTATTAGTAGTATTAAAACAACATAAATAAAGAATCATGCAAAAGTTCTTAAAATCCTTGAAACAAGGTCTTGCTGCGTCGGTCTTATTAACAGCAGCGATCGCAAACACACAGACAGTTGCTGCGCAGGATGACAAAACATTACTCGGCGCAGGGAGTTCATTTATTAATCCGCTGTTTTCTAAAATGTTTGCGGATTATAATACGAAAACCGGCATACAGGTAAACTATCAGAGTATAGGTTCTGGTGGCGGCATCTTACAACTGACAAATAAAACAGTTGATTTCGGAGCCTCGGACGGACCTTTGAATGATGAACAGACAACAAAATTTGGCGTACCGGTTTTACATATTCCACAGGCCTCCGGTGCCGTTGTGGTAACTTATAACCTTCCAGGTGATAATAATAATCTCAGTCTGACACCGGATATCATTGCTGATATTTTTCTTGGAAAAATTAAAACCTGGAACGATCCCAGGATCACTTCAATAAACAAAGGAGTTACTGTTCCGGGTCTGCCGATTCTTGTCGCCCATCGTTCCGACGGTAGTGGCACAACAAACATTTTCACCAACTATTTGTCCAAGGTAAGTCCTGAATGGAAAACGAAAGTAGGAAGTGCAGGTGCAGTAAACTGGCCTGCAGGTTTGGGTGGAAAAGGTAACGAAGGTGTCGCCGGCCTTGTTAAACAAACTCCCGGTGCCATCGGATATGTGGAACTCATCTATGCTCTGCAGAATAAGATGGACTACGCAAAAATCCAGAATAAAAAAGGGAAGTTCATTCTTCCTTCCATTGCCTCTGTAACTGCAGCGGGAAATGTGACCCTGCCTCCGGATTCGAAAATATTCATTACAGACACGGATGCAGCAGACGGATATCCTATCGCCGGCTTCACCTGGGTTTTGATTTATAAAGAACAGAATTATAATAGTCGTTCAAAAGACCGCGCGACCAAATTGCTTAAATTGCTTTGGTGGAATATTCATGAAGGGCAGGCTTTCACAGAGCCATTGAATTATTCTCCATTATCCAAGGAAGCACTGAAAGTATCTGAGAAAATATTGAAATCAGCTACTTACGACGGTAAAGCAATTCTTTAAAGTTTTTAGTTATTAGTTATTAGTTATTAGTTATTAGTGCAGGAATTTGAAGAAGGCCACGCCTGCATTTAAAAGTTAATAACTAATAACTAATAACTAATAATTAATAACTACAGAAGTGGACGTTCAGAAACTGAAAACAAAGGCAAAGAGTTCCAACGGAATGATCAGGGCGGAATCTCTTTTTAAGAGGACCCTTGTAGGAGTTGGAATTGCTATGATCGTCCTGGTAGTGGGACTGATGATTACTTTGATCATAGAATCCATCCCCTCCATGAAAAACCTGGGGATTAAATATTTATGGGGAAGAACCTGGGATCCTGTCAACAATGTGTATGGCGCCCTGCCTTTTTTAATTGGCACTTTACTGACATCTTTTCTCGCCCTGATTATTTCCATTCCTTTTTCCTTTGCCATAGCCATCTATCTGGGTGAATACAATCCCAAGGGATGGCTTTCCAATTTTTTGAAGAATACGGTTGAATTAATTGCTGCTGTTCCCTCGGTTATTTATGGATTCTGGGGGCTTCTGGTGCTCGTTCCGCTTGTGAGGTCACTGGAAATTAAGGTGGGGGTTTTGCCTTATGGGATCGGAATCTTCACAGCCTCCCTGATCCTCGCGATCATGATCATTCCTTATGCCGCATCTCTTGGCCGGGAAATGATCCGGCTGGTACCATCACCTTTAAAAGAAGGAGCATATTCTTTAGGTGCAACGAGATACGAAGTGATAAAAAATGTGGTCATACCTTATACCAAATCCGGTCTGTTCGCTGGTATTTTGCTTTCCCTGGGAAGAGCGCTGGGGGAGACCATGGCGGTTACGATGGTCATCGGGAATACCAGTATGATCCCGGATAGTATTTTCGGTCCCGGAAACACCATGGCCAGCGTTATTGCCAATGAATTTACAGAAGCGGATCACACACTTTATTTGTCGGCCCTGATTGAGTTGGGACTGGTATTATTTATTGTAACCGTTATTATTAATATGATCGGAAAACGTATCATTAAGAGGTTTACGAATGAATAAAAATGTCAACATAAAATACAGGATGGGGAAAAGCAGGTTCATTCAGGGCCTCATCATTTTTTTTGCTTTCCTGATTACCGTACCACTGCTCCTGATCATCATTTATATATTCAGGGAGGGTATTACAAAAATCAACTGGGCCTTTCTTACCCAGATACCAAAACCTGTCGGTGAAGCCGGCGGTGGTATCGTCAATGCACTGATCGGTTCCATACTAATTGTTTTGACTGCTTCTGTTATCGCCATTCCTATAGGAATTCTTTGCGGAATTTATCTTAGTGAAAATAAAACGGGGCGCCTGGCTTACTGGTCCCGTTTGTCTGTTGATGTTTTGCAGGGTGTGCCTTCTATTGTTATTGGCATCGTTGTTTATTTCTGGGTTGTAAAACCCATTGGTACTTTTTCTGCCGTGTCAGGAAGTATTGCCCTCGCAATCATGATGCTACCCATTCTGGTTCGCTCAACGGAAGAAACATTGAAACTGATTCCATTTTCATTAAAAGAAGCCGGCCTGGCGCTAGGGCTTCCATATCATAAGGTCATTTTGAAGGTTATCGTTCCCTGTGGTATCAGCGGTATCCTTTCCGGCATCATGTTATCCATCGCGCGTATTGCCGGTGAAACTGCTCCCCTTTTATTTACCGCCTTCGGAAATCCTTATCTTAACACCAATCTGGCCAGACCTATGCAAAGCCTGCCCTTAATGATTTTCAATTATGCAACCAGTCCATACGACGAATGGCACGATATGGCCTGGGGTGCTGCATTGATTTTATTATTTACGGTATTGTTATTAAACATTATTACAAAGCTGACAACAAGAAGATGGAACGTACAATTATAAAAAGCAGGAATTTCAATGCCTATTTCGGGACAAACCATGTGGTGAAGAACGTAAATATTGACATTCCGAAGAACCAGGTTGTTGCGGTGATGGGACCATCCGGATGCGGAAAGACCACCTACCTTCGATGCATCAACCGTATGCATGAACTGATCCAGGGAGCCACCTGTAAGGGAGAAATGATCCTGAACAATGATAATGTTTATGAAATGCATCCCATATTCGTGCGCCTGAAAATCGGGATGGTATTTCAGAGACCCAATCCATTTCCAAATCTCAGTATCTACGATAATGTGATTGCAGGTTATAAGCTGAACGGTATGAAACTGCCGAAAGCGGAAAGGGATCAGAAGGTAGAGGAATCACTTTCCAAAGCGGCATTATGGAAGGAAGTAAAGGATTCGCTGCATAAGAAAGGAACTTTTCTTTCCGGCGGACAGCAACAGCGTCTCTGTATCGCCCGTGCCATTGCGATGGAGCCGGAAGTTTTATTGCTGGATGAACCGACTTCTGCACTCGATCCGATTTCCACTTCCAGTATTGAAGAACTGCTGCATGATCTGAAAAAAAATTACACACTGGTCATTGTGACGCACAATATGCAACAGGCAGCCAGGGTAAGTGATAAGACGGCGTTTTTTTATGTGGGTGAGCTGGTTGAATATGATGACACAAAAAAAATGTTTACCAATCCGTCGGATCAGCGGACACAAAATTATATAACCGGAAGATTTAGTTAGACCAGAATTTAATCAAGATAATGTTATGTCACAATTAGAAATTGAACTGAAGCAGCTAAAAGTGGAAATCGTCAATATGTGGAACCTGGTACATTCACAGGTTGTCAAATCGAATGTCGCCATGGTGAACTTCGACAAAAACCTCGCCCGCGAAGTGGTGAGCCGCGAAAAAAGAGTAAACGGCCTGGAATTAAAAATAGACCGGGACTGTGAAAATATTTTTGCACTGCTCACGCCGGTGGCGGTGGATCTGCGATTCGTGCTGGCTGTTTTAAAAATAAATTCCAACCTGGAACGTATCGGAGACATCGCAGAAGGAGTTGCAAAATATATTCTAAGTGCTGATAAACCCTTCAATCCTGAGTTGTTGAAGGTTACAGAGACTGTTGCCATGTATGATGAAGCCATCAATATGCTCGAGGACACGCTGACAGCATTTGAAAAGGAAGATACAACGCTGGCCAGGAGTGTATTTCAGAAAGATGAGTTCCTGGATAAGATTAATATCAACGCGACCAATACAACCTGTCAATACCTGGAGAAACATCCGGAAGATGCATACCAGGCCCTGATTAATTTATCTGTGATCAGAAGGCTCGAAAGAGTAGGCGACCAGTCCAAAAATATTGCCGAAGAAACGATATTTTACGTAGAGGCGAAGGTGCTAAAGCACGGGGAAGCTTAAACAAGTATGGAAGAATGGAAGTATGGAAGTATGAAAGTAAATGTATTTCATTTCCATACTTCCATTCTTCCATACTATTTCAGCTCTGCATTTTTCGCGAGCGCATCGGGATTCTTCAGGAATGCATCTCTGCATTCATCCGAACAAAAGCCATATACCTTTCCTTTATAATGAACGGTATCTGCAATGCCGGCCGTTACGGGCATACCGCAGTTGGGGTCCTTTTTATTATCTACCATCGCCACCGTAAATTTCGGTTTGCTGCTATCTGTCTTTACGACCATGGTATCTGCACTCACGACTGCATCAGTATTCTCTTCGCTTTTCGGATTTTGATGACAGGCGGCAAGCGCCAGCATGCTAATCCATAAAAAATGCAGTGGAGAAATATTCTTATTCATCGACATAGATTCCTTATTTCGGTTTTCGAATAGGTAAAAATAGTTCATATTTTTTAGCCCGGCGTCGAATTTAAAAGGTTCCGAAACGGATTTGCTAACACCTGAAAATACCTGGCTGGCTCATGATTTCCAGGGAAAATTCCTGACGCTACAGCATGCAATTGTTTACCGGTTTCATTATAATTATTTTTCACTTTCGTTAAGAGTTAATTCAATTACTAATTTTCTCCGGATAATTATCGGAACGATGAAGAGGATGGAAATTTTGCCCTTCGAAAAAATTAGCCCACATTTGGTTTACGAGGACCGGCCGCCATGATGAGAAAGAAACAAATTTTAAAACTGAACATTTGTTTTCTGTGGTTTCTGTTTTGCTCTCAATGGGCGTTCTCCCAGGTGGTTTTGAAAGGGAAAGTAATCAGCGAAGAAACACAAAAGCCTTTGGCCTCGGTTTCTGTTTACTTAAACAATACTTCTTTAGGAACGGTTACCAATGAGCAGGGAAACTTTATCATTACAAAAATTCCTTCCGGCAAGTTCCGGCTGGTGGCCTCCTGTGTCGGTTTTGAAACCTATGTGAACCTTGTGGACCCAAGGACGCTTCCAAAAGATTTCACTATTTCATTGAAACCAAAAGCTGAAGAGCTGCAGGGCTTTTCTGTGCTACCGCCGGAACCGGATGGATGGAAGAAATGGGGGAAATTATTTACTGAGATTTTTATTGGAAATACTCCCAAATCAAATGACTGCAAACTCACGAATCCCGAAGTAATTAAATTTCGCATGAATGCAGACAACACATTAACGGCTTATGCCAGTGAGCCTTTACAAATTGTGAACTATGCATTGGGCTATGAGATCAGGTATAAACTGGAAGAATTCCAGTATGATTTCAATATCAAACTCGTCAGCTATAGCGGCTACGCACTCTTTACTGACATGGGTATAAAACATCCGAACCGGATGCGCAGATACGAAGAGGAGAGACTGGAAACCTATAAAGGTTCCTTGATGCATTTTAAACGGGCTTTCTTCGCCAACGACCTTGATGTTCAGGGATTCGAAATGCGCAGCCTGGGAAATATTTCTAACCCTGAAAAAGATCGGGCAAAGAGAATGTTTAGTCTACATAAGGATTCTGTAATTCTTGATACAATAAGTTCTGTTGCTTATACTGATCCGAATGAAATAAGCCCTAATAAACCACGGCATATAGAAACGAATACAGTAATGACCGTTGACTCAACCGACCACTTTAAAAAGATGTTACTGCAACCTGATTCTGTTATCAGCCATCAGCTCATCTCGTCCGACAGTATTGGTTTTGCGGCAGACAGTACGGTGGCAGGCTTCTACTTTAAGGATTCACTGGAAGTATTATATAAATATAAAACGATTCCCAACCGGTACAGGGTCCTTTCCAAAGATCATAAACATGAAACTTTTCCGGTTTCGCAATTTGTCTTCATAAATAAACGGCCTGTATATATCTTAAACAGCGGTTATCATTACAAGCCATACGATTTAAAAATCACCGGTTACTGGGCCTGGTCGGAAAATATGTCCACGCTGCTGCCTTTTGATTATCGACCGAAACAGTAGCACAACAAGTATGGAAGAATGAAAGTATGGAAGTATGGAAGTGCAAGAATCATTTGCCCATCTGCACATTTGCAGATTTGCATATTCTCATGAAAGCCTACGGCTTTCATGAGACGCTTCCCAACCAATGATAGCCGATTTCCGGTCAATGCCCCAATGGTATCCGCCTAAATTTCCGGAAGATGTAATTACGCGGTGACAGGGAATCAAATAAGCAATGGGATTGTTTCCAATGGCTGTTCCGACTGCCCTCGATGCTTTCGCATCGCCGATCTCATTTGCGATTTCCAGATAGGATTTTAATGATCCCATGGGAATCTGCAATAGCGCGTTCCACACTTTAATCTGGAAAGGCGTTCCTTTTAAATGCAATTTAATTTTATCGAGATCACTCCAGTCATCGCGAAACATTTTAAGCGCCTCCTGCTGATGTAAATCTGTTTTCTGTTCCAGCATGGCAGCGGGAAAACGATTTGTCAGATCGCTGAGATCCGAGGCTTCCTGTACAAAAGAAATATGACAGATCCCTTTTTCTGTTGAAGCGATCAGGATATTTCCGAATACCGTTTCAGCGTGGCTATAATATATATGAAGATTTTTGCCGCCGTGCTGATATTCACCCGGAGTCATGCCTTCTATCTGGATAAATAAATCATGAAGTCGGCTGGTGCCGGACAAACCGGTTTCAAAACTTACAGTGGCCAGTGTTTTCTGTTCCTGCAACAACTGCTTCGCATATTCAATACTGGTGAACTGGAGAAATTTTTTAGGACTAACACCGGCCCACTCCTTGAATAAACGCTGGAAGTGGAATGGGCTGAGATGGATTTGCCGGGCGATTTCATCTAAATCCGGCTGGTCCTGGAAGTTTTCGCGGATGAACCGGATGGCTTGTTCGATACGTTGATAATCTTGCATGACCCAAAATTAAAGGCTGAAACCAGCGAATACAACCCGGAAATTGCTGTTTATGGATTTCTTTTAAAATTTCCTGATTTACCGGATGCTTAAAAAAAGTCAGGATAAAACAAGAAGGTGGAAATTTAAGAAAAGACAGGATATAATAGGAAGGTGGAAACTTATGGAAAGACAGGATAAAATAAAAAGGCGAAAACTCAAGAAAAGACAGCTAAAACAAGAAGACGGAAGCTGACTATCAGAAAAATATGAGAGAAGTAATTAGGGTAATATAGTATAACTAATGGATATATGAGATGACTAGAAAACGGTTGCCGGAAGAATGAATTAACAATTAACAATTGATAATTGACAATTAGTATCGTCTGCTTACATCCCTGAAATCCTTGGACACATTGGCATTCATCATTCCTGTTGTATCCAGGATCATGCTATCCCTTTTTTCCTTCATATTCACCTTAAACTCACAGATATATCCCATTTTGGCTTCATAATACGAAACTTCGAGCGTTTTGAACTTTACGCGTGACGTGTCCACCTTGGGATTATGGTTCAAAAACAGGTCCATGGCGGTTTTCAGATTTTCCTCTGTTTGTTTTTTATCGTCTTTTTTTAAGCAGGAATACAAGAATATTCCGCTCAGGAAGACGAGTAAAAGAGTTGAAAATTTCTTTTTCATAGCCGCAAAATAATTAAAAAGCGGTCAGTGGTTTTAAATTTTTGGAGCCGGTTGTAAAGAATATGTTCATGTTACACATAAGATATTCTTTTGAAACCCAGTGATTCACCAAGGATAATTCAACACAATTAAAAGTTAAAAAAATATTAGGTCAGCATTAAATAAATCCTAAATTTGGTTGTAATTAACATCGTTAAACCAAAAGACGAATTGCTTATGCCAACAAAATTTAAACTCCTAGCGGGGCTGAACACCGCGTTACTTCTTTTCCTCAGCGTAAGTCTTTTTGCTCAAACAACTATTAC
>Ga0209849_1000063_pt1 | contig 13648 bp, 14 predicted proteins | sample OrgsoiDNA2013048_FD_185798 | JGI IMG/M metagenome (GOLD analysis project Ga0209849, IMG submission 185798) | Permafrost soil microbial communities from the Arctic, to analyse light accelerated degradation of dissolved organic matter (DOM) -... | ecosystem: Environmental > Terrestrial > Soil >... | reverse complement strand
AATGTACCCGACCATGTCAAACGGCGTGTTGTTCGGCAGGTACGGTTGCGGCGCCTGCACCGGGACGAAGAACGGCAGCAGCACGGCTACTCCGCCCGGTCTCCCGGCTTGCGCCAGGGAGGCCGTCATCAGGAATGCGACAAGAGAAAGGAGGCACGCGCGCAGCCTGGTTTTACCCATGGGTCGCGGCCGGAAAAGCTGTTTAGAGTTTTGAAAGTGTCGTTTCATTTTGTCCTTAAAAGTTGAATCCTGTTGGTCCTATTTCAAGCCTGCGGCGAACGGTTGCAGTGGTTGCAGTTTCAACGGGGCTCTCCCCGCCTTACCCACCGCCGGGATGGTAATGACGTCGTCCTGGGCGTAAATGGTCCCGCCATTCCTCTTGACCGACATTTCATCGCCCGGATGTCCGTTCGGAATCACCAGCCCCGGGTGATCGAACGGCGCCATTTCCCAGCGCACGCGCTCGTCGGTCAGGGATTTCAGAAGCGCCACCAGGGACGCCTTATCGTCCGCCGAAAGGTTCAGCGGAAAAATCGCGGGCGCCCGGTTGGTCCCGTTCGCCAGGAATCCCGTCGTATTCACAGGTTCCGTGCCGGCGCCGTCGCCGCCGCGGTTGTAGAATTCGATTACTTGTTCCAGAGTGGCCTGGCCGCCGTTTTGGAAATACGGTCCCGTCAGTTCCGTGTTGCGCAATGACGGAGCCTTGACCGCCCCATCCACCGCGTCGCGGAAGTTGTTGGTGATCGGGACACACGGATCCACCTGGAAAATGCAGGTGTTCACGTTGAATATATCGGGCAGGACGTTGGTGAGGGAGCCCACGGAGGCGCCGGCAGCGACGGCATTCCTCGCCTCGCGGGTGAAGCTGAGCGGGTTGCCCCACGGGTCCGTGGCGCCAACTCCCTGGTCTTCCGAAGCCGGGCGGACGCCGATGTTGTAGAAGCCGCTGTCGTACAGCGCCACCGATCCGTCGCCCATAAGCATGTGCTCCACCAGCCCGCCGGTCTGCGCCAGCAACTTCAACGGAGAGGCGGCGCTCGTGAATTCCGCGCCATCGTGGCAGAATACGCATCCGCCGTTCCCGTTGAAGACCTGGAAGCCTTTGACCGCCGCGGGCGACATGGCCTGGATGTTACCGTTCATATATTGGTCGAACGGCGAATTGTCGGAGACCAGCGTCGATTCGTAGGCCATGACCGCGAGACCGAAGAACAGCGAGAAATTCTTCTCGATCTGCCGGTAGCCGTCGCCCGACAACTGCGTCGAACTCCAGAACTGCGACGGGAACGCCTGCTTGATGAGGGCGTCGTAAGTGGTGTTTATGCCCCCCGAAATGCTGCCGGAATTACCGACCGTGGCGAGCGCACCCAGCACGCTGTCGGTAGGCGACACGGGCTGCCCGGCCAGCGGCTTCAGGATCGTGCCGAGGATCTTCTTACCGATCTCCTCGAACATCCGGTTGTTGCACGACATCTCGAGGTTGCTGCCGGGCGGTCCAACGGCTTGCGACGCCAGGCTGGCATCCGCAATGGCCACCGGCATCGGCACCAGGCGGCCGTAAGGGTCCGCCACCAGGACACTGTTCAGCGGGTCGATGCCCGCTGTGGGATCGCGCGGCCCGAACGGATTCCGGCCATTAAAGATGTTGTTGGCGCGGCCGTCCCAGAAGCTGCGGAAATTGAAGATCGCGTTGATCACCGTGGGGGTGTTGCGCGGCTCCACCGCACGGGTGTTTATGCCGTGAATGCTGAACGTGGGGGAGAGCGCGGCTTTGCAGACCTCCTGCCTCTTGCCGCTACTCTGCGTCAGGTCGATCTTGACGAAGTCGGCGCGGAAAACGCCCTGCGACCCGACGACATCGTCGCTGTCGGCCAGGATCGTCGAATTGCGGTCGGTGGTATCGAGGAGGCGGCGTAACGGGAAATCCAGAAGCTTGAGGGTATAGTTAGGACCGCCTCCGGGAGGCGCAACCTTATTGGCAAGGTTGTGGTTCGTAGCCGTCAGGTTCCAGATGTTCTGCTTGGTGGGGTCGGTATTGCGCAAACCCGGGTCCATGGCGTTCTTGACGCGGTTGTCGGCGCCGGCCTGAAAGTGGCAACTGGCGCATGCCAGTCCGTCGCTGCCGACCTGCTGGTCCCAGAACAACGCCTTACCTAGCACGATCGCGGCCTTCATGGCCTTCAAGGAGTTCGCGTCCCCGCTTACGCAGGGAACAGTCCCTTGGCAGATATAATCCGAGAGATTTATGGGCAGCGGAACCTTTACCAGGTTCAACGCGCCCGGCGGTGGCGGACGGTCGGGGGGAAACACACCCGGCTGCCCCACTAGGACGTTGGCGCCGGCGAAGAGCAGGGCAACCGCTCCCCGGCGCAACGTCGATTTGATACTAAACTCAATCATTAATGGACCTCCTTATCGGCCAGTAATTACGATCCTAATGCAATTGGTGTTGCCTTAGACACGGACGGACTACTGAAAAGAGTACGGGAAAATTACTCACCTCTTACATTTCCTTTAAAGGGAGTGCAACCAAGATATCTCGCAACTTCGCCACCCGAGTTCGATCGCGGGTGGCGGAGTAACAGATATTGATGAGTTTTACCACACATGGACCCTCGACTTACAACGCCCGAAGCCTATACCGGCCGACGGGCGAGTTATCGCCAGGTCTTACTGTATGGCGAGAGTTACATCGGGCCGGCTGCTTGCAGTGCCGACATGCAACACCACAGATGCGTTTCCGGACGGCGCATTTGCGGGTATGAGGACGTTAACCTGAAGTACGCCCGCGACCAGTGTCGGCGCCGCTCCGGCATACTTAACGTCGGCCGCTATGCCGCCGATATCGACGGTCACCGGCAGCAGCGGCTTGGGCAGCGGAACAACGGCTAACTGGCCATCGACACCCGCCGGACTAGTCTGCCCTTCCCCAGTGCAGAAAAGAGTTACGATCGATCCTTTGGGGGCGGGATTGGCTGCCGAGTTGAGAGTGAATCCATCCTGATTCAAGATGGCGCCTGGTCCCGAGCCCGACGCATTCTCGGTGAATATCCCAGGCTTGCTCGATGTGACTAACATAGTGACGGGAGCGGACGTTGTGCCCGCGTACTCCACGGTTAGCTGAACGGAAGACTTAGCCGCAACCGCATACGGCACGACCACGCTGAGCTGTTTGTTCACCGTGAAAATGACCGGCGCAGGGACTCCGTCAAACAGAACACGCGTGCCCGCAAGCGCGTTGCCGACCAGGCCCGATGCATTCAATTGGAGTGTTGCCAGAGTATTCGGGCCCATCGCCGACCCGAAAATGGTAATGATCTCGCCGGGAGCGATCGCGCCCGTGGCATAAGTGGCGGCCTGGGCGACTTCGGTATTCAAAAACTGAGGCGGCGGCGCTGCCGGCTGCGATGAGGCCACTACTGCCAGGTCAACGATACAATTTCCCGTCTTGCAATCCGCGAGCGGGCCATTCAATCCGGCGAGTGCAACGAACCCATTGGGATGCCCGAGTTGGTCGAAGATCGCCAGACGCTGGTTGATCACGTCCGAAACGATATAATTGACGCCGTCGAAGGCGATGCCTGTCGTGCGGAAAGTGGCCGTAATGAGCCCCGGCGTTATCATGTTACCGTCGAAACCGAAAAGGTCATACGGCACGCTGCCCTGGTTGGCCACGATGCCAAAGGGAGTCACTTCAATGCCATTCCGCACGAAGTTGGTGTTCTGCGGCAGGGGCAGCACCAGAGTCTGCAGCAGTTGGCCCGTGGGCGAATACTGGTACACCTTGCCATCCACCAGTGAGTTCTGATTGGGCTGCGAGGCCACCATCCAGAAGGATGCGCCGTCCCAGGACAGGCTGTTGATCCCCGGCGTCAGGAGCGTCGTGAAAGCGATCCCCAGGTCCTGGTGCGCGGCGTTGGTCTTATATACGTTCGGAGTGTCCGCCAGCGTGTAGTAGATATCGCCGTTCGCAAGAACCGCAATTCCCCGTCCATTGGCCCGGCCCCGTTGGGCGTCTTTGTTTGGCGCGATGAAATCGTCGAACGAATTTCCCGTGGCCAGGTCATATGCCTGAATGTGGGGATTGCCGAAGCTGGCGTTGAACGCCCATACCGTGGTCGCTGCGCCGGCTATATTGGCGCCCGCCAATACCAACGCAAAAATAACTGCCGGCGAACAGCTTTTCATGTTTCGGATCTCCTGTTGACACGTTCAGCTAGGGGCCGATATTCCCCTTCCTGAGGTAAGTGTACGTGCGCGGTGGACACCCGCGAGACCCGGTTATTCCTCTAGTTCACGCTGGAAAAGTACCTACCACTTTCGAGATCTGTGTTTTCACAGCTTCTGCCGGTCGCTGCCCGATTCGGGCTGGCAGTCCGACGAAAAAACCCTGGTGCCGGAAAGGTCAATGCCGCAAAGGGGCAATGCCTTAAGAAGGCGCCAGGGTCGAATGTTATCGAACAGACCGACTCGCGTTTAGCACTTTTTTTCGTGGTTGCAATTAGCTGGGCTCAAAGAGCCCTAAATCAATCCACGTCAACCTAAGTTTATCACCAGGTCCGCGGCGAGGCAACGGTTTTAATGTTGCAGGCCGCCGCGACGGGTGATAGGCTCAAAGCAACACTGGAGGTAACTTCATGAAGATATTGTCGATAGCGCTGGCCGGCACGCTGCTTTCGGCCGGCCTGTTCGCGCAGGCGGTGACGCCGCCTCACACCACCCTCAAGGTTGGCGACATGGCTCCGGATTTCACCCTGAATGCCACCAATAACACCAAGGTGAAGCTTTCGGATTTTCGCGGCAAGAACACCGTAGTTCTGGCGTTTTTCCCGGCCGCTTTCACCGGTGGCTGAACCAAGGAAATCACGGCATACCAGGCTGGTATTGCTAAATTCGATGCAGTGGACACCAAGGTTTTTGGAATCAGCACCGACAACACTCCTTCCCAAAAAGAGTTCGCCGCCAAGGTGAACGCATCTTTCCCTTTACTCAGCGATTTCTCCAAGCGCGAGGTGTCGGCCGCCTACGGTGTGTTGATCCCGGCAGTGGGCGTGGCCAACCGGTCCACTTTTGTGGTGGATAAAGAAGGGAAGATCGTATATATAGAGGAGGGAAACACGGCTATCGACCCCACCGGCGCGGAAACCGCGTGCAGCCGATCCGCCCATAAAGATCAGTAGGGGCGGCTCTCATCCCGGGGCGACTTCGGTGATCTCCAACACCAGAAGCGCCCCGCACTGCCCGCAAACTACCGAGCCATCCTCCGCCATATACACGGCCGTGGAATTGCATTTGACGCACTCCGCGGTAGGGTCGGTGGCATCGGGAAGCGGGTCGGGCGGTATGATGCCGCCGGCCGTTCCGCCCTTGAGCGTGGTGGCGGGTTCAAACGTGGTTCCACAGTCGCCGCACACGTGGTTGAAGCAGCAGTTGGGTGTGCAACTGTAAAACACTTCGGCGGAACCGCAGACCGGGCAGGCGATTTCCAGCTTATGCGTCTTCACAATACCCCGCTCTAAGGCGCCGGCTCCACCACGGCGGACATCGGCCCCTTGGACCGCGGCAGCCGCCAATCCGGGCCGTAAGAGTGAATCTGGTCGCGCGCGTATTCGGCTTCCCGCAGCTCGCAAGTGATCAAAACCGTGCGCCCGTGGCGGTCCACCTCTTCAGCGTGCCGGTAAGCCTGCTCCAGCGTGAAGATAAAAACCTTCTGGAGCATTTCGATCACGTAATCGTAGGTGTGGTCGTTGTCGTCCAGAAGGACCACCCGGTAGAGCGGCGTCAACTGGTCGCGTTCAACAACTTCCGTTTGGGGAGAAACCGCGGACTTCGCCATGGAGCCCGGCCAGGGCCGGTATGTCCAGTATCGGTTATTGCGCCCCGCGCGACAATAGCATGGCCTTTAAGGTGTGAAAGATGATGTAATTGTCCAGCGAGATGGACATGTTCTTGATGTAGTACAGGTCGTATTCCAGCTTCTTGACGCTGTCTTCAAACGTGTCGCCGTACTTGTAATTGAGCTGCGCCCATCCCGTGATCCCAGGACGCACGCAGTGGCGCTGCCGGTAGTACGGGATCTGCTCTGAAAGCTCTTTAACGAACTCCGGCCGCTCGGGGCGCGGACCCGCCATCGACATCTCGCCCTTCAGAACGTTGAAGAGCTGCGGCAGCTCGTCGAACCGGATCCGCCGGATGAGACGGCCCACGCCGGTCACGCGAGGGTCGTCCTTGCTCGCCCAAACGGCGCCGGTAGCGGCTTCCGCATCGGCCCGCATCGACCGGAATTTGTACACCGTGAACAGTGCGCCGTCCAGGCCCACGCGCACCTGCCGGTACAGAATCGGCCCGGGTGAAGAAAGCCTTACCGCCAGCGCCGTGAGCAGCATGAGCGGAAACGACACGACGATGCCCACCACCGAGACCACCATATTCGAGAGGCGCTGCAGCAGGAGGTTTTGCGGCCGAGGGCCCAGTTCCCCCGCGAAAATAAGCTGAGCCGGCCGGATTTCCTTGAGGCACACCCGCCCGCAGACGCGCTCATAGGTGGTGGCAACCTCTTCTATGATGTGGCCGGCAAAACGCAACTCCAGCAGTTCATCCACCGGCATCCGGTTGCGGCGTTCGAACATACCCACCACCACGCGATTGGGCTGGGCCGCGTGCACGATCTCTACCAGCGAACTCATCGAACCCAGCAGTTTTCCCGCGGCCAGCACCTCGCCCGTTTCATGCCGGTCGTCCACGTATCCGGCCACTTCGAGGCCGGATTCCGGATGCTCGGCGATGTGCTGGCCGATATCTTCCAACAGCGGGCTGCCGCCCACCAGCAGCAGGCGCTCCCGCCCCACTACATTGATGGCGTACCCGCTGAAGAAAATGCGCCAGAAGAAGATGGCCACAATCGCGATCGCGCTGCCCCATACCATGACCAGGACCGGTACGCGCAGCCTGGGATTCAAATAGGCCACGAAGCCTTGCGCCAGAAACGCCACCCCCATGGTCAGGCAGAGCTGCTGGATCAGCACGATGCGCGACTTCACGTAGAACTGGGAATAGAGATCGTGAAAATGGAGCCCGATCAGAATGCTTAACACCACCAGGACGATGGGGAACAGGCCTCCATCTTCCAGCAGATAAGTCGTGGGATCCACTTTGAGATCGATTTCGGTCGCCAGGATGAACGACGACGTCACCAGCATGATCTCGGAAATCAACAGCGTCAGCGTGCCGACCGGTATGAAGACCTTAAACAGACGACTCATCCGAATGGGACCCGGAAACTCCTTACCGATACTAAGCCAATTATACTCGGGGTAGGCGGTCACCCAAACCGCGTATCGGACGATGGTGTACAAACCGGTTTATCTCGATCATCAGGCGACCACCCCGGTCGACCCGCGCGTCCTTGAGGCCATGCTTCCTTTCTTCGGCGCGAAATTCGGCAACGCGGCCAGCCGGAGTCACAGTTTCGGGTGGGAGGCCGAGAAATCGGTGGAATTGGCCCGCAAGAGAATCGCGGCCCTGGCCGGCGCCACGCCCCGCGAAATCGTCTTCACCAGCGGCGCCACCGAATCCAACAACCTCGCGCTCAAGGGCGTGGTGGAGGCCCACCGCGGCGATCGCCCCAATGGCATCGCGCACATCATTACTATGACGACCGAGCATAGAGCCGTGCTCGATCCCGTAAAGCACCTGGAACGGCTGGGCTGCCGGGTGACCCTGCTGCCGCCGCTGGCGGATGGGCGCATCGATCTGGACCGGCTGCGCGCGGCCATTGAGGAGGTCACCATCCTGGTAAGCGTGATGGTTGCCAACAACGAAATCGGCGTGATCCAGCCGGTGCGCGAAATCGGCGCGATTTGCCGCGAAAAGGGCGTCCTGTTCCACTGCGATGCGGCCCAGGCGTTCGGCAAGATCCCCATCGATGTGGACCGCGACGGCATCGACCTGATGTCCATCAGCGCGCACAAAATGTACGGCCCGAAAGGCGTTGGCGCCTTGTATGTTCGCCGCCGCAATCCCCGTGTTCCACTGGCGGTGCAGATGGAAGGCGGGGGGCACGAGTTCGGCCTGCGCTCCGGCACTTTGAACGTGCCCGCCATCGTAGGTTTCGGAGAGGCCTGCGCCATCTGCGCGCGCGAGATGGAACCCGAAGGCGAACGCACGGCGGGATTGCGCGACCGTCTCAAAGCGCGGATTGAAGCCGCGGCGGAAGGTGTGCGCGTCAACGGCTCCATGGAGCACCGGCTGCCCGGCAACCTGAACCTGAGCTTTGCGCACGTGAATGGCGAATCGCTGCTCATGAGCCTGCCCGACGTGGCGCTGTCCACCGGCTCGGCTTGCAGTTCGGCCACCGCCGCCCCCAGCCATGTGCTGAGAGCCCTGGGATTGACCGAGGACCAGGCGCATTCTTCGCTGCGTTTCGGAATCGGCCGCTTCAATACGGAAGAAGAGATCGACTACGTTGGCGACCGGGTGGTGGAGGCCGTCCGCAAATTGCGGGAACTATCGCCGGTCGGAGAAAGATAAAACTATCTCGCCAAGACGCAAAGTACCGCCAAGCACGCCAAGAAAACCCCTAAGGCAAGAGGATTTTGCTTCTTTGCGTTCTTGGCGGTACTTTGCGTCTTGGCGAGAAATTCTTCACTCGCGTGCTACAATTTATTAGTCTTTCCCGTTACGACCCAGGGAATAATTATGCCGAAGCTCAAGACGCACAAAGGTGCGGCCAAACGGTTCAAGAAGACAGGCACGGGCCTGGTGGTTCGCGGTCATGCCTTTGGCCGTCATATTCTGACCTCGAAGCCGCACAAACGCAAGAAGAAGCTGCACAAGTCCGTGGTGGCCGATAAAGCCGATCAACCCGTTCTGAAACGGATGCTCCCCTACTGAAGGGTGAGCGATTTTGCGCGGACGGTGCGCGTGGCACGTGCCCGATCCGCCAAACCGTTGCAACGCCAATCTGTTGCAACACTGACAAGGAGATGAAACGTGCCCAGAGTCAAACGTGGTACCCATCGCAGGGCAGCCCGGAAGAAAACCCTCAAACTGGCTTCCGGTTATTTTCTCACCAAGAGCAAACTCAACCGCGCCGCGCAGCTAGCCGTAGAGCGCGGCCTGAAATTCGCCTACGTCGGCCGCAAGAATAAGAAGCGCGAATACCGGTCGCTGTGGATCGTGCGCATTAACGCGTCCTGCCGCGCGGCCGGCATTTCCTACAGCAAGTTCATGCACGGGCTGAAGGCAGCCGGCATAGACCTGAACCGCAACGTGCTGGCGGATGTGGCGCTGCACGATGAAGCGGCCTTCGGCAACCTGGCGGAACTTGCCAAGTCCGCGCTGGCGATGAAGGAATCGGCGCGTGCCGCCCTTGAAAAGGAATAAGCCAAGGAATAAGCCAAGGAATAAGCTGAATGAGCCAAGGAGTAAGCCAAGCCATGACCGCCGTGGAACAGGAAAGCGATTCCCTTAGCAGTCTCGAAGAGCGCATTACGCTTGCCGTCCAACTGGTGGCGCGGCTGCGCAAGGAAAAGCAAGCCGCTGTTGAGGAAGCCGTCGAGGCCAAGGCTGAGGCGGCGCGTCTTGCCGATGAAGTCAAGACGCTTCACTCGGAGCGCAAACAGGTCCGCGGCCGGATCGAAAAACTGCTGGGCCAGATCGATCAACTGAGCGCGGGATAAGCCGCCGCGGTTACGTTGCCGGAGCCTCGGGTGGGAGCATCGGGTGGGAGCAACGCGGATGGAGAACGGTATTTCCGATAAGCAGCCTGAAAAGCAGCCCGTTCGCGTTACCATCCTGAGCCGGCCATACGTGCTGCGCACGGCGGGCGACCCGGCCGAGCTGGAGCAGGCGGCGGCGGCCGTCAACGAGTTGATGCTCACCATTGCCGCGCGGGCTCCCAATGCCGATTCCACGCACATTGCGGTGCTGGCCTGCCTGCACATGGCGGACAAATTGCGCTCTCTCGAGCGCGAGCTCGGCAACCTGAAGGAACGCGTGGACCGCAAGTCCGAAGAGTTCGCGGGGATGCTGGAACAACTCATCGAAGAAGCGGGGGATCACTGATGGCCGGTCGAATTCTGTTGACTGCACTTGCCGGATTTGCGCTGCTCGCGGCTTCCTCCTACCAGGGGGAAATTGCGGAGTGGCGGCACCAGCGCGAGGATGCTCTGAAGCGCGATGGCGGATGGCTGACGGTGGCGGGCCTGTTCTGGCTGCACGATGGACCGAACGGTTTCGGCAAGGACCCGTCCAACGATATCGTGCTGCCCGATGGACCCGCCCATGCCGGCGTTTTCGAGCTGCATGAAGGCAAGGTGACGGTGAAGACGGATGCCGCCGCGCGCGAGTTGTGGCCGGATTCTCTTGACGTCGCCAAAGCCGGCCGGCTGAGCCTTTTCGCGATCAAGCGCTCCGATAAGTACGGCATCCGGCTGAAGGATCCGGACAGCGAATACCGCCGCGGATTTCACGGTATTGAGTACTATCCGGCCAAGGAAGAATATCGCGTGACGGCGAAGTTTGTGACCGCGCCCGCCAGGATCCCGATCCTCAATATCCTGGGCCAGACCGAGCCCATGGAGAGTCCCGGCTATGCCGCATTCCGGTTGAACGGCCAGGACGTGCGGCTGCGTCCGGTGTTTGAAGAGCCCAATGCCAAGCAGCTCTTTTTCATCTTTCGCGACCAAACCAGCGGCAAGGAAACTTACGGCGCCGGCCGCTTCCTATATTCAGACCTACCGCACGACGGCACGGTGGTTCTGGATTTTAACAAGGCCTATAATCCCCCCTGTGCCTTCACGCCTTACGCTACCTGCCCGCTGCCGCCGTCTGAAAACCGGTTGGCGATCAAGGTGGAAGCCGGCGAAAAGAAGTACGGCCAGCACTAGCAGGCTAGCTGCTACAATCGGCTTTCCCGGTGAAGCACCCGCTCATCGGACCCGTGGCTGCCATTGCCTCCGGGATCCTGGTTGCCCGCTTCGTAGCCTTCCACCAACCCGAACTGTTGGCCGCCATCGCAGCCTTCCTGCTGCTTAGCCTGCTGGCTCTAAGTACCCGCGACCCTCTGGGTCGCACCAGGACTACGCTCGCCACCGTCTGTTGCTGCCTTAGCTTGTTCTTCGCCGGCTCGCTCACCGCCCTGCTGCACACTCCGGGCCCGCCGCCTGAGCTTGATGCCGAAGGCCGCGAAATCGTCATCCTCGCCGGCTGTGTGGTCGAGCCGCCCGCCGTTTCGGGCGAACGCGAGCGCTTCATCCTCGAGCTCGAACCCCACGCCCGCGCACAGGTCACCCTCTACACCAAGAATGACGAGGCCCTTCCCCCGCTCCGCTACGGCCAGAACATTGAACTGGACGCCCGCGTGCGCAAGCCCCGCAATTTCGGCAACCCCGGCGCATTCGATTACGCCCACATCCTGGCCCGCCAGGAAATCTACTGGACCGCGTCGGGCGCCGCCGGCACGGTGCGCATAATGCCCGGCCATTGCGGATCGCGATTCCAGAAGGCGGTGATGGACCTGCGCGCCGCCGCCCTTCACCGCATCGAAAGCCTGTATCGCGGCGACCCCTACCAGACCGGCATCATGCAGGCCATCCTCATGGGCCAGTCGTACCAACTGCAGCGCGTCTGGACCCGCGACTACCGCTCCACCGGCACCTTCCACGCCCTGGTGATTTCCGGCTTTCACGTGGCCGTCCTGGCTGGATTCTTCCTCTTCTTCCTGCGCATCTGCTTCGTTCCCCAAAGCCTCGCGCTGGCTCTCACCGTGCTGGCGGTATGGCTCTATGCCGTGGTCACCGGGTGGCAGGCGCCCTGCACTCGCGCCGCCGCGGGACTGACCCTCTTCATGATCGGCAGCTACTTCTTTCGCCAGCGCCGCCCCCTCAACCTGCTGGCCGCCGTAGCCCTGGGCTTCCTCATTTTCGATCCCGACCAGCTATTCGCCATCAGCTTCCAACTCACGTTTCTGGGCGTCGCCTTCCTGGGCGCCTTCGCCACGCCGCTGATCGCCGCCACTTGCGGCCCACTCGGCCGCGGCCTGGAAGACCTTCACGATACCGGCCGCGACTTGCACATTCCCCCGCGCGTGGCCCAGTTCCGCATCGAAATGCGCCTGTTGGTCGAGACCGTGCGCCGCACCACCCACCTTCCGCTGCGCGCCGCCACGCTGGCCGTCACCATCCCCGCGCGCTGCTTATTTTTCTTCTACGAGATGGCTCTGGTCTCGGCCGTGCTGCAGGCCGGTCTGGCGCTCCCCATGGTGGTGTACTTCCATCGCGTGGGCCTTTCCGGCATCACCGCCAACGCACTCGTAGTCCCCATCATGGGGCTGGCCGTGCCCGTCGGATTCGTGGCCGTCTTTACCGGCTGGGCGTGGGTCGCCAGATTCGGCGGCGGCTTGTTATGGCTATCGCAGAAAGTGGTCGCGTGGCATGCCAATATCGAACCTGGCTGGCGCATTCCCACGCCGCCGCTCTGGCTGGCCATCGCGTTTTCCGCCGCGCTCATCGCCTGTGCCCTGGCGCGCGGCCGCTGGTGGCGCATCGCATCTGTCGTCGCTGTAGCCGCTACCCTGACGCTGCTGCTCTGGCACCCGTTCCCGCCCGAAATCCACGCCGGCGAACTGGAGATGACGGCCATCGACGTGGGCCAGGGCGACAGCCTGCTGGTGGTCTTCCCGAATGGCAAGCGCATGCTCCTCGATGGCGGCGGCATCCCCGCTTTTGGCGGTCGGTCCACCACGCAGCTCGATATCGGTGAAGATGTAGTCGCGCCCTATCTCTGGGAACGCGGCTTCCGCAGCCTGGACATCATCGCCGTGTCCCACGCCCACGACGACCATATCGGCGGACTCCCCGCCCTGATCGCCGATTTCCACCCCAGGGAAATCTGGACCGGCGCTACCCCCGAGAGCCCCATCTGGCAGGCCGTCCGCCAGCAAGCCGCAGCCGTACACGCCCGCATCGTCCCCTTCCAATCCCCTCGCTGCTTCCCATTCGGAGGCGCCCAAATCGAAGTGCTCGCCCCTTTTGCGGACTACATCCCCAACGACGAGCCTAAGAACAACGATTCCCTGGTTCTGCGCATAAGCTATGGCCGCCGCAGCTTCCTGCTCACCGGCGACGTGGAGCGCCAGGTCGAGCGCGAGATGCTGGATACGAACGAGCTCCAGCACGTCGACGTGCTCAAAGTGGCCCACCACGGCAGCCGGACCTCCAGCACCGAAGAGTTCCTCAGCGCCGTCACCCCCGCCTTCGCCGTCATCTCCGACGGTTTTGAGAACAGCTACGGCCACCCGCACCCCGCCGTCATTGAACGCCTGCAGCAGCATCACGCCGACATCCTCCGCACCGACCAGCAGGGCCTGATCACCATCCGCACCGATGGCCGCCGCCTGTCGGTGGAGACTTACCGATAGAGAACGCCGCTTGTTCCGGAACTTGCTTTCCACTACCGTAATAATAGGTGGAGATTTTTATGCGTCCGCTGTTAGCATTGCTGGTTCTGGCCCAGACCCCGCTGGTGGCACAGGACCCCGTGGATTTCAACGGCTGGTTAAACCGCGGCGTGCAGGCGTTCAAGAACGCCCAATATCCGGATGCGGTTGCGGCGTTTCAGAAGGCGGTGGATATGGATTCCACCTGGA
>Ga0209849_1000062_pt1 | contig 13744 bp, 9 predicted proteins | sample OrgsoiDNA2013048_FD_185798 | JGI IMG/M metagenome (GOLD analysis project Ga0209849, IMG submission 185798) | Permafrost soil microbial communities from the Arctic, to analyse light accelerated degradation of dissolved organic matter (DOM) -... | ecosystem: Environmental > Terrestrial > Soil >... | reverse complement strand
GTGGCGTCGCTCGAGCTATCGATGGACCTTCCGGCCAACGCGGGGGCCTGCACCGGCAATCTGAGTTGCGCCTACACACACACGCTTTCGTGGCGCAGCGCGACACAGCCGCTGCCCATGGAGTGGAACCCGCGAGCGGTGTTCGAGAAGCTGTTTGGCGACAGTGACAGTACGGAGCGGCCCGCGCGGGAAGCCAGATTGCGGCAGCACCAGAGCATTCTGGACTCGGTGAGTGTGAAGCTGGCGGACCTCAAGAGGGATCTCGGGCCGCAAGACCGGATCAAAGTGGACCAATATTCGGAGGCGATTCGCGACGTCGAACGCCGGATACAAAAAGCCGAGGAGCAGCGCGTCGAACTGCCGGCGATGGAGCAGCCTCAGGGCGCGCCGCCGGTCTTCGAAGATCACCTGGCAATGATGCTGGACCTGCAGGTCCTGGCGTTTCAATCCGATCTCACGCGCGTCATCTCATTCATGATCGGCAAAGAACAGAGCGCCCGGCCCTATCCTCAGATTGGGGTGCCCGAGGCGCACCATCCGCTCTCACACCACAACGATGTTCCCGAGTTGATCGCGCACATGTCCAAGATCAACCGCTATCACACCCAGCTTTTCTCGCAGTACCTGGCGAAGCTTCGCGCGACGCCCGATGGCGACGGCTCGCTCCTGGACCACATGACCATCCTGTATGGCTCGGGCATTTCCAACAGCACCCGGCACTCGGGCGACAACCTGCCGTTGCTGCTGGCCGGGGGCGGAGCGGGGCGGCTCAGGGGCGGCCGGCATTTAAAGTATTCAGGCAATCCCACGATGGCAAACCTGCTGGTGACGCTGATGGACAAGCTCGACGTGCCGGTCGAACGGCTTGGCGGCAGCACCGGCAAACTCCCGCTTGACGGGCTCTCCGGGGTGTAGCCATGACAACCGCCTGGCAACGGCTGATTCCGGTGGCACTCGCCATATTCCTGATGGGAGCCGGCGGTGATCGCCTGGCGTTGGTTGATGCGGCCAAAACCGGCGTGGATGGCTCGACGGCCCTTCATTGGGCCAGCTATTGGGACGATTTGGAAAGCGCCGATCTGCTGATTCGCGCCGGCGCCAAGGTGAACGCCGCTACCGATCTTGGCGTCACTCCGCTGTGGGCGGCCAGCCAGAACGGCAGCGCGGCCATGGTCCGGAGACTGCTGGAGGCTGGCGCGAATCCGAACGCGGCGCTCCTGTCGGGTGAGACGCCGCTGATGGTGGCTGCCCGGTCGGGCTATCCCGGCATCGTCGAACAGTTACTCGCCAAGGACGCAAGCGTGAACGCGCGGGGCGCGCGCGGCCAGACGGCGCTCATGTGGGCGGTAGCGCAGAAGCACCCCGATGTCGTGAAGGTGTTGCTCGCGCACGGCGCCCAAGTGAAGGCTCGCTCGGAAGTGTGGAAGCAGACGATGGCTGTCCCGCCGCATGGTTATCCCGGCTACAACCGCGAAATTCCGCACGGAGGCGACACCGCGCTAATGTTTGCGGCGCGCGTGGGCGATATCGACTCGGCCAAACTCCTGGCGGCCGCCGGGGCCAACGTGAACGATGCCGATGCCTGGGGTGTCAGCGCCACGGTGCTTGCGGCCCACTCGGGTTATACGGAGCTGGTCGAATTTCTGCTCGACAATGGCGCCGACCCGAACGCGGCCGCGGCCGGCTTCACCGCGCTCCACGAGGCGATCATGCGCCGCGATGAAAAGATGGCGGCCGCTCTTCTGGCCCATGGCGCGGATCCAAACGCTCCGCTGCGGACGTGGACACCCACCCGCCGTTCGTCCTATGACTTCCATTTCGAGCCCGCACTGGTGGGAGCCTCGCCGTACTGGCTGGCCGCCCGTTTCACTCAACCCGGCGTCATGCGCCTGCTGGTGAAACACGGCGCCGATCCGCTGTTCGTGCACCATTCCGACCAGGTGACGGACAAAGGATTCCAACACCGGACCGAGGTGACGACGGCTCTGATGGCGGCGACCGCAATGGGCGGCGGCACGGCGTGGGTCGAGGCCGCCCGCGGCGAGCGCGAGTCGCTGACGCTCGAAGCCGTTAAGCTGGCTATCGAGCTGGGCGCAGATGTCAATACCGCCAACACCGACGGCCGCACGGCGCTCGATGCCGCCAGGGCTCTGGGGTACGGCAGCGTTGTCCAGTTTCTGGTCCGGAACGGCGCCAAATCAGGCGGTCCGGTTCGGGAGCTGGAATGAATACTTCAATTTGCCGATGAAGGTTATCGCGGCGCGGACCTTCTCAAACAGATGTAGTTCATTTTGCCCTCTTCTGGCGTTCCGGAAATCGTTGTCTGCTTTGGCCGCCCACTGAGCGGACTGGGCCACCGGGTCAGTCTCACCGCTCATAGACGACTCGGCCTTCTTCGATGGCCGGCTTGATGATGGACCCCGGCACTCGCCGGAGGCGCGCAACCTCTTCCGGAGTCGCAACGATCACGTCCGTCGGCAAATCGACTCCCACAAGCGCCAGCTCAATGGCCGCGGCCTGTTTGCGTTTGGAACCGGAGACCGGCATCACCACCAGAAGATCCAGGTCGCTGTCTGGCGAGTGATCGCCGCGCGCGTGCGAACCAAACACCACGATCCGGTCGGGTGAGAAGCCGGCAACGATTCGCCGGACTACTTCTTCGATCTGCATCTGTGCCGATCCCGGTTGTGTCATCCCCTACTTCTCTAACGCCAGTTCCACCACTTCTTCCATCGACTTCACAAAGCTGATCTTCATATCGGCGATCTGCTCGCTCTTCAAATCCTCCTTCACATTCACCTCGTTCTCGAACGGCAGAATCAATTCGCGCACGCCGCTGCGCTTGGCCGCCAGCACCTTCTCCTTAATTCCGCCCACGGGCAGCACCTGTCCGGTGAGCGTGATCTCCCCCGTCATCGCCAGGTTGGTGCGGATGCGCCGGTCCGTCAGCATGGAAATCAGCGCCATCCCCATCGTGATCCCGGCCGACGGCCCGTCTTTCGGAATCGCTCCGGCGGGTACGTGGATGTGAATGTCGCTGATCTTGAACAGGTCCGGATCGATCCCGTACTTGGTTGCGTTGGCGCGCACCCATGTCAGCGCCGCCTGCACCGATTCCTGCATCACCGGCCCCAGTTGCCCGGTCATGATCAGGCCCTTGTTGCCGCCCGGCATGCGTCCCGCCTCGATGAACAGCACCTCGCCGCCCACCGGCGTCCACGCCAGGCCCACTGCCACGCCCGGCCGCCGCGTGCGCTCGGCTACTTCGGTATCGGTGCGGAACCGCGGCGCGCCCAGGTCTTTCTCCACCACCTCCGGCGTCACTTCCGTTTTCTGGCGCGTGTCCCCGGCGGTGCTCTCGGCAATGCGCCGGGCCTGCTTCCGGCAAATCGTCCCGATCTCCCGCTCCAGGTTGCGCACCCCGGCCTCGCGCGTGTAGCGGCGCACAATGAATTTCAACGCCTCCTCGCTGAAATGGATGTCGCTCTCCGGTTCCAGGCCGTTCTCCGTGATCTGCCGCGGAATCAGATAGCGCACCGCGATGATCACCTTCTCGTGCTCCGTGTAGCCTTCAAGCGAAATAATCTCCATGCGGTCGCGCAATGCATCGGGCACCGGGTCCAGCACGTTGGCCGTCGTAATGAACAAAACTTTCGAAAGGTCGAACGGCACATCCAGATAGTTGTCGCGGAAGCTGGAGTTCTGCTCGGGGTCGAGCACCTCCAGAAGGGCCGAGGCCGGATCGCCCCGAAAGTCGCGCCCCAGCTTGTCCACTTCGTCCAGCATGAACACCGGGTCGTTGCTGCCCGCCCTCCGCAGCGCATGGATCACCTGGCCCGGCATGGCGCCGATGTACGTGCGCCGGTGTCCGCGAATCTCGGCTTCGTCGTGCATTCCGCCCATGGAAATGCGTGCGAACTTGCGGCCCAGCGCGCGCGCGATCGATTTTCCCAGCGAAGTCTTGCCCACTCCCGGCGGCCCCACGAAGCACAGAATCGGCCCCTTCAATACCGGCCGCAGTTGCAGCACGGCCAGGTAGTCCAAAATGCGGTCCTTTACTTTTTCCAGGTCGTAATGATCCTCGTTGAGAATTTCCGCCGCGCGTCTCACATCCACCGTGGAACCGAGCGACACTTTCCATGGCAGGCTGGCCATCCACTCCAGGTAGGTGCGCGTGAGGCCGTATTCAGGCGATGCCGGCGACATCCGCCCCAGCCGGTTCAGCTCGCGCAGCGCCTCCGCCTGCACCTCCTCCGCCATGCCCGCGGTCTCCAGTTTCTTGCGCAGGTCTTCCACGTCGCGCCCCGGCTCTTCGCTATCGCCCAGTTCTTTTTGAATGGCCTTCAACTGCTCGCGAAGATAAAACTCGCGCTGGTTCTGCGAAAGCTGTCCCTGCACCTGCGACTGGATCCGCCCGCGCAGTTCCACCAGTTCCAGCTCGCGCGTAAGCTGGCGGTGAATCTCACTCAGCCGCGTCCGGCCGTCCAGTTGTTCCAGCAGTTGCTGGCGCTCATGGTGACTCAGCGCCGGCAGAGTGCCGGCGATAAAATCCGCCAGCTTGCCCGGCTCCGAGACATTCGTAGCGGTGGAAATCAGGTCGTCGGACAGGTTGGGGGAGGCCGACACAATTTCATGGAACAGGCTCACCACGTTCTGGCGCAGCGCCTCAATCTCAGGCGTCGTTTCGGGCTCCACTTCTACCAGCCGCTCCACGCGGGCGCGCAGGTACGGCTCCGTCGCCGTGTACTCCCGCACGCGAATGCGCCCCACGCCTTCGCAAAACAACAGCAGGTTGTCTTTCGGGACCTTGATGGCTTTGTGCATCACGCAGACGGTCCCGGTTTCGTAGAGATCGGCCGGGCCCGGCGATTCCACCCGCGGGTCCAACTGCGAGACCACCGCCAGCAAGCGGTTCTCGCCCAAAGACTGAACCAGCGCCAGCGAACTGGGCCGTCCCACGGTAATGGGCAGCATGGCGCCTGGGTAGATTACGGTGTCCCTGACCGTGAGCACCGGCAGTTCTTCGAGCGGAGCCGGTTCAATGACGGCTGGTTGATCCACTTGCTGTTCTTCGACGGGCATGCGCTACCAGTTTAACGCGGTGGCGCTTTGAGATCATGTAGCTTGCGCTGGCTCTATTCCATAACCATTGCATGCAGTGCGATGCTGCTGTTCCTGGTGCAGCCGATGATGGCCAAGGCGCTGCTTCCCAGGTTCGGCGGTTCGGCCGGAGTGTGGGTCGCCTGCATGCTGTTCTTTCAGGTGGTGCTGCTGCTGGGCTACTGGTATTCGTATGTCATCACGCGCCACCTGAGCCGCCGCGCGCAGGGTTGGGTTCACGCGGCGCTTCTGATGCTCAGTCTTTCGGCGCTGCCGTTGCGGACGGGCATCCCATCCAGCACACGTGAACCGGAGGTGGCGATTCTGGCGCTGCTGGCGGTTTCGGTGGGGCTGCCGTATTTTCTGTTGTCGGCCTCGAGCCCGCTGTTGCAATCCTGGTATTCCGAGTCGGCGCGATTTCCGTATCGGCTGTTTGCGCTCTCGAATGCGGCATCGCTGGCGGCCCTGCTGTCTTACCCGGTGGCGATTGAGCCGGTGCTGCCCATGCGGCAACAGATGTTGTGGTGGTCGGGCGGCTATCTGGTGCTGGTGGCGCTGGCATGCATTTTGGCTGTGCGTGGGACAGGCGCCTTGTCCGTGCGAAGCCGGATCCCGGCCTGTCGAGTGCTTTCTCCACACCCTGCTAAGACGTCTCCTTGGGTGTGGATCGCGCTGGCAACCTGTGCTTCGGTGTTGTGGCTGGCGGTGGCCAACCACCTGAGCCAGGAAGTGGCGGCAGTGCCGTTCCTGTGGGTGCTTCCCTTGAGCCTTTACCTGCTCAGTTTCATCTTGTGTTTCGAGTCCGGCGGCTGGTACCGGCCCGCGCTCTTCCGCTGGCTGCTGCCGGCCGCATGGGCCGCGATGAGCTGGCGGATCGCGATTCCCGGAAGCTTGCAGTGGGAGATGGCGGTGTTCTCGGCCGCGCTATTCGTTTGTTGCATGTTCTGCCACGGTGAGTTGGCCCGTCGTAAACCCGAGCCGCAGCAGGGGCTGGCGTTTTTTTACCTCATGCTGGCGCTGGGCGGCGCCTTGGGAGCGGTGTTCGTCGGAGTGGTGGCGCCGAGGGCTTTCAGCACCTACCTGGAACTGCCCGTCGGAATCACGGCGTGTGTCCTGCTGGGGCTGGCGTTGGTGTACGGCTTCGCGCCGAAAAGGCTGATGCGGCTGGGAGCGGTCGCAGTGGTCGCGTTTGTATTGGCCACTCGCTACCAGGCCGGACAAGGAGAAGTGGTTCACGTTCGTAATTTTTACGGAGCCTTACTGGTAAGCGATTCAGGCAAGGGGGAAATGGCTGCACGGCGGCTGTACAACGGAAGAACGCTGCATGGCGCCGAGTTTTCCGCGGCGGCGCGCAGCCGCCTGGCGACGGCTTACTACGGTCCCGAATCAGGCGCCGGTATCGTGCTGTCGCGGTCAACAGGTGCGCGGCGAGTGGGGATTGTCGGGCTCGGCGTGGGGACGCTGGCAGCGTACGGGCGTCCTGGAGACGAATACCGGTTTTACGAAATCAATCCGGCGGTGATTGAGGCGGCATCGCGGTATTTCCGCTTTTTGGCGGAGTCCCAGGCGAAGACGGAGGTAGTGGCCGGTGACGGCCGCCTGGCCCTGGAACGGGAAGCGCCGAAGAGTTTCGATGTCATCGTGCTGGATGCGTTTTCGGACGATTCGATTCCCGTGCATCTGCTGACGAAGGAGGCATTCGAGCTCTATTTCGAGCGTCTGCGGGCCGGCGGCGTGCTGGCGATTCATCTAACAAACCGGTATCTGAATCTGGATTCGGTAGTGGCGGCACTGGCTGAAAATATGCGAAAGCAGATGGCGATGGTTCATAGCGCCGCCGACCCGGAGCGGCAGATTTCGGCAGCCGATTGGGCAGTGGTGGCCGATACGCAAGAGGCGCTGCGGAGTGTGTTGGGGCCGGCTGGCGTGTTCGAAACAGGACCGAAGACGCGGCCGTGGACCGACGAGGACAGCAATCTGTTTCGAGTTTGGAAATGATAGTGTGCTTGGCAGGCCCCCCTACGAAGCAGCCGCCGGCTTGTTCTGAATCTTGGCATTGCTGCGGAAGAAGATCGCCACCACAAGCAGGATGACAAAGGCGCCGAGTCCGCAACTGGTCCAGAAGAAGGGCCAGTTGGTCTTCGATACTCCGCCGCTGGTGGTGGTGAAATAATCCAGGGCGCCGCCCGAGAGCAGCGAGCCGATGAACATGCCCACGCCGTAGGTGAGGAACGTGAGGAAGCCCTGGGCGGTGACGCGGAGGTGCGGGGGGGCTTCCTGGTCGGTGTACAACTGGCCGGTCATGAAGAAAAAGTCGTAACAGAAACCGTGCAGCAGGATGGCGATGTAGAACATCCATACGCCCGGCCCGGCGTTGCCGATGGCGAGCAGCCCGTAGCGCAGGGACCAGCAGATCAGACCGAGCACCAGAACACCTTTGACGGTGATGCGGCGGAAAATGAAGGGCATCAGCAGCATGACGCCGACTTCGGAGAACTGGCCGAGCGTCATCTTGCCGGCGGCGTTCGACACGTGCAGATCGTTGAGGTAGTCGTTGGTGAATGAGAAGTAGAACGTCAGCGGAATACATGCCAGTACGGACGCGATCACGAACACCAGATAAGACCGATCCTTCATCATCACCAGCGCGTCGATCCCCAGCAGGCTGCGGACGGTGATGGGTTGACCTTTTCCGGCGGGCGGCGTGTGCGGCAGGGTGAGGCTGAAGAGGCCCATGGCGATGGAGGCGCCGGCGGCGAGCAGGAACTGCGTGGAGCTATTCTCAATGCGCATGTAGGCGACGGTCCAGCCGATGGCGATCCAGCCGATGGTTCCGAACATGCGAATGATGGGGAACCCGCTGCTGGCGTCCTTGATTTGACGCAGCGCCAGGGTGTTGGTGAGTGCGATGGTGGGGAAATAGCAGAGGCAGTACAGGAACATCAGCGCGTAAACCGGGCCGAACGTGGTGACCCGAGTCACCAGGCAGAGGAAAATTGCGCCGATGAAATGCAGGCTCGCCAGCACGCGCTCCGTGGCGAAGAATCGGTCGGCGATGAGGCCCACGAAGAAGGGCGAGATCATTGAGGCCAGCGCCGCGGTGCCGAAGACCGCGCCAGCCTGGGTCCCCGAGAATCCGCGAGTCTGCACCAGGTAGGTGGTGATGGTCACGTACCAGGCTCCCCAGATAACGTAGTTCAGGAACATCATGAAGCTGAGGCGTACGCTCAGGGAAAGAGGCATAAGAGGCAGTGTAATCGAACCAAGGGCCGGTTGGAAATGGCGGCCGAGCTTCGGCTTTGGACGGACTCCGTCCAAAACAAAAACGTAAGCTGCTGAAAAAGCGGCGTGCACGGAAAATCCGTGGACGGGACTCCGTCCATTTTGCAGTGACCGCTTGGTGCTATTCTGAGACCAGATCCGCGCCCACCGATCCGCTCAGGACTCCACCCATGTATGTACGAGTACCCACTCTGCTGGTGTGCGCGGCGGCAATTCCCGCCTTCGCTCAATCGTTCTTTCCATCGGGCCTGACTCGCTTTGCGGGCCAGGATACTTCCGCGTTCACGGGCGATAACGGCCCGGCTTATTATGCAAGATTCGCCAAGGGCAGCTTCGGACTGGCGCGCGATCAGGCGGGGGCCTTCTACATTGCGGAACTCGCGCGCATCCGAAAGATCGATACCCAAGGCATAGTCACCACCATCGCGGGGACCGGCGTGTCCGGCTCCCTCGGCGATGGCGGGCCGGCCACCGCCGCGCTGATTTCTCCTGCCGGCGGCATCGCAGTAGACAGCCACGGGAACGTTTACTTTGGCCAGAACGGAACCATCAGGCGCATCGCTCCGGGGGGCACAATCGCGACCATTGGCGGCAACGGCGATCTGTCACCGGTCTTCAATGGCGATGGCATTCCGGCACTTTCCGCCATCATGCATCCCGGCGGTTTGGCCGTGGGTTCCAAGGATCAATTGTATTTTACCGACCTCGACAACAAGCGCGTCCGCGTGATCAAATCCGACGGCAAGGTGTCCACGGTAGCCGGCACCGGGGCCTCCGGTTTCGCGGGAGAGGGAGGTCCAGCCGCGCTGGCGGAAATGATCGGGCCTTTAGGGCTGACCTTCGATGCGGCGGACAATTTGTACGTTGCCGACAGCGTTCGGGTGGTAAAGATCGACGCGGGCGGCACGCTGACGCGAATCGCCGGAATCGTGGTCGACCTCCTGGGCGCGTTGCAAACGACGGTAGTGGCGAATGCGATCGCGCTCGATGCCGCGGGCGACATTTTCGTCACCAGCCCAAGCGTTCAGAAAATCACTCCCGACGGCATCATCCATGCCTTTGCGGGGGCCCCGACGCCGCCGGCCATTACCGAAGCCTGCGGCGATGCGAAGAGCGCTTCGGTATCCGTCAGTGGAACCGCGATGGTCACCGATCCCGCCGGCAACCTCTACCTGATGAATGCCCTGGGTCCGCCGTTTCGCTTGCAGCGGGTGACACCGGCGGGCAGGATCAGCACGCTGGCGGGCCTGGGCCCAAACCGGTTCACCGGCGATGGCGGCGCCGCACTGGCCGCGACGTTCGCTTCCCCTTCCGGAATCGCATTCGACAACACGGGGCGGCTGTTCGTGGCGGATACCAATAACAATCGCATCCGCGCCATCGACGCGGCGGGCACGGTGCGCACAGTCGTAGGCGATGGCGGACCCACCTACGATCTGGACCCGGCTTGCCTGCCCGACGACGACCGTTTTCTGCGCCTGCCGGGCGACGTAAAGGTAGACACGGCGGGGAATATTTACGTCGCGGACACCGGCAAGAACCGTATCCGCAAGATCGCGCCCGATGGCACACAGACCACCGTGGCGGCGGCGGCCGGCCTCAACCAGCCGTCGGGCGTGGCGGTGGACGCCACTGGGAACTTGTACATCGCCGACAGCGGCAACCAGCGCGTCTTGAAAGTGGATGCCGCGGGCAACATCGTCACCTTGGCGAATGTGGCGGCCACCGGGACGTTGACCCTCGAAAAAAGCGGCGGTCTGCTGATCCCGGTCTCGACACCCTCGGAAGTCGATCGGCTGCGCCCGGATGGCCTGCTGATTCCGGTGGCCGGTTCCGGCGAATTAGACGATCCCAATTCGAACGCGCGCGTAGAAGAGATTAACCATCCGGCAGCCGCCGCGAGCGATGCCTCCGGGTCCATCTACGTGGCCGACGCGGACAAGCACGCGATTCAGCGCACCAGTTCCCACTGCGCCATTTCCGCCGACGGCACGTCGCAGTTGCAACAACCGGAGGGCCTGGCATTCGATTCGCAAGGGAATCTCTTCATCTCCGATGCCGCGGCGGGCGCTATCTGGCGGGCCACTCCCACGCCCGCTCCGGCAATCGAATCCCCCACGCCCCACCTGCAACTATTCCGGCCGGTGCGCAGCGCGGCGCCTTCCAACCCGCCGCCCCCTCCTTTCGAACCCGATCCGTTCCACCCCAACGCGTTCTTTCCTCAGGAGCCGGCCGCGCCCGGAGAACTGATTCGCCTCAGCGGCGCGTGCATCGGACCCTTCGACCCCGTTTCCGCCGCGTTCGACGCGAACGGCTTGCTGCCCACGAGCCTCGCCGGCGTACAGGTGCTGCTGAACAACGTTCCCGTGTCGCTGATCTCGGTATCGGCCGGCGATGTGGTAGGTGTCGCCCCGTACAGTGTGCAGCCGACCTTCCAGGGTCCGGGCCCTGTGGTTCTCGCCTACCAGGGCGTGGTTACCAACAGCATCACCCCGGTGAATGCTTCCTATCCGGCGCTTTTTACGGTGAACCTCAAGTCTTCCGGTCCGGCGCTGGCGGTCAACCAGGATGGAAGCCTCAATTCGGATACCAACCCGGCGCCGAAAGGATCCATCGTTCTGCTCTATGGGACCGGGACCGGCCGCACCGACCCGCCCGCGGTGGATGGCCAGGCCGCACCTGCCGACCCCTTGCAGCGAGTTGCGTTGCCGATGGCAATCGAGATCGCGGGCGTGGCCGCGGAGGTGTTGTTCGCCGGAAACGCGCCGGGGTTTGTGGGTCTGACGCAAATCAACGTACGCGTGCCGGCATCGCTGACAGGCCAGGGCCGGTTACCTGTGACGATGATACTGGGTCCGGGCGTCTCACTCATGCAAGGGGAGGTGACGATCGCTGTGCGTTAGGCTGACGCTTGTACGCTACAGAACACCTTCAAACCGCTTGATATTGAGTCACGCAGGCCGATACCTGTATCCTACTGAATGAAGGGATTGATGGGATCGATAGGGTTGGGAAGCCGCCCCAAAGAAGGTGCTGGACGAAATGCCGGCAAAAAGAACGCTGAAGCATAAAGACAAGAATTTCCGGCTTTTGTTCGAAGAAAATCCCCAGCCGATGTGGTTGTTCGATCCCCTCACCCAAACGGTTCTGGAGGCCAACGCCGCGGCTTCCCAAATGTACGGGTACACGCGCGACGAGTTTTGCGGCCTCAGCCTGACCCGCATTGAGAGCAGCGAATCGGCGGAAAAGGCTTCAGCCAGAGACACCAACACGCACCCGCATTCGGTAACATGCCATCGCCACAAAACGAATGGCGGCGTCATGATCGAGGTGGAAACGACCAAGCGGGATATTGAATACGATGGGGCCGCGGCGCAGTTGGTGATGCTGGACGATATGACGCTGTACCGGCAGTTGGAAGACCAACTGCGGCAGGCGCAGAAGATGGAAGCGGTGGGTATGCTGGCCGGCGGGGTGGCGCACGATTTCAACAACCTGCTCACGATCATCACCGGATATGGCCAGCTCATTCTGAATACGCTCGGTCCCGCCGATCCCAACCGCCATTCGGCGGAGCAGATATTGAAGGCCGGCGAGCGCGCCGCCACGCTCACGCGGCAGTTGCTGGCATTCAGCCGGCGCCAGGTGCTGCAACCCAAGATCCTGGACCTGAACAAGCTGGTGTCGAGCCTGAGCACCATGCTGCGGCGGTTGATTGGCGAAGATATCGACCTGCAACAGATTCTGCGTCCCGAACTGGGCCAGGTGAGTGCGGACCCGGGCCAGATGGAGCAGGTGTTGATGAACCTGGTGGTGAACGCCCGCGACGCCATGCCCGGCGGCGGCACGCTCACGATTGAAACCGCCAACGTTTCTCTGGACCAGAGCTATGTCAGCCGGCACCTGGCGGTGAAGCCCGGACCCTATACGATGATGGCGGTCAGCGACACCGGCACCGGCATGGACCAGGACACGCTGGCGCATTTATTCGAGCCGTTTTTTACAACTAAGAGCTCGGGGCAGGGAACCGGGTTTGGACTGTCCACGGTCTTCGGCATCGTCAAGCAGAGCCGCGGGAGCGTGGACGTCTACAGCGTGCCGGCGCACGGCACTTCGGTGAAGGTGTACCTGCCGCGCATCGATCAGCCGGTGACCGTGGAATCCGAAGCATTGCAAAAAGCCGCGACCGGCGGTTCGGAGACCATTCTGGTGGTGGAGGACGATGAGATGGTCCGTAACCTGGTGAGCGAGACGCTGAAGCGTGAAGGCTACCGGGTACTCGATGCCGCCGAACCGCTGGAGGCGCGCCGCATCTCGGCCAGCCACAAGAGCGTCATCCATTTGCTGATCACCGACGTGGTGATGCCCAAGGTCAGCGGGCGGGACCTGGCGGTCGAACTGAGCCGGCAGCGGCTGGACATGAAGGTGCTCTACATGTCGGGCTATACCGACAGCGCGATTGTCAACAGCGGAATTCTGCAAAAGGAAGTGGCGTTCCTGCAGAAGCCTTTCACGCCGGGAGCCCTGGCGGAGAAAGTGCGGGAAGTGCTGGAAGGCAGCGGCAACGGGAAGACCAGGCGCGCGGGGAAGTGAACGTGAACGTTTCACTTACCCCGGAGTTGGAGAAGTTTGTCAGCGTTAAGGTGGAATCGGGCCGCTACAATTCTGCCAGCGAAGTTGTCCTGGAAGCGCTCCGGCTGCTGGAGGAATACGAGCAGGTACGCGCCTCCCGGCTTCACAAGTTTCGGGCTGAGATGGACCGGCGGTTGCAATCCCTGGATTCCGATGGGGGCGTTGATGGAGAGAAGGCCTTTGAACGGCTCCAACAAAAGTCTCAGGTACGCCGCAAGAAGCGCGCATGAAGCGTTTCATCCTCAGCCCCGAGGCTGAGCGAGACCTTGACGACATATGGGAGTTACATTGCGCTTGACAATATCGATGCTGCCGATCATACAGCAGAACTGCTTCGGGATAGCTGCCGCCTTCTGGGCCAGAACCCTCGGATTGGCCACAACCGGGAAGACCTGACTGAGGACCGTCCGGTGTTGTTCTGGTCAGTTGGTTCGTACGTCATCATTTACCATTCCAAGCGCAGGCCGATTGAAATCGTAGCGGTGATACACGGTTCCCGCGACATCCCAGCTTTCTTGCGCCGGCGAATGCCGTAGATTAGCTTGCTTGGACAAACGCGGAGCGGGCAATCCCGCATGGACCACTGCCGGGCACCCTTTAAGGTGCGGGCGATTGGTAGTGCCTGAAGCACCTTTCAGGCATTACCGGGCGATTTGATATCCACAACTAAGGTGTGTATACTGCGAATGTCCCAAGCCGCGTATTTCCAAGGGCCATGAGTAAACGGATA
>Ga0209849_1000059_pt1 | contig 13822 bp, 11 predicted proteins | sample OrgsoiDNA2013048_FD_185798 | JGI IMG/M metagenome (GOLD analysis project Ga0209849, IMG submission 185798) | Permafrost soil microbial communities from the Arctic, to analyse light accelerated degradation of dissolved organic matter (DOM) -... | ecosystem: Environmental > Terrestrial > Soil >... | reverse complement strand
CTGGGAGGGCGCGGGCTTCTGGCTTCGGACACGCTGCAAAGCACCAAGGTTGCCGTGGTGAGCCGGTCATTTGCCGCCAGGTGGTTCCCGGGCAGCCAGGCGGTGGGCCGCCACTTTTCGATCGAGGGGACGCCGATGGAGATTGTCGGCACGGTGGGCGACGTGCAACAGCACAGCGGCCTCAGCGGAAAGCTGGGCCCGATTTCGATCGAGCCTACGGTCTACTTCCCCGCGTCTCAGAACAGCAGCGGATTTTTCAAGGTGATCCACGTCTGGTTTTCGCCCAGTTGGGTGATCCGGACTGTCCAGGCTGGCGGTCCCATAGGCAACCTCACGGCGCAAGTGCAGCGCGCGATTGCAGCCATCGATCCGCAACTGCCGATTGCAGGCTTCAAAACCGTGGACGATCTGCAGGGCGTCTACACTCGCGACCAGCGCTATCTGGCGGCGCTGTTCTCGATCCTGGCGGGTATTGCGCTTCTGCTGGCGGCGATCGGCCTGTACGGTTTGATCTCGCAATCCATCACGCAGCGCACCCACGAACTGGGCATCCGTATGGCGCTGGGCGCGACACCGCCCGAGACTATGGCAGCCGTGATGAAGCCCGGGATTCTTCTGGCCCTGGCGGGAATCGGAGCCGGCTATGCGCTCTCGCTGGTGGCCGTGCGATTCCTGGAGCACCTGCTGTGGGGCGTGCGGCCGACCGACCCGCTGACGTTTGTGACGATGGCCGCGATTCTGCTGCTGGTGGCCGCGCTGGCGAGCCTGGCGCCGGCCTTGCGGATTCTGCGGATGGACCCGGCGCAAACGCTGCGGAGCGAGTGAGGGGTCGGCCGCTAACCGACTTTGCGCTCACGTTCGAGTGCCTGGTGCAGGAGGCCTTTGATGTACGTCTGGTATGGCAAGCCGCGCTTCTCCGCAATTTCCCGTGCCATCTCAATGTCGGCAATCGGCATGCGGATGGTCACGGACTTCGTCACGCTGCGAACCACGGGCAGCCGCTGGATCTTGCCTTCCCTCTTGGCTTTCAGAAAAAGCTCGGTGACGACCTCCGGATGCGCATCCCACCACTCGGCCTCTTCTTTTTCCGATTTGAAATTCGGAATCCGGATCGCCATCATTCCCGTAGTCACAGTGTACATACGATTTGCGGCGGGGAGCAAGAGCCTCGCGGCTGGGTGGCCACGGATGAGTTGGCGCCGGAGCGGTGTGTCGCAGTTTCGTGAAACGCGGCGCGGATTTGTCGCACAATAAAGGCATGATCACCTTGGAGACGTTGCGGGAAGCCCGGCGTGAGGAAGTCCTGCGCCTGGCTGCGCGGCACGGAGCCCACAACGTGCGGGTGTTCGGTTCCGTGGCGCGCGGCGAGGCCAACGAAGAAAGCGATATCGATTTCCTGGTTGATTGGGAACCTGGACGCAGCCTGCTCGACCAGGTCGCACTGGTTCAGGATCTCCAGGACGCCTTCGGCGTCAAGGTTCACGTTGGGACGGAACGATCTCTTCATTGGTACGCGCGCGATAGGATACTGCGCGAGGCGACACCGCTGTGAAGGATGATCGGCTGTACCTCCACCACATGCTGGAGCGCTGCCAGCGTATCGCCCATTTCATCGGTCCCGGCAAGGAAAGATTCCTGGCGTCCGAGGAACTCCAGGATGCAGTGATCCGGAACATCGAAGTGATTGGCGAGGCAGCCAAACGCGTTTCTCCGGAGTCGCGCGCCCACCTCCCGCAAGTCGACTGGAAGCGTATTTGCGGAATGCGCGACGTCCTGATCCACGATTATATCGGCGTGGACCTGGAAGGCGTCTGGAACGTCGCCTCCGCCCGGATTCCGGAACTACAGGGTGTACTGCAGGAGTTCCTGATACCTGACAATCCCGAAGGCTCACCGCCGCTCTGACATTAATTCGGACACTCGCGGGAAACCGGCGGCTTGGCGCCGCGGCACGAAGCGAGCAACGAAAGACAGCCACAGGCTACCGCGCCGTCGTAACAGAATTAGCTATCCCGAAACTCCACCGACCTCGCAAACTGGACCGCCACGTTCTCGCGCAATTGCGCCAGCACCGTCTCCGGCACCAACTCATCGGTTGCTACCAGCGCCACGGCTTCGAGCGGCTCGCCTGCCACGGTGGGGGCCTCGCGCCGGCCCAGCGAGAAGTTCGCAATATTGATTCGGTTCTTCCCCAGCACCGTGCCCACGTGCCCGATGACGCCCGGCACGTCCTGGTTCCGCATGTAAATCAGGCAGCCCCACAGCGGCGCTTCGCAGTAGATGCCGTCCACCTGGATGAGGCGCGGCTTGTCCAGCAGCACGGCGCCTTCCACGGACGTCACGCCCTTGTCCGTCTCCACTTCCAGGCGGATGGAATCCGTGTGGCCGGACCGCTTATCGTGCGCCTCCACCACGTTCCATCCGCGCTGTTCGGCAATCTGCCGGGCATTGATCAGGTTGGCCTTGCCGGAAGTGGAACGGCTCAGCATGCCCGCCAGACCGGCGTTGCGCAGCAGGCTGGTATTGCTGTCGGCGATCTTGCCGAAGTAATGCAGCCGGACCGTATGCGGATTGCCGGAGAGAATGTGGGCCGCGAAATTTCCCAGCCGGCCGGCCAGCGTAGCGTAGGGGCTGAGCGCGCGATACTGCTCGGGCGACATCGACGGCATGTTCACGGCGTTGATCGCGAGGCCGTTCTTCAAATACTCCACCACTTGTTCGGCGATGCGGACGCCGACGATCTCCTGGGCCTCTTCCGTGGACCCGCCGATGTGCGGCGTCAGGAAAACATTGTCCAGGCCGAACAGAGGCCAACCGGCGGGGGGCGGCTCCACTTGGAACACGTCGAGCGCCGCGCCCGCTACCTTGCCGCTTTGGATAGCCTCGCGCAGCGCCGCTTCATCCACCAGTTCGCCGCGCGCGCAATTCAGAATTCGCACGCCGTTCTTCATCTGACTGAATGCGGCGGGCGAAAGCATGCCCTGGGTTTCGGGAGTGGCCGCCACGTGCAGGGTGATGTAGTCGCTCTCCGCATAGAGCTTTTGCAGAGTCGCCAATTCGGCGCCGGCATCGTGCGCGATGTTGGCGGTGACGTACGGATCGTACGCCAGAATCCGCATCTCAAACGCGCGCGCGCGCCTTACCACTTCGCGCCCGATGCTGCCCAGGCCAACCACGCCCAGTGTCTTGCCGCGCAGCTCGCTGCCCATGAACTTTTTCTTTTCCCACTTGCCGGCGCTGGTGGAAGCGTTGGCTTGCGGAATGTGGCGCGCCATGGCCAGCATCAGGGCCAGCGTGTGCTCCGCCACCGAAATCGCGTTGCCGCCCGGAGTGTTCATCACCAGCACGCCGGCGGCGGTGGCCGCGTCGAGATCGACGTTATCCACGCCCACTCCGGCGCGCCCGATCACGCGCAGTTTCGGCGCCTTCTCCAGCACGGACTGGTCCACCTGTACGGCGGAGCGCACCAGCAGCGCGTCGGCATCGGCCAGGTGCCGCGAATATTCCTTGGGATTCGAAACGATGGTGTTCCAGCCCGGTTGAGACTTGAATAACTCAATCCCAGCAGCAGCCAGAGGCTCGGCAATCAGAATATTCATCTATGAGTTTTTCACCGCGGCTTTGACGAAGACTTCCTGAGCCGCCGCCACACCAGCGCCGTACTGCACAGCGTGTCCGTTGGCGTTGAGAATAATTTCCAACCCGGCGATCATGGCGAACAAATCGGAGAAATCGAAATAACCGAGGTGCGCGATGCGGAAAATCTGCCCCTTCATGGAGCCTTGGCCGTTGGCGATGATGGAACCGAAACGGCTGCGGAATTCCTTCACGATGACGCCTGAATCCATGCCGGACGGCGCCTTCAGCGCGGTCACGGACGAGCCCGGCGACGCCGCCGCGAACAGTTCCAGTCCCAGCTTTTCCGCCGCCGCCCGCGTAGCCTGGGCCAGCATTTGCGCGTTCGTCACCAGGTGATCCATACCGATCTGCTTCACGTATTTCAACGCTTCGGCCAGCGCCAGAATCAGCGACGTGGCCGGCGTCCAACTGGATTCGCCCGCATCTCCGCTCTTCTTTTCCTTTTTCAGGTTGAAGTAGAAATGCGGCAGCGTCGCGGTTTCGGCAAGCTTCCACGCCTTCGGGCTGACCGACATGAACGCGAGGCCCGGCGGGATCATGAAGGCCTTCTGCGAACCGCCGATCACCACGTCCAGGCCCCAACCGTCGATATCGAGCGGCATGGTGCCGAGCCCCGTGATGGCATCCACCACGAAGATGGCTTCCGTCTTCGCGATCGCCCGGCCCATGGCTTCCACGTTGTGCATGGCGCCCGTGGAAGTCTCCGAGGCCTGCACGAAAACGCCCTTGGCGGCTGGTTCCGCGGCGAGCGCCGCCGACACCTGTTCGGGAGTCACCACGCTGCCGTAGGGCGCCGTGATCACATTGGCATTCAGTCCGTAGGCCTTGGCGATCTCAGCCCAGCGCTCGCCGAACTTCCCGGCGCAGCAGACAATCACCTTGTCGCCCTTGGAAAACAGGTTGGAGACGGACGCATCCATGGCCCCGGTCCCCGAAGACGCGAACATCAGGACGTCCCCCGATGTTCCCATCACTTCTTTCAGGTCGGCCAGGCACGACCGGTAGGCCTTGCGGAAGTCCTCCGTGCGGTGGTGCATGTCCGACGCCATCATGGCGTGCAGGGCAGGCGGATAGAGGGGGGTGGGACCCGGAGTTAATAAACGTTGCTTTTTGATATACATCGTGAGGGGTAGTCCCTTAGAATAGCAGACATCATGTCCCTTATCGATCGGGTGCAACTGGAGATGGTTGCGGCCATGAAGAGCCGGAGCGAAGCCCGGTTGAGCGCGCTTCGAATGCTCAAAGCCGCGCTCATGAAGCAGAAAGTGGATTCGCCCAAGCCGATGGACGAAGCCGCGGAAATTCAGGTGGTGAAGGCGCTGATCAAGCAACGCATCGACGCGGCGGAGATGTTCCGTAAGGCCGGCCGCGCGGAACAGGCGGAGAAGGAAGAGGCTGAGCGGGCGCTGCTGGAAGGTTACCTGCCGGCGGGGGCGAGCGAGGAAGAAGTGGACGCCGCCATCGCCGAAGCGTTCGCCGAAACCGGCGCTGCTTCGATCAAGCAAATGGGCATGGTGATGAAAGCCGCGCAGGCCCGGCTGAAAGGAAAAACCGTGGACGGAAAAACGATGAGCGACAAGGTGAGGGCGAAACTCTCATGAGCGCGCCCTTAGGAGAACGCCGCACTCGGCCGTTTGTGCCGGAGAGCATGAAGATGCAGGAATTCACCTGGCGAGCCGTGCTGCTGGGCCTGGTGATGTGCGTGGTGCTGGGGGCCGCCAACGCTTATCTCGGCCTGCGCGCGGGCCAGACGATTGCCGCCACGTATCCGGCCGCGGTGATCGGCATGGCCGTGCTGCGGGTGTTTAAAGGCTCGATTCTGGAAGAGAACATCGCGCGGACCGCGGGGTCGATCGGCGAATCGGTCGCGGCGGGCGCGGTCTTCACGCTGCCGGCCTTCGTGATGGTGAAGGCATGGGCATCGTTCGATTCCGCGGAAGCCTATTGGAAATCCACGGCGCTGATGCTGGTGGGTTCGGTGCTCGGGGTGCTGTTCGTCTCGCTGATCCGGCGGGTGATGGTGGAAGATCCGGAGCTGCCGTTCCCGGAGTCGGTGGCCGCGTCTGAAATTCACAAGGCCGGGCAAAGCGGCGCCAAAGCCGCGAAGTATCTCTTCTATAACATGGGCTTCGGCGCGCTGGTATTTCTTTCGGGCGCCTTCAGCCTGTTCGCGCCCGACCGCGATTTCTTTTTCCGCGTGGGACAACTGGGCAGGAGCACGCTGCGCCTGGGCCCGCTGGGCTCGACCAACGTGCTCGGCACCGGAGGCATTTCCACCTGCGCCGCGCCCACCGTGAGCCCGGCCTTCGTTGGGGTCGGATACATTATCGGCCCGGAATTGGCGGCCCTGAATTACTCGGGTTCCGTGATCGCCTGGGGACTGCTGATCCCGCTGCTGATCTATTTCCTGGGCCCGCAACTGCAGAACTACCTGCCGCCCGGCGCGCAGACCGACGCAAGCTGGCTCGCGTTGGCCAACGCCGTCTGGCGCTTCATCGTGCGCCCGATCGCGGTGGGCAGCATGATGGTGGGCACCTGCTACACCCTCTTCCGCATGCGCAAGAACCTGCTGGCGGGCCTGGCCAAGGCGTTTGCCGAATTGCGCGGCGGCGCGCCCGCGCCGGAATCGATCGGCCGCACCGAACGCTACATGAGTTCGAAGACGGTATTCGCGCTCATCGGAGTGACCTTCCTGCTGATGTGCGTTCTATACATTTATATGTCCGGCCTGGTGACCGGCGGCATTGCGGCTGCCATAGTAATGCTGATCGTGGGGTTCTTCTTCGCTACCGTGTCGGGCTACCTGGTGGGCGTGATCGGTTCGTCCAATAATCCGATTTCCGGCCTGACGCTGTCCACGCTGGTGATCGCCGCGCTGCTGATGGTTTCGCTGGGCGTCTCGGGCATCGCCGGCGTGGTGGCGGTGCTGGGCGTGGCGGCCGTGGTCTGCGTCTCTTCGGCTGTGGCCGGCGAACTGTTGCAGGATTTCAAAGTCGGCTACATCCTGGGCGGCACCCCGCGCTCCATCCAGATTGTGGAACTGATCGCCGTGGTGGTGGCCAGCATGGTGATGTATTTCCCGCTGCTGTGGCTGCACCTGGGCAACATCCACAAGGGCGGCATCGGCTTCGGCGACCGCGACCTTTCGGCGCCGCAGGCGGGCCTGATGGCCTCGCTGGCTCAAGGCATTGTGGGCGGCGACATGGCGTGGCCCCTGGTGATCACAGGAATCCTGATGGGCATAGCGATGATCATGTTCAAAGTGCGCAGCCCCATGCTGGTGGCGATCGGCATGTATCTGCCGATCCAGATCACGTCGGCGATTTTCATCGGCGGCATGGTCCGTTGGCTCACCGACGTTCTGCGCAAACGCGCCGCTCTCAACGAAGCACAGAAGGCCCGCGTGGAAAATGTGGGCATTCTGGTGGCCTCCGGCTTGATCGCCGGCGAAGCCCTGGCTGGACTGATCACCGGCTGGTTCAACTATAAGTATGGGAAATTGCCGGAGTTGATCAAGGACCCATCGTACCTGGCGGGCACGGTGGTGCTGGCGCTGATCGCGCTGGCTCTGATTAAGATTCCGCTGGCGAACGCGGGCGACCCTAGCGAACCGGCGCCGCCTTCGGCTATTATGTAGAGGTGAGGCCAACGGATACGTCGCCCGAAGCGTGGAAGGTTCTCATGGACCTGACGCGGAAGATGTCGCCCGCGGAAAAGCTGCAGCGCGCGCTGGAGCTTTCGTGGACTGTCCGCCTGGCGGCTGAAGCGGGTCTTCGACAGGCATATCCGCACGCCAGCGGCCGCGAAATCTTCCTGCGCTCCGCCCGGCAGAATCTGGGCGCGGAGTTGTTCCGCAAAGTCTATGGAGAAGAACTCTCCGGCATTGGATCCCCTCAGCGAGACCCTCAGCCTGATTACAGCGGCGTTTGACCGCTTGAAGATAAGTTATGCCGTGGGCGGGTCCATGGCCTCGTCCGCGCGCGGTGTCTGGCGCTCCACACTGGATGTTGACTTGGTGGCCGCCATTCAGCCTCAGGAGGTGGCGGCACTTGTCGGAGAGCTTGGCCCGGCGTGGTATGCCGATGCTGAAACGATCCGCGGTTCCATAGAAGCCGGACGATCTTTCAACGTGATCTACCTGCCGCGGGTGATCAAGGTCGACATTTTTCCAGCCGCCGGGGAGTTTCATCAAAAGGAACTGGAACGGGCTACACTGGTGCCGCTCGGGTTGGGGCAGGTTTCCTGTTCGGTGGCGACCGCCGAAGACATCCTGCTCGCGAAATTGCGCTGGTACCGCGATGGAGGCCAGGTTTCCGACCGCCAGTGGAGTGACATAGCCGGCCTCATCTCCAACAATTTGTCCCTCGATTGGGATTACCTCAAGCTGTGGGCCGCGCGCTTGCGGGTGGAGGATCTGCTGGCGCGGGCCATCGCCGACGTGCAGCGCGACGGCTGAATACTGGCAGTCTCAGCTCCGCATGCGCAGCAGCAAATAAATTCCCGCCAGCCCGAACAGCATGTCCGGCGCCCAGGCGGCGATGGCGGGCTGCAGCAAACCCACGTTGCCAATCTTCTCGAACAGCGGGCCCACGGCCAGGTAAGCCATCGCAATCCCGATGCTCACCCCAATACCGGTCATGGCCCCGCGGTTGCCCACCAGGAATCCGAACGGAATCGCAATCATGGCCATGATCAGCGCGAATAAGGGCATGGAGAATTTCCGGTACAGCCGCACCTGCAATTTCACCGTGTCAAAGCCGCTCTGGTTCAGATCGGCGATAAAGCGCTGCAGATCCAGGAAGTTCATCTGCGTGTCCTGCACCGGTTCCTTCAGAAAGTATTCGGGCGGCTCGGTCAACTCGCGGAAGGTATACGTCTGGAATTCCTTGTAGGATTTACAGAAGGCGCCCTGGTACTCGCAGGTCCAGCCGTTTTCAAAGACCCAGGTATCGAGCGACCGCCGCCATTGGGCGCGCACCGCCGAAATCTGCCGCGTCAGGCGAAACGTTTTGGGCTCCAGCTCGAAGACGCTGACCCCGTTCATGGACGGCTCCGAGGGATCGAAATACTTGTAGTAGAAGATGCGGTTCGACGCGTTGCCCATAATCCAGTTGCGGGCCGGGTTGGTGTAAGTCTGCCTGTCGGTGCGCCCCTTGATGACGTCGCGCAGCGCATTCTGCTTCTGGTTGGCGCCCGGCACGTAGGAGAAGTCGAAGGCGAACAGCGCGCCCGAGAGCAGCATGCTGGCGACCAGAATCGGCATCGCCAGCCGGTGAAGGCTCACCCCGCAGGCCCGAAATGCCGTAACCTCGTTGTGCTTGGTCAGCACGCCAAACGTCACCAGCACCGCCACCAGAGTGCTGATGGGCAGCATGGTGTAGATCAACGACGGCGTCAGGAAGAACAGGTACGTGAGCATCTTGACCAGCGAACTGTTGCGGAGCATGTCGCCCATCAGCTCAAAAAAGTTGTAGATCAGGGTCAACGATACGAAGCTGGCCAACATCACCATCAGGTAGAACAGGAAATTCGTCAGCACATAGGTATCGATCAACTGCGGCATCAGCGGCAGCCGCCATCCCGATAACCCGGAGCGCTCCGGCGCGGTTGGCGGTTTCAGCTTTCCGAACCACTCGCCCACGCGGTTCCTGACGGCGCCGAATAAATCGCCCTCGCCCGGGCGCTCCAGGCGGAAGAGAAAAATCAGGCCCGCGATCCCGAACACGGCGTTGGGCAGCCAGACGGCCACCGGCACCGGCAGAGTCTTTTGCTTGGCCAGCCCGATCAGCGTGACCAGGGCGAGGTAATAGCAGAAGAAACATAGAAACAGGGCGTTCACGTAGCCGGCCGATTTCCCGCCTTTGCGCGTGGCCACGCCCAACGGGATTCCCACCATGGCCAGCATGATGCACGCCACCGGCAGCGCGAAGCGGCGGTGCAGCTCCACCTGGTTCTCAACCCAATCGGGCCCCGAGTAATTCATCAACTGCCGGGTGTTCATGGCGCTTGAACGCGGCGGGGTTTGCACCGGCGGCGCCGCCTCAATGGCCTGGTCCTGGTATGGGGAGGTGGTGTCCTGCGACTTCTGGTCCTTGCCCATCTCGTGCGAGGAAGTGTCGCGCAGGGAAAGCTGCAGGCGATTGTTCTTCACGTCGGGCACCGCCAGAGCTTCGCGAGCTACCGTGATTCGCGGCCCCGTAGCCTGCTCGCGCATGCCGCTCTTGCGCTGCTCGGGCGGCGTCACGTCGGCCACAAAGACGTTCAGCCAGCGCGCCACGGGCCCCGGCTTCACCTCACCCACATAGAGAATGGTGTTGGGGAAGTTGTCCACGAAAATGCGCGGCTGCACGTCGGCGGTAAGCTGGGTGGCCTGGAGTTGCTTGACGATGCGGTTTTTCTCGCGGAAGGCCAGCGGTGTCAGCCGCAGCGAAGCGTATCCGGCCAGGGCCGCGCACAAGCTCGCAAATACCAGGACCGGAAGAATCGCCTTGCGGCTGGACACGCCCGCCGCCCGCATGGCAGTGATTTCGCCATCGGCCGCCATGCGTCCCAACCCGATCAGAATTCCAACCAGCACGCCGAAAGGAATCGTCAGGGGCAAGACGGGAGGCAGACCCAGCGCAAACAACAGCAGGATGGTGCGGGCACTGGCGCTCGAGCGCACCAGCAGCTCGAAGAGCGGGTCCACGCCGTACAGAAAGACCACGAACGTCGCCAGCAGCGTGCCGAGCACGGCGCTCGCAAGAATTTCCCGGAAGATGTACCGGCCCAGCAGCCGCACGGCGCTCGGGCTCCTATCGCACCAGATCCGACCGAACCAGATCCGGCGCCGGCACCACCGGGAGTTTCGGCAGTTCTTCCTCCACCGGGTGCAGTTCCAGATCGTCGATCAGAATGGAGGGCGCCACTACGCAGGCTTCGGCCGTGAACCCGGCGCCGCCCATCAAGGCGAAGGGCGCGGTGTTATCCAGGTATTCGAAAGCCGCGCTGTCGTCCCCCGCGGCCAGAATATCTTTCAGGGAGCGCGCATTCAATCCCCGGAATCGCAGGCCGCGCACCAGTTCCTCATGGCCGTCCGGGTAAATTTTATAGACCAGGATGGGCATACTCACCGGCCGCCCGCCCTGCTGCCCGCTGAGCAGTTGCCGCACCTCGCCCGCCGTCGCCGAGGAAGGAAAGTCCATCTTGCGAACGATGATGCCGTACGGCTTGCTCCGCGCCCGGCACAGATCGATCAGTTTCTTTTTCAACTCCGCCGCCGGCACGGTGTCCGTGGAACTCACAAACAGGTTCCCGATGGTGGCCGCATTGGCTCCGTAAGGCCCGGGCAGCCGCGCATGGCCGTTCGAGCCTTCATACCCGCGCACCGGCTGGCGCGTGAGCAGGTAGTTCTTCAGCACGCCCTTTTCGATCAGACGGGTAGCCTTCGCCATCACTCCTTCACGGTCCACTTCGTAGCTGCCGAACAGCGGACGCCCGCGCCATTCCTTCTGCGTCGGGTCATCCACCACTTCGAAAGAATCGGGCAGCACGCGGGCTCCCATGCGGCCTTCCAGTTCGCTGTTCAGGAAACCGCCGCCGCCGCGGCCGCCATCGCCCGCCGGCTTCCGCGCCAGGGCCAGGTTCCGGCCCAGCACCTCAGCCAGAATCTGCGCGCCCGCCATGCCTTCGAACAGAACCGGCCCGCTGTAATCTTCTCCCTTGGGCGAATGCGCCAGGGCCACTACGTTCTCCGCCAGCGCCGTCACGCCGCGTTTCAGTTCGGCATCGCCCGGCATGCGCGCGGCATCGAGCGAGTGGAACGTCACGGCGTCGCGCACGGTCATGCCGTCGGCGGCCTGCCCGGTGGCACGCGCGCGCAGATAGGTCACGTTTTCCGGCTCGCGCACCTGGGCGCCTTCGGAATTCATCAGGTAATAGCCGCCCACGCTCGATTCCAGTTCCACGCCGGAGTTCTTCACATCGGGGTACTGCGCGAAAATCGCCGAAAGCGAGCGCACCCTCTTCGCCCAGGCATCCCGATCGGTTGCCGGCTTCGAGAAGTCGCGCACCAGGTGTACCGGCTCGGCATGCGAAAAATCGTTGAGCTGCTCGCTCTGCGTGAGGTTGCGCAGCGCCGCGCGTTTGCGCGAGATGGCTTCCACCGCCGACTTGTACGACGAATCGGTTTCGAGCCAGAGGTAACGGCGCAGCACCGGGTAGGCGTTCTCCAGCGGAAAACGCTCCAGGTCATACCGCGACCCGAACCCGAATCCGCTGCCCACATAGTTGGTGTTGTCGAACTTGTAGTCACCCACGCGCACGTCTACTTCGGGAGAGCGGAACCTGTCGTGCCGCTCGGTCAGCAAACCGCCCAGGTTGGCGGTCACGCCGAAGTTGTCGTCCTCGTCGATGACGTATTGAATGAAGTACGGCGCTTCCAGGTTTGAGACGGTCAGGCTGCGCGCGCGATCCATCTCGTCCTTCATCGCCTGGAACACCGGGTCGGGCGAGGCAGGCGGCCCCTGCGCGCTCAGCGCCAGCAGGGCTCCTAAAACGCCCGCCAGCGCGCCCCAAACGAACAACGGCTTCATCTCTGGCCGCCCCTGGTATTGTTCTCCATGGTGGTGGGTTCCGGAAGCAGCGGCGGCCGGTCATTGGACTTGGCCTTCTTCTCGATTTCGATTTCCGACACCAGAATCGCCGGCGCCACCGCCGAAACCGGAACGCTGCCCGATTCGGCGCCGCAGTATCCGTTAAAAACTTCCGGCTTGTCCGATGTCGCCAGAATCTTGGAGAAACTCGCCAGCGGCGTGCCCACAATGTCCGCTCCGCGCACCAGTTCGTCGGGCCGTCCGTCCGTATACACGCGATAGACGATCACCGGAATCACTTTGAAAGCCTGCAACCCCGCGCGCTGCGTGGTGGTGAAGCCGCCGGTGATATCGCGGAAGTAGAGGCCGTACGGCTTGTTCTGCTTCTTGACTTCGTCAATCAGCATCTGCCGCAGCTTGCCTTCCGGCACCGCATTGGACGATTCCACGATCAGGTTCGACTGCCGCGAAACCACTTCGAAGCCAGGCTGGCGGCGGCCGTGGCCGTTAGACTGTTCGAATCCCTTGATGGGCGAGCGCGACATCAGGAAGGTCTTCAACACGCCCTTTTCCACCGCATTCACGGGCCGGGCCTTGACGCCCTCATCGTCGTAATCGTACCAGCCGTTGAGGTCGATGCCGCCGATCTTCTTGCGCGTAGGGTCGAAAACCACGGACAGAAAGTCCGGCAGAACCTTGACGCCCACGCTCTTGGTGAACGTCTGGCCTTCGCTCTCATCCTTTTGCCGGTGGCCTTCCACGCGGTGCCCGAAGATCTCGTGGAAGAACACACCCGCGGCGCGTCCCGAAAAAATCGCCGGGCCCACGAACGGTTCGGCATCCGGGGCCTTCAGCAGGCGCGAAAGATCGTTGGCCACGCGATCCACGGCGGCCAGCAGCGTCTTCTCATCCGGCAATCCGGCGGCGTCAACCGATTCAAACGTTTCGAACGTGTTCAAGTCCGTGCCGTCCGCCGCCTTGGCCGACGCATTGATCACCACGCGCGCAAACCCGCGGCCATGCTCCAGGCGCGAGCCCTCGGTGTTCACCAGGTACTTGGTATCCGTCTGGCCCTGCGCGGAGACATGCGAAGTCAGCACGCTCGGGTAATTCTTGAAGCGGCCCGAAAGCTCGCGAATGCGGGCGGTCCACTCGGCTTCGCTGAACTTCAGATCGGGCGGGGCCTGAACGGAAACGGACGGCTGCTCCGTGGTGAAATCGTCGGAATCGTCGGCCTCCGCCACTCTCACCTGCGTATTGGTCTTGATGCGGATGAGCCGCTCGGCCGCCGTGCGGTAGGCGCGGTCGGTCTCCAGCCACAGCCTCCGCTTGATGGAGTTCACATTGTCTTCGAATGAAATCAGAGCGCCCGAAGTGAACTGGCCGCGGTCGCCCCGGACGCGATGATAATTGTCGAGCTTGGGCGTTCCCACCCGAACCGAAACATCCATGGCCCGGCTCTTCCCCGAACTAGCGGCATCCACGGTCCCGAGGGTACCCGAAACGGAATGGAATTCCTGCTCGGTCACTTCGTAGCTCAGAAAGTACGGTGGCGGATCGGCCTTCTGCTTCAACACCGTGTAATTGCGGTTCAGTTCCTGCGACATCGC
>Ga0209849_1000058_pt1 | contig 13845 bp, 9 predicted proteins | sample OrgsoiDNA2013048_FD_185798 | JGI IMG/M metagenome (GOLD analysis project Ga0209849, IMG submission 185798) | Permafrost soil microbial communities from the Arctic, to analyse light accelerated degradation of dissolved organic matter (DOM) -... | ecosystem: Environmental > Terrestrial > Soil >... | reverse complement strand
CCGCGCCGTGACTGTGCGCACGCGCGACGGCCAATCCATTCGCGGCATCGCCAAGAACGAAAGCGCCTTCGACTTGCAACTGCTGGGCATGGATGGCAAGCTGCACCTGCTGCTGAAGGACCAGATTGCCGAAGTGGCGCGCGAGAAAACTCTCATGCCGAAGGTCGAAGCCACCGCGGACCAGATGCGCGATCTGGTGGCTTACCTCAGCCGGCTCACCCCCGATCCCAATGCCAAGGCTACCCTGTCAGCGGGCGAAATGGGGCCCGGTATACCGTTCGCCGACGTGGCTTATCCGAAGCCCGGCACATGGCCGACCTACGATGGCAACCAGAGGGGCAACCGCTTCAGCCCTCTAAACCAGATCGATACCGGCAACGTCGAACACCTGGCGCCCAAGTGGATGTTCACCATTCCCGGAGCCCCGCGCGCGCTTCAGGTCACGCCCGTGGCAGTGGATGGCGTGATGTACGTGACGTCGGTGAATGAGGCGTATGCGCTCGATGCGCGCAGCGGCCGCGAGATCTGGCACTACAGCCGCCCGCGTTCGCAAGGTCTGGCGGGCGACGCGGCCAGCGGCATTAACCGCGGCGTGGCGGTGCTGGGCGACCGCGTGTTCATGGTTAGCGATAACGCGCACCTGTTCGCGCTGCATCGCTTCACCGGCCAGCTTCTGTGGGATGTCGAAATGGCGGATTCCCACCAAAACTACGGTTCCACAAGCGCGCCGCTGGTGGTCAACGACCTGGTTGTGGCCGGTGTTTCGGGCGGAGACGAAGGGGTCCGCGGGTTCCTGGATGCCTACAAGGCCTCGACCGGCGAGCGCGCCTGGCGGTTCTGGACCATTCCCGCGCCGGGTGAGCCGGGCTCTGAAAGCTGGACAGGCCGGGCGCTCGCGCACGGTTGCGGCGCGACGTGGCTCACGGGCACGTACGATCCGGAAACCAAGTTCCTGTACTGGCCCACCGGCAATCCCTGCCCGGACTACAACGGAGACGAGCGCAAGGGAGACAATCTGTACACCGCGTCCGTGCTGGCGCTCGACCCCGCCGTGGGAAAGCTTGCGTGGTATTACCAGTTCACGCCGCGGGACCTGCACGATTGGGACGCAACCGAAACACCGGTGCTGGTGGATGCGCAGTTCCATGGCGAGCCGCGCAAGCTGATGCTCCAGGGGAACCGCAATGGATTTTTCTACGTGCTGGACCGCGTCACCGGCAAGGTTCTGCTGGCCGAACCTTTTGTCAAGAAGATAACGTGGTCGAGCGGCATTGGCCCTGACGGCCGGCCCAAGCTGCTGCCCGGGAATGAGCCCACGGTGGAAGGACAGTTGGTGTGCCCTGCCGTGGCCGGCGCGGCGAACTGGCCATCCACGGCTTTCAATCCGGCGACCGGGTTGTACTATATGTTCGCGGAGGAGTCGTGCGAGGTCTACACCAAGAACGACCAGTGGTGGGAAGCCGGCAAGTCGTTCTACGGCGGCGGCACGCGGCGGCCCCCCGGCGACAACGTGTCGGGGAAATTTCTGAAAGCCATCGATATCCAGACGGGCAAGACGGCTTGGGAAATTCCGGACGTGGGCGGAGGGATTCTGGGAAGCGGCCTGATGGCCACGGCCGGCGGACTCATCTTCTATGGAGACGGCAACGGCGCCTTCGTTGCGGCTGACGCGAAAAACGGCAAGCTGCTGTGGCACTTCAACAGCGGCTTGAATTCGAAGGGCGGTCCTATGACTTACACGGTGGATGGCAACCAGTACATCGGCATGGCCGCGGGCTCCACCATTTTCACGTTCAGTTTGCGGTAAGGTCAGATTCCGCTGGCCCGTATCCAGAAACTTTCGGTCCACTTGCCGCCGGCCGGGACGGTCTGCAGACCGGAGTACTTCCCCTCGTGCGCCAGATTCACTCCGCTGATGATGGTAGACAGCGGCTCGAAGCAGATGAATTCCCGTGGCTGTCCTTCCGGGCCGGCGGGCAGCCAGATGGTGGCCACGGTGTAATTCGGTCCAAAAAGCGTCTCCACAGTCTTGCCGCCCGATTCGATCGAGAAGTGCGCCCGGCCATCGGCATCGCGCTCCAGGTCCGTAAAACCGTCGTCCAAAGTGCGCCCCCGCAGAGGCAGCGGATTGGGTATGTCGAGCGGCCGCATTTCGCCGGTCGGAATATTGTGCTCGCCCGGGATGACGTGCACGCGTGCGGGAATGTGAGCGACCCACTCATCGCGCGGGATGTCCGGAATCCGGAGGTATGGATGAAATCCAATCACCACCGGCATGGCCTCCGTACTCAAATTGGCGATGGTGATCTTCACCTCCAGGGCGCCATCGGCCAGGCTGTAGGTCATCTCGTATTCATGAGCGAACGGCCACTGTGCCGCCATGTCGGGATATTTCCAGAATTCGAGCCGGCTGGTAACGTGCGCCGAGCGCGCATCGAACGCCACTTCGGTCACCTGCCACAGCGGCGAATCGAGCAGCAGCCCATGGCCCGGCATCTCGCCGCGGACGTTGCCCAGCGTCATGTTGAACCCATACCTTTTGCCGTTTGCCCAGAAGGCCTGTTCGTTTAGCAAATCCGCCCACGGCGCCAGGAACGGAATGCCCGACATCCGCGGCCTCTTCCGATACTCGCCCACGTCGGCGGACGCGAAGTAGAGAATGTTCTTCCCGTGTACGTTCATCTCATATGCGAGGTTGCCGATCGACGGCACAATCGAGACTTCCACGCCGTGCGCAACATCGGTGAGGCGCACGATAGGGACGCCATGATCGACCGTTTGCTCCGCCTTGTAGTTTTGCGCAAAGGACATAATCGACAACGCCAGGAATGCCGCGATGATACGCATTACACCGCGGCCTTGGCCAGGACTTCGTGCAGGCGCCGGGCAACAATCAGGTCCTCGCCAGGTTCCAGCATCCAGACGCCCACCACAATCGTGTTCTCGTCTGTCAGCAAGCCGGCGGCGGGCTTCCTGCCGGTGCCGGGATGCAGTTCGATGCTCGGATTGCCGCGGCGCAGTTCCGCCGCCACATCGAGGGGAGAGATCTTGACGCGATGCGGGTCATAGCGGAGCAGCAGGTGCGGAACCACGTTGGCCGCGACGTTGGGAATCGCAATATTCGACTCCAGGGTCGGGATGCTCTTGAGCTGCGCGGCAATCCGTTCGGCGCGCTTGCGGAATTCGGCTTCCATGCCGGCATCGGTTTGGGAGAGGAACCAATCGACCGCTGCCACCATGCCGACGATCTGCTCCTTGGCCACTTTCATGCCGCGCCCGACAGTGTCGGAACGGGGGCTGTTGTTTTGGACGGCCGCGGCGATCAGGTCCTTGCGCCCCAGCAGCAGTCCGGCGTTCTGCGGGCCGCGTATGCCTTTGCCGCCGGAGAAGGTCACCAGGTCGAAGCCCATCTGAGTGTAGTTCCACAGGTTCGCAATGGGCGGCACATCGGCGGCGGCATCGTTGAAGCAGGGCACGCCATGGCGGTGCGCCACGCGAATCCAATCTTCGCGGCCGATCCGCCCGGCTTCCGCGGCGTTGAAGAAATGCGTCATCACCGTGCGGCCGGTGAAGGCCGCTTCGTACTCCTCCGGCGTTTCCACTTCGACGAAGCGGATGCCGCAGTTGCGCATGGCGTGGTCGTAATCGTAGCGGTGGGACTTCTGCACGATGACCTCATTCTTCAGGCCGGCCACATCGGTGGGGATGTTGTGAACCGCGGCCCGGTTGGCCACGCTCATGCAGGCAGCCGTGCCCAGTGTCAGGGCGGACGCCGCGCCGGCCGTGACCAGGGCCGCCTCCGAACGAAGCTGGCGCGCGAGGTATTCTCCGGCCGCCGTCTGCAGTTCCGCCAGCCGGACGGGATGCTTCGCGGCCCGCGCCACAGCGGCCTGGACCGAAAGCGGCATGGTGGATGCCGTCAGCGCGGTATAGGTCCCGGCGGCATTGACGATCTTGGCGACCCCTAGCTTGTCGTAGTAGTCTATGCCTTCGGCTGTCTGGCGGGAAGTGGCCGCGGGCAGCGGGCGTGAAGCCAATCCGGCGGCGGTCAGAAGACCGTTGCCCCATCCCAGAAATCTACGGCGGGAACTGACAGAATCCTGCATGACGCCACTCTATCGCAACCGAGACAGGCTTGTGGGACGTACAATACATTTTATGAATCGTCGTCAATACTTGAAGACACTGGCAGCCGCTACGCTGGCTCTTCCTCAAGCTCTCCCGCAAAAGGGGGCCGCGGGCGAAAGCAAGGGGCGTTTCCGCCCGGCCCTCTGCGCCTATTCGTTTCGCAATCAGCTCAAGGATGGATCGCTGACATACGCCGGCCTGATCGACATGGCCGCCGGCCTGGGCGCGGATGGCGTGGACCTGACCACCTATTGGCTGCCCGACACCGACGATCGCACGCTGTTCCCATTGAAGAAGTTGGCCTACCGGTCCGGCATTGCGATTTACACCATCGGCATTCGGGCCAGGATGGCTCAACCTACGCCTGAGCTGCGGGCCGCCGAAGTGGAGACCGTGCGCACATGGCTCAGTGCCGCCGAACGGCTGGGCGCATCTCACATGCGCATCTTCGGCGGGGCCGTTCCCAAAGGCGCCAGCGAAGACCAGGCGGTGGCGTGGGCCGTGGAAACCCTGAAACGCTCGGCCGATGAGGCGGCCAGGAAGGGCATCACGTTGGGCGTTGAAGACGATGGCGGCATTACGACCAATGCCGACCGAACGGTCGAGATCGTCAAAAAAACCGGATCGCCGTGGGTCGGCATCAACCTCGACGTCGGCAACTTTCCGGATGATGGATATTCTCAAATCGAAATGTGCGCGCCTTACGCCACCAACGTGCATTTCAAGACCGAGGTGCATGTGGACCGCCGCAGTCAACCGGCGGATTGGCCCCGCATTTTGAAAATTCTCGGCGCTGCCGGATATCGCGGATATCTGGCGCTCGAATACGAGCTGGCCGACGATCCTTTGACTAGTGTGCCCAAGCTATTCTCGAAAATGCGCGACGCCATTCGAAGCAATTCATGACCTACACAACACTGACCTACACAACATTGCCGTTTGCCGCCGTCACGCTTAAGTCGCATCTCACGGAAATCGACTGGCTGGTGATTGCGCTCTACTTCAGTATTCTGCTGTGCGTGGCCTGGTGGGTCGTTCGCAAAGCGAAGGATTCGGCTGCCGATTACTTCCTGGCCGGCCGCAACCTGGGCTGGTGGGTCATCGGCGCATCGATTTTCGCCTCCAACATCGGGTCCGAACACGTGGTTGGCCTCGCCGGCGCCGGCGCCACTAGCGGCGTGGCCTTCGCGCACTATGAATTGCACGCCTGGTGCCTGCTGATCCTGGGCTGGGTATTCGTGCCGTTTTACATGCGGTCCATGGTTTTCACGATGCCGGAATTTCTGGAGCGGCGTTTCAACACGAAGTCGCGTTATGTTCTCTCCATCGTTTCGATCATCACTTTCATCGTCTCGAAAATCGCCGTCGGTATCTTTGCCGGCGGCGTGGTCTTCGCCACTCTTTTTCCGGAACTGAGTTTGAACCTTGGCGGAATCCAGATCGACAGTTTTTGGATCGGCTCCGTGATGGTGATCGTGCTGACCGGTCTCTATACCATGCTGGGCGGCATGCGGGCGGTGGCTTACAACGACGCCGTTCAGGTGGTCGTCCTGATCGTGGGCTCGGCGCTGTTGACCGGATACGGGCTGGTCAAGCTGGGAGGCTGGAGCGAGCTGCGGCACTGGTGCGGGTCCGACATGTTCAATCTCTGGAAACCGCTGATCCCGGCCGGAGTGACCGGCACCTGGGCCCCGGTGATCGAAAAGGGTACGGCCGGCCAAATCGTGAAACAGGCATGGTACTTCAACGGCAATTTCCCGTGGCTGGGTATGTTGTTTTGCGCGCCCATCATTGGCTTGTGGTACTGGTGCACGGATCAATACATTGTGCAGCGCGCTCTGGGGGCGCCCAATGAGGCAGTGGCCCGCCGCGGCAGCATTTTCGCGGCTTTCCTAAAGCTGTTTCCAGTCTATCTGTTCATCATTCCGGGCCTGGTCTGCTATGCCCTGGCCAAGAGCGGCAAGATTCCCGAGCTGGCTGCCATGATCGGGCCCGACGGCCAGGCAATTCCTTCGGTGGCCCAGGGGTCGTTTCCGATGATGGTTCAATATCTCCTGCCGCCCGGGCTGCGAGGCATCGTTGTCGCCGGACTGCTTTCCGCGCTCATGGGGTCGCTGGCCGGGGTCTTCAACGCCTGCTCCACGCTATTCACGGTCGATCTTTATGAGAAGTGGAAGCCCGGCGCCACGCAGCACCAGCTTGTGCGCACCGGCCGCATCGCTACCGGCATAATGGTGCTCGTGGCGCTGGCGTGGATTCCCGTCATCAAGAACGCGCAGGGGCTCTACAACTACCTGCAAGCGGTGCAGGGCTATCTGGCTCCGCCCATCTTCGTGGTCTTCTTCTTCGGTGTCTTTTTTAAGCGGCTCAACGCGCAGGGCGCGCTGTGGTCCATGGTGGTGGGTTTCGCGCTGGGCCTGTTCCGCATGCTGGTGGACACTCCAGTGACCATGGGCCTGGCGGGGTTCAAGGACGGATATCCAGAGGGCTCGTTCCTGTGGATTGTCAACAACATCTATTTTCAGTACTTCAGCGTGTTGATCACGATCGTATCGGCCGTGGTGATGGTGGCGGTCAGCCACATGACCGCGGAACCGGACTACAGCAAGCTGCAGAGCCTTACCTTTGAAACTTTGACCAAAGAAGATCGGGCGAATACGCGAGCCAGTTGGGATTGGCGTGAGGTGGGTGCTTCGGCAGTGGTTCTGGTTTGCATTCTGGGCGCTTACTTGTACTTCAGGGGCTGACGGACCTCCATAGTTTATGCTAATATGCTTTTATGCGGACGACAATCGATCTGCCGGATGCCGTGTTTCGCGAATTGAAGGCGGTAGCGGCGCGGCGTGGAGCTTCCTTAAAGGAAGTCGTGTGTAAGGCGGTAGAGGAGGAAATCCGTACGGCGGAACGCAAGAACGGCCGTAGAGTGAAGTTCCCTCTGTTAGGTTCCAAGGAGCCGGGCACGCTGCATCTCACGAATGCCGAAATCGAAGATCTTTCTGCCTGACGTGAACGTGTGGCTGGCGCTGGCATCGCGGCGTCACGTTCATTCCCTTCTTTGCAGTCAGTGGTTGGACACGATTCAGGCGGAAGGCGCCTGTTATTGCCGCGTAACCCAAATGGGCTTATTGCGGCTGCTGACCAATCACCAGGTAATGGGCGCCGACGTTCTGGCTTCGCGGGACGCATGGCGTGTGTACCGCGCAATTCTGGCCGACGAACGGATTGGCTTCGCGCCAGAGCCGTTCACGCTGGAAGAACACTGGCGGAAACTGACATCTCATGACCGGCCCATGCCTAAGGTCTGGACTGACGCTTATCTGGCGGCGTTTGCGCGCTCGGCGGCCATGCAACTCGTAACTTTGGACCGGGCGGTGCTGGCGATGGCGCCGGAAGCATTGCTGCTGCTCTAATCGATTGCCGGTCCGAAGTAACCCTGCGCCAGCGCCGGCTCGGCTTCGAGTGCCTTGCTCCAGCACGTGCGGGCCTCTTCCGACTTGCCGTTCGACTCCAGAATGCGGCCCAGGTTGAGCAGCGATTCCGGCATGTCCGGCTGCTGCGCCAAAGCATCGCGATAGAAACGGACCGCCTTGTCCAACTGCCCGGCCTTTTCGTACATCAGGCCGGCGTTGTACAGAACTTCGGGGGAGCGCTCGCCCAGGTCGATCAGGCGAACGTGGTATTCGAGCGCCGTATCGAAATCCGAAGACTGAATGGCCAGCGCCGCCAGGCCGCGAAGGGCGTCCATGGATTTCGGATCGCCATCCAGCATCTTTTCGTACAGGCGCTCGGCATGGTCGCGCTCACCGAGGCCGCTGTAAGCCAGGGCTAGGTTGGCATGCGCTTCGGGCCATTGCGGGCGATACTTCAGGCAGCCTTCGAAGGCTTCGGCGGCGCCGCGGAAATCCTCGCGCTGCAGACGCAGAAAGCCCATGCGGAAACGCGCTTCTTCTTCTTTCGGGGCGCGCTCCAGAACCTGCTTATACCAGCGCTCCGCTTCTTCGAGCTGGCCGGAGTGCTCCAGCAGCAGCGCGATGTTCCAGATGGGCGCCAGTGCATCCGGGCTGGCCTTGAGCGCGCGCTCATAGGCCACGCGCGCGCCGGTCGTATCGCCCAGTTGCTCGCGCACGATTCCGAGATTGGTGTGAGCCTCCGAAGACTGCCCGCGCAGCTTGATGGCCTCTTCGTAAGCGTCCGCGGCCTGCTGGAATCGTCCCGATTTCTGTTGCGCCAGGCCCAGGTTGAACCACCCTTCGAAGTGGCCCGGCACCGCCGCAACCAACAGCGTGCAGAACTTGACGGTAAGGGCGTGCTCGCCGGCGGCGCAGGCCCAGGCAGCCAGGCCCTCCAGCGCCACCGTGGATTGCGGACGCAACTGCAGCAGTTGCTCCGAGTATTCGCGCACCATGTCGAAGTCTTCCTTCCCCATGCCGATCAGCACCAGATTGGAGAGCGACTCCTCGGAATTCGGGTTGCGCTCCAGGATGCGCTGGTAGATCTCCGACGCCTGGTCGCCATGGCCCAGCGATTGCAGCGCCACCGCCTTGCCGAACATCGCGTCCTCGTGGCTGGGGGAAAGCTCCAGGCAGCGTTCGAACGAGAAGAGCGCCGACTTCGGGTCTTCCTGCCGCAGATGGCACACGCCCAGGCCCAGGTGCGCATCCAGGTGGGTGGCCTCAAGCGTACACGACTTGTGGAAGGCCTGCGCCGCGTCTTCCCAAGCGCCGGTCCGCTCCAGGCACACGCCCAGGTTGAACCAGCCCATGGCGTACTGGGGCTTGACCTGCACCAGAATGCGGTAGCTCTTGGCGGCGTCTTCGAAGCTGTTGAGCTCAAACTGAATGTGGCCCATGGCGCGATAGATTTCCGCCGACACTTCATTGGCCGCAATGGCCCGCTGCAGTTGCTTGAGGGCTTCCTCGCGCTTACCGGCTAAATGAAGCGTTACGGCGCGCGCGAGATGGCTCTGGGAGCCTCCGCCCTTTTCGGCGGCCTCCGGTTCTGAAGTCCGAAGACTCTGTATCTTGGCAGGTGTTCGCATAGCTGTACTCATTTTTTCCGATACTCCCTGGCGGGGCTTCCCGAGGATAGCCTTACCCAATAAAGTCGCGCCCGGTCCTCGGGCGCACCCATAAATCCAATGCCTCCGATGGGGAGGCGCCCGTCCGTCCACGCGGCGATGGTTTTGCCGTTCACGGACACGGTGTAGCTTTCGCCATCCACGCAAGTGCTCACCGTCAACGAAGATTTCGGCTTGGCGGCGATGCGCACGGCCCCGGCCACTTCCGGTTCCGCGGCTCCTGCGAAGACCACACTTCGCGAAAATTCCAGTTCTCCGCCGGGTATCGCCGTCAGGGTGCAGCGGCAATATTCATCCTGGCTGGCGGCGCGAACCGCCCAGGAGACCTTCCGTTTGTCGATGCGCGCCAGGAACTCGAGTTCGTAATCGATCTGGTCCATCGACGGGTTGTACAGCGCCAGCGACCCGGTTCGCACGCCGGCCACATCCACCAGCCAATCCGAGGTTCCCGCGGTCCAGTTGCCCCAGCCGTTGTCAAAATTCTCTTCGAGGCGGATCACCACTACAGGCGCCGCTTGCGGCGTTGCCTCCGGCTCAACGTCCGCGATGCTGCCGCTGACCGTCGCCAGGCCGCCCGGCGTGCCCGCCAGACTTCCCGGACTCAGGATGGCGCCCGCCAGAGTGTCGTGAATGCCGATGTGCGGATACCCGACTGGCGATTCCTGCACGTGGATGGGCGCCGACGCAGGCTGCCGTACGGCGTCGATCGTGTTCGGTTGCATTGGCAATGCAAAAAGGTGCGCGCCGTTGCGCCGCGCAAACCCGGTCGATTCCGGTCCGGGAACCGTCCCGGCCCACCGCGGATCCTTGGGATTCCATTCCACGCCGGTAAACCGCGCGGGCGGTTTCACCCCGGCAGCCGGCCTGCGCGCCGCCAGTGCCACCACATTCGCCCGAAGGAAACGGGCCGGCCGGCCGGGACGGGGGCCGGCAGGACACTGCACGTTCGGAATCGGGATGTCCACCTGGAGCGCTTTCGGCCCGGCCTGGCGGGCCACGCTACCCGGAGTGGTGGAGTGAAGCTGATGCGGCCAAACCAATGCGCTGCGCACGGCCGGCGGGCTGGCGTGTTCCGGAAGATGGGCGCCGGGTACGCGGAAACCAATTCCGCTTGAAACCCGCAGAGCATTTCCTTTTTGGGGCGTGGCGCGCAGCGTGAACGTGCGCGGCGTCTGGTGGATGGACACCGTCCCCAGCGCGTTGGCGTTGTGCAGAGTTGCCGGCCCGTTGCCCGGTTCCACGCGAGTCTTCGAATGCGGCAACAAGTCAAACTGGCGATGCCGAGGGACAATCTCCGGAGGCGCCATTTGAAGCGCCGAAATCCGGGCCTGGGCCAGTTGCGCCCGCATGCTCACTTCATGCCCGCGCAACGCGGGCGCTGTGTTGCGGGACGTGATGCGAATGCGCGAGGAATCCGGCCGCCGGGCCTTGGAGACCGCTGGCAAGCGCGCCGGCCGCGGTGGCAGATACGCCTGCGGTTCGGCCGCCATCCGCGGCTTGCCGGCAACCGAAAAACCCGGCGAGAGCAGGACCGGCATCGCTCGGGCCTCCAGCAGCTTCGGCGAATCGTATACCCGTGCGGAACTCGCTGAGTTGCACATCAGCCGCGCTGCTCCGAACTGGCGCGGGTTTTCCCGCCGCCGCATCAGGCTCGAAACCTTATTGGCTTCCTGCAGGCGATCCATGCCCAGCCGCAGCCCGTATTGGCTCTTATGTTCGCGCGAACAGAAGTCTCCGTCCACACCCAATCGAAGCCGGCTAAGCGGCTTGCCGCATAATTGGCAAGTTCTCGCGTTCATTTCAAATAAATTATACGAACTTAATTGCGAAAAATACTAGCATCAATGGCGGCAGTATGGATCTGCTATCGAAGGTTATGAGGTTATAACCAGTCTATTATCAATGGTTATGTGGGACCTGTCCGCCTCGGATAATTTTAATATTTCTTACCAAATAACACATCATTTGACCCGGAATTCTAGTAAACTCATCCTGACACCTAATCCCGGCAGGCGCCGGATCGGTGGAGGCATCCGATGACACAGTCGATAGTGCGCGCAGAACAATTCGATCTGCACACATCCGCATCACCCTTCTATACATGGGAAGTTCCGCAGAAACCCGTTTCCGTACGAATTCCCTACGATTTGATGGACCGTCTCGAAAAAGAGGCAGTCGAGAACTTCCGCTCGCTCAGCTCGCGCGGATCGGAAATCGGCGGACTGCTGGTGGGCGCCGTTTCGCCGGGCAGTCCCATGATCGTCTCGCTTTCGGACTATGAGATGATCGCGTGCGACTACAGCCGGGGTCCGCTGTATCGCCTGTCGGACGCGGATATGGGGCGCTTCGAGCGCGCCATCCAGCAGCGCCTGGCGGCGGGTCAAGCCGTGGCCGGTTTCTTCCGCAGCCACACGCGGAAAGGCATGATGCTCGATGCGGACGATCTTACCTTCTTCGAACAGCGCTTCCGCGATCCGCATCACCTGGTATTGCTGGTGCGGACTTATGCCACCAAGGCCTCGACCGCGGGCATCTTCATTCGCGAAGGCGGCAAAGTAAATGGCGAATCCAGCCTCCTGGAGTTTCCGTTCCGTTCCTCCGAACTAGGCCCGATGAGATCCGGAGCGGATCGGGCGGATGGCTGGCCCAAGCCCCCGGTCTCCCCGGCGTTGACGCCCGCCGCGCCGAAACCGGCCGCACGAGCGCAGGTTGTGCCCATCGCATCGCGCAGGGAACCTTCGGCGCCGGCGGCGGAACCGAGCGTACCCGTGCTTCCGGCCGCGCCGGCAGTCGAAGAGAAGTTTGCCAGGACGGACAAGCCGGTGAAAAACGAGAAGCCCGCCGCGGCCGCCAAACCGGCTGTTCCGGAAAAGACGGCTCCGGCAGCCAAGACCCCGGTGATCGCTAGGCAGGAAGCTAAGCAGGAAGCCAGGCAGGAAGCCGGCCAGCCGGCGCCAGCCACTAATAAGATGGTGAAGATGCTGCTGGCGGCGGCCGCCACCATCGCATTGTTCGTGGGCCTGTTCGTCTATCCCGGCGTCCTGCGGCACGGCGCCAAGACCGCTGCCCTGGCGCACCAGGATTCCTCGCTGCTTCAATTGCGCGTGGAGCGCACGGCGGGTGAACTTCTATTGACCTGGAACCGCGACGCCGACCCTATCAAGACCGCTACCAAAGCCGTGCTTTCGATCTCCGACGGTGAGCGGCACGAGAACGTCCAGATGGACCTGGCTCAGTTGCGCAACGGCAGCATTGTGTATTCGCCCTCCAGCGCCGACACCAGCTTCACGATGGACGTGACCGGCCCGAACAATATCACGACCGTCAGCGAATCGGTTCGTGTTCTGCGGACCCGGCCCTCACCCCTGGAGGAACAGAACGCACAGTCTGGCGCTCAGCCTGCCACTGGCGCCGTGGCCGGCGTCACCGCTGCCGCGCAGACTTCCACTCCCGCCGAAGAGCCGGCGGCAAAGGATGAAACCAAACCGGCTGTAGCGCTGAAGCCGTTCAAGGCCGAACCTCTGGCGCAGCGGCTTCGCCCCGCATCCAACATGGACCTGCCGGAAGCCCCCGCCGTGTCGGCCGGCGCAGCCCCGTCGCCGGTTCCGGGAGTCAACCTGAATGCCGTAATGCAGGGTCCGGCCGCGCCCCGTCCGGCGGCTCCGGTTGCGCCGGCCCCGGCCGCACCCGTTTCCACTTCGGAGGTCAAGGCCCCGTCCAAGGCCGGCGGACAGATCCAACAGGCAACGCTGCTGTTTAAGAAGGATCCGGAATACCCGAAAATGGCCAAGCAGACCGGCGCCAAAGGCTCGGTAAAACTGGTGGCCACCATCGGCAAGAACGGAAAGGTAAGGGGAGTGAGGGTGCTCTCCGGACACCCCATGCTGCAGAACGCAGCCGTGGACGCCGTGACGCAGTGGGTCTACAAGCCGGCCCTGCTGAACGGCGTGCCCGTGGAGACTGACACTGAAGTCGTGATCAATTTCCTGGGTTCACGGTAAGATCCGGCAGGCGAGATCTGTTACCATCCACGCTGTCAGGATGCATTCAACAACTTCTCGCAACGCGACGGACACGTTTCGCACTCTGATCCAACTGGCGCTGCCCTATAAGAAGCGTTTTACCGTCATCGCGCTGCTGGCTCTTCTCGGAACGGGAGCCGATCTCGTGGCGCCCCTGATCTACCGGATCGCCATCAACGATGTGGCGGGACTGTTCGTCGATCGCTCCAACGTGACCGGGGCGCCTCGGGCCGCGCCCAACGGGCCGGACCAATTCACTCCTCTGGTGGGTCCGCTGCCCGAGCCTTATGACGCCAGACGCCGTCAGCAGGCGTCGGATCGCCTGCAGAAAACTCAACTGCCGCACGCCGCCGGTTTTGTGGCTCCGCGCACCCGGCGCCAGACCCTGGCAACCTTGCTGTGGGCCGTCACATGGCTCTTCGTGATCAGCGTGGTCGGGTACTTCCTGTCATTGACGGCCGACTTCCAGAGTTCGGTGGTCGCCAGCTACATCGAGGCCAACCTGATCGGGTCCACGTTCGGTCATGTCTTGCGCCTCCCGCTCTCGTTTTTCAGCCGCCGCGCCAGCGGTGGACTTGCCAAGCGGATCGATCAATCCGATCAGGTGGGCCCGATCGT